>Ga0265293_10002274_pt1 | contig 39196 bp, 40 predicted proteins | sample Munlanlewell138R_FD_192505 | JGI IMG/M metagenome (GOLD analysis project Ga0265293, IMG submission 192505) | Leachate microbial communities from a municipal landfill in Southern Ontario, Canada - Leachate well 138R | ecosystem: Engineered > Solid waste > Landfill > Unclassified | place: Canada... | reverse complement strand
AAATCTTGCAGGCTCATAGTTTTAATCATAAACACAACCTCCTTATGCGAAGATTGTGTCCATTTGAGCTATGAACTATACATTGCTTTATGGTTTTGTTCGCATTATATCTAACCTCGCATAAGCAGATGAGCCTGACAAATTTTTAAGTAATATTTTTCTGTATTCTTTGAACTCCGGTCCTATAAAACCAAGCCGCAATAAAAATGTACGCATTGCGAACTTCTCATTATCCGTTTTGGTTTCAACCCCGTTCACCCTTTTCTGTGTTTTTGCCATATCGCATAGCACCGAAATGAAATGGGTGTAGGCATTTACCTCGGCAGGGACTGTTTCAAGTTTAAACCAAGGGAAAGAAATCGTATCCTTTGCCACTATAATTGGAAGTTCATCCGTGCCAATCGCTTTTTTAATAAGTGCCCGTTTGCTTGCCACAAGCTTTCTAAGATTATCAACTGCTGTTTCGGTAAACCCTGTAAGCGGCATTTCAATTGTCAGGCTGTCTGGCTCAGGAACATCGCTTGCCTGCATACCGTTTTCGCCTTGGAAGTCCTCCCGGCGTGTGCGCCCAAGTCCAAGTTCCTCATGCTCATCCATCTGCAAGTCTTCAAAGTTAGGAAAATAATCAACTGCCCCCATTCCGCCCAGTCCGCTCTCATAAGTGTCGGGTTCGTCATAATTCCTTTCCTGTGCCTCAAACCCTGCTTGGTGCAAAGCATCCTCCAAGTCAAGGTTGTCGGGTCCAGTGAGTTTTCCGTTTTTGTCAATAGTGTAACCGCCCACCTCGTAAGAGAATGTAGGAACCCCGTTGTACTTTACCGGTTTGTTTAGTGTTGAGACGATAATTCCAACCAGTTGTCTGCGTTTTTCGCCTGTTAGATTGTACTTTAAAATCATGAAAATTCCTCCTTTGTTTTTGGTAGGTACATATTAGCGTAATGTGTGGATATTATCCATACATATCTGAAAGTATATGTACCAAACATAAAGGGGATTTATTGTGTAGGATTTACTTGTTCTGTGATGCCCTTTAATACAAAAACAATGCATGGAAGTGCGACGCCGTTGCCCCACATTTTGTATTCCGCAGAATCGGAATAAGGATTTTTCAGCCACTTTACAATTTGCTTTTCGGATTTAGGCTTCGTGGATTTTCCCATAATTATTCTGTGGGTTTCAAACACATTTTTCCAAAATATAATGTCAACGGCGGTGGGATTTGCGGTTTCAAGTCCGCTGCACCAATAATTGGGAAATCCTTGTAGTCTGCAACATTCAAGAGGTGTAAGCCTACGAACTGTATAATGCGGGTCAGGAGGCAGTTTTTCCGAAACAACGGGAGCATCTTTATAATCTCGTGACATCAGTGTAGGTGCTTTATCCTCGCTTATTTGCATATAACCGCCTGTGGTCATGGCATATGAAACCGCTCCGGGGCCTCTTGCCATAACCGTTTGAGCGGTGCCGTCATCTTCCACAGAAAAATCATACTGCGCATTTTTGCCTTGATTATATGATGCACGGTCAAGAGCATATACAACGCCGGGAACATCAACGGTGTTAAGTGTAAAAGATACGTCTTCGTTTATCCCGCTGCCATTCGGCCCGTTTTCATTTTTTCTGCCAATCATAGAACCCTGCAGACTAACAACAGCCATCCCGCCTTGGTTGCAGGAAGGATTGCCGCCGTTTGCATCAATGGTACGGGAGGTATCAGCCTCATATATCCCACTTGCCGGGTTATCGGATTTCATAGAATTACTGCCGTCAGAGCAAATACCGAAACAAACTACCGCACCATCCGTGTTTCCCGCCGCCAGTGTGTGGCACGGACCTTCTGGTTTCGGCTTGCTGCGGTTATCCTTTGATGTAATCTGTTTACTGTCATAAACCGTTGGAACAAAAACAGTCTGGTCATTGTTACAGCCGAGGGTTGCACTTTTATCGTTTTGAATTAATGCCCCCTTACCTCCGCCGCGGCAACCACTCCTAATTTTCAGAGTTTTGGGAGTATCGGATACCACAAAGGGCTGATTGTTTCCACCCATGCCATAAGTTGCCGAAACCGTCTGTGCCTTTTCCAGGGGACCGATATATCTTGTATCTTGGGAGTGGTTTTCAAAAACACACTGCGTCCCTTTGTAATCAGTAGAAGTCAGGGTGTTAGCAATGTCTTCACCCACTGTCAAAGCATATTGACGCTCGTTCATCACCAGAGGAACATTGCCTCCGCCCGTCCCCATTCTGCCTGTTAGGGTTTGGGAAGTGCCGTCAGAGCTTAGCTTCACCCTGCCGTCAGTGGGGTGATTTTCTACCGCAACACAGGTTTGATTGTCGCCCATTTGTGCTCTTAAAGTAGAGGTCAGTTCCGTGGTGGGACTTTTTCCGAGTCTTGACATGGCGCCGGGCTCAAAGCTGATTGCCGCTGTAGTGCTGCCTTCAGCATTGCAGGGAGTTCTTTCCCACGGGCTGCCGCTCGGCGTAAAATCCCTTGACACGCCTTGGCGCTCAAATAATACTTCTCCGGCACTTGTGCCTGCAAAATCTGCGACAAGGTAGATTCTGCGGCGCCGTTGGGGGACTCCGAAATATTGCGCGTCGATAGTTCTGTAAGCCACGCTCCATCCGTCTCCCAACAAAATGTCGGAATAAGGCCACTTGCCTTTTTCAGCCTCAGGCACCTCGGCTTTCGGCTCGCAGATGCTGACGAATGCCTCAAGGACTGCTTTAAAGTCGGCGCCTTTGTTTGATGAGAAAGCACCGGGGACGTTTTCCCATATTGCAAATCTCGGATACCTTCCATTCGTTTTTTCCCTCATTTCCTTAATAATCCGAATTGCCTCGTAAAACAGCGAGGACTGCTTGCCGTCCAAACCGCTCCTCAGCCCCGCAACCGATAAATCGGTGCAGGGTGAGCCAAAGGTGATGATATCGACAGGCTCTATTTCCCCGCCGTTTATTTTTGAAATATCCCCCAAATGTTTCATAGATGGTATGCGCTTTGTTGTTACTCTGATTGGAAACGGCTCAATCTCCGAAGCCCATATAGGCTGAATGCCGCAGAGCAGACCGCCCAAAGGAAAGCCGCCGCTGCCGTCAAAAAGAGAGCCGAGGGTTAGGTTACTCACTTGACATCACCTCCAATCGTTTCCGCAGTTCTGTAAAAAATTCTTTCCCCTTTATAGGCTTGCCTTGAGCGAGGCGCTCTTTTTCAAACTCGAAACGGGATTCAAGCTCTGTCACGCTGTAATCAGCACGAAACTTGCGCCATGTTTGTTTTTCCCAAACTTTAAGCTGCTCCCAAAGCTTGGGGTAGTAGTGCATCAGCTTTCGAAGTTCCGACAGCGACTGTAATGGACAGCACCAACAGGAGGCACGGCTGAAGCGCTCATAAAGTTCGTTCCAATCAAAACCTCTGTCATAGCAATACTTAAGACAGTCCGCCTCCGTCATATTCCAATCCACAAGGGGATGCACATGGTTTGGCTTTTGATTTCGTTTTCGCAGGAGTCTGTATGTTTCATCAGCCGCAATTCCGATATATTCTATAATTTTATGTTCTTTGCGCAGAGAGCGTAAAAAGCGTTCACGCGGGATATCCTTTAAAACAGAGGTACACCACCGCATTTTGGGTCCTGCCCAACCATAGCCCGTATAGTGCTTACCGAATTGTACGCAAAACTGCGCTTCATTCCTGCGCTTGATTGGAGCGTGGAGAAAATAGTATTCAAAAGAGCGCTCCGCACGAACCCTTGTAATTTTTCTGCCGATAAATTTCTCAAGCTTATCAAGATGCGCATACATCTCAGGGAACTCTAAGCCCGTGTCGCAAAACAAGATAAGGTCAATGGGCATATTCTTTTCAAGCATAGCAAGGAGCATGGCTGTTGAATCTTTTCCGCCGGACAGCGAAACCACATGATATTCTTTTTTACTCATTCCCGCCACCCTTTGGAACATCACAATATTTAACCTTTTCACCGTTTCGCACAAGATACACATTTTCATCATTTTGAACCTGGTCTATGTACCGTGCTACCATGACATCGCAATATTTTTCGTCAAGTTCCACGGTATAACAGGTTCTATCTGTTTGCTCGCAGGCAATGAGCGTACTGCCGCTGCCGCCGAATGGGTCAAGCACCAGACCATTGGTCATAGACGAATTCAGTATCGGATATGCACAAAGGGCGATCGGTTTCATGGTCGGGTGCAAATCAGATTTTGTAGGTCTGTCAAAATTCCATATGGTGCTTTGCTTTCTATCTGCAAACCATTTATGCTTACCGCCCTTTTTCCAACCAAAAAGAATCGGCTCATGTTTCCACTGATACGGACTTCGACCGAGCACCAGGCTTTGCTTTGCCCAGATACATACACCTGATAAATACAGCCCTGCATCTACAAATGCTTTTCTGAAATTAAGCCCTTCGGTGTCGGCATGAAAAACATAAATGCTTGCATCCTCTGCCATTGCATTTGCCATGTTGGTATAGGAGGCAAGGAGGAAGGAGTAGAAATCTTTATCCCCCATATTATCGTTTTGCAGTTTACCAGCCTTTGCCTCATAATTTACATTGTAGGGCGGGTCGGTAACCACAAGGTTTACCTTTTTATCTCCGAGCAAAGTATCGAAAACTGCAGGGTCGGTGCTGTCTCCGCAGATAAGTTTATGCCTCCCAAGCAGCCACACGTCCCCCTTTTGTGTTATAGCAGGCTCTTTCAAGGCGCTGTCAACATCGAAATCATCCTCTTTGGTTTCTTTGGAATGCACCTCATTAAAAAGCTCATCAATCTCGGGCGGGTCAAATCCCGTCAGACCTATATCATAATCAAGGCTTTGTAAATCTTTGATAAGCTCAGAAAGAAGTTCCTTGTTCCATTCGCCCGTAACTTTGTTAAGGGCAATATTCAAAGCCTTTTCTTTTGTCTTGTCAATTTCAATGACCACGCAGTCAACCTCGGTATAACCGAGGGTTTTCAGAACCGACCATCTTTGATGTCCGCCGATAATGGTCATATCGGAATTTACTATAATGGGGTCAACATAACCAAATTCGGTAATACTGTTTTTAATTTTCTCAAACTCAGGCTCTCCCGGCTTTAATGTTTTTCTGGGGTTATAGCTTGCGGGGGTTAAATCATTTATTTTTATCTTTTTAAAGTTCACTGTTCTTACCTCCAAACCTATCGGTTATATAACATTCGTGGCTACAGTATTTACGGCTCTTGTTGCCGTAGCTTGTAAATTCTTTTTTGCAAAAAGTACAAGTCAGTTTATACATTGCGGTTTCTTTCGGAGAGCCTTTGCCGATGTTTTCTTTCCACCAATCCCGTCTGCATTCATCCGAACAGAACCTTCGCCGCCTTCCGACCTGTGGCTGTTTGATTGGCTTATTGCAACAGCTGCAAAGAAAGCCATGTTCTTTATTAATATCAATATTTTTCTGCATAACAGATGCCGCGCCATCCAAACCGCAGCGTTTGCAAAAGCCGCGCACAATATCACGGGACAGCCCCAGCACATTGCCGATGGCTTTGTATCCCATGCCCTTCGTGCGGCAATCTATTATCATATTTTTTTGATATTTCGTCATAACGGCTCCTTCCATTTTGCGAAAAGGTTAATTTAAAAGCTCTAAAAAACACCCTAAAAACGCATTAAAATGCCCCTTAAATGTCAAAGTTTTGTATTTTTATAAAAATGAGATTAAAACCACAAAACCCTTGCGGTTACTGCGTTTCAAGGAAATATATGCTTGAATTTCGTTATACTTTACGGCAAAACAAAAAGCCTGTACCCTAAGCAGGATAAGGCTTTTACGGTTTTTGGGGGTATCCCCCCCTTGCAATTATGCGAAAATTCACGCGAAGGGGGGCGGCGGTCAGGAGCCATGCGGTTTGTCGAGATAACATGGGCCCAGGGGGGTCGTTAATATTTGTATATAGGAGTGCTGTCATGTGTGCCTGTCTTTTTATCATGACACCGTTTGCAAAGGCTCTGCCAGTTGCTCTTGCTCCACATCAGCTGTGCGTTGCCACGGTGGGGGGTGATGTGGTCAACCACCGTTGCCATTACAAGCTTACCTTTGCTTTGGCACTGCACACAAAGGGGATTTTGCTTTAAGTATAACTTGGACTGTTTCTGCCATTTGTTTGTATAGCCACGCTCATAAGCCGACTCCCGTCTGTTTAGTTTTTCATGGCGCTCACAGTATGTTTTATGTGTTAGGTTAGGGCATCCCGTCTGCCGGCATGGTTTCTTTGGTTTATATGGCATATGTTAATCACTCCTGCATAAGAAAAGCCCTTGAAACAGTATATTCAAAGGCTTTAGGTCATTTTTGATATTATTCTACGATACCATTATAGCACATACAAATCTTACACTTCCTTACTTTGTTTGCAATTTAGAAAAAAATTTAAAAAACTTTTTTGAAACATAATAATCCATATTGTATTTATCCATTTGTCTTTCGGCATAGTCAAGTGCCTGTTTTATTTCATTGGGCATTTTTCTGCGTTTGTACGAATTTCTTTCCTCGTTAATGTGGAGTTTTGAAACATATACATAGTGTACGGCTGTTTCATCATACCTGCTGTACGCTATGTAATACCTATCAATCCATAGTTGCAATTCATCATTTTTTAGTATAAAAGGTAAAGGTATTTGCAGGGAAAACTCTTTTAGTATTGTTTCATCGTCGGGAATGGTTATATTTAAATTCTCGCCCGTTTCTCGGCAAAGGTCTATAACATCGCCTATCTTAAGGTTTTTATACATTCTTTTGTACCTCCGCATTGTAGATTTTATTAAACTTTTGCAAAGCACGGAAATGTTTTTGATAAACACCGTTACAGCTTAAATTTAATTTAATCGCTATCTTCTCCCAGGAGTTAAAACAAAGATACCGCAGTTCAAGCACAATCCTGTAATCGGAATTGTTGATTTTTAATATCATCTTCCTGATATTTTCTTTAGTCTCAACCAACTTGTCTATAACTGCATTTAATTCATCTTCTGCCTGCATAATTTTTATAATAGTGTTCTCAATAGGGCTTTTTTGCCTTGTTGTCTGAACCTTTACGTCTCCAATCACAGTCGTAACCCTCTGCGCCAGTGATCTGAGCTGTTCTAATTGCTCAAGACGGCTTGCAATGTCCATATTGATTAAATACGCTTGTCCTAAATATTTTTTAGCATTCATTTGGAACACTCTCCTTTTTAATATTTCCAAAGAAGAAATGTTGCATTGAGTGCAGTGTATCCATAAGTCAAAGATTCGTTGTTTTGGTATCATTGCAGGGGACTGCGTTTTCAAACACAGCCCGCACCTCACTGACCGAACGAACAACCACCGCAGTTCCGCCTGCCTTGAGGATTTTACAAATAGTTGCATCTTGTAGCTTTGTTGTTTTGCCTTTTGGTAATTTAACCTCAAATGCGTAGAATCTACCACCAATGCAGGCGATAATATCGGGAATGCCTGCAGTTCCGTACATTCCGCCATGTTCCTTCCACGCAAAGCACCCATCAAGGGTTTTAAGGTATTTTAAAATTGCTCTAACAATATCTGTTTCCTTCATCTGTCAACCAACTTTCCTTAGTTTTAGGGTGTTTTGACACATTTGACAGCTGATTTTCCATTTTACACAATATTAATTATAAAAAAGTATAATAGTATATGTGTTATTTTATTATATATATAATAAGAATATAGGATTTCTGCTGTCAAATGTGTCAAATCTTAATATGGTTTAATCTATCATTTCATCAAGTTTAATACCGGAGAAAATGCGTCTTTTACCAAGCTTATCTACACTTCGGGAGACCTCTGGCAAAGCTGCAATCAATTGTCCAACAAACATTTTTTGTGAATATGGCTTTAATCCGCATTCCTCGCAATAATTTTTATAAGCATGAAATAGCTCTGTACTTCCAACCTCGTGCGCTGTATCCACTTGGCAATGTTCCTTCACAAAAGATAGCACGGAATCGCTGTCCTCACGGTATTGTTGTAGTTCTGCCTTGTTTTTCTCGGTTTCGTTAAATGCATAGTTATTGCTCATGAGCCGCTTTAATCCTTCCAGTGCAAAAAGAAAGATGCCGTCTGCCTCGGAACGGAATTTGTCCACAAGGTTTGGGTCACGCTTTTCCGTGGGCACAGTGTGGTTAAATCGTATGATGATAAGCCTGCGGTAAAACCCTTCTGAGCGGTCACCATAGTTTTTAGGTATGCTGTTGCAGGAAAAAAGCAGTCTTGCGCAGGATTGAAAGCTAAACGGGTTTTTGTTTTTCTTTTCCACGGTTAGATAGTCCTCGCCAACCAGTGCCTTGAAAATGCCGTTGTCATCTATGTTCTTTGTGGGCAGGTCGGCAAAAATATTCGCAAGCTTGCCAAAGAGTTCTGCCGTCTTAAAACGCTCGTTTAATGCTTGCCATGATACATTTGACACATTCCGCTTGCCAAGGAGAATATCGTTTAACACTCTTAAAAGCACCGATTTGCCGGCGCCTGCCGCCCCCACAATAACAAAGCATTTTTGCGCGGAGTTTACAGGGATTAGAAAATAGCCGAGCATTTCCTGAATAAGCGCCACCTGCTCCATATCCTCACCCATAGACTCTTTTAGAAACTGCTTAAACAGTGGGCAATCAGAAGTTTTGTCATAAGTTACATTCAGCTGTACGGTTGAAGAATACTCAGGGGTATGATCTGTGAGTGTATCTTCAAGGACATTGTACAAGCCATTTCTGACATTGATAATATAGGGGTTTGCGTTGAGTTCACGGAGCTCACGCTGTATACGAAGCCGCCATTGATGCTCCGCATCTACGATTTGCCCCATCTTGGTTTCCCGTGAGAGCATTTTTTCCTGTACCAATCTTTGTGCCTCCATTTCCTGCATATCCCTATAAACACCGTCTTGATAAATAAAATGTTGCTCTGCGGCATAAAACACATTTTCTGTATTTGCTAAATTTTCTGCCAAAACACCGGGGAGGAATTTCAGACCACGCTCGGTTGCCTCATACCAATCGGGCATATCGGTTTGAATACGGTTTTGCTTTGCCTTAGCACTTGCAAAATAGGCTTTACTTACATCTTTATAAATGACTGTCAGTGGCTTTAAAAATGTGTTTTTAAATTTAAAATGTTCTTTAAGTTCAAGGTTAATAATTGTTTCAGCGGTAACAACATCTTGATTATAAAGATAGGTTTCGATAAAGCCCTTTGCTGTCTGCATATCCTTTAAGGTATCCTCACTAACAGGAAGTCTTGCAATCATTTCTCGCAGACCATCAAGGCATATAGGCAAATACACCAGTGCCGCAGGCGCTTTGCAGGTGCATTCCCCATTTTGCAGTTTGGGGCATTGATAGCCCTTTTCCGCAATAGTCCGGCAGGTTATTGGTTTTGTTCCGCTCTCAAGAAAATGATTGATTTTCCTCTGGGTAGCAGATTTATCATATCCCGCATAGGGAGCGGACAGCTCATGAATGACTGCCGTGCCACCCTCGAAAGGTGCAAGGTTTGTAATCATCGCATACCAATCGTGTTCAGGCAGGGTTGCTGCATTTTCACGGCAATGTTTCATAAATTCACATTGTTGTAAGATAATATCAAGCCCTTTTTCAGAGCCTTTTTTGACTTCCGGCGGCTTGCTTTCTAATTCGGGCAGCACATCTGATAACTGCTTTTGCGTATATCTGCGTTCCGGGTGAAAGGAAATGCACTCCACCATAACAGGGTCTGCCTTGCAATGATTAAACCCCGGCAAACGCATAACACGGCTTTCATTTACACAGGTTGGATCTCCTGAAAAATGTTTTACCAGTTGTTTTTGAATGCTGCGAAATTCTTTCACATCGGCATCCTTCATAAACCAATAGGTGTGCAGGGACTTCTTTGTTTTAATCACCATAGAGGGTGGCAGCGGAAATTTATCAATTCGTTTTTGCTGTTCCTCAAAGGTGGAATCATCACATTCTACAAACTGGGCATTGATACGGCTGATGCTCGCATCATCATGACCGCCGAAGTTTACTACAAAGAAAATGCCGCGGTTTAACTCGTTATGCTGCATTAGCGTGGGTTCAATGGTCTTGTATTTGCCGCATTCAACCGATAGTTTTTGCCCTGTGAAAACACCTTCTTTTCTATCATCAAACACACGAAAGCAGACGGTATCCTCAGGGTTAAACAGGCTTTGTAAAATTTCCTGTGCTGATACGCTCATCAAACCGCCCCCTTAAAGTAACAAACTTTTTTGCCCAGCCGCTTCGCCTCGGCTATTTCCATCTCCATGCCTTGTGAGATTTCGCCGAAACACCAAACCTCGTCACAAAGTGCGAGCAGGGCAAGACCAAACATCAACCCCATTTCACGCTCATATGGGTCTGCATCATTTAGCATGGTGGGGTAAGTAAGATGGCTGGCTATAGGTATGCACTTTTTCTCAATTACATATTTACAATAGCGAATTGCGTTAGTTACATTAGTATCAACATCTCCGGCATACTTAGATGCTACATAGATTTTAGGGCGGTTTTTCAGTTCGTGCCGGCGCCTCCACTTTTCTTTTTGCTCCAATCTGTATTCACGCATAACTCGTCCAATTGCAATACCGGCAGTTGGGTCTGCATAGCCCTCAGAATTTTTATACATTTAAACTTCCTCCAATTCCTCCATCGCTCCAAAGGTGCTGCCTGCTGAACTTTCCGCCACAAGAGGCAGGTCAAATTCAGGGAATGGCTGTTGCTGCATACATTCTTTGATATAGGATACAGCCTCATCTAAGCGCTCTTTTGGAATGATGAATGTTAGCTCATCGTGAATTTGTAAAATAGGTTGCAGCCAAGGTCGGTCGGGTAAGCCGAGCAAAATCCTGCCCAGAGCAAGTTTTAAAATGTCCGCTGCCGTGCCTTGAATGGGCGTATTCATACTTTGGCGCTCTGCAAAGGATTTTTTGCCCCAATCACTGCTATTGATATGAGGGAGATAGCGCCTTCTGCCAAGCCGTGTTTCGCAGTACATTCTTTTAGCGGCCATAGCTTTGGTTTCTTCCTGCCATGTAACAAGCTTTGGATACCCTTCTTTAAGATTTGCAATGATTGTTTCACACTCCAAGACCGATTTAACAATCCCCGCCTTAAATTTAAGTGTTGATTGCAATCCCCTGGGGAAAAGACCGTAGAAGGTGCCAAAATTCACATTCTTTGCAATGGTACGCTGCTCTTTGTCATGCTTGCCTGCACCGAAAATAACGGAGGCGGTTTGTTCGTGAATATCTCCGCCCGTGCGGTAGGTTTCCATCATGATTTCGTCTTGACAATAATGTGCTCCAACTCTAAGTTCAATCTGGGAGTAATCGCAGCTGACAATAAGGTAACCTTTGGGTGCTGCAATAAAAGTTCTCACACCAATGGGGTCGTTGGTCTTACGGGGCATATTCTGGCAATTCGGCTGACTGCAGCTAAATCTGCCCGTATTGGTAGAGAGTGCATACATATTGGAATGAATTTTCCCGGTTGCCGAATTTAAATGTTTTAAGTACCCATCAATGTATGTGGACTTGATTTTTCCCCATTTTCTATATTCCTGAACCAAAGCAAACAAAGGCGAGAGCTCCTTACGGTTTTCATCGCACCATTCTTTGAGTAATATCATAGCCGCATCGTCTGACGCGCCTTTATCGGTGTTCGTGGTTTTTAGAACAGGCAGTTTTAAAGTCTTATACAAATAATCCTTAAAAGCTTTGGTGCCGCAATTTGAGCCGATTTTCACATCGCCAATGATTAACGCAATCTGTTCACGTAGCTGCTCCATAGCCGTTTCCGCTTCTTTCTTGCGCTGCAGCATAAGGGGCAGATTGATTGGCACGCCATTGCATTTCATAATGCCGATATATACCGAGGTAGGTGATTCAATGTTTTCTACAATCCACTTGTGTTTGGGCAGAAAACGGTCAAACCAATTGTTAAAAATGTGCATCAGCCTAAGTGAATAATCCGAGTCTGCGGCGCCGTAACGCACGGTTTCTATACCTTGTGCATCTAACTCATCAAAATATTTTCCGTCTGTTACATCGGCAAAGGTAGGAATGGTCTCGTTGCAGAGTTCTGCAGCCAACTTTTTCAAACCACTATCCGATAGACCTCGAAATTCAGCGCTGTTTTTTAGCGACATTTGTGATGCGGCAATGGTGTCATAAACAGGCGGCAGAATGACAATTCCTAAGTAATAACTAAACATTGCCTCAAAGGACAAATTATGTGCAATCTTCCGAATGGACCTATTCATTAAAAATTCACGCAAAAAAGAATAGAACTCTGTATTATCAATATTAATGCCGACTTTGTGTGCCACGGGTACATATATGCCGGTGTATGCCTTTATACTAAAACTGCAGCCGACAATATGGCTTTTAGCAGGATCAAGCGCCGCTTTCTCATCGCTGCGGTATTCCTCATCGGGCGCTGTTTCAAAATCGAATGCCACATCGACTGCCCCTGCGATATATTCATGGATACCGGCTACGCTGGTGACGCATTTATAATTACTTTCCATTAAAATCATCTCCATTAGATTTTAGTCGGGCAGGGAAACCCCACCCGACCAATTTGGGCTTTTCTTATTTCAAGGGTTCAATGACTTCGCCTGTTTCCGTATCTACAAAGGGTACTTCATCAACCGGGGCAAGCGCTGACATAGATAGGTTAGCCGCATAGGATTTCATCTGCTCTGTGATTGTAGATATTGCCTTGATTTCCTCGGAATTTAGCATACGAACAAAGGAAAATACAGCTTGCGAGAATATGATGCCTGAACTATTAGTGGCTTTTTTGAGCGATATTTTTGTTACAATACGGCTGAGTTTTCTACCCTTAGATAACTGGCGCTTAGCGTAAGTAGTGTACTCCTTAAGACTGCCCGTAGGAACGGAGAGCATCATAGGGAACAATTCCCCCTCCATCAAAATATAGAGCATACGGCGGTTTTTGCACGCTTTGCTTTGCCCCTCGCCACTTCCGTACTGGTTATATTGGCAGGTAGCGCAGCTGCCGCCGGGAGTACCGTGTCCTGTAATGCCATCGAAAGAGCCGCAATCGGGAGGGTTTTTCCCGCCGGTGTATTTTTCAACATAATAAGCAAAAGCAGGATGTTGCAAGAGAATCACGCCTGTAATATCCTTGACCATTTGGACATCTTCTTCATCCCCATCAGGAATTTCAAAAGCGGTAGAACCGCCTGCAGGGATTTTAATACGATCAAAGGTTAGCTCAAGACCTGCTAAATCCTCAGTAAGAGCCTCGTTAAAACTTGTCATATCCGTAAGTGCTGCAAAGTCGCTTGTAACGGCAATTTCCGTGGATTTGGTATTTTGTTTCGTTGACATCTATGTGTCCTCCTATAAATTTAATTTTGTTTTTTAGCCTTTTCGAATGCCAACCGATGTTTTTTCGTAGGTGTTTACTACATTCGATAGCCAATTTGGAACTTCATCATTGTTGAGTATCATTTGCTCTTTGATAAATGATGCGAGGGTATTTGCATTAACCGTTTCAGTAACGATATCTGCGTAGCCGTGTGTTTTTAGGGCAAGAATCATCTCGTCCCTGCATCCGGAAACAGGGGATGCGAACAATCTGTTGCTAAGATAAAAAGTACTACCGTTGCGTGAAAAGCGGTCGCATTCTGCCTCGACCATTGCATCGGAAAGAGCAAGGTCAAGCTTTTCAATCTCTGCGCCAATTTCCTTAGACTGTGCATCAACTTCTTTTTTCAGCTCCTTTGCCGCTTTTAGCTGATCCGCCAGTTCAAAAATCTTTGCGTTTTTCATGGGCTATTACCTCCTTTCTACTACAAGCCGAAAATAACAACCCCCTAAATTTTGAATGGATTTATGCCCTTGCGGTAATCATCTATAAGGGTTCGTGCCAGGTCCACTTTACATTGAAGTGAGCGTAGGACTTTGTAATCCACCGTGTTTTTTGCAACAAGATAGATATAATGACAGTCATTTTTTTGTGATACACGGTGGATTCGTGCCTTTGCCTGCTCAAAATTGCTCATGGAATAATCCATGCTATAAAAAACCATTGTTGATGCCGCCGTTAAGGTTATGCCAAGACCTGCCGCCGCAATCTGTCCTACAAACACACGGCACTTAGGGTCAGTTTGAAAACGGCTTATTTCATCGGAACGATTTTTTACCCCACCACGCACAACAGCATATTCGATTTTCTTTTTCTCAAGCAACTTTTGTATATCGTTTAGTTCAGGTACAAACCGTGCCATTACAACAAGTTTCTTATCTTCCGCCACGGCTGAGTCAATAATATCGGATAGTGCATCAAGTTTTGCTGTGCTGATTGCATTGATATCGCCTTCGTCATCGGTAAGATGCCCGCCTGTAAGTTGGCAAAGGCGAAGTAGCTTAGTCAGCACATTTACGGCAGAAACTTCAGCGCCTGCCAATTCTGTATAGGACTCTTTTTCCAACTCGGTGTATAACTTCAGTGCCTTTGGCTCTAATTCCACCATACGGATTTCTTCTGTAACCTCGGGCAAATCTAAGCATTCGGCTTTTGTTACACGGAAGGCAACGGAATGCAAGCGTTGCAAAAATTCATTTGTCATACTTTTTCTAAAACGGGGGATATGGTTGCCGTAACCCACCATGTCAAAATATCTGTTGCGGAATACATAAAACGAGTTGCCAAACACCTCATGATTTAGGAAACGGTATTGTGAAAACACATCTAATTCTTTATTTGTAATTACCGTGCCTGTCAGTAGCAATTTGTACTTAGCGTTATCCCCCAAGTGGTGCATTGCTTTAGATTGAGCGGTGCGGGTCTCCTTCAATTTATGTGCCTCATCAGCAATAACAAGGTCGGCATTAAACGCTAACAAATCTTTTTCCAGCCGCCATGCACTTTCATAGTTAATTACAATAATTTCTAAACCCTCTGCTTTTTGCTGTTTCAGTTGTTCTTTCTTTTGGGCACTACTGCCTTTTAAGAGGGTGAGGGTATATGGAAACCCAGCGAATTTTTCAAATTCCTCTTGCCATACCCCTAAAATGGAAAGCGGTGCAACTATAAGCAATCTCTGTATTTTTCTTGCGTTATATAACGCTCCGGCAATTGCAATACTGGTTATTGTTTTCCCTGTGCCTAACCCATCTCCATCAGGAGAGCAACACCGCTACTTTTGGAGATTTTCATTTTCATCACCCGCCTTTCTTTTTAAAAAACTGTGTATTTTACAGTGTTCTGATTGGGAATTTAACACCTGAAGATTATTAGGTGAATTATTTTGTTCGCTACCGTCAATAGGATCACCGCCTTCCGCTATTAACCCAAACTTCTCACAGGCAAAATAGAATGCTTTTAATTGATGGTCATAAAGTTTTACCTTTACAGGTATTTTCAAGCTACCATTAACCATCAACCCACCCCCAATCCAATGGATATCCGCACAGCATTATCTACACGGGCGATATCTTCCGGTCTAAGCTTTGTAACTATGCCTAAAATATCAGATTTATTGATAGTGGCAATTTGCTCCGCTTGTACAATCGACACTTTCATATTGTCGTAGTGCTGCAACAATACATGGGTTTTCATATCTAAGCGTTTTAGCTGGGAAGTTAGGTAGCAGATAATCACAGTGGGGCTATACCTGTTTCCCACATCATTTTGGATAATAACGGCAGGGTGATTGCCATTCATCACATGACCATTCGAATTTTTGTTTTTCACAAAAACAATGGTCCCACGAGTTAATTTTTGGTTAAAGATGTTATTGTTTGTCATAGCTAAGACCTCCCTTGGTTTCGTGAATTTCTACACTTTCTACCGATTTGCCGGGTGTTAAAACAAGCACCTCTGAAAACTCTCCGAACAGCCAGGCAAGCAAGCGGCGGGGGATTCGCTTGGATGCGCTTGTTAGCACTGTCTTTCGTGTACCGTTTTTAGCAGCGATGCTGATGTGAACCTTATGATTTAAATTCATTTCTTTTCTCCTCATTTATAAACGGGCATTTGCCCGGAGGTTGTTACCCCTACATACAGCCGAAAATAACAACCCCCGGTGCAAATCGCGTGTTATTCTTCGTTTTTAACACTGCGTTTGCGTGGAGCAGGCACATCAAATTCTTTGCAAAGTTGAGTGATAATTCTTTTAAGGCGATTGCTAAAGGCTTGTTGTGATACGTCCTTGCCCGTTGAATCAATCTCTGCTTGACGGATTTCCTCTAAAGTTTTTCTTGCGCCAAAGTGCTCATAAATGAGGTTGCGTTGTGCTTCGGTCAGCTTGTCCATTGCAGAAATAAGCTGTAATAATTGTTCATTTAGTGCTTCATCTTTGGGAAAAAGCAAATCGAATGGGTTAGCGTGCTTGTCCTCTATTTCGTTAATTGGGTCTGTGAGATTCTCGTCCTCTTGATTTTTGTGATAATCTAACTGTTTGTTTTGAAAGCCGTAGTCAGCATTTTCATCGATGTAACGCTCCTGCAAATCAGAGTCATGGTCATCCTCGTCAAGGAAAACAAGGATTTCCTCCGTTACCCCGTCTTTGCCGACTTCTACATAGTGGGTAATATTGCACTTGTTCTCCTCGTCCCAGGTTATGTAGGCATACCTGCCGTCCTTGGTCATGTAAGAGTTGCGGTTTGGATTGTAGCGGGATTTGCGATTCGGTGTTGCATTGTTTTTTTGTTTTTTCATCATTGCATTCCTTTCCGTCCGGGCGAGGGGCGGCGGAATGCAAAAAGAGCCTGTGGTGAAGATGTCCACAGGCTCCGCTTGTCCGATAAAAGGGCGCACGAAGTCACGGTGGGTGCATCTTCATTCCTAACACAGCCTTTATCGCTGTGTTAGGAACTCTTATGCATCCCGCCGTCCTAATGCGCATCTCGGACTTTGAGATATTATTTTCCATCAAGATATCTTGATGGTGTCTTTATTATACTAAATAATTTATAGTAATAAAATTCACTATAAAAGCCCATTCCTTCATATTATTATGTGATATATTTTTATTGAAATATATATTACTTTGGTGTATAATAGATTTATAAATGCTTTGCCTTCCGTGGTTTCAAACAAAAAGTAATATGTTGTGTAATTTTTTTGACATATTTATACGAATAAGTTTAAGGAGAATTTGAATTATGGCTAAAAGAATTTCGAGAATCTTTTTAAATAGCATGTTTAAATGTGACAACTATGTATGCCATTGTGAAAAAGACATAAAAAATGTGGCCCCAGGGCAACCGCCCAAGACCACGTTGAAATTGTATTGTGATATAAATAAACCTCTACACTTTTCTTATGCCCCAAGAGTAGGGCTTAATCTTACCGGCATTGCCGGCGGTGTTATTGAGAAGAACATTCTTGGCAAACTGCTTGCTATTCCAAATGGAGATATAGATAAACATATAGAATTTTTTGAGACATATGGATTTTTACTACCTATACAAAGTGATGAGTATGATTCTGTAGATGCTGATGCTATAATTGAAGTAGTGAACAGGATTAAGGCTACATTGTACCTTATGAATGCAATCGCAGGTCAGAAAAACTATAAACGCATTTTGATATATACCACATATCTTCTTTATATGCCACAAATTATATTAAATCTGTCAGAAGTAGAATATTCGACTTGCAGCCACAGATTCACGGAATTAATAGAAAACTACAACCTATTCGTGGATTTAAGTAGAAATCAAGAAGTCTTTGGTACTGGCAAATATTCCATTCCAGATACTATGGTGGGCTGTAATAATCCCATCGAAATAGAATTTTTTAATGCTGTCCGCAGCGGTGCTGATACTGACCTTGTAGGAAGTAAAAGTATATGGTTTAAACATCTGTTTGCTATGTACACTAGTCTGCCGTTCGAAGATGAAAAACTTCGAACAATCATAGACTTCTTTTATCATTATCAAACAGAAATAGGCATTTTTAATGAAATTCAGTTCGGAAAAATTACATATTATGCAACTCCGACAAGAGATAATTTCACAGATGAAATGAAAGCTTCTCTTCTTAAAATTGCTCGTATTGTTATTTCGGAAGAAATCAACCATAACATTATCGGCATTTATCCAAAGTACGAAACCGATGAACTTGCTCCCGCATGGCAAGTCAACAATCTAATCCAGGCTCTCTATTTTTCAATCTTCTATATGAGACCGGGGCTAGAAATTTATAAGGAATGCAAAAAGCCGAATTGCAAACGCGATAAATTCTTTCTGGTTGAAGCGACACGTACAAACAAAGAATACTGTTGTGTCCAATGTTCCCGTGCTGCCGCAACACAACGATACCGCAATCGCCAGCTTGATAAATAGACAAAAAACAAGACCCACCAATTAAGGTAGTGCCTTGTTTCATCTTATAATGTAGGCGCAGGGACAGGGCCTCTTGCTGTAACCTTTTCAATGCAATCCACCAATTCTTTTTTCTGCTGTTCTGAAGTGCCTATATAATTATACATAAGATGTCGAGTATCAATTACTATTCCTTGAATGCGTTCATAGTTTTTTGTATTCGCTTTCCAATCACTAATGGCCTCGCCAATATTACCAATATTACTGTTTAACATGAATAGGTTGTCTTCCTTATTGTAAGGCATTATGAAAGCATTATATAGTTTCTCATTTGCCAAGTTTTTCGTGCGTTCGACATACTCACCGTATGTAATTTGCTTGCTAATATCCGCTGCATTTGGCAGATGTTCAGGGTTAGCACTCCAGCCATAGCGATACAATTTTGCATCAAGTACATAACATTTATCTCCATAAATCATGATTGTATCCGGTTGAAGAGGTCTTTTCTCTTTATCCCTGCCATAATCCAAAAGCCAGCGAGTACGAGGAAAATATCGTTCCTTATCCTCAACACCGAATGCTTTATCTATCATTCGCTCCCATACATTTTCAAAGAAATCTGTACCAAAGAAATATTGTTTGTCAGAACTTCTTTCATCAATGTAAATGAGCATATCTCGCATCGCAGTAAACAACTCTTGTTCAACATCATTATTTGTTGCTACAAGCTTTTTATTGAGAATATAAATCGACTCTTTTATACTCGGATGCGGGCCCGGATTATCAGGCATAAAAGGGACATACAACCATCCCATCTTCTCAAAAGCCTCATATACACAGAAACGATGTATCTGTGTAATCTGCTTGTTAGCATTTGGTGTTACAGCGTGAACGGTCATATTTGTAAAAACCAGGGAACCATTTTTCTGGACTAAAGCCTTTTGCTCTCTTACAGTACGTGGCCAAGATGCTTTTCCTTTAGTATCCGTCCGAAACTGAGGGTCTGTTTCGATATAATAGCGACCCATTCTCAAAAAACTCCGGATTACCTTAAGGTATGAGTGCATGGGAAAGTCCACCGTTCTTGGCGCCTCAAACTTTGAAACTTCAAGGATGCGATCTTCTTTCATAAACGTAGCTAAAACTCCGAGCAAATTATGAATGTCTATGCGAAGGTCATCATCATTGTCAGGCAACTTATACCCTATAGGGAAATAAATGATAGCATCTTCTGTATCCGCTTTAACTCCAACAAAACTATCTCCGTCTTCATTTATGTTAACATGACAACGTTCTCTAATATTTTTTTGTAAGTCCATATATAATCATCACCTACCCCTATCAATGGTCAAATTTACTGTTGTTGTGCAGCATAAAGAGTATCATACACGCTCTGTTTGAAAATTTTGAAACGGTCATGTCCTATTGAATAAATAAATGTGCGGATAACCTTTTCAAGGTTATCCATATTTTCCGTATCAAAAAGAGCCTCCGGATTAAACTTAAACGCATCATCCCATAAATACTTGATTACCTTCTCTGGGAATAAACGATTATCCATAACGGCCTCGCGTATTTCCTTCAAACGGGTTTTCTGCTCTTCTGTGATTGTGTCTAAGCGTTCAGCACCAAGTAAAGAATTATACTCAGTCAGAAGATTTGCATTACCCTCAGAAGGGAGTGCTCTCTGGTCAAATGCAAGATCATTTTCATGCACGAAATATACACCGAGTCTTTTGTCTTCAGCAGATGCCATCTTAGCTTTATTTCCAACGATAATCGTGTTTATAGTTTCACAGAAACGTTTCCAAGTAACATCAGTATCTAAAATTTTTGCATCAGCTAGCGACGGATGTACATTGTCAAAGTTGTTCTCAATAAGTCTCATCTGCCATCTACGTTGGAATGCGGTATCAAGAGTAAACACATTTTGGTCAGATGTATTCATTGTGCCAATTATTGACAGGTTAGAAGGAATACGAATCCTATGTGCCGAATTGCCATATACAAATTCAGCCATGTATTTATGAGTAATACCATATTCGCTCGTTCCTACTGGGAAATCGTTATCATTCAGTTTTTCAATTTTTCGGTCAAGCAGTTGAAATACCTCTCCAAAAATCGCAGGTGCATTACCTCGATTAATTTCTTCAATAATAAGGATATATTTACTCATCGGATTGCGATATGCATTGCAAAGAATCGTAGTAAATGGACCGGGCGTGAATTCATATGTAACTTGCTTATCTACAGAATCAACAACAGGTAGAATCTGCCCAACAAAATCTGCATTTGTATAATCTGGATGAAAAACCAAACGATTAACAATGTTGTCTTCATTGCAGTACTCATGTTCTATAGTCCAACTCTTTCCCGAGCCAGGCACACCGTACAAAAGTACATTTTTTCCGCCATCCTTTCGATCAAACAAGTCGTAATCTATACGAATTTCTTGCGACATTACTTCTGTCAGTTCTGCTTCCGTTAGCTCAACTGAAGCCAAAATGTTACCTATTATCTTTATGCGTGGATTATCATGTACAGATAGGCAATATCCCATCAAGCGCTCAAGACCTAAAAAGTGTTTATAGAATCCCTTATTAATTTCAGTCAATCCTAGGCTGCTCAACATATCATCGAATGTGGTATCTGAACCATTGAAAATATATTTATAGATAAGTGTATTATCTACTGCATCAAACAAATATGCTTGCAGAGCTCTTCCTTCTAGTACAAACCGGGTAGCATCTCCTGTAGGAGCGTTCAACGGTGGAGTTGGCAGGTATTTAAACACGCCAGTACAAATAGTTCCGCGTATAACTTGCAGCTGATTTTCATATGTATGCAAAATCCAGTCTGCCAGCACCTGATCCTTTATCATTAGAGTGCGTTCTGTTGTCCGTTTAAGGATTCCAGCTTGTACTAGCATCTTTGCCCATATATCAAACCCTATAGTGCGCTCATTAACTGCGATTGGATCCGCCACTCTCGCATTCACCAGTTCATCTATCAGAGCATCGTTTACTTCGTCTAAACTTTGACATTCTACAATTCTCGAAAAATCGTAGGCGGATAAATAGGCTTGATTGGCTCCGCGCTCAGACAATTTCTTTAAGCAGGTAAGAATAAGGCGAACGGGATAATACTGAACCTCTTCATCCTCATATTGATAATTAAGTATATAATGAAAGCAAAATTCCTTAATTGTTATCTTTCTTTCTACAAAGAGCCTCCCTAGTTCTGTAAGGTGCTCATTATCATCAAGACATCCATATGCTTTGAAATAAGTAAACAGAGCGCGTCTTACACGACCTTTTGCACTATTATAATCTTTGTATACACCAGCATTAACAAGTTCGCGTTCTACAACATCAATTTCTTCCGGCTCTGATTCCACTGTGATATTATGCTCTACTATAATACTTAATGCAGTACGAGTAATCTCGCTCATGTATTTGTGCGTATCCATAGACCATTTCATATAATATACCTCCTATATATACTTGATAATATTTTTAATTAATGCCATGAACACATCAACTACTACCGAATTACCAGCTTGTCTGTACATCTGTGTGTTAGATACCACTTGCTTAAAATCGTCAGTGAAACCCATAAGTCTCAAGCATTCTCTAGGTGTTAGTCTTCGTATTTTACCATTTGTGGTAACATAATTGTCTACCCCTGCTCTATGTAGTTTATGCATTGTGCTCATTAAAGGGCGCGCTATCGCCAAATCTATTTCGGGTTTCATACTAAATCCATTTGTCCCATAAGACATTATCCCAGGAAGAACTCTCTCAGATAAATAATACTTATCCTCTACAACGCCTGGCGATTTAATAACGCATATTTCTTCTCCTTGTGCTGTAAAGTTGCCTTCTTTCGTGTTTTCAATTAAAAAGTCTTGCATTGTGTATTTCAATTCTTTTTCAGTCGGAAACAAAAACGATTTGCTATTATCTTTAAAGCCTACAATGAAAATTCTTCTTCTCTTTTGCGGGATGCCGTAATCAACTGCATCTAATATTTGATAATGCGCTTTATAGCCAAGGCTGTCAAAAACACGTTGTACCACTTTCCACGTCCTACCTCGATCGTGTTTAACCAACCCTTGTACATTTTCATATATAAACACCTTAGGTTGTATCTCATTTATCAAACGTGCGAAATCATAAAAGAGTGTTCCTCGTGCCTCTTCTAATCCCTTTTGATAACCAAACAGGGTGAAACTTTGGCAAGGGCTCCCTCCAATAAATAAATCAACTTGATTCTTGTATTGATTGCCATCCAAAAAACGAACATCATGATGATAGTGATCTTCATCCACGTCAAAATTTGCCAAGTATGATTGCTTTGGAAAATTTGTCCTTCTAGGCGGGATTAAACTATCGATGTATTTCTTTTTTTCGCTGTAATCCGTGATATGACTTAGTTTCTCATATATTGTTTTTTCATTTTCGATTAAATCAATTTCTCCATTATCGCATGCAAAAATCACTTTATAATTTATACTCAACCTTTTTAATGCAAACTCTGCCGAACCAATTCCACTAAAGGCTGTAGCAATTTTTATAGTTTTCTCTTTGTTAACAGCATTAATTTCTATCATTATTATAAATCCCCGTCTCTAGAATTCGATTCATTATTTCCATTAGCACATTAACCGCAATGGAGTTTCCGGTTTGCCTATACATCTTTTGGTCAATTACACCCTCAGGAATTATAAAATTATCTGTAAAGCCCATTAATCTTAAGCATTCCCTTGGAGTTAAGCAACGTGCCACACCAAAAACACCATTAAAGTATCCTTTATATATGCGATCATCATCAAGCAATCTTTTTGGCAGGGTAGTTTCAAAACGCATATCGCCATACCAATTGAATTGCTGATTTGCAATTTGGCAACGTCCAATTTTACGATTAATTGCAACATGCCTTTTATGCTTTGGGTCTATGACGCGCAAAAAACCCTTTTCGGGCAAATAATATTTATTATCTACATTGTTTTCTAATAGATTATCCATATAAATGTCTAAATGGAGTGGCTTGGGCTTTAATAATTTTTCAAAATTTTCTTTATATTCGTTATGAAATCCAATAACAAAAATCCTCCGTCTGTTCTGAGGAAGGTCATAATCTTTTGCATTAAGAACCCAATAAGTCCAGTAGTATTCTGAGTCATCAAATATTTTTGATATTATTTCCCATGTCTTACCTTTGTCGTGTGTAAGCATTCCCGGAACATTTTCATATATAAAGACTTTTGGCTTAATCTCTTTTACTAAACGTGCATAATCGTAAAATAATGTTCCTCGAGCTTCTTCTAATCCACCGCGTTTTCCTCCTACAGAAAAACTTTGACAGGGGCTTCCACCCACGAATAAATCTATCGTGTCTCTATATTGATTTCCATCAAGGAATCTCACATCTTGATAAAAAGAATTATCATTTACATGATAATTAGCACGATAGGTTTGCTCAATATAATTTACTCCGCATTCCTCTTCATAAAGCTGAGTGATATACTCATTACTTTCAAAATTATTCATTCCCTCTATAGATTTTAGTACTTGATCCACATTAGTTTTTAATTTTCGTTCACCGTTATCACATGCAAATTCGATTTTATGTGGGATTTTAAGTCTATCAAGTGCGTGTTCAATAGCACCTATACCACTAAATACTGTTCCTAAATTAATCATTGTCTAAAGCTCCTAACTACAGTGAATTTTCATATCAGTCCTCGTTGTGTAAGGAGCTAATGTTCAATTTCAACAACGTCCCCTATATCGCACTTTAAAACATTACATATTCGCTCTATTACTTCCAGCGATACATACTCATTTTTATTCATTCTTGAAAAAGTGCTTGCTGCAACTTTCGAATCTTTTCTCAACTGAGCTTTTGAAATATCCATATCAATAATTAGTTTCCATAGTTTTTTATAACTTATCGACATTGTATTTCCTCCCATTCTCAACCAATATTAAAGTACAATCCTTAGTAGTATATCAGATTTAGTTCTATAAGTCAAAAGAATTTTCGGGAATTCACAAGTATTTTCGCAGATAATTATAATAGCGGATTCATAAATCCCCTTGACTTCCCCCGCCTTCTACGCAATAATACTATACTGACAAAACCAAAGTCCAAGCGTCGTTCCGCTTGGACTTAACTATGAATTTCAGGCTCGTAAATGATTAACATTTACGAAACCGATATGTTCAACTTATTATGAATATTTTACCACAGGATATTCCCATAGTCAATTATAAAAAGGCTCGGACAATATTTTGTGGCTTATGAAAGGGGTATGGTATTATGGAACGACCTATTTTAAGGATTTACAACAGAAAAGACGGGCGAATTGAAGGGCGGTTCATTAAAGGATATGATAACACAGGAAAAACGCTTTACGGTGCGGTTTATGGTAAAAACGAAGAAGAAGTAAAGTTTAAACATAACCTTATTCTATCCGAGGGAACAAGTTTCACACCTAAAGAAGATTACAAAATAACGGTTTACCAGTGGATAGAACAAGAGCTGGAGCGGAGAAGGTCCCGCATTAAAGCCTCAACCTCATGCATTTACGAGAGGTATCTCAAAAACCACATCAAGCCTGCCTTCTCTGAAACGGAATTATACAAATTCAACGAAGATAAACTGCAAAACTTTATAAATGAAAAGCTGGACGAAGGACTGTCAGTGCGAACTGTACAGTCCATTTTTATCTTTATAAAATCATCTATGGCAGAGGCTGTTGAAAAACAGCTGATAAAAGATTTATTTAAACGGATTTATATTCCTAAAGTCAGAAACAAAGACATGAGGGTCTTTACGGAATTTGAGCAGAAAAGGATTGAGAGTCTAATCAGCAGCCGTCAAAGCCCCCACGATATAGGGGTTTTGTTATGCCTTTACACCGGGATAAGGATTGGCGAGTTATGCGGGCTGAAGTGGGAAGACATCGACCTCGAGAGTCAAATGATGCATATCCGAAGGACGGTGCAGAGGCTTAAAACGGAGGATGGGGCAAAGAACAAAACGAAAATCACCTATTTGCCTCCTAAAACAGAGGCGTCACACAGATCCATTCCTTTGCCGCTATTTTTAAATAATATATTAATTGAATGTAAAGAGAGGAACTGCGGACAGTATGTTATGATGGATGGCGATAAAATAATCGAGCCGAGAAACCTTCAGTATAATTTTAAAAAAATATTGGAGCAAGCGGAGGTTGCAGATGCCAATTATCATGCGATTCGACATACTTTCGCAACAAGAGCCTTAGAAAATGGGTTTGATGCAAAAACCCTTTCGGAAATTCTCGGGCATTCATCACCAACCATTACGCTGACTAAATATGCTCACTCTCTTTATGAGCATAAAAAGCGCAAGATGGAGTTTTTAGGTACCCTCTACCGACAGCCAATCGTGGGCAATATGGTCAATCCCGTGGTCAATCAACTTTAAAAGGCAGATTACAGCATAGTTTTTAGGTGTTTTTCGCATAAGTTAATCATTTGCGAAAAAGCATGAAATTCATGTTTATATTATAACACATTTAACTATGTTTTATAGGTGGCTTTGGTAAATGCCCAAACATTGCGGTATTTTGGCATCTCACTAAAAACAGAGTGGGCTTTAAATAAAAGTGTAATATCGTAAAAATCTTTTTGACCACAAAGCTGCCACAATGCCACAAAATTTCATGGTCGGTAAATTCAACGGAATTTCTGAGGAGGCTTACAGCTATGGAAGAAAAAATAAAAACCTGTTGTTTTACAGGGCACCGTCCGCAAAATTTTAGATTTAAATTTGATGAAACCCATTCGGATTGCATACGGATAAAACACATTTTAAAAAAGTGCATCAATAGACTTATCACCGAATACGGCGTAACCCATTTTATTAGCGGCATGGCTCTTGGTGTGGATATTTGGGCGGCAGAAATTGTTTTGTCTTTAAAAGAGGATTTTCCATACATAACCCTTGAATCTGCCCTGCCTTGCGAAACACAGGCGGTTAAATGGAATCAAGACAGCCGTGAGAGGTATTATTATATCCTGGCAAAGTGCGATAAGGAATCCCTGTTGCAAAAACAATATACACCGACTTGTATGCAGGATAGAAATAAGTATATGGTGGATAACAGCAATTATGTTATCGCTGTATGGAACGGCAGCGGGAGCGGCACAGGCAGCACGGTTAAATATGCATTGTCGGAAGGCAAAACGGTGATTTGCATTGACCCCACAACCGCAAAGGTCAAGAAGTTATAGGCGCCATGAAGAAAAAAGAATTTGACAATGAGATGGATTACAGAATTTCAAGATACCTTGCCAAAAGCCTGTATCAGAACGGTTCCTTTACTTTTACGGAATACTGCCGAGCCCTTGAAAAGCTGTATAAAATATATAAGCCTCCCATCAGCAGGTTGTGTTTTTACAAAACAAAATACGGAAAGGCTCATAGAGTATGGCAAAAAAGCGAAAAGTAATAGCTATCCAGCCGACATCGCCTGAACTTGAAAATGGCGCCAACGGAGAAATCAGCAAGAAAAAGGTTGCGGCATACACCCGTGTTTCAACCAACGAAGAGCAACAGCAACAAAGCCATTCGGCGCAGATGGATTATTACCTGCGTTATATCACATCAAATCCTAATTGGGAGTTTGTAAAAGTTTATACCGACAAAGGTATTTCCGCAACAAACAGAAAAAATCGCACAGGTTTCAACTCCATGATTGCAGATGCCGTCAAAGGGAAAATAGACTTAATTATAACAAAATCCATTTCTCGGTTTGCAAGGAACACGGTGGACACCCTTACTATCATACGCAAGTTGAAGGAACACGATGTCGAGGTGTTTTTTGAAAAAGAAAATTTATATACCCTTGATTCTAAAGGTGAGATTATGATTACAATCCTGTCCAGCCTTGCACAGGAGGAGAGCAGGAATATTTCTGAGAATGTGGCTTGGGGCATCAGAAAACGATTTGCAGACGGAAAATTCAGCTTGCCTTATAAAAACTTTCTCGGATATCAAAAGGGAGAGGACGGCTACCCCGAGATTGTTGAAGAAGAGGCACAAATCATACGCTACATTTATAAACTTGCCGTAGATGGAAAATCCGCCGGTGCAATAGCCAAAATATTAACGGTAAACAATATACCGTCGCCGAGCGGAAAGCCAAGCTGGGAGTCGAGCGTTGTCCGAAGTATCCTTACCAACGAAAAATATGCGGGCAATGCTATTTTACAAAAAACCTTTACCTCGGATTTTCTTACTAAGAAAAAGAAGATAAACAATGGCGCTCTGACAAAATATATTATAGAAAATAGCCACGAGCCCATAATACCCATTGATATATACGAGGCTGTCCAGAAAATTTTAGCACAGCCATTTCGTAAAAACAACATACATATCATGTCCTCAAGGGTGTTCTGCGGAGTATGCGGTTCAAGATTTACTCCATATACATGGCACTCCACGAGTAAATATTATGCAAGAGTGTGGGAATGCCAAAACAGAAAAATTGTAGAGCCGAAATGCACCGCCACACATATTTACCAAGATGACCTACATAGCAGTATTGTTTCTGTTTTAAATTCCATAATCAATAATAAAGGCAGGCTTATCAAAAATCTCAAGTCGTGCCTTTTTGAATCCATCGGCAGTTACTCGTCAGATAAACGCAAAACAAAAGAGGGAATAGTAAATGAATATATAGATAAACTTAGGTCGGCAGAAAATGTAATTGACGAGGTTGATGATGATATTTTCAGCGGAGCCATAGAGAAGATTATTGTTTTTGATGATACTCTTGAATTTAAATTAAAATATAGTGAAAAAAGTCTCTTTTTCCATATAATTTAAGCACGAAAGGTTGCAATATACCTTCGATTCTTTATATTTTGGCTTGATGTAGAAAAAACATTTGCTTTTTTAAGAAATTATGATATAATTATTAGCAAGGGAATGAAGTTCTCCCTGTGCTGATATAAAAGCCGAACCGCTTATTAAGCTGATGACTTCTGCAATTATTTTATTGCGGAGGTGTCAGCTTTTTTGCATTTCCGCGCAAAGGAGAATGTATATGCTTTTCAGCCTTGCTTTGATAATTCTTTGTAGCCTTGTGCTAAGCAAAGTTATGCAAAAACTAAGGTTACCCGGTCTTGTTGGCATGCTTCTTACGGGTATCATGTTAGGCCCTTATGTTTTAGACCTTATCGTGCCGGAACTATTAAATATTTCCGTCGATTTAAGGGAAATAGCTTTAATTGTTATCCTTACAAGAGCTGGGCTTGCATTGGATATTAAGGACTTGAAAAAGGTTGGTCGACCAGCTATTTTTATGTGTTTCTTGCCGGCAACATTTGAAATAATCGCAACAACAATATTTGCACCGATGTTCTTCCGCATTTCTCATTTGGAGGCTGCTATAATGGGGACTGTACTCGGCGCCGTATCTCCGGCGGTTGTTGTTCCTAAAATGTTGAAACTAATGGAGGGAGGCTATGGAAAATCAAAGTGTATTCCGCAGCTTATTATGGCGGGGGCTTCTGTAGATGATATTTATGTAATTGTTCTTTTCACGTCATTTATGGGGATGTATAGCGGAAGTAATTTTGATGTCGGGAGCCTTATAAAGGTTCCTATTGCCATAGTGGTTGGTCTATTGATGGGTGTTTTGCTTGGCACTGCACTTGCAAAACTATTCAAAAAGTTTCATATACGGGATACTATAAAGGTTTTAATTCTTCTTAGTATTTCTTTCCTGTTGGTTACTTTTGAGATGTTTATCAAAGCTTATATGTCTATGTCGGGGCTTTTAGCCGTTATGGCTTTGGGCGGCACTATCCTTAAACAAAGTGATGTATTGGCAAGTCGGCTTTCGGGAAAATTCTCAAAAGTTTGGGTAGCGGCCGAACTCATGTTATTCGTATTAGTTGGGGCAACAGTAGATATAGGCTATGTAGCAAATGCTGGGGTGACAGCTGTTGCGCTCATAATTGTTGTCCTCGCAATTCGTGTGTGCGGAGTATTTGTTAGCCTTATAAAAACCAAATTAAGTATTAAGGAGAGATTTTTTTGCGCTATTGCCTATTTGCCCAAAGCAACCGTACAAGCGGCAATTGGCGGGCTTCCTTTAGCAGCAGGAATTGCGGCAGGCAATGTCATTCTAACTGTCGCAGTTTTGGCTATCTTAATTACGGCTCCACTTGGGGCAATAGGCATGGATGTCTTTTATCACAAGTTACTTGCAAGGGATTAAGATGCGTTCAAACAAAAATTCATTAATGTGTGTTCTTTAATGAGATAGAAGCATTCTATACCGTACTTTTTAGTGGTTATAATGCAGTTTTGCCAAATTGTTCAATAGGGGGGTCGGGGGGTCAAACCTTGCGACCCCCCTAACGCAAAAATCATTTGAGGGCGAAAAATGGGCGAAAATAAATTGCTCGAAAACCGCTCTACAATACGAAGAACCCTTGATTTCAAGGGTTCTTCGTTGTATCAACTATTCAGTTGGGTTATGTGATGAGTAGGCTAACTCAATAAATAATACAATTCAGCAAATAATTTATATTATAAAATAAAATCCAACTGGAATCCACTTCATTTTATAACAGCAACAATATATAATATCTTGGACTATTATTGTGCAAAGTCTGGTAGTTCTCCAGATCCCTTGCAACATAAATATTGACAAACAGCATCATTATAAAAATATTTACTCTCGTTAGGTAATTTCAAAGTGGATATTTTATATAAGTAAAGCAACAAGACATATAGTCCCGCCAATGAATATAAGGCATTCTTGTATGTTGCTTTTTTAAAAAACATATGTCTATTATGCTTAATATCCTGATGTTCGTCCCACCAAAATGTACATTTCCCTATAGTCCATTCCTCAAAAGGTTTAATTGTCTCATTTATTCTTGAGACAATTACTTTCGTATCTATTATTTGAGGATATTGCCGCAAAATGATCTTTGCATAATCAGTTATGCATCTTGGACTTTCGTTCGCATCAATTTTTTTGCAGATTAACTTAAATACAGTTTCTGTTTCTGCACATGCAAGTGTTATTATTTTATAATATTCAAATGAATAGACACTTGGCTGCCCCATTGGCTCTGCGTACCTGGAGGCTTCACTTAAATCCCCTTCAAGGCATAGGAAATATTGCCAATAGTTAGTTATATCCTGCTCTCTCATTAAACCCACTTCTTTCGTAACATATTTTATTTTTTCTTTGGAAAGATAATTAATTACTATATTAAAATCAAAAATCTCTTCTTATATTTATACTACATACTTTCCTTTAATTTAATATTCTATCATTAGTTGGGGGTAAGGTCAAATTCCGATAGCAATTAATTTTATTTGTTGTGTTTTTCAAAAAAATAATGTAAACTATAGTTGTGTAGGCAAATAACAATCTAATATTATAAGGTAGGCGAGTATATGTCTGATAAAATTATAAGAGAAATGCATGATTTTGAGCCTCTTAAGCGCAAAAAAGTTGCGATATATTGTCGGGTAAGCACCTCTCATCCTGAGCAGATGAATAGCCTTAAAAATCAGGTTGACCGTTACACACAATGGGTAAAACGCCGTTTGGACTGGGATCTTGTTGATATTTATAAAGACATTCGCTCAGGAAAAAATAATAACAGACCCGAATTCAATCGGATGATAGAAGATGCCCTTGAAGGAAAAATCGATTTGATCATTACTAAATCGGTTAGCAGATTTGGCAGAAATGCTGAAGAGACTCTTGGTGTTCTTAATAAGCTAAGGGTAAAAAGAGTTGAAGTTTTCTTTGACAATGAAGATTTGAGGGTTTCAGATCCCCGTAACACACTAATTATTTCGATCATTGAGGCATTTTCCCAAGCAGAAAGTGATTCAAGAAGCCAAAACATAAAAATGGGAATACACCAGAAATTAAGGGACGGAACTTCTAAGCTTTACGACAGACCTTGCTACGGTTATCGTAAAGGTAAGGATGGAAGATTAGAAGTTAATCTTGAACAAGCATTAGTTGTTCAGAAAATATATAGTTTATATCTGGAAGGTGCAAGTATAATAGGCATTATTAGGGTTTTAGAAAAGGAAGACATAAAATCGCCTTCAGGTAGAGATAAATGGTCAAAACGTACTATTGATAATATTCTCAGTAATGAAAAATATATAGGAAATGTTTTAATAGGCAAAACTTACAGTGATGATTTTCCTAATAACAAGCGCTTAAAAAACAATGGAGAACGGACCCAATATCTTGGTGAAAACAGCCATCCTGAAATAATTTATGAGTCTGATTTTGAAAAGGTACAAGCAGAAAAACAAAGGCGATCGAATATAGAGCGCACACCTGAGGGAGTTAGACGTAAGAGTAAGCGATACAACTCAGACAGACCAAATATAATGGAAGGAGATGATGAGTAGGCAAAGCGGTAATGGTAAGTAGGCTAAGTTGTTTTATTTTATTAATTTTCTGGAGCGGAAAATGCCTGTAATGCCCGTAATACCTGAATTTCGACAAATTGTTCAATAGGGGGGTCGGGGGGTCAAACCTCACGACCCCCCTAACGTAAAAATCATTTGAGGGCGAAAAATGGGCTGAAACAAACTGCTTAAAAAACGCCATGCAATGCGAAGAACCCTTGATTTCAAGGGTTTTTCATTGTATCAACTATTCAGTTGGGTTATGGAGGCGCCACCCGGATTTGAACCGGGGGTAAAGGCTTTGCAGGCCTCTGCCTTACCGCTTGGCTATGGCGCCGTAAACAAAAGGCGCTAATTTGCGCCTTTTGTTGCATTTAGCTTTAGTATAGGCTTTGGAGCGGAAGACGAGATTCGAACTCGCGACTTTCACCTTGGCAAGGTGACACTCTACCACTGAGTCACTCCCGCTTACAAATGGGTTTACCGTAAGGCTGGTGCCTCCGGGTGGAATCGAACCACCGACACAAGGATTTTCAGTCCTTTGCTCTACCGACTGAGCTACAGAGGCAAATGCCTTTGGTAAATTATTGAAACAAATTGTAGCATAATATGCTACAATTTGTTTTGGTGGGAGCAATAGGGCTCGAACCTATGACCCTCTGCTTGTAAGGCAGATGCTCTCCCAGCTGAGCTATGCTCCCATTTGGCGACCCGGAAGGGGCTCGAACCCTCGACCTCCAGCGTGACAGGCTGGCATTCTAAACCGACTGAACTACCGGGCCAAATACTTTAAATGATAAATCTTTTAAAACTCTGCAAATGCTATATTGCAAAACATTTTGCGTATTCTTAGTTTCTTGTAGACGCAAAGCCTATTATAAGATAAAACAGGAATAAAGTCAAGTATTTTTTTCATTTTTTATTGAATAATTTAAAAGAAAAGTAAAACCTGCACTTAAACGCATTGGTATACTTGTAACTTCACCCTGTTTCAACGCTGCCATTTATGGAAATAAGCCGGTTATTCTATGTCTATCAAGGCATCTATTTCAGAAAATAAGCTTTTTTCTGAAATTTGCCCGCGGTAAAGATTAACTATACCCCCATCCCTGTTTATAAAATATGTCATGGGTATAGAAGATATACGGTATGCATAAGCTGCGGATTGATTATCATCAAAATAAATTGGCATGGTATAATTGTTTTGTGAAATAAAATCCTTGCCCTTGCTGATTGTTTCCCTCTGACCATCGACTAAATCAACTAAGATAAACTCAACATCATCTTTATACTTGTTATATGCATTTTGAAAATGCGGAAATTCGTTTTTGCAAGGTGGGCACCAGCTTGCCCAAAAATTTAGGACTATTGGTCTGCCAAGTTTTTCAGAAAGCGTGACCTCTTTTCCTTCATAGTTTAAAACAACAAAATCAGATGCAGGATTAGCTGATTTTTTTTGTTCATCTTTTACAGCTTGGCGGTCATCTTCATTTCCACCATTTGGATTGTCATCCGAAATATTTGGTGGTTTTTGTGCATTCTCCACTTTGGTGTTCGGCGAATTATTTGAAGAAAAATAGTTATACCCCCAAATCGCCAACATTACAAAAACTGCAAAAACAATAATGTACACTACTGTTAAATGTTTCTTATTCATTTAAATCCCTCCTAATGTTGTGCGCCCTGCAAGCATGAGAACGCCTAAAACAACAAGCAAAGCGCCCGAAAATATATTAATAACACGATAATTTCTTTTAATAAAGTCGAACCCCACCTTTAGCTTTTCAATTAACAATGCGCTTAGGAAAAAAGGAATAGCCAGACCCAAAGAGTAAAACAAAAGCATAATAATGCCCTTCATATATGTGCCGCTTTGGGCTGCAAGCATTAATGCAGACCCCAAAAAAGCGCCTACGCATGGGGTCCAACCAATTGAAAATACCACCCCAAACACAACGGATGCCCAGAAATTATGTTTTACAGCAAGGGATAATAATTTGTTTCTACCTGTAAAGGTAGGTAGCTTTACAACGCCCATAAAACTTAACCCAAAAAAAATTACAACAAAGCCGGTAACAATGTTAACGGCAGTTTGATGCTGTTTTAGGAAAAACCCTAAAGAGCCAGCCAATGCGCCCAAAGCAACAAACACAATTGTAAACCCCAAAATAAATCCAAGCGAGTTTTTAACCGCCTTATTGCCCTCATCGCTGTCCATTCCTGCAAAATATGTTAGATAAACAGGCAACATTGGCAAAATGCATGGTGAAACAAATGTGATGATGCCTTCAAGGAAAGTTAAAAAATATTGCATTATATCACCCCTGTAAAAATACATTGTTATTTTACCATATTTATAAAACATTTATAGTGATGAAATCACAAAACTTTGTCTAATGACGCCTTTGATTTTAATTTAGCTTTAAGTGAAAAGAGTGATGCGCCTATTATCAACTTCAATTAGGTTTTCTGCTTTCATTCGCTGCAATTCACGAAAAAGCGAAGGTCTTTGAACGCCAAAACGGTCGGCAAGCTGTTTTTTTGTAACAGGCAAAACAATGAATTTAGACTTTTGTTCCGCAGAAAGCATTGTGAAATAATCTATTAAATTTTCCCTTAAAGTTTTTTGGGTATATAGCACTTTTTTGTTCATACCTTGCGAATTTAACGATAGGGATTTTATAAACTGAATTACAAAGCTATATTCCCTTAACAATTGCTTTACTGCCGATTTTGAAATATAAAAAAGGACACAATCAGCCGTGCAGTAAATATTCATGGGATATTTATTTTGTTCGCCAAACAAAAGGCTGCCGCCAATAATATTATCTTTGTCAAATTCAAATATTATTGTTTCAGAGCCGTTTTGAGCCAAAGAATAGGCTACCAAATTACCCGAAACGACAACATCCAGACCCAAACATTCGGCATGCTGCTCATGCACCGTTTTCCCTTTAATGTATGAAGTTTTAATGATTTGCTTAGCAGAAACCAAATTTTTTATTAACCCTAAATCAACATCGCTAAATAAGGATAGCTTTTTTAATTCCCTGCACATCTATTCACCTTCTTATTATGGCAAGTAAACTTGCTTTACACTGTTGTATTTATTATATCAAAAAGAAACATATGTGTCTATCCATTTGCGGAATATAATGATATTATACACATAAAATAAAAAAAGGAGAGTTTTAGCATGATTGAAAAAGTATTTAAACTGTCTGAAGGGAACGAAAAAATAATAGAGAAAGTTGTTTTTGATGAGAATGTACATTACCTTCATATGATATTTGGCAAAAATGAGAGCTTGCCGGAGCATTTTTCAAATTCAAATGTTTATATGACGGTTATTAAGGGCACTCTTTCAATTGGTCTTAATGAGCAGGAAGTACGCGAGTACCAAAAAAGCACCTTGTTAAAAATCCCGTTTAACACAAAAATGAATGTTAGAAACCTTCACGATGACACATTGGAATTGATAATTGTGAAGGCTCCTGCGCCCAAAATATAACATTATATTTAAAAGGGGTGTTTATATGGATGTATTTACAATCCTAATATGGGTTGGAACGCTAATTTTTCTTGGAATATCATTTGCCAAGGACCCCCATAAAACAAAGCGTGCGCTTAGAATGGCATTTGCCATGGGGAAGGGAATGGCAGTTAGCATATTTTCGATAATATTTGCAATTGGATTGATTTTGACGCTACTGCCGCCTGCCAACATTGCGGCTTTTGCGGGAAAACAATCTGTTGCGGTTGCAACAATGGCATCAGCCCTACTGGGGACCGTTACTTTGGTTCCTGCATTTATTGCATTTCCGTTAGTAGGCACATTGGTTGATGCAGGCGTTGGAATAATCCCATCGGTAGCATTTTTGACAACCTTAACAATGGTTGGCATCGTAACCTTTTCGCTTGAGAAAAGGGAATTCGGGACAAAATTTGCAGTTATTCGCAATAGTCTTAGCTTTTTATTTGCGATACTTATTGCATTTGCAATGGGGGCGGTTATGTGATAATTTTAAGAAAGTTAAAGCAAAACATGTTTTTTGTTATGATTTTTTTGGCGTATGCGGGTATGATGCTGTTAAAACCGTCAATGGGAATGGCATCGGTCAAAAACAGCGCATATTACATTAGGGAAATGCTTATTATTATGCCGGTGATATTCGTGCTTACTGCATTGTTGGATTTATGGGTTCCAAAAGAAAAAATTATGCATTTACTCGGTAAAGAGGCAAAAGGAAAGGGTATATTTTTTTCTTTTGTAATTGGCAGCATATCGGCAGGACCGATATACGCCGCATTTCCGATGTGTGTGATGCTTCGTAAAAAGGGCGCTACCATAAGAAATATAATTATAATTTTAAGTTCATGGGCGGTAATTAAAGTCCCAATGCTTTTGAACGAAGCCAAATTTTTGGGCTCTAAATTTATGGTAACTCGCTGGCTGCTAACCGTTATGGCAATTATAATTTTTTCCTGGGTTGCCGATAGGATAATAGCGGATGAAGATTTGCCGAAGGAAAAACCATTGCAAACAGGCATAACCGTTAATAGCAAAGCTTGTATGGGATGCGGCTTGTGCGTTAAAAATTATCCGCAGCTTTTTGAGATGGATGGCAAAAAAGCAACCGTTAAAGCGCATGATGCAGCCCAAACTAATAAAGAAAAGCTGCTTGCAATAATGGAAGCTTGCCCTGTTAAAGCAATAGAATATGCCGGATAAAAAATGCGGAGGGTCTTTGTAACAAAAAGACGCTCCGCACCTTTGATATATTCATTGAAACAATGCCTTTACCGTTGAACCCTTCCCGAGCCGTCACCTTTGGCAAGGCTTTCAACTTCATCGACAGCTACAAGGTTAAAGTCACCTTCAATTGAGTGTTTAAGGCACGATGCCGCAACGGCAAATTCTATCGAATCTTGCATGCTAAAGCCGTTTAACACGCTATATATCAAGCCGCCGCCAAAGCTGTCTCCTCCTCCTACCCTGTCAACAATATTAATTTCGTATTTTTTTGACTTATAGAACTTCGACCCGTCATAAAGCAACCCGGACCAGTTATTAACCGAAGCCGAAATACTTTCACGAAGCGTTATTGCAATTTTCTCAAAGCCGAATCGTTCTTGCAGCTTATGGCAAACTTCTTTATAACCCTCATCGGACAGGCGCCCGCCTGTAACATTTGAGCCGGAGGACTTTATTCCAAAAACCTTTTCCGAATCCTCCTCATTGGCAACAATAACATCAACAAACGGCATGATGCCAGACATTACCTTGTTTGCCTGCTCACTCGTCCAAAGGTTTTTCCTAAAATTAAGGTCGCAACTGACCTTTACGCCTTTTTCTTTTGCCTTTTTACACGCATTTAGCGTAAGCTCGGCAGCCTTTTCGCCAAGTGCGGGCGTTATTCCCGTAAAATGGAACCAATCAGCTCCATCAAAAATTTTATCCCAATCAAAATCCGAATAATCGGCAGTTGATATTGACGAATGCGCCCTATCGTACACCACTTTAGATGGGCGCTGCGATGCGCCTTTTTCGATAAAATATATACCCAAGCGCTCTCCGCCACGAGCGATATTGTCTGTTTTCACACCATATTTTTTTAGCTCCGCAATGCATGAGTCGGCTATCGCATTTTTCGGCAGTTTTGTTATAAAATGTGCGTCAATGCCGTAATTTGCAAGGCTTACCGCAACATTCGCCTCACCACCGCCAAAGCTTGCCTCAAGGCTTTGAGCCTGAATAAACCTTTGATGCCCCATCGGTTGCAGCCTTAACATAATTTCTCCTAATGTTACAACTTTCATATGCCTCTTGCCTCCCTGATTCTTCTGACAAATTCTTTTCCTGTTTTAGTTATCAAAGCGTAATCGCCTGTTTTTGCCCCCGCAGTGAGTGAACTTCCTGCGCCAACAGCAACAGCGCCTGCATTTATCCATTCTGCTACATTATCAATGTCAACCCCTCCGGTAGGCATCATTTTAGCATACGGTATGGGGCCTTTTACAGCTTTTATAATTTTAGGTCCAAAGGCCTCACCGGGGAAAATTTTTATAATGTCCGCGCCTGCCTCCATGGCCTCAACCACTTCTTTAATTGTCATTGCGCCGGGCATACATGGCACGCGATAACGATTGCACAGTTTCACAGTTTCAGCATTAAAACAAGGGCTTACAATGTATTGAGCGCCCGAAAGCAAGGCTATTCTGGCAGTTTCGCTGTCTAAAACAGTTCCCGCTCCCAAAATAATATCTTCCGGTTTGTATGCTTTTGATATTTCTTCGATAACCTTATGCGCATGCGGCACAGTAAAGGTAACCTCAATTGCCGCAACCCCGCCTTCAATACAGGCATCGACTATCCTTTTCGCTTTTTCAGCATTTTCCGCCCTTATTACGGCAACAATTCCAACATCGGTTATCTTGCCAATAACCTTTTCTTTGTCCAAAGAAACCAATCCTTTCCGCAACTTATTGCTTGTCCTTTTTGAAGCTTTTCAGTTAAGGCGTCCATAAATAAACGCTAAGGTCAACTTTACTTTCTTCATCAACTGCAACACCCTCTGCCCTTAACAAAGACGCTTGCGCATCCTTACCGCCAAACGCAAATGCGCCGCTTAAAAAACCGAACCGATTAACAACCCTATGGCATGGTATATTTGACGGGTCGGGGTTTACATGCAAAGCCCAACCGACTTGTCGGCTGCTGTTTGGCGAACCGCATTTTGCCGCAATCCTGCCGTATGTCGTAACCTTTCCGTATGGTATTTGTTTAACCGTTTCATACACTTTTTTATAAAAACTTATTTAAAACACCTTCCAAAGCTAATATGTAATAAAAAATTGGGCGGTAACAAATACCGCCCCAGAAAGATTGAGATGCGCTACCTAACCGCAAATTTGATAAGTAATAATGCTAAAGCTATTAAAATAGCAAGCAATAATGTAGCAACGAGCCAATTGCCTGTAAACCTTTTATTCTTTTTAGCTTCTTCACTTGGCAGTACCCTATCTTCCTCCCCTGCCGTTTCCTCGAATTTAGGCAATAGCGCTCCGCAATTAATGCATACCACAGCGGTAGATAAATTTTCTTCGCTGCACTTTGGACACATCCTGACAGCCATTAATATAACCTCCCATATATCTATGAATTTTATATTATGCTGAGAAATTTGCCACCAAAGTTAAGTACATTATATATTATTATATCTTCTTTGTCAATATCACCAAAACTTGAGGTTTACCGATTAAATGTCAAACTTACATTATTATGTAAACTAAAAGCCCGCTTGCTCAAGCCTTTGCTTTATTGCTTTTGTTTGCTGCTCATAACCGGGCTTTTCTAATAATGCAAACATGTTATTCTTATATGCCT
>Ga0265293_10002273_pt1 | contig 39210 bp, 36 predicted proteins | sample Munlanlewell138R_FD_192505 | JGI IMG/M metagenome (GOLD analysis project Ga0265293, IMG submission 192505) | Leachate microbial communities from a municipal landfill in Southern Ontario, Canada - Leachate well 138R | ecosystem: Engineered > Solid waste > Landfill > Unclassified | place: Canada... | reverse complement strand
AGCCCGAAGATTTAAAGAAATATTTATCTGTTTTAGGAGACTTAACCTACAGCAAATCAATCTATCGAACCTCCTTTCGTGTTTTGGTTGACAATCATTACCAGTGGTTTCAAGAAAAAGGAAAACGTTTGTTTGAAGACCAAACAGGATCATTTATTATGGGAACGTTAAACCCTTTAAAAACAAAACATTTTAAAGCAAGCAACATTGATGAACTTGACAGCCTGAAAGATCAAAATGATTTACTTGTTAAAACAAAGCAATTGTTTCAAGAAAACAGATATTTTCAGTTATGTGTTGTCAATTTAAAAAGTATTCCGAAGATCAACGAAAGACATGGACGCGAAATCGGCAATCTAATGATGGCGGAATATATTAAAAATTTGCGAAAAACATTCGTAACAGAAAATGGTGATGTTTATCGCATCTCTGGTCTTGAATTTGTTGTTTTAATAACAGACGCCAGAAAAATGGATGTTCTGGCAAGTGGAATCAAGTCAAACAAAGAATTCTTGAATTTAGCTGTTAATTATGGATCAATCCAAGATGAGATCCAAGCCTATATGGGAATTGCAGTCGGCGGCAGTGATGCACATGATGAGTATCAATTATATCAAGCAGCTGTTCAGGCTCTAAAGATTGCCGAAAACCCACAATTCGAACGAAATGGATGTTACTACAGAGATATCGTATGACAACAAAAAAAGAAATTAGATTGGAAATGCTTCTAAAAAGAAAAAGCATGAGCGATCTTGAAAAGAAAAGACAAACTCAGTCGATTATTGACCAAATTCAAAAAATGGAGACGTATCAAACAGCTAAAACTGTTTCCATTTTTTATCCGATGGCAAATGAAATTGACTTAAGAAAACTAAGAGATGATCATAAAGAAATTCTTTTACCACGCATTGATAACAACAAGATGGTCTTTCACATTTGGACAAAAGAAACAAAATTTAAAACAAGCAGTTTTGGCGTAGCAGAGCCAATAAGCGGATCTATATTTGAAGATAGAATTGATTTTATGCTTGTTCCCGCACTTGCAATTTCCCAAGATTGTTTTAGAATAGGATATGGTAGAGGCTATTATGATCAATACATTAATAATAACAGACCAAAACTAACGGTTGGTGTTATTTATGATTTTCAAGAAGTGGAATCCTTGCCGACAGAACCGCATGATCAAAAACTGGATTTATATGTAAAGGGGTCTTTATGAACACAGCTTTAATTGTTGCAGCAGGACTAGGCACTAGAACAAGATTAAATCAATCAAAAGTTGTTTTGTCAATTAATAATAAACCACTTTTCTTGTATAGTGTTGAAGCTTTTTTGGAGCTAGGATTCAAAGTGATCTTAGTTGTTTCAGCCCGAGATTTAAAAGCAATAGAATCAATCATAAGTGAAAACGTGAAAATTGTCATTGGTGGTAAAACCAGAAGCGATAGTGTAAGAGCGGGTTTAAAGGAAGTTGAAACACCATATGTTTTTATCCATGATGGAGCAAGACCGCTTATCTCTAAGGATGCTATTCAATTGCTCGAAGAACAATTAACATATGAGGATGCTACTTATCTAGCAGAACCGGTAACCGCAGCTTTAAAAGAAAAGGAAACAAGCGCACGCGTTAAGCGTGATGATTATCTGTTAGCTCAGACGCCACAAGCTTTCTTAACCGAGAAGATAAGAAAAGCATATAATGAAACAGAAACAGTCTTTGAAGATGATATTGCCGTATATCAAGTATTCTATCCAAATGATCGGATTGTCCCGGTTATAAACGAAGATTTAAATATTAAGGTAACTTATCCCAAGGATTTAAAAATAGTAAGAAGTCTATTAGAAAGAACGGAAAAAATGCGAATAGGTCATAGTTTTGATATTCATCAACTAACAGAGAATCGAAAGTTAATTTTAGGTGGAATTATAATTCCTGCAACAAAGGGAGCGCTGGGACATAGTGATGCCGATGTTTTATTGCATACAATAACAGAAGCACTATTAGGTGCGGTTGCCTTAGGTGATTTAGGCACACACTTTCCCGATACAAACGAAGAATTTAAAGATATTGCATCATCAAAAATGTTACTAGAAGCATATGAAAAGGTAAAAGAACAAGGCTATATCATCCAAAATATTGATTCAACCGTTTATTTGGAAGAGCCAAAACTAAGTCCTTATTTAAAGGCGATTAGAGTAAACATTGCTAAGTTGCTTAATGTTTCTGAAAACCAAGTTAGCGTAAAAGCCACCACTTATGAAAAATTGGATTCAATTGGGAGAAAAGAAGCGATTGCAGCTGAAACGACATTATTAGTTAGGAGTCAAAAAATATGATTATTGATACTGAGATTGGACAATTTGAATTATTAAAAAACTATCGGGAGGGATTTGACATTGTCAAATTCACCGAAAGATATGTTGATGTTGCTTTTGATCGCTATACATACATTGTTGGTGATATGGCTTCAGGAATCTTGCGTTTAAGGGGGTTTAATCAAGATCCCAAGAGTCCTAACGGCTTTAAACGCATTCCTGATTATTTAAACGAATCATGTAACTTTAACTGTCCTCATTTCGTTCTTAGAAGAATAAGAAACACATAATCAAATCAATTGCGAAACAACTATGAATAAAGTATACTAAGAATGCAAAGACGAGGTGATATAGATGGATCAAACAACACAACAAGTTCATGATATTATTCATAAGGTAAGACCTTATTTACAGCGAGACGGAGGCGACATTGAGATTATCAGTGTTGAAGACGGAATCGTTTATGTTAAAATGTTGGGTGCCTGTGATGGGTGCATTGCGATTGACATCACGTTAAAACAAGGGATTGAGACGCTCCTCGTTGAAAATGTTCCCGGAATAATTGCAGTTGTTACTGTTGACTAAATAAAAGTGGCTTCGGCTGCTTTTTCACATTATATAACACAGTTAATAAAACACAAATAAAAGAAAGATATATTTGATATAATTTATGGGGGTGAATTAAAATGAGAAAAGTCGGTATCGTTTGTGATTCTACTTTTGGTCTGTCAGAAGAATTCCAAAATCAGCATCACATCACTGTTACACCTTTAAAAATCTTAATTGAACAAGCAGAGTATGTCGATGGAAAGTTAGATCCTGATGTCATTATTCAAGCATTGCATGACAAAAAGGAAATTAAAACAAGTCAACCAACGCCAGAAATATTTATTAAGGCTTTTGAAGAACAATTAAAAAAATATGATGAAGTTTTATGTGTTACTATTTCAAGTACATTAAGTGGAACATATAATAGTGCCCAATTGGCCAAAAAGATTTTAAAGGATGATCCACGTATTATGGTAATTGATTCTGAAACAACGATTAATGGTGGAGCTTACTTGGTTGAGCGATTAGTTGAATACTTGGATGAAGGGCATAGTTTAGCAGAAGGTGTTGCAAGGTTAGAAGAACTAAAAGAAAAAGGAAGCTTGGTTTTTACGGTCAATAATTTACAAACATTAGTAAGAAATGGCAGATTAGGTAAAATTCAAGCCTTTATTGGCAACATTCTAAAAATAAAGCCAATCTTGCGATTTAAACAAGGTGTTCTAGAATTAGAACATAAAGTACGTAGTTTTGGTAATGTTATTTTGTATCTGGTAAATGAAGTTGAAAAGTTATTGGAAAAGGGCCGGGTTATTGTTCGGATTGCCTATGTTGATGAAAGTGTTCGCGCAAAAGAACTTGAACATGAAATCTTTCAACTGGGAGAAGATGTATCTGTTAGATTAACCGGTATTATTAGTCCAATTGTCTCTGCCCATGTTGGGCTTGGAGGCTTAGGCGTTTATTTAGCAACCGTTTAAATCATTATTAAAATAAGTTAATCAATTTGCTTAGACAAGAGAGTCATTTTTGAATGCTCTCTTGTCTTATTTTAAAAAGAGGCCTTTTCAAAAAAACAAGCTTTTTAGGCAAAAAATAGCGTTATTATAAAAAATAAGCCGGTATATTTTATCAAACAATAAATAAATGTTATAATATTGTTTGAGGTTTTGTTATGAAAATTAATGATATCGTGATATGTGAAGTCACAGGAATTCAAGCTTATGGAGTATTCATTTCTTATCAGGGTTATGTTGGATTAATCCACATTTCGGAAATTTCAGATTTCTTTATTGCTTCAATCGAAGACATTTTTTCTGTTGGTGATCAAATCGAAGCGCAGATTATTGAAATTGATGCAGAAAACAAAAAATTAAGATTAAGCTACAAGAAGGCCAATCAACAACATCCAAGAATTAAAAAAATGGTCAAGATTAGAATTGGATTCAATTCATTAAAGAAAACTTTACCACATTGGGTGGATAAGGCCAAGAAAAAAATGGAGGACCAAAAATGAACTATTTAAAACTAGAGTTAAAGCATGTAACTCCGTTTTTAAAAACCGATGTAGCTTCACTGCAAACAAGAATAAGCGAACTACACAATAGCTTGCATCAAAGAACGGGTCAGGGATCAGATTTTTTAGGGTGGCTTAATTTACCAGTTGATTATGATCAGACAGAGTTTAATGAAATCAGAAAGGCTGCAAAGAAAATTCAAGCACAAAGTGACGTCTTAGTCGTTGTTGGCATTGGCGGTTCATATTTAGGGGCAAAAGCAGGGTTACATATGCTTAGTCCAATTTTTGCAAAACAAAAAACAGAAATTGTTTTTGCAGGACATCATCTTTCGGCTGATTATCATGCCCAGTTATTTTCGTATTTGAAGGATAAAGACTTTAGCGTAAATATTATTTCCAAATCAGGAACAACAACTGAGCCGGCGATTTCCTTTCGCTTTTTAAAAAAACTGTTAGTTGAAAAATATGGCGAGCAGGAAGCAGCCCAAAGAATTTACGCAACAACCGACAAAGAACGCGGAGCATTGTTCAAAATGGCTCAACAAAACAATTATCAGCGGTTTATCATTTCCGATAATATTGGTGGAAGATTTAGCGTATTGACAGCTGTTGGTTTATTGCCGTTTGCGGTCGCCGGTCTTGATATAGCACAAATAATGAAGGGTGCACAGGCTGCATATGACAAGTATTTAAAACCAGAATTAACCGAAAATGAAGCCTATCTTTATGCGGCTCATCGCTATTTATTATACAAACAAGGCTTCAAAATTGAATTGCTTGCAAATTATGAACCAGGGTTAGTTTATTTAAATGAATGGTGGAAACAGCTTTTTGGTGAATCAGAAGGAAAAGAAAACAAGGGTCTTTTTCCCGCGAGCGCAAGCTATACAACCGATCTTCATTCAATTGGTCAATATGTTCAAGAAGGAGAAAGACATTTATTTGAAACAATCATACAAGTCTTAGAAAGTAATGAAGATCTCCAGGTTGCCAAAGCTAGTGATCAGACAGACGGTCTTGCAGATTTAGAAAAGATGAATGTTTCCTATATTAATCATCAAGCCCTAAAGGGAACGATGATTGCTCATGTTTCCGGAGGGGTTCCCAATTTATTGATTCAAATTCCTAAACTGGATGCATATGCATTTGGCTACTTAGTTTATTTTTTTGAAAAGGCGTGTGCAATGTCGGCTTATTTATTAGGGCTTAACCCCTTTGATCAACCCGGTGTTGAAGCATACAAGAAAGAGATGTTTAAATTATTAGGCATTAAAAGGTAGGCAATATGAAAACAAGAATAACAAATAATGCCCGCGAGACAGAAATGTTAGGCTATGAATTAGGTTTATTGTTAAAAAAAGAAGAAAGAATTGTAATATTACTAGATGGTGATTTAGGTACGGGAAAGACAACACTAACAAAAGGAATTGCAAAAGCATTGGGTGTAACTGAAATTGTTAATAGCCCAACCTTTACGATTATGAAAAAATATTCGTCAAAATCGTATTTATATGCATTATACCACCTTGACTTATATCGTTTGACTGAAGTCGGACAGGATTTTGATTTAGAAGAATACATTGATGGTAAGGGAATGATCGTCATTGAGTGGCCATTTCAAGTTAAAGATTTCTTGCCGAAGGATTACTTATTGGTTGAATTCGAGCAGATTAATGTTGAACAAAGAAAAATCAAAATGACTTGTATCGGTTATCCATGCAAAAGGGCGGTTGAAGTAATATGAAGGTCTTAATGTTTGATGTTTCAAGCAATGTCATGTTTATCGGTTATTCAAAAAACAAAGAATTGGTTGATTACAGCATTAGAATAGCCCAAAAAGATCATGCAAAATATTTAGTTGATCGAATCAGTCAAGTCTTGCAGCGAAATAAAATCAAGTTAACTGATTTAGACGAAATCATTGTTGGCATTGGTCCGGGATCTTATACGGGCTTAAGAGTCGCCATAATGGTAGCGAAAATGCTTGGGTATACAAAGAAGATTCCGGTAAAAACAATTAGCAGTCTCTTTTTCATGACGAGTGGTTATGAACAAAAAACAGCTGCGTTAATCGATGCTAGACGAGGCTATTTTTTCACTTTGATTCACGATAAAGAAAAAATTATCCTAAAGGATACCTATATAAAATACGAAGAGCTTAAAGCGTTGCCTGATTATAAGGATTCACAAGCAATTTTAATTAGTGATCGTGATTATAAGGTATCAGCAAAATTAGTAATTGAACAGGCAGTCTTGGTTGATGATATTCACGGATTGGTTCCCAACTATTTAAGAAGAACAGAAGCAGAGAGAAATTATGATCAAAAGAGCGACAGTTGATGATATCTATGATATTCACAATTTAGAAAAACGGGTCTTCCCCCAACCTTTGGATTTAGAGTTTCTATACGATGAATTGGCTATAAATCCTTTTGCGAAATATTATGTGTATGAACAAAACAAAAAAATTGTTGGTTATCTCGGCTATCGTGTAATCGATGACACTGCCGAAATGATGAATTTCATTGTTGATCCAAAACATCAAAAACAAGGGATTGGGAAAACATTAATAAGCGATACAATTGATGAACTAATTAAACAAGGCGTTAAAATGATAACGCTAGAGGTAAGAAAAAGTAATAAGATAGCCATCAAATTATATGAAAGTGTTGGCTTTAAACGATCACATATCCGCAGAAACTATTATCAAACAGAAGATGGGTTAGTTTATTTAAAGGAGATTATATGATTATACTATCGGTTGAAAGCAGTTGTGATGAAACAAGTGTAGCAATTCTAAAAGACGGAAAAAAAGTCTTATCACATATTGTTTTATCACAAATAGACTTACATAAAATTTATGGTGGTGTTGTCCCTGAAATAGCGTCAAGAAGCCATGTTGAGCATATGACGCGCATTTTTGATCAAGCCCTTGTTCAAGCAGATATCAAAATTGAAAAAATTGATTTAGTTGCTGTTACAGTTGGTCCGGGTTTAATCGGATCGCTCCTTGTTGGTATTAATGCAGCAACCTCTTTTGCGTTTGCACATGATAAACCAATCATTGGCGTTAATCACTTAATGGGTCATTTTTATGCAGCAAACATTGAACATGAAATTAAGTTTCCTGCCTTAGGGTTGTTGGTTAGTGGTGGACACACGGAGTTGATATATTTAAAAAACCATTTTGAAGTTGAACAAATCGGAACAACGCTAGATGACGCAGTTGGTGAGGCATATGATAAAGTAGCCAGAGTATTAGGATTGCCTTATCCGGGTGGACCGGTTGTAGATAAGTTAGCACATCAGGGCAAAGATACATATAATCTACCGAGAGTCTTTTTGGATAAAACAGAGTATAACTTTAGCTTTTCCGGTTTGAAAAGTGCTGTCATAAATTTAGTTCATAATCTTGAACAAAGAAAAGAAAAAGTCAATGTTGAAAACATGTGTGCATCATTTCAAGCGAGTGTCTTAGATGTCTTAATCGCTAAAACAAAACAAGCAGCAGAACAATATCAAGTTAAGCAAATAATTGTTGCTGGTGGAGTTGCAGCCAATAAAGGCTTAAGAAATAGAATTTTTCAGGAAATTCCTAACTATGAAATCATTATTCCAAGTATCCAGTATTGCACCGATAATGCGGCAATGATTGGCGCAGCAGCATATTATCAATATCAAAAATTTGGCGCACATCCCAATTATTTATTGTCTGGGTATTCAACAATGCCATTGTAAAAACAAAAACAGTCATAGCAAAATGATTGTTTTTTAGTTTATAAAAGAATAAAATATAGCCAAAGTGAGGTGTAGCCCATGAAATTTTTATTGAAATTGATTTTTTATCCGTTAATCTTTATTGGAGTATTATTAGGAACAATCATTTTCTTATTGACAAAAAGCGTTCAAATTCCTAAAGAATACTATGAAGCGCCCGTTGGTGTTAACTTATCAGATATGATTAAAGATGAAGTTGATTCTTTTTTAACTGAGCATGATGAAAATTCATCACTATCAATCGGCTTATCGCAAAATCAAATTCATCATTTGATTGTTGAACAACTTAGAAGCCAAAATACAAGTTACGCACTTGAATCAACTACAGATCCTAATTTAAAAAACTATGTTATTAAAGAAGATTACTTTGGTTATCAAGGCTCATGGACAAGATTTAAGAAGGATACGATTGAAATTGAGAGCGGAGCCCATATCTTCGTAGCCGGAATTACTTTTAAAACTAGACTCTTATTAGTTCTAAAGGTGGAAACGGACTTAGAAGAAACAAATATTAAGTTAGACAAAGTAACTATTGGTAGATTACCGTTAGCATGGATGTTTGGAACAGCCAATAAACTAATTAAGAATATTGCTGGACAGGACATCGAAGGTATAATCAATGAACAACTGCAAGGTTATGGTACATTTGATCCTAACACAAGAACACTGAATATTAAAATTGACGAAGCTGTTTCTAACTTAACTGAAAATGATAGCCAGGCACAATCATTAATTAAAACACTAATAGCATTTGTTCAAGAAAATGAATTGGTAAATATCGGTATTGATGAAGATGGTGCTAGTGTTAGTTTAGCTTTAGGTAAAATAAGCGATAAAACAGAACCGTTTGTTTTAGATGAGGCAGATAAAATAGCTGATGATACCGAAATGCAAGCAATTTTAATGGCCAAAGGAAGTACATTGGTTGTTTCACTTTTGAGTACAAACAGTGATCCGTTTATTCAATTAGACGCATTTACTTTAAATCGCTTCTTTGAGTTCTTTTCAAGAGACGCTCAAGTAGATGGAGTACTGATGAAAACAACATACTTAGAAGATTATACGCTTGAAGTTGGTATTCCGTTTGTAACAATTGTTGGCAGCGAGTTTTTAATTCAAATTCCCGTTAAGATGTATGAAACAGACGATGACGCAAAAGCATTTCAAACAATTATCAAACTTCAATCAACACCATCGTTCGTTAATGATGACTTAGCATTTAGTCTTGATACAGCAAGAGCGGGATTAATTACATTAGGTTCAGATCATATTGTTGATATCATTGCTGTTTTAGGAGAAACTGAGTTTATCGTTGATGGTAAATTTGTAATCAAAGATTTCACACAGACAATGAATCAATCAGGCATGGAAGTAAAAGATGTTGTGGTTGAAAATGGACAACTTAAGCTTTTCGTTCAACCGAATGTTGCTGATTTTGAAGATTTACAAAATGTAATTAGCGAGGTCTTAGAGGACCTATTAAATACAACGACATTACCGGAAGAATTTACAGATGCACTAGCTGATTTATTAGATAATCCAGCTGATCCAGATCAAGCAATTCAAGCTGTATTGGATGCAATGGAAAACTTAGACGATGAAGAACTTGAAGATTTGTTCAATGAACTTGAAAGTCTTTTAGAGAACAGTGAATACTCATTTGAAGATATTTTCAATAATTAAAATTCAATGACGTTAGCCCCCGCTTGGGGGCTTTCTTTTGATATAATCAAAAACAGTTGAAAAGCGTTTTCATTTTGGCTTTATTTTTAAGGTTGGATTGTGTATAATAAAGGTATCAAGGCAAAGGAGATTTTTATGAATAAAAAGTATGTGGCCGAACCTTATCGCATTAAGGTCGTAGAACCAATTCGTCAAACAACAAAAGAAGAAAGAATCCAACTTTTAGAAAATGTAGGGTATAACCCTTTTTCATTGAAAAGTGATGATGTTTACATCGATTTATTAACTGACTCTGGAACGGGAGCAATGAGTCAACACCAATGGGCAGCAATGATGATTGGTGACGAAGCATATGCGGGAAGTCGCAGTTTTTATCGTTTAGATGCAACCGTAAAAAATATTACAAACTATAAATACTTTATTCCCACCCATCAAGGCAGAGGCGCAGAACAAGTATTTTTACCACAGTTGGTAAAACATGAAGGAATGTCCTTTATTTCAAACATTCATTTTGATACAACAAGAGCACACGTTGAACTTGCGGGAGCAAGAGCAATTGACTGTGTTATTAATGAATGTTTTGATATGGCAACCTATCATCCATTTAAAGGAAATTTTGATTTAGTGAAACTAGAGCAAATCATTCTAGAAAAGAAAAAGGAAAATATTGCGGGAATTATTATGACCATTACTAATAATTCTGCCGGTGGACAACCTGTTAGCATGGAAAACATGAGAGCAGTTACTAAAATAGCACAAAAATATAATATTCCAACAATTATTGATGGTGCACGTTATGCAGAAAACGCGTTTTTTGTAAAAGAGCGTGAAGAAGGCTATCAGGATAAATCAATTTTAGAAATTGCACGAGAAGCATTTAGTTATGCCGATGTCTTTTTGATGAGTGCAAAAAAAGATGGGTTGGTTAATATTGGTGGACTTATCGCAATTAAAGATAACGAACAATTATTTAACCTTTGCCGAACCTATGTTGTTCCATTAGAAGGATTTCCAACTTATGGTGGATTAACAGGACGTGATATGGATGCGATGGCAGTCGGATTAGAAGAAGGATTGGGACTTGATTATTTAAAACATAGAATTGACCAGGTTCGTTATTTAGGCGATCGCTTAAGAGAAGCTGGTGTACCAATTCAGTATCCAGTTGGCGGACACGCCGTATTTGTTGACTGCAAAACGTTTGCTCCTCAAATTCCATTTGATCAATTTCCAGCCTTAAGTGTTACAAATGAAGTTTATATCGAAGCTGGTGTTAGAGCAGTTGAAATTGGATCACTATTATTGGGTAGAGATCCAGACACAAATGAAAATTTGGAATCAGAAATGGAGTTAATGCGTCTAACAATTCCAAGAAGAGTATATACATACAAGCATTTGGATGTAGTTGCTGATGCTGTTATTGAAGTTTATAAAAACAGAGCTAAATTAAAAGGATACGCATTTAAATATGAAGCACCAATCTTAAGACATTTTACATCAACGTTTAAAAAGGTTGATTAAGGAGAAAACAATGACATATAAAATACTTGCTATCAATCCAGGTTCAACAAGTACAAAACTTGCTATTTTTGAAAATGAAAAATGTGTTTATAATTACAGTGTTAGACATGATACAAAAGAAATAATTAAATATGACCACGTTGCAGATCAATTAGAATTTCGTACAAAGACAATTTTAGATGCGTTAACTAATGAAGCAAAACTAGATATGAAAACCTTAAGTGCCGTTGTTGGTCGTGGTGGAATGTTAAAACCTATTACAAGTGGAACATATTTAGTAAATGACCAAATGGTTGATTATGTAAAGAACGCAGTAAGGGGAGAGCATGCATCTAATTTAGGCTGTATGATCGCAAAATCAATTGCGGATCCATTAAATTTACCAAGTTATATTGTTGACCCAGTAGCAGTTGATGAAATGGAAGATATCGCTCGTTTTACAGGCATGCCTGAATTAAAAAGAGATAGTTTGTTTCACGCATTGAACCATAAAGCTGTTGCTTACAAGGCAGCAAAAGATTTAAAGAAAGATTATCATGAACTAAATTTGATTGTTTGTCACCTCGGTGGTGGCATTAGTGTTGGTGTTCACCGTCAAGGACGTGTTATTGATGTTAATAACGCATTAGATGGCGATGGACCAATGTCACCAGAAAGAAGCGGAAGTGTTCCAATGGGACCACTTTATAAAATGGCGATGAGCGGTAAATACACATTAAAAGAAATTCAAAGAAAAAATTATGGACAAGGTGGATTAACTGCTTATTTAGGAACTAATGATGGGCTTGAAATTCAAAATCGAATCAATGCTGGTGATGAGTTTGCTAAATTCGTTTATGAAGTGATGTGTTACCAAATTGCTAAATCAATTGGATCAGCTGCGGTTGTTTTAAAAGGCAAGGTTGATGCCACTATTTTAACCGGAGGTTTAGCTTATGATCCTAATTTAGTTGATTATATGAAGGAATACACAGGCTTTTTAGCACCAATTATGGTTTATCCGGGTGAAGATGAAATGGAAGCTTTGGCTCTTGGTGCACTGCGTGTTTTAAGAGGAGAAGAACAGCCTAAAATTTATGAATAATAGATGGCCGAGTTGAATATAGAAAACAAATTCATAGATTCTTAGTAATTATTGTGGGTCTAAAGTTTGGCTTTTGAAAACAGAAAATGCAATTAATCAGAACAATTTTATTCAAAATACAGATAAGTTTGACTTTCTATAAGAAAATAGGTATGATAAATAAAACATTTAAACTTGTATTACTAAATATGAAAACACAATAATATTTAACATTAGGAGATTAGATTTATGAAAAGATTCTTATATAGTATTTTAACAATTCTTTCCCTAATTACTTTCATTATAGTAGTTATTGAGTTAATTATTAGTCTTAGCTCTGATGGTGGGTCATTGATTGGAATAGGCGGTGTAGTATTTGGTACAATTACAGTTTTATATTTTATTCTTTTGTATTCAATCTATGGCATAAGAGATGATGAACTAAAATAACTGTTAAAAATTGAAGGAGGCAGGCAAATGAAAGAAGGCTCTTTTATTAAAGTTATTGTTTTCGTATTAATGGGATTGTTGATTGTATTATCTGCATACAGTATTATTTCTTTAATAATAAATAGCATTAGTCTTATAAGCAACGTTGATATTAGTAATGGAACGAAAATCACTGAAATATCACGAGCAGCAATTCCGCTTTTTATTTACATTGGTGTAATTGTCTTTTTGTTTATTGTTTCAAATAGAATGATTGTAAAAGTAGAGTCAATGAATGATAAAAGTATAATTATGATTCAAATTGTCACATATATCATTATTTCTGGAGTTTCGGTATACTTTTTAATCAGCGGTGCTCAATATTTGTCAAATCCGTCATCATTTTCATCAGTGATTTTTTCATTGGTTTATACTTCTATATATCAAATCTTAATTATTTTTTGGAGTGCTCTAGTTCTTTATTCATCTTATACAATTAATCAAAAATCAGTATAGTTATATAGGAATCATTTTTTACTTTTAACCATTAAGAACATAGTTATCTTAAAGTTACGTAAAATAAAAGCAATATAAGACTTGGTTAGTATAAACCATACTACATTAACAGTTAAGAAAGAGAGATTTTTATCAGAGTTTCTCTTTTTATTTATGAGTTTTTCTAGGATTATAACGATTGAAAAAGAACCGCTGAAATGAAGAAAAGTATCCGAGAGCAAAGCAATAAAGTAAAAGATAGTCATTTAAAAAAACTTGACAAAGAGATAAAATAGTGATAAAGTAAAGAAAAAAGATGAAAAAATGAAGAAATTATTAATTTGTATTCTATAATTTATTTTAATCATAAATGGAGGTAATAGTTATGAAAAAATTTGTATTAATAGTATTACTCATAGTGATTAGCACAATTGTAATGGGCTGTGAAAAAAATGATGGTATGGTTGTAATTACATTTAACCAAACAATAACAAATGCACCAAAAATTGAAGCCATTGAGATTTTGAAAGGTTCAGTAATCGATGAGCCTAGTTATGTTGACATCTATGAAGAGAATGGAGTAAAATATGAATTCTTGGGTTGGTTTGATGGCATTGAAAAACACGAATTCAACAATCCTTTTGATAAAGATGTCGTTTTAAACGCTAAGTGGGCAATAAACGAGAAAATTAATGCATCATTAATTGATTTATCCGCAGAGAATGAAAATAACGTTTTTACTATAATTGAAATTATTAAAATTGAATCTTACGAAGGCATAAGAATAATAGATGAAGACTCAGCACATTATAGTAGAGTATTTAATGTTTTCAGTAAATACAAAATTAGATCCGAGCATGTACTTTTCGGAGATAATGTGCGCCAGTATGTTTACATTGCCGGAGGAGAGTTGACCCCTAACATCATTAAATTTTATCAACGTCACTTATTTGATTTTGAATTACCAATAGAAGAAGATTATTATTTAAGAGTTAGGACAACTACTATTAGAGAAAATGATGAATACTTTGATTTTGAATTAATTGGGCACAGCATGATTAAACTAGAAACGTATAATCCGTCTAAGGTGCTACTTGATCAAGATGAAGCAACTCTAAGCATCATAAAACCTTATCTTGATAGAATAGAAAGAGATAAGGCAAAATAAAGAACTCGCGTTAAAGTCAATAAATATATAAAACGGAATTCATATAGATATAGTTATGAGTTCCTTTTTCTTATTTACGATATATTCTAAAAACCGCCTTAGGCACAAAAAAATTAAAACACTGATTCAATTATGTAGTCCTATATCTTTTGATAAAATCAAAAAACAAAAAAGCGTTTTCATTTTAACTTTATTTTTGAACCTAAATTGTGTATAATAAAGTTGTCAAAGCAAAGGAGATTTTCACGAATTAAAAGTATATGGTAGAACTTTTTTGAATTAAGATCATAGAACCAATTGGACAAGCAAGAATTTAACTATTAGAATGTGGGGTTTAACCCCTTTTCATTGAAAAATGATGATGTATACATCGATTTATTGACTAACTTAGGTATCAATCAAAAAAAGCATTTTTATCCTAATCAGTCAAAAATAAAGGCGGGTAATATGTTTCAAATATTCACTTTGATCCACATATTTCATATAATCAATTTCTGGCTTTAAAGTGAAGTATGCACTAAATCGGTTGAAAGGGGCTATCATTTGTTAGGGAGATGTCCAAACTCAAACGAAAGCTTAGAATCAAAAACGGAATTAATGCACTTAGCAGCACAAAAAGAGTTTATACATATAAGCATTTAGATGTATCGGAAGTACTAATGTTAAGTGCGCAAAATGTATTTAAAGGTGAAAACCTAAAGCTATAAATAAAGGGGAAGAAGATATGATTCATTCAATGCAAGACTTAGTCAATCAAGCATGCAACTTAAAGCAAAAACGGTTAGTTGTTGCTGCTGCAGATGATCTGCATGTTATAGAAGCGGTAAATATGGCAGTTAAACGCAATATGGTAAAACCACTATTAGTTGGAGATCAAAAAGCGATTATTAAAATTTTAACCGAACTCAGAATTGACCAAAATCATTACCAAATTATCGATGAACCTGACCGTGTATTGGCATGTGAAAAAGCGGTTCGTTTAATGAGTGGTGGAGAAGGCGATATTTTGATGAAGGGTTTTGTTGATACCGCTGTGATTTTAAAAGCAGTTTTAGATAAAGAATATGGGTTGAGAACAAAAAACCGTTTATCGCATGCAAGCGTGATGGAAATTCCAACGTACCATAAACTTTTAATGATGAGCGACGGTGCGATGAACATGTATCCTGATGTTGACATTAAGCAGGAGATTATTGAAAACGGCATTAAGATTTTACAGGCAATTGGAATTTCAACACCAAAAGTAGCAATGCTTGCCGCAATTGAAAAATTCAACCCTAAAATGCCAGCAACAGTTGATGCTGTCAATCTAATTGAAAGAAATAAGCAAGGCAGTTTAAAAGGTTGTATTGTTGAAGGCCCCTTTGCTTTAGATAATGCAATCAATAAAGAAGCAGCCATACATAAAGGATTAACCGGTGTTGTAGCGGGCGATGCTGATTTTATTATGATGCCACAAATTGAATCAGGAAATGTTTTTTATAAGGGTATGATGTTTTTAGCAAACGCCAAAAGCGCTAGTTTAATTGCTGGTGCACAAAAACCAATTGTTCTTACGAGCCGTGCTGATTCAACAGAATCAAAATTTTATTCAATTGCTTTAGCCTCATTTGTGGCAGAATTGAATGTGGTGAGCGTATGATTACTTTAGATGGTAAGAGTTTGACATTAGAACAATTAGTTTCAATAGCTCGATTCAATGAAAAAGTAGAAATAGCACAAGAAAGCCAAAAAAAGGTTATTGAAGCAGCAGCTTTTGTCAAAGAGATCGCCGAAAACGATTTACCTGTTTACGGAATCAACACTGGTTTTGGTCAGTTAGCCAACATTAAAATAAAAAAAACAGAAGTTAATCAGCTTCAAATTAATTTATTGATTAGCCATGCATGTGGAATGGGTGATATTTTAGAAATAGAAAAAGTACGAGCAATGATGGCTCTTCGGATCAACGCTTTAATTCAAGGATATAGTGGTCTGCGTTTAGAAACGATTTTAAAAATGGTTGAATTTTTAAATAAAGGTATCACACCGGTTGTGTTTGAAAAAGGGAGTTTAGGTGCTAGTGGTGACCTGGCTCTTCTTTCGCATATGAGTTTACCGTTAGTCGGACTTGGCGAAGTCTTTTATCAAAACAAGCGTTATAAAGCAGAAGAAGGATTAAAATTGGCAGGGATCAAACCACTTGATAATTTAGTTGCTAAAGAAGGATTGAGTTTGATCAATGGCACTCAAGCGATGAACGCAATTGGAGCATTAACTTTATACGACGGACTAAGAGTCCTAGATTTTGCAAATGTTTCATATGCGCTATCAATGGAAGCGTTATTGGGCGTAACAGATGCATTAGACGATAAGGTTCATCAAATTAGAAACCAAAAAGGCCAAATCGAAATGGCTAAAATTATGCGAGCTCATTTAAAGGGAAGCACCTATACAACAAAAAAACATAATGAAAGAGTGCAGGATGCCTATAGCTTAAGATGTTCACCACAAGTTCATGGAGCATCGAAAGATGCATTAGATCATATTTTAGATATTGTTGAACGCGAAATGAACGCAGTCACTGATAACCCATTAATTTTCCTTAAGGAAAAAGAAGCGATTAGTGCCGGAAACTTTCATGGTCAAGCCTTAGCTTTAGCATTTGATTATTTAGGAATTGCGTTAGCTGAATTAGCAAATATAAGCGAAAGAAGAATCGAACGATTAGTTAACCCTAATTTATCCAATGGATTACCAGCCTTTCTAGCAAAAGATCCTGGATTGAATTCGGGCTTTATGATTGTTCAGTATACTGCGGCGGCCTTAGTAAGCGAAAATAAAGTCTTAGCACATCCAGCTTCGGTTGACTCTATTCCTTCATCTGCTAATCAAGAAGACCATGTTTCAATGGGATCAATATCTGCACGTAAAGCATCAAGCATCTTGGATCACACAAGAAAAGTAATCGCACTTGAGTTTTTAACAGCCATTCAAGGAATTGACTTCAGAGCGAAAATGACATTAGGTCAAACAACAAAAAAAGCATATGAGTATTTTAGAAAAGAAATTCCGTTTTTAGTAAATGATACAGTGATGTATCCGTTGATGCATCAAGCCGAAGCCTTGTTGAAAGATAATAACTTTTATCAAGCAGTAGTAAAAGGGGCGATGATTAATGATTAAACAACAAAGCATTACATTAAAGGATATTTTTCCAGCGTTACCAGAAAAAATAATCTTTGATAAAAAATATCGTCGAGCACCAAAAAGAGAGGCGGATTTATCTAAACAAGATGTTGAGCTAGCACTAAAAAATGCTTTACGGTACATTCCCAATGAATGGCATGATGTAATGTTACCTGAATTTCTCGATGAATTAATGACGCATGGAAGAATATATGGATATCGTTTTAGACCAAAAAATAAGATAATTGGAAAACCAATTGATGAATATCAAGGTAATACATTAGAAGGAAAAGCATTTCAAGTAATGATTGACAATAATCTTGATTTTGAGGTAGCCTTATATCCCTATGAATTAGTTACATATGGTGAAACAGGTCAAGTTGTATCAAACTGGATGCAATATCAATTAATCAAAAGATATTTGGAAATGATAACTGAAGATCAAACATTAGTTGTTTTATCAGGTCATCCTTTGGGCTTGTTTTTGTCAAATCCTAATGCACCAAGAGTTATTTTAACAAACGGATTAATGACGGGATTATATGATGATCAGAAAAACTTTAATCGTGCACAGGCATTAGGTGTGGCCAACTATGGACAAATGACCGCCGGTGGATGGATGTATATCGGTCCACAAGGAATTGTGCATGGTACATACTCAACACTTTTAAATGCAGGAAGACTTAAGTTAAAATCAAACGCTAATAATTTAGCCGGTGCCTTATTTGTTTCATCCGGATTAGGAGGAATGAGTGGAGCGCAAGGCAAAGCTTGTGATATTGCTGGTGGAGTTTCAATCATTGCTGAAGTCGATTACTCAAGAATTGAAACTAGACATGCGCAAGGGTGGATACAGGAAGTAACCAATTCAGCTGAAGAGGCATTTTCATTAGCGTGCAAAGCAAAAGAGGAAAAAAAGGCATTATCAATTGCTTATCATGGTAATATTGTTGATTTATTACAATACGCAATTGATAATAATGAACATATCGATTTATTAAGCGATCAAACGAGCTGTCATGCTGTTTATGATGGTGGCTATTGTCCACAGGGTCTAACCTTTGAGCAAAGAACGGAAATGTTAAAAAACAATCCCAAACAGTTTAATGAACTAGTTGATCAGACATTAAAAAAACATATTGATACAATCCAAAAACTCGAACAAAAAGGAACGTATTTCTTTGATTACGGAAACAGTTTCCTGAAAGCCGTTTATGATGCAGGTGTTAAGTCAATTTGTAAAAACAAAGAAAACGATCTTGATGGTTTTATCTATCCTTCCTATGTTGAGGATTTAATGGGACCAATCCTGTTTGACTATGGTTACGGCCCATTTAGATGGGTTTGTCTATCAGGAAATGAATCTGATCTGGATCAAACAGACAAAGCAGCGATGGATTCAATTGATCCCGACAGAAGGTTCCAGGACTTAGACAATTATGAATGGATTAAGAACGCTAAGAAAAATAAACTTGTTGTTGGAACAAAGGCTCGTATTTTATATCAAGATGCTTATGGCAGATTAAAGATTGCGCTTAGATTCAATGAGATGGTTCGAAATAAGGAAGTTGGACCAATAATGCTGGGAAGAGACCATCATGATACTGGTGGAACAGATAGTCCATTTAGAGAAACAGCCAATATCAAGGACGGATCAAACATTATGGCCGATATGGCGACTCACGTAGCTTTAGGTAATGCTGCTAGAGGAATGAGCTTAGTTGCGTTGCATAACGGTGGTGGAGTTGGAATTGGTAAGGCGGTTAACGGTGGATACGGCATGGTTTTGGATGGTTCAAAAAGAGTTGATGAAATTCTGAAACAAGCGATGCTGTTTGATGTTATGGCCGGTGTTTCACGTCGTGCATGGGCAACAAATGAAAATGCATTAAAGACAGCAGTTGAATACAATGATTATGATAACTTATCTTATATTACAATTCCGTATTTAGCCGATGAAGATGAGATTAGGAAGGCAGTTAAAAAATATAAGGGGGAGAAAAATGACTAAGATTGTCCAATGTGTACCTAATATCTCTGAAGGTAGAGATATAAAAAAAATTGAATATATTATTGAACCTTTAAAAAATCAGGCAGGTTTTAAACTTGTAAGCTATGAACCAGATAAGGACTATAACCGCACAGTTGTTACATTATTAGGTGATCCGGAGGCAATGTTAAAACCATTAGTTGAATTCTTTAAACGGGCAAAAGAAAAAATAGACATGAACAAACATCAAGGTGAGCATCCAAGAATGGGTGCGGTTGATGTGACACCGTTTATTCCGATTGCAAACATCAAAATTGCTGAATGTGTCGAACATGCAAAAGCATTGGCAAGTATGGTTTGGGAAGAAGAAATACCGGTTTTCTTATATGCAAGAGCTGCTCAGGATCCTAATCGAGAATCCTTGCCTAACATTCGTAAAGGTGAATTTGAAGGCATGAAAGAAAAGATTAAAGATCCAATCTGGAAACCTGACTACGGTAAAAACGAAATTCATCCTACATTTGGTGTTGCAGCAATCGGTGCTAGAATTCCTTTGATTGCATATAATATTGACTTAAATACCAACGATGAAAACATACCAAAAGAGATTGCCAAGCATATTCGTCAATCATCAGGCGGTTTTCAATATGTACAAGCCGGCCCCGCTTCATTGACAGAAAGAGGACATGTCCAAATAACAATGAATATTTTGGATGTTGGTAAAAACCCAATCTATCGTATTTTTGAAACAGTTAGAATGGAAGCAAAACGTTATAATGTTAATATCATGAGTTCCGAAGTGGTTGGACTAATACCAAAGAAGGCATTACTAAGCACTATTCAGTACTATTGTGAAAGGGATCAAATTGAATTTGATCCAAATATGACAATTGGCCAAATTGTTGAATTAGGCAAAAAATACTTATCATTAAGAGATTTTGAAGATTTGAAAATTGTCGAAGCAAACCTTTAGGAGGTGGCTAGAATGAAAGCGGATTTAATTGTTCATCAAATCAAGACATTGTATACACCAAATCAAGTTCCACCCGTTAAAGGAAAGGATTTGAATAATATTACGATGATTGATGATGCGTTTTTAGCAATCAAAGACGGTAAAATCATTGGTGTTGGAACAGGGGATTATCATAAATTTATAGATGAAAACACTAAATATCATGATGCAGAAAACAATATAGTCATTCCCGGTTTGATTGACGGTCACACACATTTAGTTCATGGTGGGTCAAGAGAATCAGAATATGTCAAGTTACAAATGGGAACACCATATTTAGATATTCTAAAACAAGGTGGAGGAATTTTAGGAACAGTTGATAAAACACGTAAAGCAACTTTAAATGAGTTGTATCACAAAGCGTATAACTCATTGGATGAAATGTTGTTGTTTGGTGTAACAACAGTTGAAGCAAAAAGCGGGTATGGTCTAGATTTAGAAACTGAAGAGAAACAATTGCTAGTAACAAAACGATTAAATGAAGATCATCCGGTCCGTTTGATTTCAACTTATATGGCTGCCCATGCAATTCCACGAGAATTCAAAGACAATAGAAGAGCATACATTGAGCAAATGTTAAATGACTTACCTGTTATTTATGAAAAAGGGCTTGCTGAAGCGGTTGACATCTTTTGTGAAACCGGCGTTTTTTCAGTTGAGGAAGCAAGCCATATTTTAACAAAAGCAAAAGAGACTGGTTTTAAAGTTAAAATGCATGCTGATGAAATTGATTCATTGGGCGGGGTTGGATTAGCAGTTGAACTGGGAGCGGTAAGTGTTGATCACTTAATGGCCATAACGGATGAGGACATGGAAAAACTGGCAAACAGCAATACAATCGCAAACGTTCTTCCTGGCACGTCATTTTACTTAAAGAAAGACTATGCAAGAGCAAGAGCAATGATTGACAAAGGTGTAGCTTTGGGTATTGCAGGGGACTATAATCCCGGTAGCTGCCCTACGGAAAACTTTCAGTTAATCATGCAATTAGCATCAAACCAATTAAAACTATTACCAGCAGAAATCTTAAATGCAACAACCATAAATCCAGCCTATCAATTGGGTTTAGATCAAACAACAGGGAGTCTTGATGTTGGTAAAGATGCAGACTTTGTTATTTTCAATGCAGAAAATTTAACTTATGTTTTATATCATTATGGAGTCAATCACACAAAAGATGTATTTATAAAAGGAAAACAAGTCGTTTCAAATAGACAGATTGTGAGGGAGTTATGAAACTAGTTGATTTAAAAGTAATCGATTTTATTGAAGAGGTGGATTCAAATTCACCAGCACCAGGAGGCGGATCAGTATCAGCCTTGGCTGCTGCACTTGGCTCAGCATTATCAAGCATGGTTGGACATTTAACGATTGGTAAAAAGAAATTTTTAGCCTTAGATGAAGAAATTCAAACAAAGTTTAAAGAACATTTAAGCGCGCTTAAACAATATAAAACAAAATTGGTTGAATTGATTGATAAGGACACAGACGCTTTTAATTCGATAATGGAAGCGGTTAGAATGCCTAAAAATACCGAAGAAGAAAAAGCCTTAAGATTAAAGAAAATGGAAGAAGGAACAATTGAAGCAATTCAAGTTCCATTAATGGTTGCTAAAGAGGCAGACAAGATGATGGATTATCTGCCGTTCATTTTAGAACATGGAAATAAACAGGCAGCCTCTGATTTTGGTGTCTCGGTGTTAATGATCGCAGCTGGTGTTGAAGGAGCGGTTCTTAATGTTTTGATTAATTTACCAGGATTGAGTAACGAAGAAACAAAGAGCAATTTTATTAAAGAGGCAAAAGAAGTTTTAGTTGAAGTAACAATGAAAAAAGAGTTGATCCTAAAACAAGTTTATCAGTATTTAGAATAGAGGTGCTATTTGCACTTTTATTTTTTTGAAATGATGATAAAAAAACAAAAGTGCATGCGCACAATAACGCCTCATTAACTTGTAGTTTAAGGCCTATTATTATATAATAAATGAGTATAAGAGGTGAGTTTATGAAAAATCAAAGTAACTTTATTAAAACAATTATGGAAAACGATTTAGCCAGCAAAAAACATGATTTAATCATCACTCGTTTTCCACCAGAACCAAATGGATTCTTACACATTGGTCATGCTAGAGCAGTTGTGAATAATTTTGAACTTGCCCAACATTTTGGGGGGTACACAAACCTAAGATATGATGATACAAACCCAATCAAAGAAGATGATATATACGTTAAATCAATATTAGAAGATATTCGTTGGTTAGGCTATGAACCAAAAAACATTTATTTCGCATCTGACTATTTCGAAGAAATGTATCAAAGAGCGATACTTTTAATTAAAAAAGGGGTTGCTTATGTTGATGATCTTTCGGCTGAGGAAATCGCATCCACGCGTGGAACACTTACTGAACCGGGAATAGAATCACCAAACAGAAACCGCCCAATTGAAGAAAGTCTTAAACTATTTGAAGATATGCGCAACGGTAAATTTGCAGAAGGGTCATATATTTTACGTGCTAAAATCGATATGGAAAGTCCTAACATGAATATGCGGGATCCAGTTATATATCGTATTTCATATGTACACCATCATAATACAAAAGATAAGTGGTGCATTTATCCAATGTATGATTACGCCCATCCACTTGAAGACGCAATTGAAGGTATTACTCATTCACTTTGCAGTTTAGAGTTTGAAGACCATCGTCCATTATATGATTGGTTTGTAGAACAAACAGAAATGCCATTGATTCCAAGACAAATTGAATTTGGCAGATTAAGCATTGAAAATACAATTATGAGTAAACGGTACTTAAGAGAACTGGTTGAACAAAAGAAAGTAATTGGCTGGGATGATCCAAGAATGCCTACTTTATCTGGTTTAAGAAGACGTGGATACACAGCAAGATCAATTCGTAATTTTATTCTTTCGACTGGATTATCAAAGGTTAATTCAATCGTTAGTACTGAGATGCTTGAAGCTGCACTTCGTGATGATCTACAGGATGAAGCAAAAAGAGTAATGGCGGTTATCAATCCCCTTAAAGTAACAATAACAAACTATCCTGACAATGAAGTTGAGTATTTAGAGGTGCCATACCATCCAAATAATCAGGAATTAGGAACAAGGAAAATTCCTTTTTCAAAACATCTTTATATTGAACAAGATGATTTTGTCGTTACTAAGCCGAATAACAAATATAAACGCTTGAGTTTAGGTGATGAAGTTAGACTTTTTCACACTTACTTCATTCGCTGTAATGAAGTTCTTTATAATAAGGACGGATCAGTAAAGGAAATCTTAGTAACCTATGATCCTACAACTAAAAGCGGCAGTGGATTTAACGAAAGAAAGCCAAACGGAACAATTCATTTTGTTGAAGCTACAAATGCTAGAAAAGCACAATTCAATTTCTTTGGACCAATGATTACAGGTGATGAAGATCTACCTTTACTCAAAAGATTTAATGAGGAGTCGTGGATCAAAAAGTTTGGTTATGTGGAAGAAGTATTAAAAGATGCCAAAGTAGATGAAAAGTTTCAGTTTTTAAGAAACGGCTTTTTCAATGTTGACTTAGATAACACTAAAGCGTGTTTGATTCTAAATGAAATTGTACCTTTAAAGAGCTCTTACAGATAAGGGATGATTACGATGATTGATTTCTTAGGTGGTTTAAATGAATCACAATTGGAAGCGGTTGTTCATGGTAATGGACCGCTTTTTGTTGTGGCAGGAGCAGGAACAGGAAAAACTAGAACTTTAACCACCAGAATCGCCTACTTAATTCATAGTGGTATAGAAGCAAACCGAATTCTGGCAGTAACATTTACAAATAAAGCAGCCAGAGAAATGAAGGAGCGTGTTATTGATATGGTCGGTCCACACGCAACTGGTGTCTGGCTTTATACATTCCATGGTTTTGGATTGCAGTTTTTGAGAAAGCATATTGCTGAATTGCCTTATGGTTATCGACCAAACTTTACCGTTATTGATGAAGAAGACGGAAAAAAGATTATTGTTGAACAAGCAAAAGTTTTAGAAATAGATATTAAGAAATATTCACCCAGAGTAGTTAAAAACTTAATTTCGCTATATAAATGTAATCGCCTTCCTATGTTCGAAAGAATAGACGAAGAAAGATTATACACCGCCTATCAAAAATATTTAATGGCCAATCAATTAGTTGATTTTGATGATTTGTTAATTTATACCCATGAGTTATTAAGGGACTATCAAGACATTCGTGATTATTATCAAATGTATTTTCAACACGTCCTAGTTGATGAATTTCAAGACACCGATGTTATTCAATACAAAATCTTAAGCATCTTAGGCAAAAAACACAAAAACATTTTTGTCGTTGGCGATCCTGATCAAAGTATCTACTCCTTTAGGGGAGCAAACTATCAAAATGCAGCTTACTTCCTAAAAGAATTTGAAGCAGAACAGGTCTTATTGGAAAAGAATTATCGCTCAACAAATAAAATACTAGCAGCAGCGAACAAACTTATCAGTTATAACATCAACAGACCCGCACCAAAGACATTGGAAAGCGATTTAGGCCAAGGTGAGCCAATTACCTATTTTGGTGCTGAAAATGATATGCAGGAAGTTTATTATGTTGTTAACCAAATTCAAAACTTACAGCACCGTGGAATTGATTATGATGATATTATTGTTCTTTATCGCAACAACGCACTAAGCCGTATTTTTGAAGATACATTGATGAAAGCTAATATTCCCTATATTATTTATGGAGGAATATCATTTTATGAACGAAAGGAAATTAAGGATATTCTAGCCTATTTAAAAACAGCCTTAAATCCACAATTAGACTTTTACTTAAAGCGAATCATTAATGAGCCAAGGAGACAAATAGGTAATATTACTGTTCAAAAGATAGATGATATCGCAAGAATAAGAAACATCTCCTTTTTTGAAGCGATTGATTATTTTGAGGGTTCAGGCACTACAAAAGCAAATTTGCTGCAGTTTAAGGAACTTATTTATACAATCCAAAAAGAACTTGATGAAATGGTGAGTCTTGAACAGGTAGTTCCGTTCTTAATGCATCAAACAGGGTATTTAAAAATGCTGCAAGACGATCAAAACGAATTGAGCGATGATCGAATCGAGAACCTAAAAGAATTGATTACTGTTTTTGTTCGTGGTGAAGAATACTATGAAGGAACACTTAAAGAAAGACTTAACCAATTACTAGACCAAATTGCCTTATACAGCAACCAAGACCAAGTTGCAGACGATCGTTCCAAGGTTAGGTTATCAACCTTTCACCAAGCTAAAGGACTAGAATTCAAAATTGTCTTTATGGTTTGTCTAGAAGAAGGTTTGTTTCCGAATGAGCGCTCAATGATGACTACCTTTGAATTAGAAGAGGAAAGACGAGTCTGCTATGTTGGTATGACTAGAGCAAAAGAAAAACTATATATGACGTATAGCAAAAGACGCTTAATTTACGGTTCATTAAGACTTAACATTCCTTCAAGATTTGTGTTAGAGGCAAAAGTTCAAGCTGAAGCGCCAAGCACATATGATGCAGGAGAAGAGACAAGATCAGTTTTGAAGGTTGGTGATCATGTAAGTCACCCTACCTTTAATAAAGGGGTTGTAGTGGCAATCGAAGCTGAGATCGCAACCATCGCTTTTGAATTCCCACATGGAATCAAAAAAATTTTAGAAAGCCATCCTACATTGAAAAAAATAAAGAAATAAAAACATTTTTATACTACCATTAATTAGGGTGATAATATGTTAAATGAAGAACAAAGGAAAGTTGTTTATGCAAACGAACGCTTTCTTTTTTTATTGGCAGGAGCTGGTAGTGGAAAGACGAGAGTAATAATTGAAAGGATATCATATCTTATCAATAGGGAAGTTGATGGGTCGAAAATTCTAGCAATCACTTTTACAAGAAAAGCGGCGGAAGAAATGCGGGTAAGATTAAAAAACAATGAAGTTAATATCTATACGTTTCACCAACTGTGCTATGAAAACATCAAAAAGCATAACCCAAAAGAACCAGTTATTATTGAGGATGAAAAAATCCCATTTACAAAAGAGGAAAAGTTAAACTTTAGTTTATATAAAAACGGTGAAAAGCGTTTAAGAAAGCCAAAAAAATATAACGAATATCAAGCATTTCTAAGTAAAAACAATGCTTATGACTTTGATGATTTGCTGTTGCAGTTCTATGAATTATTATCAAAGAAAACGATGGTAAACTATGATTATATTTTTATTGATGAGTTTCAAGACACCAATATTTTGCAATATAAAATCCTAAAGAAAATGATTCTGTCCAACACAGCCGTTTTTGCTGTAGGTGATCCGGATCAAAGTATCTATGCCTTTAGAGGAGCATCAGAAAAAGTCATTTTACAATATATCAACGACTACAATGCATCAATTTACAAATTATCATTAAATTATCGGTCTAACGCTTCAATCATCTTTCATGCCAATCAGTTAATCAAAAACAATGATCGCGAATTTAAAAAACAGTTGATTGCCAATAATAAAAAGACAAGTAATGTAGAACATTTGCTTTTTAAAAACGAAGATGAAGAAGCAATCTATATCATTGATTGGCTGAGAACACTTAAGACAAAAAAGACTGAAACCGCAATTCTTTTTCGTTATCACGAAAGGTCATACACACTAAAATACTACCTTCAGGTTAACGCTATTCCCTATCAAGACCAAGATCAACTCGATCTTCAGTTCGGCATCAATTTATTGACAATGCATCAAGCAAAGGGATTAGAATTTGACAATGTTTTAATATTGGGAGCAGAAAAACACGAAAACAGAGAAAACATGATTAAAACCGATGAGGAAGAAAGAAGGCTGATGTTTGTGGCGATGACGAGAGCGAGAATGACACTTATGTTTACTTCGGTCTTGCTCGATGAGCAAAAAGGACGTTTAAAACAAAGCAAATTTATTGAAGAAAGCCAAGTTAAAACGAAAATAATCAAGCATTTTAATGGTATAATATAGTTGGGTGAGTATGATGAATTATATAAAGAGAATCGAAGAATTGAAACAAATCATTAATCAAGCAAACACGGATTATCACACAAAAGATCAACCGACGATCTCTGATTATCAGTATGATTTGTATTTAAATGAATTAATTAAACTAGAAGAACAATACCCCGAATATAAAACAAATGATTCACCAACCCAGAAGATTGGTGGAGCTATTTTAAAGGGGTTTAAAAAAGTCAAACATACTGCGCCAATGATGTCTTTGGGTAATGTTTTTAACATTGAAGAATTGGGTGCGTTTTACCAAAGGTTGACTAAAACCGTAAAAAATTTTGAACTTGTTGCTGAACTTAAGATTGATGGATTAGCAATTAATCTTTTATATCAAGACGGCGTTTTTACGCAAGCGACAACCAGAGGTGATGGTGTTACTGGTGAAGATGTCACGGAAAACGTAAGAACAATTAAGTCATTGCCATTAAAACTTTCTAAACCTGTAACAATCGAAGTTAGAGGTGAAATTTATATGCCAGCAGCTAGCTTTCAAAAATTAAACGAACAAAGAATTTTAAAGGAAGAGCCGCTATTTGCAAATCCAAGAAATGCAGCTGCAGGAACAATTCGCCAACTTGATTCAAAGATTGTAGCGAAAAGAGACTTAGATCTATTTGTTTATCATTTAGTTACTCCATTTGAAACTATTAACACACAAGTTGAAGCGCTTGAATCGTTAAAACAGTGGGGTTTTAAAGTTAATTCACACTATCAGTTAATCAAGGATGAAACCGAACTAATAGAGGCAGTCGAACATTACAACCAACTACGTAAAAATATCTCTTATGATACGGATGGTGTTGTTATAAAAGTCAATGACTTTAAACAGCAAAACCTGTTTGGTTCAACCGAAAAAGCGCCACGTTGGGCGATTGCATATAAATTTAGGGCTGAACAAAAAGAAACCAAAATATTGGATATTACTTTTCAAGTCGGAAGAACAGGAGTTATTACTCCGGTTGCTGAATTGAAACCCGTTTTAGTATCAGGAAGCACAATATCAAGAGCAACCCTGCATAACGAAGATTACATCTTGGAAAGGGATATCCGTGTCGGTGACTTTGTTTATGTTCATAAAGCAGGTGAAATCATTCCCGAAATCGTTTCCGTGGCCAAAGAAAAAAGAACAGAGCAACAGCCGTTTAAGATGATTGAGAACTGTCCTGTTTGTAATTCTATGTTATTAAGAAAAGAAGATGAAGCAGACCATTACTGTACTAATCCAAGCTGTCCTGGTAAAAATGTTAACGGCTTGATTCACTTTGCCAGCCGAAACGCTATGAATATTGAAACACTAGGCGATAAAGTCATTGGAATATTACATGATTTAGGATTTTTAAATACAATTACGGATATTTATCTACTAAAAAACAAAAAAGAAGACTTAATGACTATACCTGGTTTTGGTGAAAAGAAAGTCTTAAACCTATTAAATGCAATTGAGCATAGCAAAGCAAATGGTTTTGATACCTTACTCTTTGGCTTGGGTATTAAACATGTTGGGGCAAAAGTAGCAAAAATATTGGTTAAACATTACCAGACAATTGAAGCCATCGCTCAGGCAACCGAAGAGGATTTAAGTCAGATTCCCGACATCGGACCAATGATTGCTCAAAGCGTTGTTAACTATTTCAACGATCAACCAAACGTTGATTTAATCAAACAGCTACAAGACTTGGGTCTTAATTTCGCATATGAACCAGAAGATATGATTGAACATGAGTTTAACAACAAGACGTTTGTTATTACGGGTAAGCTTCAATCGTATTCAAGAGAACAGGCGGCGCAAATAATTGAAAGGCACGGCGGTAAAGTCAGTTCCTCGGTTAGCGCTAAAACAGATTATCTTTTAGCAGGTGAGGATGCTGGGTCAAAACTTAAAAAAGCACAGTCATTAAACATTAATATTTTAGACGAAACAACATTCAAGGAGATGCTTCATGATAAATGATTGGATAAAAGTAAGAGGAGCTAGAGAAAACAATTTAGCAAACATTAATATTGATATACCTAAAAATAAGTTGGTCGTAATGACCGGTATTTCCGGAAGTGGTAAATCATCATTAGCTTTTGATACTCTCTACCAAGAAGGACAAAGGCGCTATATGGAAAGCTTAAGTGCATATGCGCGTCAATTTTTAGGTAATTTTGAAAAACCAGATGTCGATCGGATTGATGGTTTAAGTCCTTCAATTAGTATTGATCAAAGAACGACATCCAATAATCCTCGTTCAACAGTGGGAACAATAACAGAAATCTATGATTATTTAAGACTTCTATATGCAAGAATCGGAATCCCATATTGTCCCGGAAGCGATGAACCATTAACAAAGCAATCAATTGAAGAAATGACAAATAAAGTATTACAACTAGAAACCGATAGTAGAGTTCTAGTTCTATCACCGGTTGTTGATCAACAAAAAGGCGGTCAAAAGAAATTAGTCTCACATTTCATTAAAGAGGGATTCACAAGAGCGATTGTCAATGGTGAATTGATTTTATTAGAAGACTTTGTCGAATTAGACAAAAACAAAAAACACAGAATTGATTTAGTCGTTGACCGTTTGATTGTAAGAGATGAAATACGCAGTCGCTTGTATGATGCTTTAGAACTGGCCGCAAAAATGGCGAACGGAAAAACAAAAGTATTAGTTAATGAAAAAGAAGTTTTGCAGTTTAGTCAACATTATAGCTGCAGCGATTCTGATTTTACAATTCCGGAACTTGAGCCAAGATTGTTTTCATTTAACACACCACTTGGAGCATGTTCGACGTGTAATGGATTGGGAATCAAGTTGGAAGTATCAGAGGATTTGGTTTTAGATCCAACCAAACCACTACTAGATGGTGGTATTATTCCTTATAAAAATAATGATGAAGAAAATCTATCAAGTAAGATGTTGGAAGAAGTATGTCGTATTTATAACATTCCCCTTCATCTTCCGATCGTTGAATTAGCAAGAGAGCATTTAGATATAATCCTATATGGTTCGCCAGATCCCATTCACTTTAAATTACGATCATCATCGGGGCGAGTACATGAAAAAGTTGAGCATCATGAAGGTGTTATTAATAACTTATCGCGTCGTTATCGGGAGACAACAAGCGAATGGATTCAAACGTGGATTGAAGGTTTTATGACTGAATCTATTTGTCCGACCTGTGAAGGAAAAAGATTAAACCAACAAGCATTATCGGTTAAGATTGGAAATAAGAACATCTCCGAATTGACGGCATTATCAACTGTTGAAATTATTGATTTCTTAAACAAACTTGAATTGGGTCAAGAAGAGAGACAGATTGCAAGACTAGCCTTAAATGAAATTGTTTCACGGCTAACATTTTTAACTGATGTTGGACTTAGTTATCTAACGCTAGCCAGAAGCGGTGGGACCCTCTCTGGCGGTGAAGCACAACGAATTCGCCTTGCAACACAAATCGGTTCAAAATTAACAGGGGTTTTATATGTATTGGATGAACCATCAATTGGTCTTCATCAAAAGGATAATGAAAAACTAGTTAATACATTGAAGAAGATGCGTGATTTAGGCAACACCTTAATTGTCGTTGAACATGATCATGAAACAATGTTAGCGTCCGACTATTTAATTGACATCGGTCCAGGAGCTGGAAAAGCTGGTGGTAAAGTTGTTTCTTTTGGAACACCACAGGAAGTAACTAAAGATGAAAAGAGCATTACGGGGCGTTATTTATCCGGAATTGAAAAAATCTCTTATCCGAAAAAAAGAAGACTAGGCAATGGACACGATATTATGGTCATTGGTGCCAAAGAAAACAACTTAAAAGATATCTCAGTATCATTTCCGATGCAAAAACTAACCGTAGTTACCGGTGTATCCGGTAGCGGTAAATCAACATTAGTAAATAATATTTTATTAAGAGGCCTATATCAAAGAAAATATAAAAGTAAAGAAAAACCAGGTAAACATGATGCAATCCATGATCATCAAATGATTGATCGTGTAATTGAAATTTCTCAATCACCGATTGGGAGAACACCAAGAAGTAATCCCGCAACATATACTGGTGTTTTTGATGACATTCGTGATCTATATGCTCAGACAAATGAAGCGAAGGCACGGGGCTATTTAAAGGGAAGGTTTTCATTTAACGTTCGTGGTGGACGGTGTGAAGCGTGCTCTGGTGATGGCGTGAAAAAAATATCAATGCATTTTTTACCGGATGTATTTGTACCCTGTGAAGTGTGTGGTGGAAAACGCTACAACTTTGAAACACTGCAAATTAAATTTAGAGGCAAACAGATCGCAGACGTTTTAGATATGACTATCCAAGAAGCGTTAGAATTCTTTGAAAACCATCCACGTATCTACGATAAGTTGAAGACATTATACGATGTTGGTTTAGGTTATCTGACGCTGGGCCAATCATCAACCACACTCTCTGGCGGTGAAGCACAACGTGTAAAACTAGCAAGTGAGTTATATCGCCGAATTACAGAATCTTCAATTTATATCCTAGATGAACCAACAACGGGACTACACACTCACGATGTAAAAAAACTAATCCAAGTGTTACACAAAATCGTTGATGAAGGTGCTACTGTTGTCGTAATTGAACATAACCTTGATATCATCAAAAATGCCGATCATATTATTGATTTAGGTCCTGAAGGCGGAGATAAGGGCGGCTATGTTGTAGCTGTTGGAACACCAGAAGACGTTGCTAAAGTTAAAGAAAGTTATACTGGACAGTATTTGAAACGAGTTTTAAAGTAATAAATTACTCAATACTTTGTTATAATGGGTATTGAAAGAGGACAGTTTATGAAAAAAGATGATAATGAAAAAAAGGATGATTTAACACAGGAAGAGATTCAGGATTTACTTGATGAACTTAAAAAATCTAGTAGGGGCAATAAAAAATTGTTTGCACTTGCATTTTTATTGCATCCCAAATTCGTTTACCACATCATTCTTTCACTTTCTGTCAATCTAATTATGGCGGCTGTAGTGATGGGCTTTTTAGCTTTCCTAGGTTACCCAGTCATTTACTTCGATATCGTTGCCTTTTTAGTCGCGATTATCCTATATACTTTAGTCGAAAACTTTTTGAAAATCATTTTATATCGTTATTTTTTAAAATACTTCATTATTAGTTTTGGTTTATTATCGTTAATATTGAATATCATAATTTTCTGGAGTCTGGAGTTTTTCTTAAAGCCGAACTTTTATTTCTACGACTTTTCTAGTTTAATCATGTTTGCAACAATTTTTTCAATTCTGCGGTTTATTCTAGCGAATTACATAAAATCGTTTTTCATGTCGACCACAAATATTAGGAGGATACCATGACCTTAAAGGTTAAGCAATTGATTGAAGATTTAAATTTAACCATTCTATCGGGAGAGGAAACATTAGAAAGGAAAATCAAAGCGGAAATGCTATCGCGCCCTGGCGTAGAGCTTGCTGGTTTTTTTGATTTCTATGAACCAGAAAGAATTGTCTTGATTGGTTCAAAAGAAGCGACATTTATGAATCTCTTAGATCGAGATGTTTGTATCGAGAGAGTCGAAAAAATGTTAAGTCAAAAACCACCGTGCATTGTATTTTCCGTTAATGTAAAAGTGCAGGATTTCTTCTTTGACATTGCCAAGAAACACAATGTGGCTCTTCTAAAAAGTCCAATTCGAACAACGGCGATTAGTAGTATGTTGTATTCCTATTTGCACAGTAAGTTCGCACCAAGAACAAGCATGCACGGTGTCTTAGTTGATATTCATGGTATGGGAACACTGATTACCGGTAAAAGTGGAGTTGGGAAAAGCGAAACGGCTTTAGAGTTGATTAAACGCGGACACATCCTAGTCAGTGATGACTTAGTTGAAATATTTGAAGCCGCTCATGGCGTTTTAGTCGGTAGTGCACCTAAACTGATTGAAAGATACATTGAGATTAGAGGAATCGGCATTGTTGATGTTGTCTCAATGTTTGGGGCAGGAGCATATCGTGAGAACAAAAAAATTAGACTTGTTGTTGAACTAGAGCCATGGCAAAAAGGCAAAGTCTATGATCGGATCGGTTTGGAAACCGAAACAATTAAAATCTTTAACACTGAAATTGTTAAAATAACGATTCCGATCCTACCCGGAAGAAACGTAGCTACTTTAGTTGAAAGTGCAGCCATGAACCAAAAGTTAAAACATTTAGGACATGATGCAGCTAAAAACTTAGTTGATGAAGTTTCAAGACAAGCAGGAAGAAGGAAGGATAAAGATAATGATTAACTGGATAAAGAAAAACAAAAACGGCATTTATTTATATGGAGGACTCCTAACTACGTTAGTTGTTTTGGTGATGCTTGCAGTCTTAACGCAAAAACCGGGCGTTATTCCCTATAACTCAACTGCTATTTCAATTGGCGGCTTTGAAATCCAATGGTATGCGGTCTTTATCTTAAACGGCATTATTCTAGCTGCGGTACTTGCCTATTTTGAATTCAAAAAACTGGGCTGGGATACCGAAATCTTGTTTGATGGTTTGTTGTATGCAGTTCCATTATCCATTTTAGGAACAAGAATATATTATGTGATTTTTAACCTTAGTGATTTTTTAACCGGTAACGCATGGACAACCTTCCTAGCGATTCTTGGCTATCAAGATGGTCGCCTTCAGATACAAGGATTAGCGATTCATGGAGCGATTATCGTTGCTTTAACATTTGTTTATTTCTTTTCCAAAAAGAAAAAAATAAGCTTTTGGTTATTAGCTGATATTTTGGTAATTGGGTTATTGATTGGTCAAATTTCAGGCAGATGGGGCAACTTCATGAACCATGAGTTATATGGACCGCCAATTCAAAGCGGGTTCATTGAAGCAGTTTTACCAAACTTTATTAAAAAGCAAATGGTCTTTAGTGGTGTTCTAAGACATCCGACTTTCCTATATGAAATGTTGTGGAATTTTATTGGACTTGTGTTCTTGTTAATATCTAGAAGAAAGCGTTGGTTTAAACCGGGAGATACTGCAGGATTATATTTAATCTGGTACGGACTCGGTAGAGGTGCAATCATTGAACCACTTAGAATGCAAGGAGCACCGGGAGATCCATTGATGTTTTTAGGAATCCCCGTTAATGTTGTTCTATCATTGGCACTATTGATTCCGGCAGGTCTCGCTTTAATTTTCATCAAGAGAAAATTTAATCCAGATCAAAAATTTTATGTTGATTATTTATTAACACCTAAGAAGGAAGAAGATAATGCGTAAAACGTTTCTATTTGATTTAGACGGAACCTTAATTGATACGCCTCCTTTGATTATATCAACGTTTGTTGAGACCTTTGAGCACTTTTTTAAAGACTTAAAATTTGATTATGAAACATTGACAACATTCTTAGGTCAAACATTGTTTAAAACATTTAGAAATTATACTGATGATGAAGAATTAGTTGATCAGATGGTCAGTTATTACCGAAAAAAATCAGAAGAAAAAATAAATTCGCAGCTAAATGCATTTGATAATGCGGTCAAAACCTTAAAAACTTTAAAAGAACAGGGACACAATGTTGGCATTGTTACATCCAAGATGAAAGCAGTAGCAACCAGCCATTTAGATAAAACGGGTTTGTTACCTTATGTTGACCTAGTAATCGGCTATGAGGATGTAATAGAGCATAAACCAAGTCCGGAAGGATTGTTAAAAGCAGTCGATTATTTTAATGCGGAAAAAGAAAGGACATATTATGTTGGTGATCATGAGCATGATTTATTATCAGCCAAGAATGCAGACATAAAAGCAATTTTAGTCGCTTATAGTTTACGCTTAATTGAAGGCATTAAAACCAATCCAGATTTAGTGATTAGCGATTTATTTGATTTAACAGAAATGTAGAAAGAGGATAAGATAATGATTTATGATGTCTTAATTATCGGTGCTGGTCCAGCGGGAATGACAGCCAGCATTTATGCAAAAAGAGCAAACTTAAATGTCGCCATGTTTGAGAAGTATGTTCCAGGAGGACAAATAGTTAACACAGCTGAAATTGAGAACTATCCCGGCTTTAAAAAAGGGCCTGGTTATGCGCTTGCCACAGCAATGCTAGAACATACAGAATCACTTGAAATTCCGTTGATTTTTGATGAAGTAACCAACATTGTTGATGAAGGTTCGATCAAGAAAGTAATTACTCCAATACAGACATATGAAACTAAAACGGTTCTTGTCGCCACCGGAACAGTTCCGCGTAGACTAGGTGTTTTAAATGAAGATCGTTTTGCATCAAATGGAATTAGTTGGTGTGCTATTTGTGATGGGCCAATCTATAAAGATCAAAGGGTTGTTGTTATCGGCGGGGGTAATAGTGCTGTTGAAGAAGCAATCTATTTAGCCACTTTAGCAACACACGTAACAGTTATTCAAAACCTACCCAACTTAACGGCTGATAAAAAAGCACAAGATATCTTAAGAAAAGCAGAAAATGTTGATTATCGCTTTAGCGCTAAAGTGCTTGAGTTTGTTGAAGAGGACGGAAAATTAAAGGGTGTCTTGATTGAAAATAATCAAGGTAAAGAAGAGCTGATTGAAACTGATGGTGTGTTTGAATACATCGGATTAATTCCAACAACCGAAATGGTTAAAGATTTGAATATTACCAATCAGTTTGGTTATCTTGAAGTAAACGAAAAAATGGAAACAAAGGTCCCAGGTGTATTTGCAGCTGGAGACGTAATTGTTAAACAGATTAGACAGGTGGTAACGGCTACATCAGATGGTGCAGTTGCTGCACAAAATATTCTAAAATATTTAGAAACGTGGAAATAAAATGTCTTTTGCAAAAACTGTAAAAAAAGAATTGATTACAATTCCAGTTGAGTTAAACGAACAACTAGCTGAATTTGCGGCTTTTTTGCATTTAAACTCGGAACTGCAGATCAAAAGTGATGGCAAATCAATTAATTTCAAAACCAACAACCCAGCCGTCGCAAGACGTTTCCTACAATTGATTAGAACACTGTATCAATCAGAAACATCGCTGATCAAGCAAAAAAGAACGGCTTTGAATCAACGGTATACAATCATTATTCAAATTCATACAAAGATTGAGGACATTATTAGTGAACACGGCTTTTTAGAAGATTCTAACGCACAATTAGAGCTACTAACAAGATCAGCAGAAGCTAAAAAAGCATATTTACGCGCAGCTTTCTTAGCAGTGGGCTCAGTTAACCATCCTAAGACAGCTGAATATCATTTAGAACTTTCAACTTTTAACCCAGAGCAAATTGTCTTTCTTCAAGCATTAATGAATGATTTTGATTTAAACGCCAAAGTCACCAAAAGAAGAAAACATTTTCTAGTTTATTTGAAGGACGCAAACAATATTAGTGATTTTATTCAATTAATCGGTGCTCAAAATGCTGTTTTCGCATTTGAAGATTTAAGAATTAAAAGAGATTTTAATAACTCGATTAACCGTGTTATCAATTGTGAAATCGCAAATGAAAAGAAAATTATGATGGCAGCTGATGAACAGCTAAAAGACATTGCCTTAATCGAAGACCACAGAATAACCATTGATGATAAAACCAAAGAAGCGATTGAATTAAGGAAGGAAAACCCTGAAGCAAGTTTAAGAGAATTAGTTGAAATTTTTGAAGAGACATACAACGAAAAAATTAGTCGCTCCGGTTTAAACCATCGGTTTAACAAAATAAAACAGCTAGCCAAATTAATAAGAGGAGAATCCTAAGATGAAAATTGGAACTGATCTTGTTGAACTAAAACGAATTGATAGTCATAGACTAATCGATCGCGTACTATCGGAACAAGAAAAAGAAATCTACAATAATATCACTAATGACAAAGCTAAACTAGCTTATTTTGGTGGTCGCTTCGCGGCCAAAGAAGCACTCTTTAAAGCAATTTCGCATGGAGACTTAAAGACCAATTACCGTGATATTACCGTCTTAAACGATGAATTTGGTAAACCATACATAAAAACGAAACTAGTTGATTCCCAAAACACAATTTTACTTTCAATTTCGCACACAGATAATTACGCAGTAGCAATGCTAATAATTGTCGAACCCAAACTATAACATATTTATCTAAAGTGTTGTAATTTACGGTTAGATTATGTATAATCTTTATGATAGGATGTGACGTTATGGCAAGAGCAAAAACGAACAGAACAACAAAGCGTAGACTAGCAGAAAAACAAGCGGTTAAACCAATCTCAGGAGTAATGCCCCCAAACAGCAAGGAACCATCACCAAAAGAGATTTTATTTTTAAAAGTCGGCATCAGTGTAATGGTCTTATTAGTTCTAGGTGTTGTTATCTTCTTCGCTATTCAATTATTAGGAAACAGAAACAACGAAAATAAAAACCCCTATACTTCATTTTTATACATTTATGGTGAAGAGTTAGGCATTTTAACAAGACCCGATGAATTAACCGGTGGCTATCCATATGGAGATCTTGAATTTTTCAATGATGCTGATGAATTTCCTGCAACAGATGATTATGAAGCAAAAGCAATTTATAATCTAATCAAAAACGCTAAAACAATTTATGTCTTTATTTATTCAGTGAACGATATGGACAATGATGTAAAAGAGCAAATATTGGAATATCAGGAGCAATATAAAAATAAACCTTTATTATTCTTACAACTTGACCATCCACGTAACTTCGGCTTATTAGAAGACCCAGCAATTAGCCATCTTGGACTGCAAGATGTCGCTAATCAATTATTAATTTTTAATATTGAACCAAGTTCATCAGAAGTCGATGATTTTGAAGTCATTGTTGATAGACCGGGTTCAGCAAATGTTAACGAATTACTTGAAGCAATTAAAAAGATAATTCAATAAAAGGGCTCAGCCCTTTTATCTTATGGAGGCGCAAAATGAACGAACAAATTATTTTAGAAATCAAAGAAACCTTGAAAATTTCCGAAAAACAAGTCAAATCAGTCTTAGAAATGTTGGAAGAAGGCAATACGATTCCCTTTATCGCCCGCTATCGTAAAGAAGCCACTGGCGGTCTGGATGAAGAAGTTATTAATGAAATATATAAAACGTTTGAGTATCAGCAAAACCTTTTTCAACGCAAAGAAGACGTTATTCGTTTGATTGATGAAAAAAGAATGTTGACTGATGAACTTAAAGCGGAAATTTTAAGAGCACAAAAATTAGTTGAGGTTGAAGATTTATATCGCCCATACAAGGAAAAGAAAAAGACAAAAGCAACTGAAGCAGTTGCCAAAGGACTAGAACCACTAGCGAAATGGTTAATTGCTTTTCCAAATACTGAATGCATTGAAGAAGCGAAAAAATATGTTAATGAAGAAGTGTTAACACCTGAAGATGCATTAGAAGGTGCGGGACATATTATTTCTGAAATGATCAGCGATGATGCAAATTACAGAAAAGACTTGCGGTTTATGATGGTTCAATTCGGCGATGTCGTAACG
>Ga0265293_10002272_pt1 | contig 39210 bp, 37 predicted proteins | sample Munlanlewell138R_FD_192505 | JGI IMG/M metagenome (GOLD analysis project Ga0265293, IMG submission 192505) | Leachate microbial communities from a municipal landfill in Southern Ontario, Canada - Leachate well 138R | ecosystem: Engineered > Solid waste > Landfill > Unclassified | place: Canada... | reverse complement strand
ATCCTTTCGTTTAGCGGGTGCAAAAGTACAAATCTTTTTTTAAACTCCAAATCTTTTTGAAAAAATTTTTATTTTTTTTCCGAAGCCTTAAAAACATAAAAACTAATAATCCTCTGAACTTTTGGGACTGCAAAGATAAATACTTTTAACCCCACAAAACAAATCTTTTTCAACTATTTTTTTAAATAAAAATCAAAACCCTGAAAACGAAGAAAATACAATGAAATTATAACAGAAAAAGCGTCTAAACCTGAGTAAAATGTACTTGAGTGACTGCTATTATTAGATCTCTAAAGACTTATTTTTACTCTGTTATGACAGAAATGGAATCTTTTATTTTATTTTTGCTCTTCAAAAAAATCAGGATTACTTTATTGATGTTACAAAATTGGTTTACAGAAAATATCTTCTCAATTAGTTGGAACGAGATATTCAGATGGTTTGTTTATGACCCTAAACATCCTCTTCTGTTTAGTAGTGTTAGCTTTTTGGTAAGTTTTCTGATTTTCTATCTCGTTTACATTTGCACAAAAAAACATGCTCATTTTAGAACAGCTTATGTAGTTTTGTTTTCTCTTTTCTTTTATTATAAAGCTGGAGGAAATTATTTTGTATTGCTTCTGATTTCGGCTGTATCGGGATATTTTTTGGCAGAAGGGATTCATAAAAGCGAAAATAAAAATGTTCGAAAACTATATTTGACAATAAGTATGGTTGCTCATTTGGCTTTGATTGGCTATTTTAAATACACCAATTTTTTGATAGACAGCTTTAATAACCTTTTTAACGGAAGTCTTGCCTTTCAGGATATAGTTTTGCCTATCGGAATTTCGTTTTATGTATTTCAAACGATGAGCTACACCATTGATGTGTATCGAAAGGAAATCGAACCCGCCAAAAACGTACTCGATTTTACCTTTTATGTGAGTTTTTTTCCGCAATTAGTGGCGGGACCTATCGTAAGAGCCAAGGATTTTATTCCTCAGATTTACAAAAAAATAACTCTTACCAAAAAAGAAACCAGCCTTGCTTTGTTTCTCATCATCGGAGGACTTCTGAAAAAAGCTGTTGTTTCTGATTACATTTCACTCAACTTTGTGGACAGAGTTTTTGATGCTCCAAACAGCTACACTTCGTTTGAAAATTTAATGGCTGTTTACGGATATTCTCTGCAAATTTATTGTGATTTTTCGGGATATTCGGATATGGCAATCGGATTGGCTTTACTAATGGGGTTCACACTTCCAGCCAACTTTCGAACTCCTTATCAATCCAAAAGTATAACTGAATTTTGGAGAAGATGGCATATTTCTCTTTCTTCTTGGTTAAAGGATTATCTTTATATTTCGATTGGGGGAAATCGAAAAGGAACATTTTGGGGTTACTTCTTCCCTATTGTTTTTTTTGTCGGAATTTTGATTTGGTCTTTTTTGTATATTGATAAAAGTGTAATTCCGTTTGTGGTTTGTTCAGGGGCTTTTGTAGTGTTTATCTTATCATTTGTGCTTTCCAAAAATCCGCAAAAAACAAGAGTTACCAATATGAATTTGATGACCACTATGCTCTTGGGAGGGTTGTGGCACGGAGCGAGTTTGCGTTTTATCATTTGGGGAGCTTTGCACGGAATGGCACTCGCCATTCATAAATTCTTTATGGAATTTTTCTCTGACAAAAATCCTCAAAAAAGAACTTTCGGAAAACGATTTTTTAATGTATTGGCTATACTATTAACCTTTCATTTCGTAGCTTTTTGCTGGATATTTTTCCGTGCCAAAGATTTCACTCTTGCTAACGACATCATCAACAATATCGGGAACCTGACTTTTGATTTCAATCAATGGCAGGCGATTGTTTCGGGTTATCAGAACGTGTTTATATTATTTGTCATCGGATTTGTATGGCACTTTTTTCCTCAACGTCTGACGGATAAACTCTGCTTATTATTCGAGAAAACTCCAGTTGTTATAAAAGCTCTGATTATTGCTTTTGTATTTTGGGTTGTATTTGCAACCGCTTCGAGCGGACCTCAACCGTTTATTTATTTTCAGTTCTAATTTTCTGAGGTTAATGTATAGTATTGTTGCAATGTATAAACTATTTGTCACTTACGTCTATCCTTAATTAGGTGAAGTACAAAGAATCTCACAGATTTTATTGATGTTAGCAGAACGAAATTAATTGCCTTTTTACCAAAATCTGTGAGAAATTTTACAAGAGAAAATATGTCGTTTATTTTACCTTAATGGTACAACCGATAGCTTTAGTTTCTTTTACTTTGATTTCTTCTCCGTTTAAAAGTGCATCTACTGCATTTTCTACGTATTTTTCGTTTACAGCAGTCGCGTCTCCGTGATTGTCATCAATGGCTCCGATATATCTGACAATGTTTGAGCTATCATCTGTCTTTTGAAGTAAAAATACGTGGGGAGTTTTGGTGGCTCCGTATTGAGGATAAATTTCTTGTCCTTCATCAATCAGGTAAGGATATGTAAACCCTTTTTCTTTTGCACGAACCTTCATCAAGTCGAAGCTGTCTTCGGGTTGTTTTTCCGGATTGTTCGGGTTGATGGCAATTACCGGATAGCCCAATTCTTTATATTTTTTGTCTAAGGCAATAATTCTGTCTTCGTAAGCCACAGCATACGGACAATGATTGCACGTAAAAATCACAATAAATCCTTTTGCATCGGAATAATCAGATAGTGAAACCATTTGGTCGTCTATGTTTTTCAACGAAAAATCAGTAGCGGTGTCTCCTATTTTATATCCTGAAACAACGACATTTTCTGCTGTTTCAACAACTTCTTCTTGTGGTTGTGGTTCTGCCTCCTCTTTTGGTTCTTGTTTACAAAAAGTTAGTGTAAGTCCTAAAACCACAGGCAACAAATACAGTTTTACTTTTTTCATTCTAAAAATATTTTTGTCTGATTATAAACTTCCTGATTTCGATTTAGAGGAACAAGAACTTTTCCCTGAGCAGCATCCGGCTTTCTTTTCGGTTGATTGTTCTGTTTGGTTTTTTGAATCCGAAGAATCGGATTTAGATTTCTTTGATTTTTTCTTTTTTTTCTGCTCTTGGTCAAGATATAAAAAAGACTGGTCTGACGAAGAGGTTATTTCTGATACAATATACGTTTTGCCGTCTGCCATTGCTTCAACCGTCTGTGATAATACTTGAGGAGTCTGCTGTGTAGCGTCATATTCTACTTCTGCTTTTTTGGTTTCAAAATCAACTTTTGCTGATTTTACTCCGTCCATTTTTGCTAATTTCTTCTCTATAGCTTTTGCACAGCCAAATTCACAGTGCATTCCTTCAATAGTAAAACTTGCTGTCTGAAGATTTTCTGCAATTATTTCTGTTTGCAGATCATTTTTGGTTACATCTTGATTTTTTTCGGAATTAGCATCTTTACAAGCTGTAAAAGACAATCCTACAAGAGCAAAAAACAGGATTTTTTTAATGGTTTTCATAATGGTTTCCAATAGTTTAAAATTCAACAGGAACAAATATAACGGAAATTTTGCTATTATATTCTTAAAAAGTCTGAATTTTGCAAATATTTTCTTGGTCGTATTTATGAAAGAATCCAAATGGATAATATTAGCTGTATTAGCTATTGTATGGGGCAGCTCATTTATCCTTATCAAAAAAGGTCTTAACGGATTAAATCCGATAGAGCTCGGTAGTGTTCGAATGATTTCTGCTTCTGTGGTTATGCTTTTACTCAAAGGAAAACACGTAGCTTCCATACCAAAAAACAAATACAAATACGTGGCTGCTTCTGCTCTTTTCGGAATATTTTTTCCGGCTTTTTTGTTTGCGTATGCTCAAACAGAAATTGATTCAACTATAAGCTCTATCATAAACGCAACAACTCCTTTATTTACACTTGTTATTGGAGCTTTATTTTTTAAGCTCATTTCCCAAAAAAGACAGTTTTTCGGAGTGTTTATAGGGCTTGTGGGTTGCATTTTGTTAATACTAACCGGTTCGAGCATACATCCTGAACAAAATTATTGGTATGCCTTGCTGGCTGTTGTGGCTTGTGTTCTTTATGCTATAAATATAAACTGGGTAAAAAAGTTTTTGTCAGACCTAAGGCCTGTGCAAATTGCCATGGGAAATTTTGCTTTTCTGTTGATTCCTGCTTCGCTGATTTTGTTTACCACTGATTTCTTTAGTCATATCAGTACTCCCGAAACCCAGACGGCTGTTCTTTATACCGTAATTCTCGGAATTTGCAGCACAGGATTAGCAAGTCTTTTCTTTTACAGGCTCATACTTATCTCTTCGCCTGTTTTTGCCTCTTCTACTACTTATCTTATTCCGCTTGTGGCTTTTGGTTGGGGAATTTTAGACCATGAAAGCGTTCACTTCGCTCAAGTCATCGGGGCTTTAGTAATCCTTGTAGGAGTTTATTTTTCGGGAAAGAAGAATCAATAACTCTTAAAATATTGTGAGGTTTGAGATTAAAAAAGTCTCTTGAGGCTGTTTTTTTATAAAACCTTCTTATATTTGTAGATATCAATATTATTTTACTATACTGACTAATGCGTTTTTAGGGGTTGTTCAAATTGAATATTTTTACGAAAAAAATAAAATTATGAAAAATTCATTATACCTTTTGTTTTTTATAGCGGTTAGCCATAAAGCAACTGCACAGATAACCTATATTCCCGACCCTGCCTTTGAACTACAACTTATTTACGCTAATATTGATAGTGACGGAATTATAAATGGTCAGGTTTTGACAAGTGATGTAGAAAGCGTTACAAGTCTATTCATTGATAGTGATATATCTGTAGTGTCTGACTTGACAGGAATACAAGATTTTACCTCTTTAGAAATCTTTTTTATATACTTTTATTCAGACATAACAGAACTGGATATCAGCCAAAACACACAACTTAAAATATTAGGTGTTTCTCAAAGTTTACTTGTAGAGCTTAACCTCTCCAATAACATATTGTTAGAAGAATTATATTGTGGTAATCCGACAGATGATGTGTGGCCTCAAAATGAAATTTCCTATATTGATTTGAGTAACAACCCGAATATACACACTGTTTTTGCAGAAAATATGAGCTCTCTTAAATGGATAAACTTCAAAAATGGTAATAATAATCCAAATATGACTATTGATGTCAGTATAACTTACTATGGAATGTGGGACGACCCTAATTATGACCCTAATGCGATATTTAATACGGTTTGTATAGAAGTTGATGATGAGAATTTAGCTCAAAGCAATCAATATCCTTATTCTGAATGGGATATTTTAGACAATCACGTTGCCGTTCATTTTACTGATAATGCAGTACAATGCTCTTTAAGCACACCAACTTTTGCTCAAAACAAAATAAGTATTTACCCTAATCCTGTTTCTGATATTCTATATTTTGAAACAGCAGGTGTAACAATCGAAAAAGTAATGGTATTTGACCTTTCGGGAAGGAAAATTTTAGAGCAAAATCAGGTAAATAATCTTCAGGTTTCAGACCTGCAAAAAGGAAATTATATCCTAAAAATAGTATCTGCCAAAGGAATACAAACAGAAAAGATAATTGTAAAATAATCTGATTATGAAAAATATACTATACTTCTTGTTTTTTATAACGGTTAGCTATAAAGCAACAGCACAGATAACCTATATTCCTGACCCTCTTTTTGAGCAGGAGCTCATTACACAAAATATAGACAGTGACGGAATTGTAAACGGACAAATACTGACAAGTGATGCTTTAGCCGTAACTTCATTGACGCTTTATTATGTAGGAAGTGGTACAGGACAATATATTGAAGACTTAACTGGGATTGAAGATTTTATAAATTTAGAATCTCTTATTGTTAATGGTACTATGGTAGAAGAACTCAATGTCAGTACTTTAGTAAATTTGAAATATTTGGATTGTGTAGATAATATGCTTACTTCTGTTGATGTTTCTAATAACATTTTATTGGAATATCTTGATGTATCAAGTGGTGGAGATGTTTATCCTATGAATCATTTTACAGAAATAGATTTGAGTAATAACCCTAATATAGACACATTACACGCTGTTGGTGGGATAACTAAAATAAATTTGAATAACGGAAATAATAATCCTAATATGTTTATCAATATTATTGCCACATATCAGGATACTGACCCTGATGAAATTTATGGACATACCTGTATTGAGGTTGATGATGTTGAACTTGCTCAAAACAATCAATATCCTTATTCAGAATGGACGGTTTATCATGCTTATATGACTTACAGTTATACCGATGATGTCGAAGAATGTTCTTTAAGTACACAATCCTTTACTCAAAACAAAATAAACATTTACCCTAATCCTGTTTCTGATATGCTGTATTTTGAGACAGTAGATACAGTAATCGAAAAAGTAATAATTTTTGACCTTTCGGGCAGGAAAGTTTTAGAGCAAAACGAGGTAAATACTATTTCGGTTTCTCATCTGCAAAAAGGAAGTTATCTTATAAAAATATTTTCCGATAAGGGAGTACAGGCCAAGAAAATAATTGTAAAGTAAAACAATAGTATTTTTTTGTCCGGACCAAGTAATCGGGGTTGCTTTGCGACTTTGTGGGAAAGACAAAATTTAAGTCAACTCAAAAAAAGCATTGTTCTTAACTACTTGTTTCAAAGGCTCTATGTTTTTGATTTTGAGTGGCTTTTCAAAACAATGAATGTGCGAGGAGTTGTGTACGTCAGAACCGGCAAAATCAATAAGCCCTTCTCCTAAGAGTCTGTCGGCTGTTCGGGCTATGTTTTCTCCGTAAAAACCCGCAACCGAAATCAGGTTTACCTGAAACAAACATCCTGCCGCTTTGAGCTTTTTGTATTCGTCAAAATTTTGATGATAAAACAAATAGCGTTCGGGGTGAGCCAAAACCGGTTTATATCCTGCTACCTGTAAGTCAAAAAGTATATCATAGAGCTGAAACGGAGGATTGATAAAAGACATTTCGACCAAAACATAGTTGTCTTTTAAGGTTAGTAATTTTTCAGACTGAAAACGCTGTACAAATGAGTCGTCCATAAAATATTCCGAAGCTACCTTTAAATGTAATGTGTTTGACAGTTCTGGCAATAAGGCTGTTAGTTCCTGATATTTTGAAGTGATTATTTCAGGAGTATTATCCCAAACCTCTGCTATGGTATGTGGAGTAGTAATGGCATTTTTGAACCCTAAATCAACGAATGATTGCATAATATACCTGCTGTCTTCAATGGTTTTTGCTCCGTCATCTATTCCGAAAAGAATATGGGAATGTATGTCGGAAAAACCAGCGGTCAGGTCTTTAAGAAATATTTTTTTTGAGCTAAAAAAAGAAAACATTTTAAATCTGTTTTAAAACCGAAACAAGTACATTACACATCAAAAAGTAAACTAAAACCGAAAAAACGGTAATAATAAGTGTTGATTTTTTTTGTTCGGGACTCTCTGAATTATATTTTTTATATACAAAATAGAAAAATGTTCCTATCAGACCTCCGAAAACAAATCCTGCGATAATATCTGACGGAAAGTGCAACCCGAGATAAATTCTGCTGTAAGCAAAAATCAACGGAAACAAGAACAGCAAAAACGCATATTTATAATATTTTCTGAAAATCAGGAACAAAAACAAGGTCGAAGCCATTGAATTGGAGGCATGACCAGAGAAAAAACTGAATGATTGACGCGAAACCAAAATCCGTAAATTGTCTTTAATATCCAAATCGTTTACCGGTCTTGGTCGTTCGAAGCTGTATTTAAACAAATTGGTCGTTTGGTCACACACCATTATAATCAGTGCGATAAACAAAATAACGAATCCGAGTTCTTTCCATCCTATTTTTTTCCAAAGCAGATAAAAAATAAACAAAAAAACAGGTGTCAGATAAAATTGATTAGTTATAAAAAACCAAAACGAGTCAAAAGTTTCCGAACCCAGATTGTTCAGATAAACCAACAATTCTTTGTCTTTCCAAATCAAATCTTTCATTATCGTTGTCTTTTGATAGGACCTGTCATATCATCAATATTTTCTTTTACTTTGTCAATTTCTTTGACAATCTCGTCGGTTGGAGAGGCGTTAAGACCTGTAATTTCTTTTTCGATACTGCCTTTGATGTCGGTAATTTCTTTGAAATCGGCACTTTTGGAAATTTCGCTTTTGATGTCGTTGGTTGCATTTTTAATCTGAGCCATTCCCTTTCCGAGAGTCCGTGCTATTTCCGGAATGTTTTTCGAACCGAAAAGCATCAGGCCTATAACAATTATTAACGCGATTTCAGACAATGCCATTTTTGATGTAGAATTTAGATTTTAAAATCAGAACAAATGTACGCTAAATTGCTCAATTATGTACCAGTCAATAAAAACTCGAAATGTTTTTTAATATTTTTTTAAGAGCTTGATGCATTGCAAGACTGCTTATTTAACTTCAAATAATTCGGCAGGGTTTATCTTGAACTGTAACATTTTTGCAGTATTCCTCCCATTGTCTCCTCCTTTTCTTTGCATCGTAATGCTTCCAATTCTAAAGTTACCTTTTTTAGTAATTTCAATCGGTCCATTTCCATAATGATTTAGGCAAAAATTTATTGGTTTTAGAACCCATCTTGAGTTCTGTTTTACTTTTTGTGCAACCAACATCCATTCAGCCGCAAACTGCCCTCTACCTTTAATAATATCCGATACAATCAAAGATTTGTTTTTGTTGAGCCAGTTAATCATCTTGCCTTGTTCTTCTTGAGTAAATTCATCAACATGCATTCTCCGTTTATCTCTCGGATTAGGAATGTCAGGGGCAATTTCTCCTGTATATTTTTTGAAAGCATTTACAATATCAGAAGGAATATTCCACATTTCAGCATATTTATCTACCCACCTCTTATCAATTTGATTAAATCCTCTTAGGTTACTCACTAATTTCACTTGAATATTTTGGCAATCAATAGCGTCTTTTAGCTTTATAGTTATCTGAACCTGAACATCTGCTTTATAACCATTTAATTTAATTGCTTTTACATATTCTATTTCATCGAGTTTATATTGCATAATAATCAACCATTCCTGAGTTTCTTCATCGGTTTGCCAATTATTAAACCTGATGACGATGTCATCTTCATTTAAAAACCCGTTTTTAGCTGTTTGTGAGCCTAAAAGTTGTTCTTTACGCATATTTTAATTCAAGTTCTATTTTGTCAGTAATTTTATTCTCTTGTAAAACTTTTGCTATTTCAAGAGAAATGTATTGTAATACATTTACAGAAACGCTATTCCCAAATTGCTTATAGGCTTGCGTGATTGAGGAGTTAATTATAAAATCATCTGGAAATCCTTGAACTCTGGCACACTCTCTCGGAGATAATTTTCTTATTTTTCCGTCTATTAAATACAATCCTGTTTTTGAACCAACCCCTCCTCCATAAGCAGAAAGTGTGATTGCATGTCCCAAAGGGTGGTAAATTCTTTCTCCTTGTCCTCCTTTGTTTACTTTTCCGATTTGAATCGGTTTGTTTGGCAGTTCTGTTTCAGAAAACAATGAACCGGAAGCAGAATAATTTTTATAAATTTCTATATCGTTTCTTCGGATTATTTTTGCATCATTCGGGCTGTTTTCTAAGATTTGTTCCAAACAAACAGGCCTATTTATAGGAGTCGGAAAACTGAAAGATCCAGCTTTTATAGTTTTATGAAAAGCTACAATATAAACACGTTCTCTGTTTTGAGGAAGCCCGAAATGACCCGAATTTAGAACTTTAGCAAACACATTATATCCTAATTCCTCCAATGTATAAAGTATGGTTCTGAACGTGTTTCCTTTGTCGTGTTTTACTAAGTTTTTTACATTCTCCAGAAATAATACTTTGGGCTTATGATAATTTGCGATTCGGGCAATATCAAAAAATAAAGTTCCTCTTGTGTCTTCAAAACCCTTTTGTTTTCCAGAAATCGAAAATGCCTGACACGGAAAACCTGCACACAAGATATCATGAGCGGGAATTTCTGTTTCTTTTATTTGAGTAATATCTCCACTTGGTTTTATTTCAAAATTTTCTTGATAAGTTTCTGACGCATACTTGTCCCACTCCGAAGCGAAAATACATTTTGCTCCTAAAGAATTTAAAGCCAAATGAAAACCTCCTATTCCTGAAAACAGGTCTATAAATTTATAATTTTCAAATATTTTTTTATCTGATTTTATCATTTACCAAAGGTAACGAATTTTTGTTTTGTGAGCTTGTTTCTATTCTCTAAAACCTACATCCAATGCTTATCGGAAGTTTCTACCTGATAAAGCCAATAGTTGATTTGTTTATTGATTTGGGAGAAATTGGCAAACCTAAAGCTAAGGTCGCCTCCTGCTGTGTGGAGAATGATGTGCCCAACATCGGAACGCTTGTGCCAAAAGTATTGTTTAGTGGTAATTCCCTGAATTTTATGAGGTTCTATGATTTGATGCTCAACATCCCAAGCTCCTCTTTTTTTGATGATAAAATCGGAATGGACAAAAAGCCTGTAATTCTTAAACCCGAAGTAAATCAATAATCCGATAACTAAGACATATAATCCGATAAACGGAAAATAAGTTTTGATTTCTTCATTTACAAAAAATCCTAAAAACAAAACAATAACAATCGGAATTATCAATCCGAAATAAATTCCTCTAAAAATATATCGGTAATTCGGGTTGAATGTCTTCCCTTTTTCTATGGTTTTATCATAAATTACCTGTAAGATATTATCTCTCTCGGTTGTGTTTGCACCGGGAATTTCAATCACTGAGCTCTCGTTTTTCTTTCCGTCTTGTTTGACTTCTTGCGAAGATGCCTGTTTGATTTTCATTTTCAACACATTCATTTTCTGTTGAAAAAAGTTCTGACTATACGAAACAATTTGTGCTTTTTTGGGATTGAGAAGCGTATTTTTTTTGGCAAAAAGTCCGTAAGAAATTAAGAGGGAATTTCGTTGTTTTACTACTTCCAAATCAAAATAACGAATAACCGTTCGGATGAGGTTTATCAGAAAAGTCAAAGCAAATAAAATGAAGAAAACCGTCATAAAACCGAGCATTGTTCCTCTTACAATATATTGCTCTATTTGCTCTTCGGACAGCATTTCGTTCTGAACAAAATCTCTTACGTTATCATAAATTGTAAAGAAAAAGGCAATAAGAATCCCTAAACTACGTCCGTAATTAGAGGTTATTCCTACTTTCAAGAGCGAGGCAAGACTTATTTTGATAATCGGTTTTATATTTTCTTCCGGAACTTCAGAGGTTGGGTCAGTTTCTGATCTTTCGGTTTCTCGTTCTAATAGTCTGGCTTTTAGAATTTGAGCCGAATTGTGGTCAATCGCTCGAATACCCACTTCCTTTCCTCCACTTCCTGCCGTATCGACATCAAGGCTGTACACCCCGATAAGTTTCTGAATGATATTCTGATTGATACTCACCTGCTGAATTTTATCCAACCCGATAGAAAGTCGCTTTTTACTTAAAATCCCACTATGAATCACAAATTCCTGTTTATCTTCATCGAGAAAAAAAGTGAAATTCCGATACCGAAGATAGGCTACAACTCCGATTAACAGAAAAATTACGATAGTTCCCAAAACCATATACAGTAGAGCATCAGAAGGCATTCTGTAAATCATAATTACCAAAGGAGCCCACGAAGCACGAAGGAACTTTTGCAATGTATCTGCAAACATGATGACAATTCCTACTTTTGACTGTCTTTGAGGAGAGTTAAATTTTAGTTCCAAGTTTAGGATTTAAAGTTTTTTAGTTTCAGATTTAGCTTCATTCAGTTGTTTCGCTCGTGTTGGGCTCAATGTTCGAAGTATTTTCTCCACTTTCCTTTGGAGAGGATTCGGGAGTAAGGTCTTTCATTAAAAACTCTTTAATAGTATATGCTTTTTGCTTGTCAATTCCCGATATGCTTAAATCACTGCTGTTTCCTCCTGCTGTATAAATTTCGAGAGAAGCCAGCCCGTACATTCTTGAAAACATTCCTTCGTGCACTGCGATGTGTTGAATTCTGTTAAAGGGAATAATTACCGTAGTTGTGGCCAAAATCCCACTTCGATAAAGCAAATCTTTCTCTCTGATAAGGTAACCTCTTTTTTTAAAAGCTATTCGGTTGAGCCAAAACAACAGACCGATAAACCCAAACACAAAAGCCAAAATAGAAACATAAAAACCTGCTCCTAAATTGGTGCTTTGATAAACAGAAACAAAAGCAATAGCTGTTGCAACAAAAAGAATTACCACAAAAATCAACAAATTGATGACCATTACATTCCAGTATTCTTTATGGATTGGCAAAAAAGATACTTCTTCATATTTTGGAAGTATATCTAAATCAACGGAATTATTGGTAAAGTCCTGCATTTTTTTATTAAATTCATTACAAAAATAGGAAAAAAGATTCGTTTTTCTTAGAAATAAAACTACTCATTCAAAGCGGTTTTATGTGTTTTTTTTAGAGTTCGGGATACAGAAAATTATTATACGGAAAGCGGGTAATGTGAATTTCTCTTACAGCCTGATAAACCTTATCTCGAAATTCCTCTATATTTTCTTTATTGGTAGCAGAAACAAAAAGTGCATTCTCCTCTCCTACCTTGCTCATCCATGTTTTTTTCCATTCCTCTAACGTGTAATGACGGGAACTTTTTTCGGTAATCAAGTCATCTTCGTCAAGAGTCAATGGTTGAAAAGCGTCAATTTTGTTGAAAACCATAATAGTTGGTTTGTCGTCTGATTTGATGTCTTTCAGAATTTCATTAACCGATGCGATGTGTTCTTCAAAATCAGGATGCGAAATATCTACCACATGAAGCAACAAATCGGCTTCGCGTACTTCGTCAAGCGTGCTTTTAAAAGATTCGACCAACTGTGTAGGTAGTTTTCGGATAAACCCAACCGTATCCGAAAGCAAAAACGGAAGATTCTTTATCACTACTTTTCTGACTGTGGTATCAAGGGTTGCAAAGAGTTTATTTTCTACAAAAACTTCACTTTTACTTATCAGATTCATAAGTGTCGATTTTCCGACATTGGTATATCCGACAAGTGCCACACGAACCATCGCTCCTCGATTGCTGCGTTGAACAGCCATTTGCTTGTCAATTACTTTGAGTTTTTCTTTCAGAAGCGAGATTCGGTCTCTTACGATACGTCTGTCGGTTTCAATCTCGGTTTCTCCCGGTCCACGAAGTCCGATACCTCCTTTTTGACGCTCAAGGTGTGTCCACATTCCCGTCAGTCTCGGAAGCAGGTATTGGTATTGAGCCAATTCCACTTGAGTTCGTGCGTACGAAGTTTGTGCTCTTTGAGCAAAAATATCCAAAATGAGGTTAGTTCTGTCAAGCACTTTTACGCCTAAGGCCCTGTCTAAGTTTTTTTGTTGAGAGGGCGAGAGTTCATCGTCAAATATTACAGTAGAAATATCGTTATCTTTGACGTAATAAGCGATTTCATCTATTTTTCCCGTTCCCAAAAAGGTTTTCGAATTAGGTCGTTCTAATTTCTGAGAGAATCGCTTCACCACCTCTCCTCCTGCTGTTGTGGTCAAAAACGCTAATTCGTCAAGATATTCGTTGAGTTTATCTTCATTTTGATTTTGCGTAATAATTCCGACAATTACCGTTCTTTCAAAATTTGTTATTTCCTTTTCTAACATTTGCTGCTTTTAATCATACAAAGATAGGAATTTAGTTTGCTGACAAGCTCGAAATTTCGGAATTGGATTTGCTTTTTTTTCAGTAGCCTAACCCAATCATTAGTTTTTGTCGTTTGTCTTCTCTATGAGCTTGGCAAAATCAGAACCAGAAGGTTCTTCAAAAATTTCCAATCCGAATTCGGAAGCAACCGTAAGTAAATGGTCGAAAATATCGGCTGCTATTTTTTCGTAATACACCCATCTTATGTCAGAGCTAAAGCAATAAATCTCTAAAGGAAGTCCTTTAGAAGTTGGTTCGAGTTGTCTGACCATAATAGTCATTTGTTTGCTAATTTCAGATTTTTCGAAGATGTATTTTTCGGCATAAATCCTAAAGATTCCAATATTGGTAAGTCTTCGAATATTCACGGAAATCATATTTGCGTCTCCGAGTTTTGTGTTGTGCTCGGCAATTTCTTTTTCTTTCTCAATAATATAATCTTTGATTAATCTGTATTTTTTGAACTTTTCTAAATCTTCGGGAGCACAAAATCTGAAACTACTCATTTTCAGGTGTATTGATCTTTTTATCCTTCTTCCTCCCGATTCAGACATTCCTCTCCAGTTTTTGAAAGAATCGGTAATGAAGGCATAAGTTGGAACCGTTGTGATGGTTTTGTCCCAGTTTTTTACTTTTACTGTATTCAAGTTGATAGAAATTACATCTCCGTCTGCTCCGTATTTTGGCATTTCGACCCAATCACCAACCCGTACCATATCGTTTGCAGAGACCTGAATACTGGCTACAAAACCTAAAATTGTATCCTTAAAAATCAACATCAAAACAGCAGAAGCAGCTCCGAGCGAAATAAGAAAAGCATACGGAGATTTTCCGGTAAGCATCGAAAAAATTATGATTCCGCAAACAAAGAAAATCAACATGGTTACTACCTGAGTGTAACTATCAAGCGGTTTGTCTTCGAAGGCTTTTTTGGTTTTAAACCAATCTCTGACAGATTTTATTATTCCATTTATAAATAATCCGATAGTAACAATCAGTACAATATCGGTAATTTTTACCATTGCACCAATCCACTTAGGAAAACCCATAAAAATTAGCGGTAGAAAATATTTGGCTATAACAACAGTTATGATGTGCATAAAATATTTAACCACTTTGTTTCGAATCAGAAAATCATCAAATTTGGTTTTGGTTTTCCTTACAGTTTTTAAGATAAAAAGCAGTAAAACCTTGCTGAATAAGTAATCAACCACATATAGTAAAATACCGAGGACAATGATTAATAAAACAGAATTTACAGAATGTGCTACTTTTTCGGACAATCCTAAATCCATTAACTTTTCGAATAACCAGCCATATACTTCGCTTTGCACCTCTGTGTTTCTAATATTCATATTGTTATTTTTAGATTTTTACAAAACTATAAACGATATATGGGAATCCCTAAAATATAAAAATATTTAGGTTTTTATTAACGTATTACAGAATGAATTCTGGATAACGGATTTTTTAAGAACAAGTGAGGGATTTCTGTGATATTGACAAATAACAATTTACATACTTTTAACCCATTCGATTTTAATATTCTGTACTTTTGCAAACGTATGAGTGTAAAAGAAAAAATCTGGCACAAAAACTTTGTCATTGCCTGTATAGCTAACTTTTTGGTAGCTTGTTCGTTCAATCTTTTGATGCCTGTTATTCCTATTTATCTATCGGAAGAATTAGGCGTTGAGGCTTCTCAAATCGGAATTGTTTTGTCTTCGTATGCGGTTGCACTTATGGTAATTCGTCCGTTTTGCGGATATTGGGTAGATGTGTATAAGCGGAAACCCTTGTTTTTGTTCGGGCTTATTTGTTTTATTTCGATTTATGTAGGTTATTATTTTGTAGCTTTCTCGGTTGTTTATTTTATAATCTTACGGTTTGTTCACGGACTTTTTTGGGGACTTACAACGGTTTCTTCCAATACGGTCGCTATTGATTTGATTCCTGCCTCACGAAGAGCCGAAGGTATCGGATATTTTGGAGTAAACACCAATATTGCCATGGCAATCGCTCCGTTTCTGGCCATCAATATTTATGAAGAAAAAGGGTTTTATGCCTTGGTTAGTGCTGCTCTGATAATGGGATTTTTATCCATTATTGCTGTTTGGTCGATTAAAGTTCCCCGACGGGAAAAATTAGACCAAATTCCTCCTATGTCTTTAGATAGGTTTATGTTGTTTAGAGGAATTCCTATATTTCTTAATCAATTATTCATTACGTTCGGTTGGGGGACATTGGTGGCTTTTGCGGCTCTTTACGGAAAGGAAACAGGAGTTTCTAACCCAGGAATTTTCTTCTTGTTTTTGGCTTGCGGGCTAATTTTGTCAAGAGTTACCTCAGGACGTTTTGTAGATAAAGGTTTTGTGCACCAAGTAATGGCTATAGCACTTTTGGTTATTGTCGGAGGATTTGTTTGTTTTGCGTTGTTCCATTCGGTTTTGGCTTTTTGTTTGTCGGCTTTTTTGGTTGGTTTAGGCTACGGAACGCTTTTTCCTGCCTTGCAGACTATTTATATCAACATGGCTCCAAGCTCAAAAAGAGGAACTGCCAATTCTACCTACCTTACAGGTTTTGATTTAGGAATCGGAATCGGAATGCTTGTCGGAGCCTATATCGGAGACCGTTACGGTTTTTCGACCATGTATCTGCTAACGGCAAGTCTTGTTGCCATAAGCCTGATTATTTACTGGTTCAATTCCAGAAAGGTTTTTGAAAAAAACAGGATTCGGTAGATTTATATAAAAAAGCTAAAATGCATTTATGTGAAAACCTCACAGGTTTTTAAAAACTTGTGAGGTTTATTAAAGTCAAAGTGTTTTCTCTCTATTAAAAATCAAACTTATAGCTTGCTCCTCCGAGTATCTGAATTCCTTGTACAGGGAAATTCAGCCATTTCTCATATTTCTGATTTGCCAAGTTATTCAGTTTTAAAAAGAAACTCAAGCGTTCGTTAAACTTATAGTTTCCTGCTAAATTAATATCGAAATATCCGTCAAGGGTTTCTGTAATCAATATAGGTTCATCGGTTGGATTTTCATTATAAAATTGAGCTTTACGCTCGCCTACATAAAAAATATTTGCATTCACAGAAATTTTATCTGTAACCGCTATATCTGTTCCTGCAGAAAGTCGGATGCTTGGCAAATACCAAGCTTCTTCCGATTCACCAGTTGAATACCCATTAAAAGTTCCGTTTACAAAAACATAAACATCTTTTTTAAGATCTGCTTTAAGTTCTCCAAACAACCCGAAAGTCTTTACATCATTATACAAAACCGACATTGAATTTCCGAAAGCATAGCCTTGAGCATCTGTGAAAATATTAACAAATTGAGTCCCGTATAGTGCTTTGCTTTTTTCACTCATAAACGAACCTCTTGCATTATAGGCGATGTTAGAGGCTAATTTTCCTTTTATCCCTACATAAATATCATATTGCCTGTCTGTCGGGGCGATAGCTTGATGTGGAGAAATAAACGGATTATCGCTTACCAAATCAGCATACGAATTCTGTTGCAATGTTCCCTCGGCTCCTGCATAAGCTATCATCAAATCTCCAACTACCTTGTAAGAAGCCTGAATTTGCGGATAGATGAAAAACTTGTTTTCTGATTCGTCCTGAACTTTTCCGGAAGCGTAAAAAAGACCTGCTCCTACCCTAACCGATAAATCATCTTGTTGATAAATAAAACTCGGTTGTACTCCAAAATTAAAATACGAATATTTTTCGTTTCCGACATTGTCATATTCTGTTCCGACATAATCCGCAATTACATCAACACGAACTCTTGTCGCTGCAATATCCACATCAAAACTCGGTTTTAACCAAAAGCGATTTTCTCCACTATCAAAAGCATCCGAAAATCTTTTGTAGTAAATCTCCGCTCCGTTAAAGATACCTTCGTTCATATTAAATTTTCCTCCTAAATAAAACGAATTGTACGATTGTTTTTCATCAATGAATTTTATGCTTTCCTCATCAAAAGTAACGTAATCAATAGGTAATCCGTACCAATTATAAATCTGGTTTTGGTATCCTAAATCTACATTCCAACCGTATTTTTCTTCGAAGGTAGCATAGGTTAAATCAATTGAAGTGTCATAAAAGAAATCGTCTAAAACCACATCTTTGATTCCTCCTTGCGAAGAATGGTGCTTTAACATTCCTCCGATATATTGATTACTGCTGAGGTTATGTGTTACGAATAACTCTCCGAGAACCGTTCCGTAATTTCCGATTCCCAGCGAAGCATAATTGCTAAAATATTTTTCTCTTGCGGACTTTTCGACAGCCTCTGCACTTCCTTTTGCAGGTGTAAAGGTCGAGGCTACCGGAAAAGACGAAATAGAATAGTTGATTTCTTCTTTGTTTGTAACTGCTTCATCATCAAAAGACGGAGTTTCCTTTACTTTAAAAGCATCTGAAATAGTTGGAGTATAGGTCCCGATTACGTTTACTACCTCCGAGCCAATTGAAGAATCGCTTTTTTGAGCCATTGCTCCTAAAGATAAAACTCCTAAAATTATTGTTATATGTATTTTGTTCATTGTTGATTTATTGTTAAATCGTTGATTTGTTTAATCGTATTGGTTTATGGTTAATTATCAATCGAAGAATTTCGTTTAGCTTCTTCTGTTTTGATTTTCTCGAGTTCGGATTTGGCTTGAGTAACTACATCTTCAAATTCGGCAAAATTCTTGGTTACACTTTCTAAGATATAAGTGGCTTGAAAACTATCGTCCATAGCATAGAAATTTTTTGCCATAACCACTAATCCTTTAACAGCAAAGTATTTGTATCCCGAATAATCTTTGGACAGAATTTGAATTACTTTGTTTGATTCTTCAAATTTTCCTTCCTTGTTTTTGAAATACGCATCGTAGTATAGTGCTTCTGCTTTTAGTTCGCCTTGAGCAATGGCTTCCAAATCTTTGTAAGCTGTTTTGGCTTTAGCCTCATCTTCTGTTTTTATGGCAGAGCGGGCAATCATAATTTGTGCATCACTTTTTACTTTGTTGTCCGTTTTATCATTTGTCAGAACTTTTTCTGCATAAACAACCGTGCTGGCAAAATCTTCGGTATTGTAATACGAACGCATCAGGTTAGCTTGTGCGTATGTTACGTTTTGAGGAAATTCGGCTTCGTTTTCAAGGCGTTTCAAAACAGGAATTGCAGCCGAAAAATCTTCTTTTTTCAGGTGAATGGCACACAAACGAACCAAAGCCTGTTCGGTAAATTCGTTTCGGGAACGCTCAATTACTTTTTCGTAATTCGGTCGTGCTAAGTTCGGGAGATTGTCTGCAAAGTACATTTCTGCCAAATAAAATTCTGCTTTAAGCGAATGTAATCCTTTTGGGAATTTGCTCAAATAACCTGTAAATCCGGCAATAGCTGCTTTAGTGTTGTTTTGCAGATACTGTTTTTCTGCCGAATCAAACGTAGCGTTGTCTAATTCTGCATCAGAAACCTCGATATAGCTCAAGGTCTTAACCCAAGCTGCATATTCATCAACCCTTCCAGAATCGACATAGATGTTTTTGGCTATGTTTACCGCTTCGATAGCTTCCGGTGAATTCGGAAAATCGGCAGCTACTTTCTTGAATTTAGCCAAAGCCAAGTCATCTTTAGTAGCATTATAGTGGATAAGTCCTTGTCTTAAAATTGCTTTTGGGACATAGCTGCTTGTCGGATATTCTTTTATCAGTCTGTCGTAAATAGCAATTGCATCTGTTGATCTGTTGGAGTTTGTATAAGTGTTTCCAAGTTCAAACATTGCATCATCGTGGTATTGCGATTTCGGGAATTTAGTAATAAACGCTACCAATTCCTCAATCTTTTTTTCAGCTCTATCGACAAATCCGTAACTGATTGCTTTTTGATACGAAGCATAGTCTAAATCTGCTCCTTTCATTTCGATGGCTTTGTTATAGCTTTCCATTGCCGGCCAATATTTTCCCGAAACAAAATAGCTGTCTGCCAACCTCAAATGAGCATCACTCAAACGGATATTATCTCCACTTTTAGAATCAATAAATTTTTGATAATGTTCCGCTGATTTTACGTAATCTTTCAGCTTAAAATAAGCGTAGGCTAAGTTGTAATCTAAATTTTTATACTCCGGAGTTTCCTGAGCATTCGGGTCGGATTCAAACTGTTTGAAACTCAATAGAGCCTCTTTAAAATTGTTGGTTACGTATTCTGTTTCTGCTTTCCAAAATACAGCACGAGTTACAAATTTAGCATCTCTGGGTTCTGCAATTGATTTTTTGAAAAAACTCAAAGCCTCCTGATAATTTCCGTCTGTATAAAGTTCTAATCCTCTGTAAAAAGTTACCTTCTGGTAAGCATCTCGGTTGGAATAATTTTTGTTTTTTTCTAACAGAGCCAAGGCTTCTTTGTAATTCTTAGAAGTGATATATGAGTTGATAAGTAAGTTTTCGATTTCCTGATTGTTTGGGTTATTCGGATATTTTTCCATAAACCCTGCCAACACACCCGGAATGCTCTGGTAATTGTTTCCTATTTCGTAGCTCAGTTTGGCATAATTCAAATGAGCGTCTTCCTGAATTTTTTCGTCAAAATCCATTTCCGAAGCGTTTTTAAAAGCATTGAGAGCCTGTTGTTTTTTATCGGTTTTCAGATAACTTTCTCCCAAATGATAGTAAGCGTTTTGAGCCACGAAATCCTTTCCGTCAATAATTTTATTGAATTGCGAAATGGCATTTTCATAATCTCCTTGCTTGTAATAAGCATAGCCTAACTGATAAAAATCGGTATTATTCCACTTTCCTTGTTTGCCTTTGTATTGGGTCAAGTGCGGAATTGCCTCTTGGTATTGTGCTAAATTAAAATAACTCTCTCCGATAATTTTGTTGAGTTCGGATTTTTCTTGTGCATTAGATTTAGAAAGTTGCGATGTTCCTTCGTCTATAGCTTTTTGGAAATTTCCGAGTTTAAAATTCATATCCGCCTGAAAATACGAAAGCTTACCTTTATACTCTTCCTGTTGCGAAACTTCATCAAAATATTTGTTCGCTTCTTTATAATCATCTCCTTCGTAAGCCAAATACCCTAAGTAATATTTAGCCTGAGAACCAAATTTTGGAGAATCTTGAACCCTGGTAAAATACTTTTCTGCTTGTTTTTTGTCTTTCGCATTAAAAAAAGTATATCCTTTCTGAAAGTTATATCTCTCTAAATCTGTGGCAGCAAGGTTGTCTTCGTTCACTCTTTCAAACCAAGTCAAAGACTCAGCATAAGCTCCTTGTCCGAAATAATATTCTCCAACTTCAAGGAAAGCATTGTTTTGCTTGGTACTTGTCGGATAATCCTCTACAAAACCCTCCATGAGCGAATCTGCTCCAAGTTGATCTAAACGAATGGCACAATTAGCAATGTAATAAGCACAATCCGATTGAATTTCAGTGTTGTTTGTATTGTGTTTTATCTTTTCGAACAAAATCTGAGAAGCCTGATAATTCTTCTCTTTATAAAGCATTACAGCCTTGTTGAAATCTGAAGTCTCGCTTGTATAAATCGCAGATTGTTGTGCTTGCAAGGAAGCAAAACCAATAAAAGTCATCAGAATTGCCACCTTAATTTTTTTCATATTCATATTAGCTGAATTTATGGTATTTTAATATATTAAACCCTCAAAGTTACGTCTTATACTTAACGAAGTAAAGTCCTGTTTTCGTATTTTATTTACAAACATATTAACATTGAGATTTGGGATTATTTGTTTTGCTATTTTGAAAATAAAAAAAATCAGATTGTGACAAAAATCGTACAGACTTAACAAACAAAAAAACCCTAACTTACTTAAATTTAGTGAGTTAGAGTTTTAAATAGTGGAGAAGATGGGGCTCGAACCCACGACCTTTTGGCTGCCAGCCAAACGCTCTAGCCAACTGAGCTACATCCCCGAATTTGGTTGCAAATATAATAGATTTTAGGATATGATGATAATAATCCGTAAATTTGTACTTCATTTTTTTTTGAAAAATACAGTAATGGAAATAAAAGACAATGCTTTTTTAAGACAATTTGAGGCAATTATTGACAAGCAACTTATTTCATTAGAATATTCTCTTCAGGAAAGAAAAATATTTTTGACAAAACTAAATGCTCCTGAAGGCATAACTGATGACGAGGTAGCTTTATTTTTTGAAAGTATTCTCAACAAACTTCAAGATCAAAAAATAAAGGTAGTGCCTACCACACCTAAGGTAGTTTCCTTTTTTAAAAGACATACTGCATATAGAGAAATGCTTCCTCCTGGAATCGTGATTTAGTTAGAAAGTTTCCTGACTTTTGAACCATTCTTGATTGATGGAATCAATGTAATCAAGAAGCTCTTCTTTGCCTTTTTCTTCCAAAGAAGAAGTAACAAAATAATCGGGAAAGTCGCTCCAACCGTCCGCAAGCATCTGTTTTTGGAAGGCAGCAATGTGATTTCCGATTTTGGTCTTTCCGATTTTGTCCGATTTGGTAAAAATTATCGAAAAAGGCACTTCGCTCTCTCCTAAATACCTCAAAAATTCCAAATCAATTTTTTGAGCTTCGTGTCGAATATCAATCAAAACGAAAGCACAAACTAATTGTTGCCTTTTTTCAAAATAATCTGTGATGAATTTCTGAAAAGTATCTTTTGTTTTTTTAGAAACCTTGGCATATCCATAACCGGGCAAATCAACCAAAAACCAATTAGAATTGATTTTGAAATGATTGATAAGCTGAGTTTTTCCGGGTTTCGAAGAGGTTTTAGCCAGATTCTTGTTTCCGGTCAGCATATTTATAAGCGAAGATTTCCCAACATTAGATCGCCCGATAAAGGCATATTCCGGTAGAGGTTCTTTCGGACATTTGCTCACTTCGGAATTGCTGATTACAAATTCTGCTGTGTTTATTTTCATAGGTTTATAGTTTTCAGTTGCCGTTTTCAGTATTCATACTGACTACTATCAACTAATCACCGGGCATTAAATTTAAAGTCCTCTTTTTTGCAACCATTCATACATCAGGCGGTTAAACTCGTCAGGGTGCTCCATCATAGCAGCGTGTCCGCACTTGTCTATCCAATACAAATCCGAATTGGGTAGCAATTCGTGAAACTCTTCTGCTACATTCGGAGGAGTTACTTTGTCTTGTTTTCCCCAAATTATACAAGCTGGAGTTGTCATTTTAGGTAAGTCTTTAGCCATATTGTGGCGAATAGCACTCTTTGCTATGGTTACTGTTTTCAAGACTCTTATCCTGTCATTAACCGTTTCAAAGACCTCATCAACAAGTTCTTTTGTGGCTACTTTAGGATCGTAGAAAACATCTTCTGCTTTCTTTTTGATGTATTCGTAGTCGCCTCTTCTCGGGTAACTTTCTCCCATAGCACTCTCGTAAAGACCTGAACTTCCGGTTATCACAAGCCCTGCCATTTTTTCAGGATACATTTTGGTATGATATAAAGCAATGTGCCCTCCGAGCGAATTTCCTAAGAGAATAACCTTATCGAATCCTTTGTGAGTAATGAAATCTTTTACGTATTTAGCAAAGGCTTTTACATTGGTTTTGAGCAAACTTTGGTTGTACAAAGGCAATTGTGGAATTACGACTTTATATCCGTTTTTCGGGAAGAAATCAGCTACTCCATCAAAGTTACTCAATCCTCCCATAAGTCCGTGAAGGATAATAATCGGAGTTCCTTCTCCTGTTTCGTAGTACGTGTATTTTTTGTCTTTTACAAGCTCTTTATCCATTTTTCGGTTTTTTCCAAATCAAGACAAATATAACATTTATCAAATAAAATTAAACTTGATAAGCTATATATTTTTCTAAATCCTTCTATTTTTTGAATTATCTTGATTCATATATTGGTTCATTACAAAACAAAAAATCCGTAAAACTTTAAAAACAAAGCTGTTACGGATTTTTTTGTACTCGAGGCGGGAATTGAACCCGCACGGGCATTACTGCCCACAGGATTTTAAGTCCTGCGTGTCTACCAATTCCACCACTCGAGCATTACATTATTGGTAGTCAGAGCGAAAAACGGGGCTCGAACCCGCGACCTCAACCTTGGCAAGGTTGCGCTCTACCAGCTGAGCTATTTTCGCATTTCAAATAACGAAACATTCTTGTTGGAACTGTTTCAGGACTGCAAATGTAAAACATTTATGGAAATTAGCAACTTTTTTCTTGAAAAAAATTATCCCTTATCTACTGAATTTATCTAAAACATCTAATAAATAACTACCTTTGCAAAAATTTAAAAGATGCACAAAGCTGGTTTTGTAAATATTATAGGGAATCCAAATGTCGGGAAATCAACTCTTATGAACGCTTTCGTGGGAGAAAGACTCTCTATTATTACCTCAAAAGCACAAACCACAAGACACCGTATTTTAGGTATTGTCAACGGAGAAGATTTTCAGATGGTTTTGTCTGATACTCCCGGAATCATCAAGCCCGCTTACGAGTTGCAGGCTTCGATGATGGATTTCGTAAAATCAGCTTTTGAAGATGCTGACATTCTTGTTTATATGGTCGAAATCGGCGAAAAAGACCTGAAAGACGAAGCTTTTTTTAATAAAATTATTCATTCTAAAATTCCGGTTTTACTACTGCTTAATAAGATTGATAAATCGAATCAAGAGGAGTTAGAAGAGCAGATTGGTCTTTGGAGAGAAAAAGTACCTAATGCAGAAATTTATCCGATTTCGGCTTTGGAAAAGTTTAATGTAAAAGAAGTTTTTGACAGAATCATAGCACTTTTACCCGAATCGCCTCCGTATTACCCGAAAGACGCTTTGACCGATAAACCCGAACGCTTTTTCGTAAACGAAATCATCCGAGAAAAGATTTTGTTGAATTACGACAAAGAGATTCCGTATGCGGTTGAAATTGAAACCGAAGAGTTTGTAGAAGACGAAAATATTATCCGAATTCGCTCAGTAATTATGGTCGAACGTGACACCCAAAAAGGAATCATCATTGGGCATAAAGGCTCAGCTCTCAAAAAAGTCGGAATACAAGCTCGAGAAGAATTAGAAAAATTCTTCGGAAAACAAATTCACTTAGAGACTTTCGTAAAGGTTAATAAAGATTGGAGAAGTAACGCAAGACAACTTAAGCGTTTCGGATATAATAACAAGTGATTTTAATTTTTATCTAAATGAAGAAATTGCTGTTGTACATTATTCTTTTTTTATCACTTGACTTATTTGCACAAGACACTCTTGTTCAGTACATAATAAATAATCAAGAAAGATATTTTAAACTTGGAGAAGAAGAATTAAAAAAATCAAACGAATTTAGGGCATTAGAATATTTTCACTCTATTTGCTTTTTACAAACAGGATTGAAAATTAGTGATGCAAAAAGAACAGATACAGAAATAGAAATAATTGCTAAAAAACGAGTAGATTCCTTACTTCCCTTTTTTCAACAAAGAGAATTAAAAAAATGGCAAGGAAGATGGCAACTGAAAAATTTAAATGACCGTGAAAAATCATCTTTTAACTATAAGCACATTGAAATAACTCCTAATGAGATTTTATTCTTTAACGAAAAAGACCCAGAGTCCCCTGTTAGAGTCGAACAAATAAAATTTAGACCATATGATGGTAGGGATTTGTCTTTATCTGAATATTTTAATTGGTTAGAATTTGAAAATACTGAATGGTGGGAGTTCAAAACAGAGAAAATAAAGAGGGAAATCAGGCTTTATCCTTCAATTAAAAGAAGACAAGACGGAGTGAAAACACACATAATAAAAGATATATTTATGGGAAGTAAACGAAAATATAAAAAAACAGAAAGAGAATACAAGGATAAAAAGACTTATTATATTCTTGAAAAAATAAGTAAATAATTAACTCATCTCTTTTTTATTTTTTTCTTGCCAACCCCAACTTTAAACCTTAAACAAAATAAATAAGCGATATAGTAGTTATAGTAGGGCACTCGAATATAGAGAAACATCTTTTACAATATGAATTTTGAGATATTAGTAAATACGATACAAAGCACTCATAATCAGCTTCAACAAAATGCGATTAAGTCGATTAACAAACATTTGACTATTCGCAATTGGTTGGTTGGTTTTTATATTGTGGAGTTTGAACAAAACGGATCAGACAGAGCAAAGTATGGGGAAAGATTGCTTAAGGAATTAGCAAAATCTGTTAATTTAAGAGGGTTGTCTGAAACTAATCTTAAATTATTTCGTCAGTTTTATTTTCAATATCCGCAAATAGGTCAAATTGTACCCGAACAACTCAATCAATTAGGCTTTAACCCAATTCGTCATTCGGCAACTGACCAATTACAAACGACAGATAATCAGTCTGTTGGGTTTGTGCAATTGCCGATTGCACAATTCAAAAGTGTTTTACCAAACGATTTGCAAGTTCCTCCTGAAAGGCTCATTAACAATTTATCTTTTACACATCTTACTTTACTTTTTCCGATAGAAAACCCACTAAAACGTACGCTCTACGAAATAGAATGTATGAAAGGAAATTAGAGTGTACAGGAGCTGAAACAACAAACAATTAAAAACGTATATCAATTATTACAAAAAGTACATAACTTTGCCTGATGATAATCCACCTGTCGGATTGCTGTTGGTTACCGAAAATGACAAAGAATTGGTCGAATATGCTGTGGCTGATTCGGACAAAGACTTGTTTGTAAGCAAATACATACTCGAATTACCAAGCACAGAACTATTACAGGATTTTATCCGAAAAGAATTAGAAAAACACGAAACAGATCGTTAAAGAACTTTAAACTTTAAACAAAATCAATGAACAATATAGTAGCCATTGTCGGACGTCCGAATGTAGGAAAATCAACTCTTTTTAACCGAATGATTAAAAGAAGAGAAGCCATTGTTGATTCGGTAAGTGGAGTAACTCGTGATAGAAACTACGGGAAAAGTGAATGGAACGGAAAAGAATTTTCGGTAATTGATACAGGAGGATATATCAAAGGCTCGGACGATGTTTTTGAAGGAGAAATCCGTAAACAGGTTGAGTTGGCTATTGAAGAAGCTGATGTGATTTTATTTGTGGTAGATGTGGAGGAGGGAATTACTCCGATGGACGAGGAAGTTGCGAAATTACTTCGCAAAGTGACTAAGCCCGTTTTAATAGCTGTCAACAAAGTAGATAATGCTATGCGACAAAAAGATGCGTATGAGTTTTACAATTTAGGACTGGGAGAATATTATACCATATCGGGAAATTCAGGAAGCGGAACAGGCGAATTGATGGATGCTTTAATGGAAGCATTTCCAGAAAAGCCAGAAGTTGAAAACACAGATGATTCACTTCCTAGATTTGCTGTGGTAGGAAGACCCAATGCAGGAAAATCGAGCTTTATCAATGCTTTGATTGGAGAAGAAAGATATATAGTAACTGATATCGCTGGAACAACACGTGATTCGATTGACACTAAATACAACCGTTTTGGGTTTGAGTTCAATTTGGTGGATACAGCAGGAATTCGTAAAAAATCGAAAGTAAAAGAAGATTTAGAATTCTACTCTGTAATGCGTTCAGTACGTGCGATTGAGCATAGTGACGTATGTATCTTGATGATTGATGCAACTCGTGGATTTGAAGGACAAGACCAAAGTATATTTTGGTTGGCCGAAAAAAACCGAAAAGGGATTGTTATCCTTGTAAATAAATGGGATTTGGTCGAAAAAGATACGATGTCAACCAAACAATACGAAGAGAAAATCCGTAAAGAAATAGAACCTTTTACCGACGTTCCTATTTTGTTTGTTTCAGCACTTACCAAACAAAGATTATTAAAAGCCTTGGAGACAGCTGTTCAGGTTTTTGAAAGTAGAAAACAACGTATTGCTACTTCAAAACTTAATGATTTAATGTTGAAAATCATCGAAAATTATCCTCCACCGGCTCTAAAGGGAAAGCATATCAAAATAAAATACTGTATGCAATTACCAACACCGACTCCGCAGTTTGTGTTCTTTGCGAATTTACCGCAATATGTGAAAGATCCGTACAAGCGTTTCTTGGAAAACAAACTTCGAGAACATTATGATTTTTCAGGTGTTCCGATTGATATTTATATTAGGGAGAAATAGGTATTATTCTTTTTTAGCGGAAAGCAATGACCACACTATTGAAGTCAAAAGTAACGTACCGATAACAGTAAGTGAGATTGTTGATTCGAAGTGGTAAAAAGGCATAATGAGCATTTTTACTCCGATGAAAACCAGAATCACAGCCAATCCGTAATGGAGTTTAGAGAACATATCCATTGAATTTGCCAAAAGAAAATACAACGAACGAAGCCCCAGAATCGCAAAAATATTTGAGGTGTAAAGAATAAAAGGGTCATCGGGAGCAATAGCAAAAATAGCCGGAATACTATCTACGGCAAAAACCAAATCGGTAATTTCGATAACGGCAAGTGCTACAAAAAGTGGTGTAGCATACTTTATTCCCTTCTTTACAACAAAAAATTTATCTCCGTTAAATTCATTGGTAACTTTAAAAAATCGGTGTACTAAACGAACTCCCAAATTTTTATTCATATCTTTTTCTTCTTCCTCTCCGTCTGACGAAGACCAAGATTTTATACCTGCCACAATCAGAAAAAATCCGAATATCGTAAGTACTACATTTACTTTTAAAGACGCATCAAAAAGGTTCAGATTAATATATGTATGCTTGATGAGTTCCACGCCTGCAAAAATGAATATTGCCCTAAATATCAAAGCTCCCAGAATTCCCCAAAAAAGAATTTTGTGCTGATACTCCTTAGGAATTTTAAAAAATCGGAATACGAGAATAAACACAAACAAATTATCTACCGAGAGTGCTTTTTCTATCCAATAAGCAGCCTGAAATTTTGAGAAATTATCGGTGATTCCTTGTGGTTTATCTAATACGTAGTAAATAATTCCACTAAAAATCATTGCCAACGAAACCCACAAAATAGACCAGCCTAAGGCTTCTTTGTTGGTAATAGTATGCGAATTTTTGTTAAAAACACCTAAATCCAGCATCAGCATAATAATAACTGCTATTGCGAATCCGATAAGGAGCGAAGGATGATTTATTAAGTGGTCGTTCATGTTTGATTTAAAATTTTAGTTAGGTACTAACCAATGTTCCGGGTTTAATGTGGTTATGTTTTGAATTACCATAAATTTCGTGGAGGTAATTCCGCTAGAATAGGTATGAATTTTTCCCAATTTTTGTTTAAAGCTTACTTTATCTCCCTTTTTCACATACACTTTATCGAGATTTCCATAAATGGTTACGTAATCTCCGTGACGAATCCAAACAGCCATATTAACCGGAGTTACAACCATAATCTGGCTAACTTCTCCTTCAAAAACTGCTCTTACTTCTGCACCTTCAGAGGTTTTAAAATCTACACCCTGGTTGTTTATTGAGGTTGTTTTTACAATAGGGTGTGGTTGAATTCCATAACGTGAAGTAATTACACCTCTTTCAACCGGCCAAGGCAGTTTTCCTTTGTTAGCTCTAAAATTATCCGCCACTATTTTTCCTTCGGGTGTCAGGTCATATTTAGTTGAAGAAATTGCTTTTTCGTCAATTTTCTTTCCTGTTGCTTTGGCTTCTGCTTCTGCTTTTTTACGGTTGGCTTCTGCAATAGCTTCGCGTTTGAGTTTTTCTATTTGCTTGTCAATATTGGATATTTCCTGCTGTTTTTTCTTGATGTCTTGTGTATATTTCTTTTTGTTGCGGTTTATAATTATCATAAGCGCATCTTGCACCTTCTTTTCTTTTTCGAGAGCTGTTAATTCTACTTGAGTTTGTTTAACCAATTTTGTTTTTTCTGCCTTCTGTTTTTGCAAAATCTTGTTCTTTTCTGCCAGAACCTCTGATTTTTGCTGAACTTCATTGCCTTGTTCTTTTCGGAATTCGGCATATTGTTTCATATACTGAATGCGTTTGTAAGCCTGTAGAAAATTATCAGAAGACAAAAGAAACATAAGTTTGCTTTGCTCGGAGCGAGATTCATACGATTTCACAATCATTTGGGCATAATCGGCTTTGAGAGCTTCTAATTCGTTGTTCAGAATTGTTATTTCTTTTTCGTTAGCCGAAATGTCTTTTTCTAATAATTTTTCTTGTTCTTGGGTAGTTCTTATCAGTGCTTCGGTAAGGTTGATTTTGATGCGTTGCTCTTCGATTTTTTCTAAAATCGATTTTTCTTTGGACTGCTCGGATTGCAGCATTTCTCTGAAGTTAACAATCTGCTTTTGGATTTGAGCTTTTTTTGCCTCTAACTGCTTTTGTTTATCCGTTTGAGAAAAAACAACAACCGAAACCAATAAAAATATGTATGTTACAATACGTTTGGACATTCCGAAAGAGATTTTGGCAAAGTTAAACACAGATTATGTAAATTTGAACACAGATCAACACAAATTTCCACAAAGTTGTAAACACAATGAATTTAGGGTTTAGGTTTTTTTTAATCAATTTCTATCTTTCTGTAACCGTCCGGAATTTTGTAAGGAAACGAAATTCCCGAATCAAACTCCATTGATTTATATTCTACTTTGAATTCGTTTTTTTCTTCCCCGCTTATCGAACTTATCAAAATCGAAAACGGCAATGTATTGTTGTTCTGTGTTTTATAGTTAGAATATTGCACAAAAGCACTTCTGTCTTTATGTTTTTGCTCCACAAATTGTCTAACAAGTCTGAAATTATCGGGTTCCAGAAAATAGGCTTTGTCTAAATCTGTTCGGGAGGAATAAAGCTTGTAGAGGTTCTTTTCAATTGCCATTACAAATTTTTCTCTTTTCAAATCATCTAAAGTCCTTCCCAAAAGCAAGTTTTGTACTTTTTGAAAATCGAGTTCCGTACCTATAAATTCACTTAAAAACTCATAATCTCCCTCGAAATATTCGCTTTGAAGGTCGTTATAATAGCTAACATACTCGGGAGTTACTTTTGCTTTAATAATCGTGCCGGCAAGCGGAACACGGATACTTATCAAAATAATTTGGTCTTTTTGTATTCTTAAATCAATACTCGGATTCAGGATTCCGTATTTTGTATTTCCCTTGATGTGAAGGGTTTGAAAATCGAGTTCGTTTTGGCTGTTATAATTTTCTACAATACTTTTTACAGAAATCGAAGAATCTGCTTCCCTAAAAACCGACTGTCTTGTTTTGCAAGAAGATACGACCAGAAAAAGAAATAGAATTACAAACTTACCACAATGTCTCAAAATCACAAGATTTTTCAATTTTCATACTTTTTTTAAAACCACAAATCTGTTTGCGACAATCTATTTTTTAATGGTTTTCATTAAATTTTCTGCTTTTTGTCTGTATTTCTGCTCGTCTTTTTTGTTTCCTAAACCTGCACTTGCTTCTGAAAGCTGAATGTAAAAATTAACTTCAAGCGATGCATTATCAACCAAATAATCCAAGCCTTCTTCGAGAGCGTCTTTGGCTTTTTGGTAATTTTTCATTTGATTTTGCGAAAGTCCGTTGTAGTAATATAATTCAGGTTGTAACGGAAATAAATCCTTAAAATTGTTTGATCTTTTCAATACCACGTCAAAACTTCCTACCTCGGTATAAGATTGTAGCAAAAGCAGTACCGTTTCTAAATCGTTTTGGTTATCTTTTAGGCTGATTTCAAAGTAATCGGAAGCCTTTTTCCAGTTTTGCTTTGCAAAATAAAACTTTCCGACTTCTTTTGCTACCGCAATATTTGGGTCGTCTTTAAAATAGACAATTGCTTGTTCTAATTCTTTATCGTATTGCGGATTATTGCTTACATATATCAGAAACTCATTCAGAACTCGGTGCCTGATTTTATCGTCAATTTTATCACTTTCAAATACTTTGTTCATCGAATTTATCGCTTTTTCGATGTTGTTTTCTTCCAGATAAAACTTAAACAAACTCACATAAGCCCAATCAGAATCGGGAATATTTTTAGCTAATTGCTTAGCAACTTCAAAGGCTTTTTCTTCTTGATTTTTTTCTGAGTATTGATAAATTAAAGCGATGTAAGCCTGTTCGTTTTTCGGGTTTTCTTTGATTTGATTTTCCAAATCTGAAATCTCGGAATTTTCTCCTTTGTTTTTAAGAATTTGTAGCTTATACATTTCTCTTACCGGATCGTAAGAAGTTGATTTTTCGAGTTCTTCGATAAGTGTCAAAGCTTTGTCAAACTGTTCTGTGTACACATATAACGAAACCAAATCGTCCTGAAATTCGAGTTTTCTTTTATCGTTAAAAGCAATCAGTTTTTTTACTACCTCGATGGATTTTTGGTAATCTTTTGTTTGATAATACACATCGTACAGACTCAGATAAAAATATTTATTTCTATCATCTTTTTCAAGGGCTTGTTTGATATAATTTTCTGCTTCGAAGTACTTTTTCTGAAAGAAATAATTTTTCCCGATTTCGTGATAAAGCGTTGCTTGGTCAGGTTTTAGCTGTAAAGCCTGCTCAAGTGAATTGATAGCTCGATCGTAGTTTTCGATACCTTTTTGCTTTAACGATTCGTAAAACAACTCCTGAAACCGGTCTTCGACCAAAGCGATACTATCCGGCTCAACCATATTAACAAGGTTGGGTTGTGCAAAAACAGTCAAGCCAAGCATCAGAAAAAGTATATTTACGAAGTTTTTCATTTTTTTTTTGAATAATAGCACATTGCGAACTTACAAAAAATCAACAAAACAAAAAACAGTCGTAATGGTGTTTCTGTTTTGAACAATTTGCCGGGCAAAAATCAGACTGTTACTTTGATACCGGTTCGATTTTAAATCCGGCTCTCTGTACAATCTCTATAAGTTGTTCTTGGGTAATTCCTCCAGATTTTACGGTAAGAATTTTATCTTTATCGGTTATATCCACATTCCACTCGGTTATGTTTGAGTCTTTGTCTAAATGTGGTTTTACAGAAGCTATACATCCTCCGCAATTGATATTGGTTTTGAATTGAAATTCTTTATTTTCCATTGTTTCCGATTTTTATTGTTATTCTAACCAGCCTTTTTCTTTCATCCATTCATCGTTGAACATTTTCCCTACATAACGACTTCCTGAGTCGTGAAAAAGCACTACCACCACATCATCGGGTTTGAAGTGTTCTTTGAGTTGCAAAACGCCTTTGATAGCAGAACCGGCCGAGTTTCCTACAAAAATCCCCTCTTCTAAAGCTAATTTTCGTTGATAGATAGCTGCATCTTTATCAGTTACTTTTTCAAATCCGTCAATAATAGAAAAATCTACGTTTTCGGGCAAAATATCCTCTCCGATTCCTTCGGTTATGTACGGATAAATTTCGGTTTGGTCAAAAATTCCTGTTTCGTGATATTTTTTGAAAACCGAACCATAAGTGTCAATTCCCCATATTTTAATGTTTGGATTTTTTTCTTTCAGGTATTTTCCGACTCCCGAAATGGTTCCTCCTGTTCCTACTCCAACAACAAAGTGTGTGATTTTTCCTTGGGTTTGCTCCCAAATTTCGGGTCCTGTCTGTTCGTAATGGGCAATCGCATTAGATGGATTGTCGTATTGGTTTACGTACCACGAGTTTGGAGTTTCTTCTGCTAATCTTTTCGAAACCGAATAATACGAGTGAGGATCTTCAGGTTCTACATCGGTAGGACAAACTATAACTTCTGCACCAACTGCTTTGAGTATATCCATTTTTTCTTTGGATTGTTTATCCGAGATAACACAAATGAGTTTGTAACCTTTTACGATGGCTCCTAAAGCCAGTCCCATTCCTGTATTTCCGGAAGTTCCTTCGATGATGGTACCTCCCGGTTTTAGTCTTCCGTCTTTTTCGGCATCTTCAATCATTTTGACAGCCATTCTGTCTTTCACAGAATTTCCCGGGTTAAAGGTTTCTACTTTTGCCAAAACCAAAGCGGGAATCTCGGCTGTAATTTTATTAATTTTTACAAGAGGAGTATTTCCGATTGTTTCTAAAATATTTTTTGCGTATTTCATTATATATTATTGATTGTCAGTTTTTTAAAAAAAAGTAAATTTTATCCAAAGCTACAAAATAATTTTGAAAGAATTGAGCTGAACTCATTTACACCTCAAAACAACAAAGATATACGTTTGGAAAAGTTATAAGGCAATAAAAATCCCATTCTGAGGGTTCAAAAATGGGATTTGTTTTACTAAATTACAATGCTTTTAACTTTTTTGTTCTTTGTTAAAATAAACTAAGTAGTAATACATTTGTTTTTCTTCGTCCCAACCTTTCTCTACAAATTTTTCGGCACTTTCCGGGTTTATGAAATCTAATTTTATCTGAATATTTGTATCGAGCTGAATGGTGTTTTTCATCTTTCTTCGAACATCGGTAACCGCATTATTGGCAATCGGAAAATTGGTAACGTCTTCGATAGAATATTTTTCTCCTTTATCAACTTTGTAGTTTTTAAATTCAGGAATCAAATCCGGATTGTCCAACACTTCGTTCAAGAAGTTTGTTTCTTCAAACTCGTCATTTTTAGCAAAATAATTCACCGAACGGTTCATAAACATTACTTCCTCTTTTTTGTCCTCTGCCGGAAGTACTACGTCTTTTGCAAAGTCTTGAACGAATTTCAAGTATTTTTTGGTCATAAAATTCTCATCCTGAAAAGCATCGACATTCAAAAAGTGTTCTAACCAATATTTGGCATCATAACGGTTGTTATCAATACTCAAAATCTTATATCCTTCTTCTTTTTTGTAGTTGAAAATAAGGCAACCTTTATCCAACTTATTCAGGCTGATTCCTTGTTGTAGAATTAAATCCAGATTGGTACCTTTTTCTTCGAACTGTAAAAAATCGTGTTTAAGTTCGCTTTTGAAAATCCCGATAGCATCGACCACATTGTTATCAATTGAAACATTGGTCAGATAAGCTACATAGACTTCTCCTGTTTTGATGTGAGGATGATTAGACTGTTCGTATAAATGTTCGGTAATTTTTTTTGAAATTTCGTGAGCATTGTTTGGATTGGTAAAGAGTTCGCCTACCAGATTATACATTTCGTTGTATTCCAAATCTACTTCGTGGGCAAACTGAAAATAGTTTTCTTCTTTTTCTCTGAAAGGTTTAAAGAAAAATTCTTTTAGTAACGGGCTGAGTTCGTCTGTTATTCTGTATGGATTTTCGGATAAAAAAACAGTTTCTCCTTTGTTTTTGTTCCCCACTCTGTGAATGGAAAGGTTGTCAATATTGAGGTTGAATAGGTTGATCATTTTTTTGAGGTTATGGAGTTATGAGGTTATAAAGTTAGAATGGAAATCCTAAACAAACTTATAACTTTTTAATAATCATCGGAATACTCATCGTAGCTTCCAAATTCGTCATCAGAAAACATATCTAAATCTTCTTCGTTAAAATCATCTTCAAAATCTGCATATAGGTCTTCTTCGTCAAAATCAACAGCTAATCCTTGTTGGTCAATTCCCGAAATTTCTCCGTGAGCAAACAAAAGCGAAGGATATAATTCTCCGTTTTGTTCTTCTTCAACAGCTCCTAATTCAACAAAAAATGTAAACATATTCAAAAAATCATATACGTAAATGATTTTGGTCTGTTCTTGATGCAGCATGTCTTTCAGGACAAAATCCTGCATTATGCTCTGTTCTCCCGGGATATCTCCCGTATCAAAAAGCGGGACTTCATCTTGCTGATTCCATTTGTCATCACAAGTATAAAACGAAGCCATTTCATTTCCATCAAACCCGAAAGCATTGTTTATCACATTGTGTAAATCCTCCAAAGTATCAGTATCCAAAATGGCAATATCCCTAAAAATATCTTCTTCTGTGTCGAGTATAACTCTGAATTTATAAACCATAATTGTATTTTTATTGGACTGCAAATTTAATCAGAAAAAACGACTCTTTCGGTTCAATTTTACAAGTTTATTTTGAGTTATTCTTCTGATATGAGAATTATATTACTCCACATCTATGTAAAAAACTCTTTTGCTCCCTATCTTTGACTTTCTTTTAAATAATCCTACTTTTGCAAAAACATAAAGACAAATGACTACATTACAAAACATCATAGAACAGGCTTGGAACGATAAAAATCTGTTGCAAGAAATAGAAATCCAAAGAGCCATAAGAGAAGTAATCGGACTATTGGACTCGGGAGAACTTCGGGTGGCAGAGCCAAAAGGAAATTCGTGGCAAGTAAACGAATGGGTAAAAAAAGCTGTGGTAATGTACTTTCCTATTCAAAAAATGGAAACTCTCGAAGCAGGAATTTTTGAATATCACGACAAAATACCTTTAAAAAAGAATTATGCCGAAAAAGGAATTCGAGTAGTTCCGAATGCTGTAGCTCGTTATGGGGCTTATATTTCGAAAGGAGTGATTATGATGCCATCGTATGTAAATATTGGTGCGTATGTAGATGAAGGCACTATGGTTGATACTTGGGCAACGGTTGGTAGTTGTGCACAAATCGGTAAAAATGTTCATCTTTCGGGAGGCGTGGGAATTGGAGGAGTTTTAGAACCATTGCAAGCAGCTCCTGTAATTATTGAAGACCATGCGTTTTTAGGCTCAAGAAGCATTGTGGTTGAAGGAGTTCGTGTGGAAAAAGAAGCGGTTTTGGGAGCCAATGTAGTGCTTACTGCTTCTACAAGAATTATAGATGTTTCGGGAAGTGAGCCTGTAGAATATAAAGGAATCGTTCCTACCCGTTCGGTAGTGATTCCAGGTAGTTACGCTAAGGAATTTCCGGCAGGAAACTATCAAGTTCCCTGTGCTTTAATTATTGGGAAACGCAAACCTTCAACCGATTTAAAAACCTCACTGAATGACGCTTTGAGGGAATATGATGTGGCTGTTTAAAGTTATTTTTTTTAACTATTATAAAGGTAACTTTGGTGGTTACCTTTTTTGTTGAGGCGGATATTTTGCTAGTATTTTTGCAACAAATTCGTTGATTCGCTCTTCTTTTCTTTCAATATTTTTTGTCAGGACTCCCTCTCCTATTCCTTGCCAAACCAATTCTTTTTTCTTAGCATCAATAAGATCGATATAAAGCGTTCCTTCGGTAGTTCTGGAAACAGATGCTGTGCTTCCGCCCCACATCCAAGGGCTCCAACCCCAGCCCCAGCCGTAACCCCACTGGGTTACATCCACTCTTTCGTTAGCTTCTGTAAAAATATTAACCAACAAATCCGGATTTTCGGACGAATTCATCTCTTTTGCTTGAAGTTCTCTTTCGATTGCTTTTAGAATTCGTTTTTTATCTAAATCATGAATTTGTACCTTGTCAATTCCGTCTTTGTAAAACGCATAGGTTTTGTATTGCGAATAATCAACCGATTTGTCATAATCAGCTGTTACCCGAACCGAGCTGCACGATGTCATTACAACCGTAAGCAACAATAGTGATAGTGATTTTATAGTCTTCATAATAAATATTTTTTAGTTTAAACAGAAGTTAAACAAAACGCATTTAGACCTCAATAATTATACCAACAAAAGTTAATTTCGAGTCCTTCAAAAGCTTTTTATCTTCCGAAAAAACTTTATTTTATTCAAACGAACGATTTGTCAGCCATTCGACCAACTTTTTGACGGCTTTAGCCCGATGACTGACTTTGTTTTTATCTTCAGCCGAAAATTCTGCAAAAGTTTTACTGGAGTTTTCGGGAACAAAAACAGGGTCGTAACCAAAGCCTTTTGTTCCTTTTTTTTCTGTAATGATTTCTCCTTTGATAATACCTGTAAAAAGATGTTTTTCCTTATTCAGGTTTAATGCAATCACAGTTTTGAACTGTGCTTTTCGGTTGGTTTCGTTTTTAAGTACCTCGAGCAGTTTTTCGATATTGTCATTATCGTTTTTCTGTTCTCCTCCATATCGGGCAGAAAATACTCCCGGAGCTCCGTCTAAAACTTCAACCTCTAACCCTGAATCATCTGCAAAACAAGGCAAACCGTAGTTTTGAGTAACATAATCTGCTTTTAAAGTGGCATTTCCTTCGATGGTATCGGCTGTTTCGGGAATGTCTTCTTTGCATCCGATTTCTTCCAGGCTAACTATCTCAATGTTATTAGGAAGCAGTTGCTTTATTTCTTGTATTTTATGTTTGTTATGGGAAGCGAAAACGAGTTTCATAAGAGATAATTTTTGACTAAGCCACTAAAGCAATCTGATTTCTTTTGATTACTTCCTTGATATACAGAGAGGGTCTTACCGCTAATTCTTTTTGAAAAGCATCAGAAAAGCTTCTGACGTTGGCATATCCTGCCATTTCTGCAAAAGCATCAACGGTATATCTTTGGAGTTCATAAGGTTCTATTCTCAGAATTTCTTTGGCTATATAGTTTATGCGTAGTTCGTTGAGATACGCTGCAAAGTTTTTATTCTTGTAGTTGTTTATGACAGCTGAGAGATAACTTGAATTGGTGTCTAATTTTTTTGCTAATTTGCTTAATGTAATGTCTTTCCGAAGGAAAAAATCTTTGCTTTCTAACCTTTTGAGTTTTGATAATATGGTTTGAGCCAAATCATCTGCTACAAGAAGTCTTGGTGTTTGAAATTCGGGTTCGGGTTTGGATTTTTGATGCATTATAGATTCTAAACTTTCAATTTTTCGGATGAGCTCACGGGCTTTTTCTCGGTTTCTTCTGTTGTTTACAAAGTAGCTTATACTCAAAAGAGCAATTGCTAAAACAAATATTGATATTATAATTTTTGTTCTGTTAGTTTGCAGATACAAGGCAATTTCTAAATCTTTTTTTGCCTGCAGCAAATCTTTGGTTTCGTACTCTTTATAAATTTGTTTGGAAAGAAATTTATAGGTATCGTTATAAACACTATCAACCTCAATAAGACGTTTGGTATAAAGCAATTGTTTGTTTTTGTCTTGTCGTGATTCGTGGTATTTTATGAGGAGTTCATAAGCCTCTCTTAAATCGGGATGGGTGTATTTTTTTTCGACAAATACTTTATCTATCCGGAGCAGATGCGGAATAGCCTTGTTCTCTTGACCGCTATCCCAATATGATTTGGCGATATACAGTTCGCCTATACTACCCCAAGCAAAATCTTCATTCTCGTATATAACAGGTAGGGTTTTCGCTATTTTTTCAATACTTTGCTCATATTCCTTAAAGAAGTAATGATTAATTCCCTGTTTAAAAATGATATAGCTTTCGTCAAGAGGAGATGCTCCTGTTTTTTTACAAAAATCATACACATTCTGAAGGGTTGTTTCACTGAGATTGAGTTGTCCTATTCTAGTGTAAGACCACGCAAGTCCTTGCATAGAATTTATATATCCTTTTTGATAATTGTACTCATCAGGCTCAGAGGTGAAAAAAAAACTGCAATCCGTAAAGAAATCTATGGCTTCGTCATAATTGCCAAGATAGTTCTTTATAATACCGATATGATATTTTGTTTTATTTTTTAAATATTTATTATTGGTTCGGGAAATGTAGT
>Ga0265293_10002271_pt1 | contig 39213 bp, 33 predicted proteins | sample Munlanlewell138R_FD_192505 | JGI IMG/M metagenome (GOLD analysis project Ga0265293, IMG submission 192505) | Leachate microbial communities from a municipal landfill in Southern Ontario, Canada - Leachate well 138R | ecosystem: Engineered > Solid waste > Landfill > Unclassified | place: Canada... | reverse complement strand
GGAACTATTGAGTCAAATAATTTAAACCCAGGTGAAGTGGTTGTAAATAGTAGCATTGATATGAATTTTCAATTTGGGCTTAATGAAGATAAATTTCATTTTGAATATGTTTTTAAAACAAGCGATAGAACATTTGGGGGTGAAGCCTATCCTGATACCCCATCAGTTACTTCAAGTGGTTTTAGTGGAACCGCCCAAAGTGGTGAGAGTATAAGTGGAAAATTTTATGGTCCAGAGATAAATGCAGTAGCTGGAGATATATCTATGGTTAGAAGTACAGGACCTGGTATGGAGATATTAGATGGCACATTTAAGGCTACAAGATGAGGAACAGTATGAAAAAAATCACTCTTATTTTAATTTTTGCTTCAACGCTTTTGTTTTCAAATGAGTCTTATTTAGATGATCAGTTTAAAAAGGCAATAGACAGTTATCAAAATAGACTTTTTCAAGATAGCTACTTTTTGCTAAGTCCACATGAAGATAAGCTAGATAGAAGTAGTATGTTTATCTTAGCTAGAAGTGCTTATGAGATAGGCCGTTATGAAGAGGCGCAAAGGCTTTATGAAGAGATTTTAAAAGATAGTCCAGAAAACGATAGAGTAAAGCTTGAGCTTGCTCAAACATATTTTCAGCAAAAAAAGTTCAGTGAAGCAAGAGTGCTTTACAAAGAGGTTTTAAAAGACGAAAGCTTGCCTATAAATGTTAGAAAAAACATTGAAAAAACTCTTATGGCACTAGATCAAAGATCAAAAAAAGACTTTTTTAAAACAAATCTAACTCTAGGTTATGGACACGATTCAAATGCTAAAAATACAACAAGTGATGATTATGTCTATATATTTGGACTCCCTTTTGAGACTGAAGAAAAAAGAAGTAGCGGAGTACTAGAAGCTGCACTTTCGCTAAACCACACACATAGATTAAGTGAGGATTTTACTTTAGATAATAAGTTAGTTGGATATATGCAAGATTTTGAAAGAGTGAGGGAGAATGATCTATCTTTAATAGTTTTAGGAACAGGCATCTCTTATTATCAACCTAGATTTAAGATCTCTTTAGGAGTTGATTTTAACTATGTTTGGCTAAACCAAAGAGGGTATTTAAGTAATTACGCGCTAGTTCCTTCCATAGATTATCAAATAGATAAAAACTTAATATATAGAGGAAAATTAAGAGTTATTAAAAAAGATTTTCATCAAAAAAATTATAACTTTAGAGATTCGACATACTATGAACTCTCAAACTCTCTAGCGCTTTTAACTAAAGATTTTGGAACAAATATTGTAACTTTAACTTTAGGAAATGACAATAAAAAAAGAGGAACTCACCACAATGTAGATTATAAATCAGCTAGTTTAAGATTTGAAAATATTTACCCACTTTTAAAAACTACTCTTCTTTTTTCTGGAGTTGAGTTTTACATAGATAAATATAAAGAAAAAGAGGAGCTCCTTTACAATAAAAAAAGAAAAGATGAGAAACTAGCCTTAGATTTAGGACTTTTGCACTCTTTAAATAAAAACTTTTCTCTAGGAGTAAATGGAAAATATATAGACAATTACTCGAATCAAAGTTTATATAAATACGACAAATACATTTTAAAAACAAATCTCTACTACACTTTTTAAATACAGGTGCTTTTGCACCTGTAGCCTATTTAGAACTATGCTCATAAACTCCATTAAAATTTAATGGTGGATTTTTAATAAATTCACTACATCTTTGCATGTAGATTTTATATATTTTTTGGTTTGTTTTATCCTCTTTTTCTTCAAGCTCTTTAAAAATCTTTAAAGCATCTTTAAAATTACTAGACTTGTAAAGCTCTATGGCTTCATGATGTCTTCTTAGTTCGTGCTCTATATTTTCACTCACTATCTTTTCTTCTAAAACCTGCCAAATCTCAACTGGTTCATCTTTTCCTTTTACTTTTACTAAATCTAAGAACCTAAAAGTGTAGTCTTTGGTCAGCAAGCTTTTAGTAAAGTTAGTTATATTTAGCCTTGAATCATAATACTTACAAAGCGATTCAACTCTTGAGCCAAGATTTATCGTATCTCCAATAACAGTATAATCGCTTCTTAAAACGCTTCCCATCTCCCCAACAATGGCCTCTCCGCTATTTAACCCAATCCCAATCTCAATTCTAGGCAACCCTTCATCTTCAAATATCTTATTTAACTCTTTTAACTCTCTAAGTTGCTCAATGCTAGCTTCTAGTGCTAAATCCGCATGATTTTTTAACTCTATTGGCGCGTTCCAGTAAGCCATTATGCTATCGCCAATATACTTATCTATCGTTCCACTATATTTAGTGATAATATTACTCATTGGATCCATATATCTATTTAAAAGCCCAATTAGTTCATTTGGAGTTAGCTTTTCAGATATATTTGTAAAACCTCTAATATCACTAAAAAAGATTGTAATCTCTTTGTTTTGGGCTTTAAATTTTCCATCAATACTATTTTTTAAAATATCTTCCATAACGCTTTTAGAAACCTTAGATGCAAACTTTGCTTTTATGGCTCTTTCACTTCTAATGTTTTCAAAATAATCTAATATTGTTGTTAAAAAAGCAGCCAAAAATATGGAATTAAGCGGAAAGATAATGTTTAAAATGACTCCCTCATCAAATAAAATCAGATAATTTCCATATAAAAACAAGAGTGTAAAAGTAGCAAAAATAAATGGATTTACCCAAAGCGGGGTATATGTTGTAAGATAAACTATGATAAAAGCAAAAAAGAAGATTAAAGCAATGTTTGCCCCATCTGCCCACGATGGTTTTTGTATGAAGTCACCTTCTAAAATATTATCCAGTACATTTGCATGAACCTCAACTCCTGGGAAAATGCTATCAAAAGGCGTTGCCCTTAAGTCAAATAGTCCTGTTGCGCTAGTTCCAAGAAGAATGATTTTTCCATCAATCTCCTCTTCATTAAAATCTCCATTATATACATCAAGTGCACTTATGTATTTAAAACTATTTTGAGCACCTCTATAATTTACAAAAACCCTTCCATATCTATCTGTTGGTATTGTAAACTCTCCAAGTTCAATATTTTTTACGCCATTTTCATCATAATTAACCAAAACTTTTTCACTTTGGTTTATTGCCCGTATGATTTCAAGTGAAAGGGATGGATATAAAAAATCATCATATGAAATGAGAAGCGGAACACTTCTGATAATCCCGCTAGGATCTGGTAAAACATTGAAAAAACCACTAGAGTATGCACTGTTTTGAATGATAGGAGTATTTAAAATAGTTCCATAAGCCTTTGGCGCAAAGTCATCTTTTTTCCCTTTTTCTATAAAAATGGCAGGAATTTGTGGCGCATCCTTGCCTATATATTTTCCATCAGATAACTCAAAAGCGTACCCTAAAATAACAGCAGAATTTTCTAAAGTTTTAGCAAACTCTTCATCATAATTTCTTAATGAAGTGTTTAAATTTAACTCTTTTGCCACAAAAGAGGGAGAAGTTCTATCCTCTTCAGCAAACACAATATCCATCCCAATTGCAGCTGCACTATTTAGATTTTCAACTATCTTTGACATTTTATCTCTACTCCAAGGCCACTGTCCCAGAGTTTTTAGAGAGCGCTCGTCTATGTCAACAATATAAACTAAATCAGAATTTGGTATCTCGCCCCTAATTAAAAATAGATAATCTCTTATTTGATTATCTATTGAATCAAGCAGTTTTGGAAAAAATATATATAAAGTAGATAACAAAAAGGAGATTGATAGAGCTAAAAAAGAGTAATTTATAAACTTTTTCAAACCCTTTTTAAACATCAAGTTGCTCTTTTAGTAAAAATCTACTTTTAAACTCCTCTAGCGCTTGGCTTTTTTTGAAAAACTCCAATAAATCTTTGTCAATCTCTCCATCTTTTGCCATAAAATCTAAAATTCTAAATATTTCAGATAGTTTTTTTGTACCTTTGTATGGTCTATCATTTGAAGCAAGAGCTTCAAAAATGTCTGCTAATATTAAAATCCTATCTTCTAGTTTTAAATCTTTTTCCCTAAGCCCTCTAGGATACCCAGTACCATTTAATTTTTCATGATGGTTTACCGCAATGTGCATAACATTTGAGTATTTTTTAGGAAAATCTAAACTTGAGAGCATTTCATATGAAAGATTAGCGTGAGAATTCATGATGCCCTTTTCTTCATCAGTCAAAGTTCCGCGCCTAATGCAAAGATGCTCCACTTCATCCTCTTTTAGCAAAAACTCCTTCTTGCCATTTAGCATAAAAGTATAAGAGCTTAAATCTTTTAACCTTTTAATGTCTTCATCTTTCATAAATTCTGATCCCATGTTTGATCTTGCTATAAAATCAAAATCCTCATCAATCTCTTTGCTTCTTGCTTCAAACTCCTCTTTACTCAACTCATTTTTCAAAAAAGCAATCTCTAAATCCCTTTTTATAACCTCTTTTCTTAAGCCAACAAGTTCAACCGCATCAATTAATCTATGAAGTTTTGTTGCCTTATCTACAATATGCTCTGGGATTGAAATCTTCCCAATGTCATGAAGCTTTGCTGCGAGTTCTATCTCTTTTATGTCATTTTGTGAATATCTTACATCTTTATAAAATCCATCATCTTCATTTAATGACTTAGCTATTAATGGAGCTAAGATAGACATTTTTGTTATATGCGTGGAAGTGTGAGCAGACTTCGCATCAATCGCATTTGCAATGGAGGTTACAAACCCTTCAAGAAACTGCTCAAGACTTAGTATGAGTTGGGTATTAGTTAGTGCCATCGCCGCTTGAGATGAGAGGGCTTTTAAAACTCTTTCATCATAATTAGTAAAAGTGCCACCTTTTTTATTTATGAGTTGGATTACTCCAATGACATCTTCTTCATGGTTAACTAAAGGCGCAACAAGCATTGAAGAGGATCTATAGCCTGTTTGTTTATCAAAATTTTTAGTCCCCTCAAAATTAAAATCTTTTGAATCATAAGCATTTTTTATATTGATAATTTTATTCTCAAGTGCAGCCATAACTGCTACCATTGATCTATTTTTTTCGCCATTTTCTAAATAAAGTGGCAGAGGATTCCATGGTATTTTTTCACCTTTACCGCCCAAAAAAGTATTTAAAGTATCATTTTGAACAACTTTAAATTCTAAAAATCTTTTATCATCTTTTAATATATATAAAGTCCCAGCGTCGCAATCTGTAAGTTCTCTTGTAAGAGTTAAGATCATTTCATAAAGCTTATCTTTGTTTAATTCACTTGAGAGTTGAAGATTTATATCCATAAATTTTTCAAACAAATCTTCATTTTTAGTAGTGCGAACTAGCTTGCCGCTAGATAAATCTATCTTATCTTCATCTTTTAATACTACTACTTTTTTACTAAGTTCTTTTAGTTCATTTTCTAACTCTTTTTTATATGGATCTTTCAAATGATATGCAAATAGATTCAATTCTCTTTTTAAGCCACCAAGTATTTGAAAAAGTAGTTTTGGGGTTAAGTGTTTGCTAGTTTTTGCTAAAGCTTCATATCTATTTGGAAATGAACACTCAAAAAAGGCAGTTTTTATTGAATGATCTTCATTTAATAGGTTAGTTAAATCATCATTTAAATAAGTATCTCCGCTAATTAAAATACCGCTATTTTCACTATCTTTTACCACAAACCCAAAAGAGCCCAAAGAGTGATTAGCCAAAATGGGTAAAATTTTAAAATCATCTATTTCAAACTCTTTGCCCGCTTCAATACTTTTAAAAATTAAAGAGCTTTCACCATTTTTTGGTAGTTTAATTTTTGAAAAATCTGGCCAAATGGAGCCATTAAAGATAGAGTTTTTAAGATTTGAAATTGTCTTATCTGAAGCAAAAATGGTTAAAGGCTTAACTCTTGTTTCAAAAAACCTATCAAGTAAAAAAGGTATGTCACTTATGTGATCTAAATGAGAGTGCGTTAAGAGTATATTTTCTACCTTGCAAGCTTCATCTCCTAAAATATTTATAATATTTCCAGCATCTATTATGAGTGAGTTTGAGAAAAAAAATGAGGTAGTTCCTCCATTTTTAGACTTACTTCCACTTGAGCCTAAAACCTTAACATAACTCATTTAGTATCCTTAAATTTTAAGTATATGGGAGTTTAAAATTAAATTTACTCCCTTTCCCCAAGGTTGAACTAATGCTAACCACTCCCCCTAAAGCTTCAACTTCAGCTTTAATCGCACTTAGCCCAACACCTCTTCCAGAAATCTTTGTAACGCAATCTTTTAGTGAAAAACCATCATTAAATAGTAGTAAAAAAAGCTCTTGTTCGCTTATGTTTTGAGGTATTTCAAGTCCTTTTTTTAGGGCGCTTTCCATGATAGCCTTCCCATCTAGGCCTCTTCCATCATCGCTAATTTCTAAAGTAAAATACTCTTTTTCTTTTATTATTTTACAGCTAAGCCTTCCAGAGGCTGGCTTATTTAAAGAGATCCTCTCTTCAACTTTCTCAATCCCATGATCAACTGCATTATTAAAAAGATGGATTAATGCTTTTGTAAAACCACTATATTTATGAGGATCAACTAAAAAATCGTCCCCCTCAATCTCAAAAGGCTCAATCTCTTTTTCTAATTTTGTAGCTAAATTTAGTGCTAGAAGAGGATAAGCTCTTAAAAGATTTTTTAATGGAACTAATTCTAACTCTTTTAAAGTTTTAAGAAGATCATTAAAAGGCTCAATCTCTTTTTCAAAAAAAGGTTGTAGTTTTTTAATCTTTTTATTTAAAGCTTCTAGCTTTGAAGGGAGTATGGTAATAACCTCTTTTTGCTCCACAAATTCATCTCCAAGATAAAAAGATAAGATTTGTAAATCTTTATTTTTTGCTTCATTAGTTTTTTCAATAAAGCTTGAAAACAAACTACTATCAAGCTCTTTTTTTGCTAAAAAAGATTCAAATTCATGAAGGACAGTTGGCAAGTTTGGAAGAGAATATTGTGAAAAAACCCCTTTAAAAGTATGAATTTTTCTATAAAAAGTATCGATTTGACAAGAACCATTAGCCATCCTATCTTGAATAGAACTAAGCTCAAAATCAAAAGCATCTAAACTTTCAAAAAAAGCTCTTCTATCTTTTAGGGCAGTAGTTATAAATCCAACTACTTCTTTTTCCTTATTTAAACTATCCTCAAGTTCACAAATCTTTGTAATATCAGTTAAAATAAGCATGATAGAGTTGCTATTTATGGGCTTATACTCAATGCTAATAGTTAAATTTTTTAAATTAACTTTTGTCTCTAAAAGAGATAAAAAAGCCTCTTGTCTTAAGGGGTTAGTTGTTTTAAAATAGAGTTTAATCGTCTTAATAAAACTCTCTTTTTCATCTTCTTGTGTGAAAAGTTTATCAGGAAGATAGCTATTTGCTATTGGCAAGTCAAAAAAAGTTTCGCACTCTTTGGAGTACTCTTTATCTATCATTAAAGATTGATTGCAAGATAAAAAACCTTGCCCAGAGTTATTTAAAAGAGAGAGTATTTGATTATGCTTTTCATTTAAATTTTGAGTTCTCTCTTTTACCTCATTTTCTAAATTTAAATTTTGCTCTTTAATGATGCTTGATTGCTCTTTTAGTTTTCTTAACTGCGTATTTATTTTGTCGCTCATATAGTTAAACTCTCTTGCTAGTAAAGATATTTCACTTGAAGAGCCAGGTAAAATGCAAAGATCCTCACCGCTACTAAATCTTTTCAAAGAATCCACAAAACTAAGTAGTGGCTTTGTGATGAATTTGGAACTTTGGATAGCAAGAAGCATAATAGCAACGATAATAAAAAAGGTAAAAAGTAAGATTTTGTGCTTATTGTGTTCTATCTCTTTTAAAGTAGTGGCTTTATCACTTTTTAACCAAAGCAAGGTGTTATGATCTAGGAAAATCCATGATGAAAGAGTTAAGTTTTTATTAAAATCTTCCAACTCCGCCATCTCTTTACTTGAAAAGTTTTTTAAAAACTCTTTAGTAAGCTCTTTTTCTTTTAAACTATTATCATTAAAAGAGTAAATTTTAGCCAAAGGGTTTGTTTGTAAATCTTTTACTAAAACTAGCTCAAAGCTACTATTTAGTGGGAAGTTTATTGAATTTAAATATGGCATATCAAGCTCCCCATCTTTAACGCCTTGCTTGAGGCTTTTTAAAAGCGCACTTGAGTACGATAAATTTAGTTTTGAAATTTCACCATTTTTTTGCCAACTAGCATACCAGCCTAAAAATAGAAGCGGTAAAACTGCTATGCAAACTGTAAGGAGTATGATTTGGGAAGTGAGGCTTTTTGAGCTAAATTTAAACAAAGCAATCCTTTAAAAGGCATATATTTTATTTTAGCATAAAAACAAAATAAGTAGGAACAAAGAGCGCAACTCTTAGCTTATACTTATTATGTTTTTGTATAATAAGTATAAAACTTTAAAAGGTTAGATTGTGACTCAAGTTTTTGATTTTTTTGGGGCAAAAGATGCCTAAAGTAGATAATTTAAGCAAGGAAGAGCTGCTTGCTAGGTATAAAGAGTTAGATGCAAAGTATAACCAAAGCATAAAAGAGTTTGAGCACTTAAAAAGACAACTTGAGATAAATGAGATAGTCTTATCTACTCAAAAAAAGATGGTAGAAGATGCTCTTACCGAAATCCACAAGCTCTCCATCACTGATCCTCTTACAAAACTTTACAATAGGCGCTTTTTCAATGATATTTTCAACAAAGAGCTCCATAGAGCCATAAGAGAAAGCGCGTATATTACACTCATAATTTTTGATATAGACTTTTTCAAACTCTACAATGATAGCTATGGACATCAAAAAGGGGATGATGCCTTAATGGCCGTGGCACAATGTTTGAGGAAAAATTTAAGACGCCCAAGTGATTATGCTTTTAGGCTTGGCGGAGAGGAATTTGGCATCTTAATTTACAATCAAAATGAAGAAGAATCTTTTATTTTATGTGAAAAGATTAGAGTAGCCATAAATGATTTGAAAATAGAACATGAGTTAAATAGTGCTTCAAAATATCTTAGCGCTTCATTTGGGCTTATGTGTGTAAAACCAACAAAAAGTACAACTTTAAAAGAGTTTTATAAAAAGACAGATGAAGCTTTATATCTCTCAAAAAGAGAGGGAAAAAACAAAACAACCATCGCAGGTACAAAAAAAGGGGAAAAATGTGTGAATCAACATCTACCATAAAGCCTATTTTAAATAGACTACAAATCTACTTTGTTGAAGATATGGGAATTGAGCTTTTTCCAGATGAGCCCAAAATAGTCAAATCAACCTCAATTGATCTGCACGCATACTCTGTGCTTATAAATATGCATGGAGGTATTAGCGGAGGATTCATCTTAACAGTAGAAAAAGAGCTTGGAAAAAAACTATTGGAGATTTTCTCTGAAGTTGAGATTGAGCCTGAGAATTTAGATGAATTTATCGGAGAAACTTTAGCAGAATCGCTAAATATCATCATAGGAAATTCATACCATCTAATCCCTTGCAAAGGTGGAAAAATTAAATTTTCACCACCTCTTGGACTTAGCAAAACTAAGGCGATTGAAAATTACAAAGAAGCAAGCGTTGTAGCGGGGGAGTTTAGTTCATCTTTTGGCTATGCAAAACTAATTTATATAGATTATAATGAAACAAATAGCTAAGGAGCAGTGATATGGCTAAAATTTTGATAGTAGATGACTCTAGGATAATGAGAATAAATTTAAAAAAGATTTTTGAAGAGTTGGGCCATAGCGTTGTTGCAGAGGCTGGAGATGGAAATAGCGCGCTTGAAGCGTATGAGAAGCATATGCCTGATTTAGTCACTATGGATATTACAATGCCAGGAATGAGTGGCATTGAAACGGTTGAAGAGATGATTAAAAGATTTCCAGATGCAAAAATCATAATGGTAAGCTCTCATAGCCAAAAAGAGATGGTTGTTGAAGCCATTTCAAAAGGGGCTATGCACTATATTTTAAAGCCTATAAAACATGAGATGATTGCAGATATGGTTGGTAGATTTATTTAAGGAAAAAGATGAGAGTTATTAAAAGTAGTGATAGTGAATTTAAAGAGTTTTTTAACAAACTATTAAACCGTGGAAAAATGGATATTGATAGTGTAACTCCTACGGTGCAAACTCTTTTAAATGAGATAAAAGAAGATGGAGATAATGCTATTTGTGCTCAGGTGGAGAAGTTTGATAAGTGGAGTCCAAAAAGCGCGAGAGAATTAAAGATAGATGAAAATAGTATGAAAAAAGCTTATGAAAAGCTTGATAGTGATTTAAAAAAGGCTCTACATAAGGCATATGAGAGGATTGAAAAGTTCCATAAACAGCAACTTCCAAAATCTTGGTTAGATTATGAGAAAAATGGAGCTATATTAGGACAAAAAGTAACTGCGGTTGATAGGGCAGGGCTTTACATACCTGGAGGCAAAGCCGCATATCCTAGCTCGCTACTCATGAATGCTATCCCTGCCATTGTGGCTGGGGTTGAAGAGATTATTGTATGTACTCCTGCTTTAGAAAACTCACTGAATCCTCTTTTGTTAGCCGCGCTTCATCTTTGTGGAGTTAAAAAAGCATATAAAGTTGGAGGTGCTAGTGCTATTGGCGCAATGGCTTATGGAACAGATAGCATCCCAAAGGTTGATGTGATAACAGGGCCGGGAAATATTTTTGTTGCAACTGCAAAAAAGATGGTTTTTGGAGAGGTTAACATTGATATGGTTGCAGGTCCTAGCGAGATAGGCATACTTGCTGATAGCTTTGCAAATCCAAAATTTATAGCCATAGATCTTCTCTCTCAAGCTGAGCATGATGAGATGGCAAGTTCTATTCTAATAACACCAGATTTGGAAGTGGCAAAAAGAAGTGCGCAAGAGGTTGAGAAGTTTTTAGAAAATTTAAAGCGTGAAGAGATTGCTAAAGAGTCGATAGAGTCTCGTGGTGCCATCATAGTTACAAAAGATATGAATGAAGCGGTGAAGCTTATGAATGAGATAGCTCCAGAGCACCTTGAGGTGATGACAAAAGAGCCTTTTTCTTTACTCCCACACATTAAGCATGCAGGAGCGATATTTTTAGGAGAGTACACTCCTGAGCCAATAGGGGATTATATAGCTGGGCCAAACCACACCTTGCCAACAGGCGGCACGGCTAAGTTTTATTCACCTTTAAATGTAGAGCATTTTATGAAAAAATCTTCCATTATTAGTTTTAGTAAAGAGGCGCTTTTTTCTTTAGGAAAAGATTGCGCGTTGCTTGCTGATACTGAAGGTTTAGGGGCTCATGAAGCTTCCATTAAAATTAGGCTAGAGAGTTAATCTAGCCTTTTACTATAAAAATCTTTGTAAAACTTTTCAAAACTTCCACTTAATATAGCTTCTCTAGCTTCATTTACTAAAGAGAGATAATAGTGAAGATTGTGCAAGCTTGCTAGTCTAAAAAATGTAAGCTCTTTTGCTCTAAAAAGATGATTTAAATAGGCTTTGCTATATCTTTGACAAGTGTAACAAGTGCAGTTTGAGTCTATGGGGGAGTCGTCATTTTTATGTTTAGCAGATTTGATATTTACCTTGCCAAAGGTGGTAAATAAAGTTCCATTTCTTGCATTTCTAGTTGGCATCACGCAATCAAACATATCTATACCCCTTTTAATGCACTCAACTAAATCCTCAGGTGTTCCAACTCCCATTAAGTATCTTGGCTTATTTTGAGGCGTAAAATCAGTGGTAAACTCTGTTATCTCATACATAACTTCATTTGGCTCACCAACGCTAAGTCCGCCAATGGCAAATCCATCAAAATCAAACTCACAAAGCTCATTTGCAGATTTTTTTCTAAACTCTTTACTATCTCCTCCTTGGATGATGGCAAAGATATTTTGATCTACTCCAATCCCATTTTCTTTTGATTTTTGGTGAAGTTCTAAAGCTCTTTTGGCCCATCTAGTAGTTCGCTCAACTGAGAGTTTTATCCTCTCATTTGAAGAAGGAAGTGCAACTAAATCATCAAGTACCATCATAATGTCTGAGTTAAAATCTTGCTGAGTTTTGATGACTGATTCTGGAGTAAAGCGGTGCATTGAGCCATCAATATGGCTTTTAAAAGTTATGCCATCTTCATCTGGTTTTGAAATATCGCTTAAACTAAAAGCTTGAAAACCTCCGCTATCAGTTAAAAAACTGTTTTTAAATTTTGTAAAACCGTGCAGTCCACCTAGGTTTTTTATGGTGCTACTTCCTGGCCTTAAATATAGATGATATGTGTTTCCTAAAATGATTTTTGCCTTTAAAATCTCTTGCATATCAAAGGCGTCTAAGCTTTTTACACTTCCTACTGTGCCAACAGGCATAAATATGGGGGTTTTAATTTTGCTATGAGCCGTGGTGATTGTGCCAGCTCTTGCTAAGCCATCTGTTGCTTCTAAGTTAAATTGCATTTTGGTATACTATCCTTTTTTTTGGAGCTTTAATGAAGAAAATTCTTATAATTGCTGATGGCATTTTAGCAAAACATTTTTTAGAAAGGGTTATGGCATATAGGGATAGCAATAATCACTACAGCGTCATAACTTACCACAAAAAAACAATTCCAGAAATATCCAAGCCAGAAAACTTTACATTTTTTAATTTTGATCCTACAAGCTTTGCAAAACTATCTATCATTTTAAGACAAGAGTTTTTTCAAATCATGGTTTTAGTTAGCAAAAGAATAGATGCTTTGGGAACTTATGAAAACATTAGAAGATTAAATAGTAAAGTTCAAGTTGTACTACTTGATAGGTGGGGAGTTGATTTTGAGGATGAGAACTTAGTTTTGATAAATTCAAGGGAGGTTTTAGCCTCTAGGTTTACTGATTATTTATTTGACATGCCAATCATTGCGCACAATGTTGGGCTTGGAGTTGGCGAAATCATGGAGATACAAGTTCCAATTGGAAGCTCATATGTATATAGGCACATTGCAAGTATTCAACAAAGAAAGTGGAGAATTGTAGCGCTTTATAGAAATAATGCACTAATTCTTGCTAGGCCAACGCTGATGATACAGCCAAATGATGTGCTTTTAACCATTGGAGATCCAAATGTACTAAATAATGTTTTTAAAAGCGTGAAGCAAGATATTGGAAGATTTCCATCACCTTTTGGAAGCAATATATATACTGTTTTAGATATGAAAAGTATGAGCCATGAAGAGATTGAGTCAATCTTAAGTGATTCACTCATAATGCATGAAAAAATCAATAGCAAAAAACTCTACATAAAAATCATCAATCCAACTTTAAATGAACTGTATGACAAATTAAGAGATACTCAAGATAAAACTGTAATAGTAAATGTAGATTATAAAAATCAAGATTTAAGTGATTTTCTAATTGCAGATATTGCAAACTTTGACATAGGGCTTTTCGTAACTAATTTGAGCTACTTTAATGCAAAAAGAGAGCTTCTTTATAGCTCTAAAATACCCATTTTAAAGATTGGGAAATGGGGCTTTGATAAGTTAAAGGTAGGAGCTATTTTAGCAAGCGATAGCAAAGAGATAGAAAAAGATTCATCTGTCATTTTAGATTGTTGCACTCAGCTTGATTTAGAAGTTAGTCTTTACCACTACAATCCAGATACTTTATCTCAAAAAAGCTCTTTAGTAGAGCATTTTGAAAACCTATCTAAGCTTTTTGGAAAAGAGGTTGAAGTTATTCAAAGTTCAGAAAAAAACCCTCTTTTGCAACTTCAAAAAAGAGAAGATTTGCTTCATTTTGTACCATTTCATCATAAAGTGATTGAGTCACAATTTAGTGCTCTTTTTTCAACAGATTTAGAGAGGCTTTCATATAGGCTTGAGCGAAGTTATCAACTTTTTATTCCAACTGAAGCATAGTTTTATTTAAGAGCTTTTTGGGTAAAATCCCTTAATTTCACCCAAAGTAGCACTATGATTATAGATATTGATTTCTCTCCAACTATTAGCAAGAGTTATAAAATTTACATTGATGAAGAAAAAGAGATTGAAGTTAGTGGCAAACTAGCCATCATTACAAATGAAAAAGTCTCTTCTTTACACTTAGAGTGGCTAAAAAAACGGATAAAAAATGATTTTATCATCATAAAAATAGCTGATGGTGAAGAGTTTAAAAATTTAGAAACAGCAGAGTTTATACTTTTAGAGTTAATGAGACATAAGTTTGATAGAAAATCTACCCTCATAGCCTTTGGCGGGGGCATAGTTGGAGACATAACAGGATTTTGCGCAGCTATATTTTTAAGAGGGGTAAATTTTATCCAAATTCCAACTACACTTTTAGCGCAAGTTGATGCAAGTGTAGGTGGAAAAACAGGGGTTAATACAAAATTTGGCAAAAATCTAATAGGCGCTTTTCATCAACCAATCGCAGTTTATTGTTACAGCCATTTTTTAACTACTTTGCCAAAAAGAGAGGTTGGAGCTGGCATTGCGGAGATGATAAAAATAGCTACAACCTTTGATGAAGAGTTTGTAAGTTTTTTAGAAAAAAGTGATTTAAACAAAAGTGAAGATTTGCAAAAAGCCATTGCAAAAAGCATTGGACTAAAGGCAAAAGTTGTTAAAGAGGATGAAAAAGAGGCTGGAGTTAGAGCTGTTTTAAACTATGGGCACACTTTTGGACATGTGGTTGAGAATAAAACTAATTATAAAGAGTTTTTACACGGTGAAGCTGTTGCCATTGGGATAAAGATGGCAAATGAGCTTGCGTATGATTTGGGACTTTTAAGCCAAGATGAAAAAGAGAGGATTTTAGCACTTTTAGCTAAAAATGAGATAGATTTTGACTTTAAAATTGAAGATTTAGAGAGTTTTTATGAAGCTTTTTTCTTAGACAAAAAAAGTCATAATGATAAGATAACCTTTGTGCTTCCAAAGGGGATTGGAGGGTATGAATTAAGAGATAACATCCCTAAAGATAAAGTTTTAAACTCTCTTAAAAAGTTTTGCAAATGAAAAAACTTCTTTTACTTTTTATCTTAACTTTTACTCTATTTGCTCAAGAGTCTATTGAAAATAGTTTAGATTTTGTGGAAAAAGAGTTAGTAATTGCTTTAGAAAAAGAGGTAGAAGGTATTGATAAAGAGCTTAAAAATAGCGTTTGGCTAACAAGATATAGCAATTTTTTAACCCATCAAGAGCTAAGTGAAGAGTTAAATAAAGCCAATGCAGCAATAGCCGAGCTTAAAAAAAGAAATACAAAAGAAAATAGAGCAAAAATAGAAGAGATAGAGAAGAAAAAAGAGACTATCCATAGGAAAATTGAACTACTTGGTGAATTTACAAAATCCCCTTTTACAGAGATGATAAAGCCACCAGAAATCGAGCAAGCATCTAAAATATCAAATCCTTTTGCGATAATTTCAGGATTTTCTTACATAAAGCAACTCCATTTACAAAAAGATAGTTTTTTTTCAAATCTTTCTGGGCTTGAGATTTTAATCCAAAGACTTGAAGTTAAAAAGGAACTTTTAGAAAAAATTGTAGATTTCACTCAAGAAGATAGATTTTTAAATGAATTAGAAGATACGACATTAAAACTTAATGAATTCAAAGAGGCAAAAGAACTTTTTAGCACAACTTTTGCAGTTTATGAAAAAAAGGTAAATGAAGCCACTATTAGGGTAACCTCAGACATAAAAGAGCAGATTAAAAGCAGTGTCTCGATAGCGGTTATCATCTTTATTGTATCCTTGCTAGCCTTTTTTCTCAAATTTGCTTCAAAGCGTTATATTGAAGATAATGAGAGACTTTATATGACAAACAAGGTGATAAATTTCATAAATATCACTCTTATTGTTCTCATTTTACTCTTTGCATACATAGAAAATGTGACATATCTTGTTACTGTTGTAGGTTTTGCTTCCGCTGGACTTGCAATTGCTATGAAAGATATGTTTATGAGTCTGCTTGGGTGGATTGTCATTATGATTGGCGGTAGTTTTCATGTTGGAAATAGAATCAAAGTGCAAAAAGATGGAGTTACTTATGTTGGAGATATTATCGACATATCTTTACTTAGAATGACTGTTTTTGAGGATATTACCCTTACTTCATACATGGAAAGTAGAAGATCTGGAAGGATTGTATTTATCCCAAACAATTACATTTTTACTACCTTAATCTCAAACTATACGCATTTAAGCATGAAAACAGTTTGGGATGGAATTGATGTAACCATAACCTTTGATTCAAACCATAAAAAAGCTATGTATCTCATAAAAACAATCGCTAAAAAGTACTCCAAAGGATACACGGACATAGCTAGAAAGCAGTTAAACTTGCTTAGAAATCAATATAGCTTGAAAAATACAAATGTTGAGCCTAGAATCTTTTCTATTTTAGAGCCTCATGGGCTTACCATTAGCATATGGTATATGACTAATTCATATGCGGCTTTGTCTCTTAGAAGTACCATAAGTGCGGAGATAATAGATATGATTAATGAGACAGAAGATATAGCCATAGCCTTCCCTACTCAAACTATTCAGTTAAAAGATAAGATTAAAAAACTACCGCCAGTTAACCTTAGTGAGGAGTTAGATATTTGATGAATAAGGTTTTTTTTAAAACTTTTGGATGTAGGACAAATATCTATGATACCGAGCTAATAGCTGCAAATTTAGAAAATTTCCAAAGAGTTTTTAGTGAAAATGAAGCGGAAATTGTAGTTGTAAACTCTTGTACTGTTACAAATAGTGCCGATGCAACTGTAAGAGCCTATATAAAAAAGATGAATAGTTTAAATAAAAGAGTCATAATCGCAGGGTGTGGGGCTCTTAGCAAGGGTGAGAGTTTAAAAAAGAGTGGATTAGTTTTTGGAGTACTTGGACACTCAAAAAAAGGTAACTTAAATGAACTATTAAGCCTAAATAAGCCTTTTGTACAAAAAGGAGATTTAACCAAACTAGATGAGCAAAAAAGCATAAAAAGTGATAAAACTAAAGCCTTTATAAAAATACAAGAGGGGTGCAATTTTCAGTGCAGCTACTGCATTATCCCAACAGTTAGAGGAAAGGCTAGAAGCTATGATGAGAAGCTTCTTTTAAATCAAGCAAGAGAGTTAATTGATAGCGGATATAAAGAGATAGTATTAACAGGAACTAACATAGGCAGTTATGGAAAAGATAAAAATAGCTCTTTAGGAGGGCTTCTTAAAACTCTTGGTGAAATTGATGGGCTTAAAAGAGTAAGACTTGGAAGTATTGAGCCAGTTCAAATTGACAAGGAAATGTTAGAAGTTTTAAGCCAAAACTATATAGAAAAACATTTACACATAGCCCTTCAGCACACAAGTCCAAAAATGCTAAAGATAATGAGAAGAAGAAATGAAGTTGAAAAAGATTTAAAACTTTTTGAAAAGCTCTCATCCATGGGGTTTGCACTTGGGACTGATTATATAGTAGGGCACCCAGGGGAGAGCGATGAGGTTTGGAATGAAGCGTTAGAGTGGTTTAAAAAGTTTCCCCTAACTCATCTACATGGTTTTACTTTTAGTAAAAGAGAGGGTACAATCTCTGCTAATATGGATCTTGATGTTTCGCAAAAAGTTGCTAAAAAGAGATTAAAAGAGTTAAAAGATATAGTTTTTACTAATAATTTAAACTTTAGAAAAAAACATAAAGAAATCAAACTAGAAGTTTTGGTTGAAAAGTATGAAAATGGCTTTTCATCTGGCTATGATCAGTTTTATAATTTAGTAAAAATAGAAGGGGAGTATGAGAAAAATAGATGGCTAGAACTCCCTAGCTATGCCATAAAGGATGGGTATAATGAAGCGAATTTTTAAATCACAAAAGCTTATGATATCAATCATGGCGCTATCAATTGTCATTGGATTGCTTGGTTTTTCATATTTAAAAAATAGGCCAGTAGTGATTGATTTGAAAATGTATGAAACTCTTTTAGAGGCTAAAGCCATTAAAAAAGCTAAGATTTTTGATAATGAAGTGATTTTAACAACAAATAGTTATAAATATAGTGTCATTAAAGATGGAGTAAATTTAAAAGAGTTATTAAATGAAGTCCCTGTTAGCGTAGCAAAAGAGTCTGGACTTTTTCAAGACATAATCATTTTAACCCTTTTTCTAGGTGCTATATTTGGTTTTGGCTACTACTTAAGAAAAGAGAATGAAAAAAACAAAATAGAAATTAAGCAAAGAAATCAAGCGTTTGAGCTTGAAACTTTGATGCCCTCTCGCATAACTCCAGCCATATCAAATTTAAAATTTAAAGATGTAGCGGGGATTGATGGGGTAAAAGAGGAGCTTTCTGAAATCGTAGATTTTTTGAAAAATCCAAAAAAATATAAAGAGTATGGCATAAGGCTTCCAAAAGGCGTTTTATTAATAGGCCCACCTGGTGTTGGAAAAACTATGATAGCAAAGGCAGTTGCGGGTGAGGCAAATGTTCCGTTTTTTTACCAAAGCGGTGCTAGTTTTGTGCAAATCTATGTTGGCATGGGGGCAAAAAGAGTTAGAGAGCTTTTCTCTAGAGCAAAATCCTATTCACCATCCATCATCTTCATTGATGAGATTGACGCAGTTGGAAAGGCTAGAGGAGGGTTTAGAAATGATGAGAGAGAAGCTACTTTAAACCAACTTTTAACTGAGATTGATGGGTTTGAGGATAGTTCTGGAGTCATAGTAATAGCCGCTACAAATAGGCTAGAGATGATAGATGAGGCGCTCCTTAGGTCTGGAAGATTTGATAGGAGAATTTTCCTACCTATGCCTGATCTTGAAGATAGGAAAAGAATTTTAGAGATTTACTTAAAAGGTAAACCAAGCAGCGTGGATATTGAAGATGTGGCTAAAATAAGCGTTGGTTTTAGTGGGGCTGCTCTTGCAACTTTAGTAAATGAAGCAGCAATTAATGCTTTAAGAAACAATAAAGAAGAGGTTACATTTGAGGATTTTCAAGCTGTAAGAGAGAAGGTTTTGCTTGGGAAAAGGAAAGTTTTAACTTATAGTGAAGAGGAGAAAAAAATCCAAGCTTCATATCAAGCAGCAAAAGCATTAAGTGCCTACTGGTTTGAAGTAGATTTTGACAAAATCACCATAACTCACGATAGAGTAAAAGAGATCGACCGTGAAATCGAGTCAAAAACACAAATATTAAATAAGATAAAAGTTTATTTAGCTGGAACTGCCGCAACAACTATGCTATTTAATGAAAAGTTTTCAAACTCAAAAGATGATTTAATTCATGCTAAAGAGCTTGCTGAAAAGATGATAGGAAGTTATGGGATGGGAGAGTTTTTACTTCCACAAGGAAATGATGTTACAAAGGTTTTAGAAGATGCGCTAAAAGAGGTTGAGAGCTTTTTAGAAGGGTTAAAAGAGCCGCTTGAGCTTATAACTAAAGAGCTACTAGAAAAAGAGAGCATCACAAAAGAGAAATTAAAAGAGATTGTAAAAAACTATTTTTAAGGAAGAAAATGAAAGCAAAGATTGGAATTTTAACGCTATCTGATAGAGCAAGTGCGGGAGTTTATGAGGATATTTCAGGAAAGGCTATCATCGAGACTTTAACTAGCTACTTAAGCTCTCCTTGGGAGTATATTTATGAAGTGATTCCAGATGATCAAAAAGGGATTGAAGAAAAACTAATTGAAATGATAGATGAAAAAGGGTGCTCTTTAGTTGTGACAACAGGAAGCACAGGCCCAGCACCTAGAGATTTAGCTCCAGAAGCAACTGAAGCAGTTTGCGATAAGATGATGCCTGGTTTTGGAGAGCTAATGAGACAGATAAGTTTAAAATATGTTCCAACCGCAATTCTTTCAAGACAGACTGCTGGCATTAGAGGAAAGGCACTCATTATAAATCTTCCAGGAAAACCAAAGTCTATAAAAGAGTGTTTAGACGCAGTTTTTCCAGCAGTTCCATACTGCATAGATTTGATTGAAGGGCCTTATCTTGAAACTGATGAGAGCGTGATAAAAGCTTTTAGACCAAAGCAAAAATAGTTAAGCCTTTTTAGGCTTTTCTTTTTTTCCAAAAAAAGTATATAGCTGAAAAAAGTAAGATTAGAAAAAAAAGTAGTAAGATTATCTGCTTTAGATACTCTTTTATTAAAGCTTCATTATCTCCTAAAAAATATCCAAGTCCTACAAGAATGCTAACCCAGATGAAAGCTCCCAAAGATGTATAGATTTGAAATTTTAAAAGATTCATTTTAGCTAACCCTGCAGGCAAGGAGATGTATTGACGGATGCCTGGAAGAAGTCTTCCATTGAAGGTTGAAATCTCACCATGTTTAGTGAAAAATATTTCAAGTTTATTTAACTTCTCTTCATCAAACCAGATGTATTTCCCATATTTTAGCAAAAGTGCTCTTCCTAACTTAAGGCTTAAATAGTAGTTAAACAAAGCTCCAGCAAGTGAGCCTAAAGTGCCAAAAAAGATGGCAATGTAAGCGCTCATTTCGCCTTTGTATGCTAAATATCCAGCAGGTATCATCACAACTTCACTAGGAAAAGGGAAGAATGAGCTCTCTAAAAACATTAGAAAAAAAATTCCAATGTATCCTAAAGAGCCGATAGTTTCAACCAAAAAGTTGATAATTTCAAAAAACATTAACCATCTTTTTTAGTTAAGCTCTCTAACTCTTCATTTACTTTTTCAAGCTTCTCTTTTGCTTCTTTAAAAAGCTTTTCATTTTGTGAAATAACCTCTTTTGGGGCATTTTCAATGAATTTTTTATTTGATAGCATTCCATTTAGCTTTGCTACCTCTTTTTCAAGTTTTACTGCTTGATTTTTGAGTCTATCTATGATTGGAGTTAAGTCAATGCCACTTAATGGGATGAAGACTTCAAGATTATCACTCACATCTCTTATGGCTTTGAGCGTATTTGTTTTTACAAACTCCACACTCTTGCATTTTGCAAGCCTTGTGATAAATGGTTTTAAATGTTCAATATTTTTTTGAAGTTTTATATGCGCTACTTCAATGCTTTGGTTTGCTAAATCTATGGTTGCTTTAGCCCTTCTAATGGAGACAATGGCTTCAATGACTAGGTTAAAAGTGTTTTCAATCTCTTTGTTTTGCTCTATTTTTTCTGGATACTTCATTATCATTATAGATTTACTATCTTTGAGTGAAGTTGCGCTTAAGTTTTGATAAAGATGCTCAGAGATAAATGGCATAAATGGATGAAGTAGTTTCATAGCCTCTTTGAAGATGGCGCCAAGTTCGCTAACAGAGCTTTTTTCTGCTTTACTAAGCTCAATCCCCCAGTCGCAAAACTCATTCCACAAAAACCTGTAAAGAGCAGTTGCGGCGTCATTAAATCTATATGAATCTAAATTTTGTCTAACCTCTTTAGTGGTTTGGTAAAGCCTACTTTGCATATATTTTCCAAGATCACTTTTTATCTCTATTTCATCTAGGTTTTTAAATGAACTTTGATTAAGCAAAAGGTATTTTGAAGCATTGTATAGCTTATTTGTGAAGTTTCTCATCTGCTCTAATCTATCATTGCTTAGTTTTATGTCTCTACCTTGAATTGCTAAAATGGCTAGAGTAAAGCGCAAAGAGTCGGCGCTAAAGCTATTTACCGCGTCTATTGGATCAATGACATTTCCTTTTGATTTACTCATCTTTTGACCATGCTCATCTTTAACTAAAGCATGAAGATATATATCTTTAAAAGGGAGTCCATTAAGCGCGTGTTCACCTTGAAATAGCATTCTAGCAACCCAGAAAAACAAAATATCAAACCCAGTTATCATTAGTGAATTTGGATAAAACTCTTTTAAATCATCCTCATTCCAAAGCTCCCCTTTACCAAAGCTTTCATTTCCCCACCCAAGGGTAGAAAAAGGCCAAAGACCTGAGCTAAACCAAGTATCTAAAACATTTGGATCTTGATAAATGTCTTTGCTCTTGCATTTTGGACAAGAAGCTGGGGCATCTTCTTTGCTCGCCCACTCATTACCACATTTGTTGCAGTAAAACACAGGTATTTGGTGTCCCCACCAAAGTTGCCTTGAAATGCACCAATCTCTAAGTTCATTCATCCAAGCATTAAATGAGTTTATCCAATGAGATGGGTAAAATTTTGCTAAACCCTCATTTACTTTTTTTATAGCGCCATCAGCAATGCTTTTCTTGACAAACCACTGTTTTGAAATATATGGCTCAACTATATTCCCACACCTATAACAGTGCCCAACTTGATTTGTATAATCTTCTATTTTATCAATGAAACCACCATCATTTAGAGCTTTTACTACGCTATCTCTTGCCTCAATCCTCTCAAGTCCTTCAAACTCCCCGCAGTGACTATTTAAAATCCCTTTTTCATCAAAAATAGTTATGAAATCTAAGCCGTGCCTTTTTCCAACCTCATAGTCATTCACATCATGGGCTGGCGTTACTTTCACGCAACCTGTTCCAAAACTACTATCTACATAACTATCTGCTATAACTTTGATTTTTCTTCCAATTATCGGGAGGACAACTGTTTTGCCAATTAAATCTTTATATCTCTCATCATTTGGATTTACCATAACAGCAGTATCTCCAAAGTATGTTTCTGGCCTAGTGGTTGCTACAACTACAAACTCTTTACTATCTTCAAAAAAGTATTTTAAATGGTAGAGTTTTCCAATGTTTTCTTCATACTCAACCTCAATGTCGCTAAGAGCGCCATCATGAGTACACCAATTTACCATGTAGTTATCTTTTACAATCAAACCTTCATTGTAAAGATTTATGAAAGACTTTTTAACAGCATGTTTTAATCCCTCATCCATAGTAAATCTCTCTCTACTCCATGCAGGTGAAACCCCAATTTTACGCATCTGTTTGACAATGACTCCACCACTTTCTTCCTTCCATTGCCATACTTTTTCTAAAAACTTCTCTCTTCCAATATCCTCTTTTTTAACCCCTTTGGCTAAAAGCTGCCTCTCAACTACATTTTGAGTTGCAATCCCAGCGTGGTCAGTTCCAGGTTGCCAAAGAGTTTTATACCCATCCATTCTTTTATATCTAGTCATTATGTCTATGAGAGTATGGTTAAAAGCGTGCCCTATGTGCAGGCTTCCAGTGATGTTTGGAGGGGGAAGCATGATGGAAAATCTTTTGTTTGGTTTTAAAATATCTTTGTTGCCATCAATTTCAAAATAGCCTCTCTCTTCCCAAATTTTGTAGTAGTTATCTTCTATTTCATGCGGATTGTAAGTAGTTGAGTTTTCTCCCACGAGTTACCCTTTAGTTTTTTTGAGTGCGATTATATCTAAAAGTCTATAATGAAGGCTTTAAATGCTACTCTTCAACAAATTCTAATGAGAGTGAATTTACACAATGTCTTATGTTTTTCTCAGTAAAACCCTCTCCTTTAAAAACATGTCCCAAGTGTGCACCACAATTTGCACAAACTATTTCAGTTCTATATCCATCTTTATCTAACAACTCTTTTACTGCGCCCTCTATGGCATCATCAAAGCTTGGCCAGCCTGATTTTGAGTTGAACTTTGCCTTACTTTTAAAAAGTGGTTCTTTGCATTTTTTGCAGTGATAGACTCCATCTTCATAAAAGTCATTATATTTTCCACTAAAAGGCGCTTCAGTCCCCTTTTGTTCGATGATATATCTCTCTTTGTCAGTCAAAATTGTTTGTGCCATTAGAAAACTCCCTATTGAAAGTAAAATTAGTAACTTTTTCATCTTCTTTCCAACTTTATATAATAATATGTTATTTTAGCTAAAATTAAACTATATGTTTTTTATTTTTTAAATGGAGAGAAGAGTGCGAATAGCGATGAGTGGGGCTAGCGGTTTCATAGGTAACTATATTTCAAAAAGATTTGTAGAAAATGGACATGAGATAGTCTCCATAACAAGACAAATTTTAAAAGATGAGAGCGCACTTTTAACTACACTAAAAGATTGTGAAGTTGTCATAAATTTAGCAGGAGCAAAGATAGTAAAAAAATGGACACCTTCATATAAACAGGTGCTCTTAGATAGCCGAATAGGAACTACAAAATTAATTGCAAATGCTATAAAATCAATGAAAAATCCACCAAAAGTATTCATATCCTCCTCAGCCATTGGGATTTACAAAAGTGGGAAAAACCATGATGAAAACTCGCTTGAATTTGGGGATAATTTTTTAGTAAAGATTGTTAAAGAGTGGGAAGAGGAGGCTTTAAGGATTTGTAGTGATGAAACTAGGGTTGTCATTTTTAGATTTGGTGTAGTTTTAGGAAAAAATGGTGGAATTTTAAAAGAGGTATTGCCAATTTTTAAAAAAGGCTTTGGTGGAGTTTTAGGAGATGGAAAGCAGGGTTTTTCATGGATACACATTGAAGATGTTTATAGAATTTTTGTAAATATCATCAAAGATAAAAATAAAAAAGGCATATACAATATCACCTCCCCATATCCTGAGGATAATAGAGTTTTTACTAAAACTTTAGGCTCACTTTTAAAAAGGCCAACTCTTTGTAAAGTTCCAGCTTCTCTTTTAAAATTGAAGTTTGGAGAGAGTTCTTTAATGTTAACGCAGGGCGCAAAAGTTTATCCTCAAAAGCTAATTGAAGAGGATTTTTCATTTTTTTACTCAAAGTTAAACCATGCGCTAGAGAATATTTTAGATAAAAGGAGAGATGATGAGTAAGGGCGGGTGGAGTTGTCCAAAATATATAGATAATAGATGTACCATTTTAAAAAAAGAGTGCGATCCAGGAGATAAAGGGTGTGTGCTTTATGGAAAGGCGCTATTTTCAAATGAAGAGTCTCCATCAAATGAAGCTTTTGAGAAGAGAATGGAGAGAAAAATGAGAGAGATGCTAAGAGATAAAAATGCAAAATAGAGCGCTTAATCTGCTAGAAAATAGAACAATTTTATATGCTGAGGATGAAGATGGCATTAGAGAGAATGTAATTTTTATATTGGAAATGTTTTTTAAAAAAGTATATAGTGCAAAAGATGGAAAAGAGGCTTTTTTACTCTATGAAGAGTTAAAGCCAGATGTATTGATGGTTGATATTTGTATGCCTCATGCTGATGGGCTTGAGGTTGTCCAAAAGGTAAGAAAGCAAAATAGCAAAATACCAATCATAGTCTTAAGTGCTCATAGAGATGAAGAGTATTTATGGAGAGCAGTTGAGCAAAAAATAAGCAAATACTTAACAAAACCTTTTGATAAAGATGAGATTTTAGAGGCTTTAAAAGTTTGTGCTATGGAGCTAGCAGATGGTGTTTTTGAAGAGGAGTTGGGTGAGAATTTAAAATATGATCTTTGTCAAAAAAGCTTTATTAAAAGTGGTGAAATAGTAGCTCTTTCAGATAAAGAGAGCAGGCTTTTTGAGTACTTTTTGATAAACAGAGGAAAAGTTTTAAGCTTTGAAACTATAAGTGAGCACCTTTGGGGATATGAATCTCCAAGCAAAGAGGCTATTAAAGCTTTAGTTAAATCAGTGCGAAAAAAAGCAGATGAAAACATAATTTCAAACCATTATGGGGTAGGCTACTCCCTTGCATAAGATATTTTTAAGGCTACATGAAAGATTTTCAACTAAAACAAAAACTATTGTTTTAGTCTTAGCACTTTTTATCTTCTCATCTTTTGTTTTTGTCTATTTAAGATTTTTAGATACAAAAAATTTCACCAATGAATCCCAGAGATTTTTTGTAGAAAGAGTTCAATCAGTCTATACTGAAATCTTAAAAAGGACAGAGTTTTTCTACCTAAATAGAGGCTATGCCAATTTAAACTCTTTTGGGGTAACAAGCGCACTTAAGGCAAAAAATAGCAGTAGTTTAAAAACTAGTACAGAATTTAGGTGGAATGTTTTAAAAAAAGAAAACCCTCATCTTTTAACTATGGCCTTTTATGATGAAAAAGGAAAGCTAATAACATATTTGGGTGAAAATACCCTGCCTTCTATTAACATAAATAGCGCTATGCACGGATTTTGGCTAGATCCAAAATTTATATATAGAATGATAGTCCCATGGGAGAGCATGGGGTTTATCGCTTTTGATATTGATCCTAGATTTTTTCTTACTGAGATAAGTGAATTAATTGGGCTAGAAGGACTCATTTTTACAAATAAAGAGGAGTTAGTGCTCTTAAAAAATGGCAATATAAAAACTATTTTTAGAGCTTCGCTTGGCTCTAATGAAACTATAAAAGATGAGTTTTTTGCAGATGGGTTTTTTTATAAAACCCATACAGTTTTGCAAGAAACACTAGATAATAAAGATTTTAAATTCTATTTTTTCCAAAACATTACCCCGTATAAAGAGAGGTTAAGCCACGCTATTTATGAAAATGCAACCATAGTGATGATTTTGGCAATTGTCATATTTTTAGCGATGCATTTTGGTTTTGAAGTTTTAATTAGGCGTATAGAGGAGTTAAATGCTACTTTAGAAAAACGAGTTGCCAAAGAGATTGAAAAAAGAGTGGTAAATGAAAGGCTTACTAAAGAAAAAGAGCAAATGCTAATCCACCAAAGTAAACTAGCTTCTATGGGTGAAATGATAGGCAATATCGCACATCAATGGAGGCAGCCATTAACTCATTTAGGGGCAATACTCATTGGATTAGAACTTCTTTTTGAAAGAGGAAAATTAACCACAAAAAATCTTCAAGAAAGGATTAAAGAGGCTCAAATCCAAATAAAATTTATGTCTGAAACCATAGATGATTTTAGGAATTTTTTTGCAACAGAAAAAAAGATGGCTTCATTTGATATAAATAAAGCCATTCAAAACAGTACCTTTTTAATGGATTCAGCTCTTAAAAACAATAATATTAAGTGCGAATTCATCCATAGCGGCGAGCTTTTTGCTTATGGGTATGAGAATGAAGTTTCACAAGTTTTACTAAACATAATCGCAAATGCAAAAGATATTTTACTTGAAAGAGAAATAAAAAAACCTTTCATTAAAATAGAAAGCTATGAAGAAGATAATTCTATCATTATAAAAGTTTGTGATAATGGAGGAGGTATAAAAACTAACCCCATTGAGAAAATTTTTGAGCCATATTTTTCTACAAAACATGCAAGTAGTGGCGCTGGAATTGGACTGTATATGAGTAAAATTATCATAGAAAAAAACTCTTTTGGTAAATTAAATGTTTCAAATAGCGATTTAGGAGCGTGTTTTACCATCTCTTTACCTACTCCCTAGTTTCTCCCTTTTTGTAGATAGACTTTCCAAAACCTTTGAAAAGGAGAGTCTTATGCCCATAAATAGTTCAAGACGAAAGTTTTTAAAGAGTGGTACAGTGGTTGGTTTGGCAACTACCGCAAATGCCATAACTTTGAAAAACCCAGGAAGAGATAAAAAAGATCCAAAATACATTGGTGATTCTTCCAAGCACTATATCATGGTGATAGATTTAAGAAAATGTGTTGGCTGTCAAGCCTGTAGTGCTGCTTGCAAGGTAGAAAATCAAGTTCCAAGCGAGCAGTATAGAACATTTGTAACTGAGCTTGAGCTTGGAATTTTCCCAAATGTTAGAAAAGCTTACCTACCTCAGCTTTGTAATCACTGCGATGAACCATCTTGTGTTAGTGTCTGCCCAACTGGAGCTACATTTAAAAGAGAAGATGGACTTGTTGTAGTTGATAGCGAAATATGCTGGGGTTGTGGATACTGCTTAAGCGCTTGTCCATACGATAAAAGATATTTCAATAATGAGACAAAAGTAGCAGATAAATGTACATTTTGTGCTCATAGGCTAGATGATGGATTGTTGCCTGCTTGTGTTGAGAGCTGTATAGGTGGGGCTAGAGTTTTTGGAGATATAAATGATCCAAATTCTGATGTATCTAAACTTTTTAATAGCTTTCCAACAACAGTTTTAAAGCCTTATCAAGGAAATAAACCACAAGTATTTTACATTGGGCTTGATGATAGACTTCAAGCGATTCATGAAGCTAGCCCAATGCTAGATGATGTAGTAAGAAAAGAGTTAAGTGTACTAAATAAAGAGTGGGCAAAGTTGCCAAAAGGAGTTGAGTGATGGATATTAGTACAATTGCCGCGATAGCACCTATGCGTGCTTGGGGGATAGACATTCCTAACTATTTTTGGTTTACAGGTAGCTCTGCTGCTGCTTTCATAATCTCAAGTTTCGCCCATGTTTTTGGGTGGAAAAAATTTAAGCCAATAGCTGGTTTTTCACTACTTCTTGCTTTTGTGCTTTTGGCAGTTGCGCCACTTAATTTGATTGATGATTTAAAACAGCCAGGAAGAGTGATAAACTTCTTTTTATATGGATGGGAAAACTTTGGCACTTCTCCAATGAAGTGGGGAGTTTTGCTTTTATTAGCTTATCCAATCCTAATTCTCATAGAAGCACTTGTTTTATATAGGCCATATTTTGTAAAAAGAATCCCAAATGCAAATGCTTTTTCTAAAAAACTATACTCATGCCTAGCCTTTGGTAGAACAGAGTTAAATGAACAAAGTTTGGAAAAAGATCATAAATGGGGGTTCATTTTAGGCGCCATAGGGATCCCTTTAGCTCTTAGTGTGCATGGATATACGGGTTATATTTTAGGTGCAGTTCATGCAAATACTTTATGGCACACGCCACTAATGCCAATCTTGTTTTTAGCTTCAGCTATGGTTTCAGGAACTGGACTTTTAATTGTTCTTTTGCCAATTTTCCAAAGATTTTTCACTCCATCATTAAGGGTTGATAGGGAGATGGTTTCAATCTTAGCAAAACTTTTAGCGTGGTTTATAGTGATTGATTTGGTCATTAGAGCTCTTTGGCTTAGTTTTGCAATGCCTTTTGGAATGGAGAGTAGATTTTTACTCTACCAGTTTTTTACACTTCATTTTGACATGGTTATATATGTAGAGTATGGACTTTGTCTTATTTTACCAATGATAGTTGGCTTTAGTGCACTTAGAAAAAACTTTTGGATTGTCTTTAGCGTAGGGATAATCTCAGCAGTTGGAGTTTGGCTTTTTAGATGGAACACTGTCATTGGAGGACAGGAAATTCCAAGAAGTATGCCTGGATTTACAACATATCTTCCAAATTTAATTGGTCAAAATAGCATATCTTCAGTTGCTGCAAACTGGGCAGCTTTCATAGCACTACTTGCAATAGTAGCGGTAATTTTCCCATGGGATGAAGAGATGGAAGATAATTATAAAGGAGTTAATGATGCAGCCTAAAAGACGAAATTTTCTAATAGGAACTTCCCTAGTAGCAGCAAGCGCTTCAGTTGCTGGCTATAAAGATATGCTTGGAACTGTTGCTACAATGGGCAGAAAAGGAAGGGAAGCAAAAGACCCCATTTATAGCGATGCCATAAAAAGTGAGGGAAAAGTACTTGCTACTTCATTTGATTTAAATAGCGATTTTTCTATGCGAAGCGGGGTTTGTAATGGCTGTACAAGCCATTGTGGGATGAGAGTCAAGATAGACAATGAGAGTAAAAAAGTAGTAAGAGCTAGTGGAAACCCTTACAATCCACTATCAACCGATCCGTGGCTTCCATATGATACTCCATTAAAAGATAGTTTTACAATGCTAGGCAAAGATTCGCCACATGCTTTAACTTATAGATCTACTGCTTGCGCTAGGGGGAATTTAACCATAGATAGGCATTATGATAAAGCAAGGGTTTTAACTCCACTTAAAAGAGTTGGCAAAAGAGGTGAAGATAAGTGGGTGTCAATTTCACCAAAGCAGCTTTTAGATGAGATAGTAAATGGAGGAGATCTTTTTGGAGAAGGAGAAGTAAAAGGCTTAGCTAAGATACGAGACTTAGAGAGCCCAATAGATCCAAATGATCCAAAATGTGGCCCAAAAGCTAATGGACTTTGTATATTAGGTACAGGAGATGATGGAAGAAAGCAGTTTATCATTCATAGATTAACTAAAGCTTTTGGTACTCAAAACTATTTAGGACACACGGCTATTTGCGGGCTTTCAATGAGATCTGGAGAGGCTGCGTATCTTGGAGATTTTAATAAATACCCCCACTTAAAGCCAGATTTTGAGCATTGTGAATATCTTCTTACTATTGGCACTGCTCCAGCTCAAGCTGGAAATCCATTTAAAAGACAGGCAAAGCTTTTAGCAAAAGCTAGAACAGAGGGCAGACTGAAGTGTGTTACCGTTGCACCAATGCTTACAAACTCTGATTCGATTGCAGCAGGAGATATGAGTGAGTGGATTCCAGTTAAACCAGGTGGAGATTTAGCTTTTGTGATGGGGCTTTTAAGAGTGATAATTGAAGAAGAACTTTTTAATGAAGAGTACTTAAGCCTTCCATCTAAAGAGGCAATGATTAAAGCTAATGATGCCTCATGGACTAATGCGACTCATTTAATTAGAATTGGTGGTGAAAAAGATGGTGAGATTTTAAAAAATGAGGAAGAGTTTTTAGTCATTGAGAATGAAGAGTTAAAAAGTGCATCTTTAGTGGGAAAAGCTAAGCTATTTGTAAATGAGATTTTAGAAGTTGATGGAGAGAAAATTCAAGTAAAAAGCGCAATGCAAATTTTAAAAGAGTCTGCACTTAAATATTCGCTAGAAGAGTATGCGCAAAATAGCGGAATTAGCGTGGAGAGGATAGTAAAAACAGCAAGAGAGTTTACCTCTCATGGAAGAAAGGCTGCGGTTGATTGTCATGGTGGAACTATGCACACAACTGGCTTTTACACAACCTATGCCATCATGATGCTTGGCGCAATGGTGGGGAATTTAAACTATCAAGGCGGCATGAGTGTTGGCGGTGGAAGGTATAAGGATTTTAATGGGGTTAAATATAATCTTTTAGCATATCCAGGTAAGGTGCAAACATCAGGATATAGGATAGATAGAGCTAGAATTCCTTATGAAAAAACTACTGAATATGCAAAAAAAGTAGCAGAGGGTAAAAATCCATATCCAGCTAGAGATACTTGGTATCCGCTAACTAATGCCCTTGAGAGCGAAGTAATTTTCAATAGCGCTAAAGCGTATCCGTATAAAATTGAAGCTTTAATTGGACTTAATGCAAACTTTGTTTATGGGCAAAGTGGATCTAAAAAGATTGAAGAGTTATTAAAAGATCCCAAAAAAGCCATTCCACTATTCATAAGTGTTGATCCATTTATAAATGAGACAAGCAGATATGCTGATTATATTGTTCCTGATTCAGTCATGTTTGAAACTTGGGGTGTAGTAGCTCCTTGGGCAGGGTATCAAACTAAGGCAAATAGCGTAAGATACCCAACAGTAGAAGCACCTCAAGCAAGATTTGAAAATGGTGAGCCTATATCTATGGATAGCTTTATCATTGAACTTGGGAAAAAATTAAACCTCCCAGGATTTGGCGAGAGGGCCATAAAAGGAAATGATGGAAGTTTTTATCCATTAGATAAACCTCAAGATTTTTACATTAGGGCATTTGAAAATGTTGCGCTAGATGCAGGTGGAGTAAAAGAGTGTAGCGATGAAGAGATAGCTCTAGCAGGACTTGAGCCGTTTATTCCTACTTTAAAAGAGATTTGTAGTGAGAATTGGAGAAAAGTTGCTTATGTGATGGCTAGGGGTGGAAGGTTTGAAGCTAAAGAAGATGGGTATAAAAATGGAAAATTAGCCCATCCTTATGCTAATCCAATCCAAATCTACAATGAGCCACTAGGCACAATAAGACATGCTTTAACAGGTGAGAGATTTAGCGGTGTTCCAACCTTTGTAAAGGCTAGATTGAGTGCAGGAGAACTACTTGAGGAGTTATTTCCTAAAACTAAGTATCCTTTTTCAGCCTTTAGTTACAAATCCAATGTCATCTCTCAAGCAACCGCAGCTAGCACATACTTAAAGGAGATAAAGCCTACCACTTTCATAGACATAAATCCTCAAAGTGCAAGAGGATTTTCTCATGGGCAAAAAGTAAAGCTCATTTCGCCAAATGGTGAGATTGAGGGTAGGCTTAGATTTAGACAAGGTGTTTATCCTGGAACTTTAGCGCTAGAACATGGTGCAGGAAGAGAGGGAGAGGGCGCACTTGATGTTTGGATTAATAGTGAGAAAATCGAGGGAGTTGCACTTAAAAAAAGTGGAGTAAATATAAATAAGTTAGGGCTAATGGATAGCTCAAGAGAACTTGCAACTTTAAGTGATTTTGTTATTGGTTCAAATGCAAGGCAAGCCATACCTGTAAAAATAGAGGCAATTTAGTGCCTTTCAAGCCTCTTTTTTAAGGGGCTTGAACTTTTTTAAAGAGTTTGATACTTTTTATTAAGATTTAAACTATATCATTTAGGCTTTAGTACATAGAGTTAAAAGGTTTAAATATATGAAAAGTTTAGAAGATGAGTTAAAAAAATATAGCACTACAAATAGAAAAAAATCTTACATTTGGAAAATTTTACTACTGCTTATCATTGTTGCTTCACTAATTTTTGCATATCAGCACTATTTTAAAGAAAAAGAGACAAAGTATGAGTTTAATACCCAAAGCGTTATAAGGGGTGATTTGGATGTTGTAGTTAGTGCAACAGGAAATCTAAACCCTACAAATAGCGTTGAAATAGGGATTGAAGTCTCTGGAACCATAGAAGAGATTTATGTTGATTTTAATGATGAGGTTGAAGTAGGGCAGGTTTTGGCAAGACTTGATACCACAAAACTACAATCCCAAGTTGATAGTTCCGTTGCGGCTTTGTCCATAGCTAGAGCATCACTTAAAGAGAGTGAGGTTAGTTTGGAACATAAAAAAACTCTTTATGAGAGGCTTAAAAGAATGCAAGAAGAAACGGGCGGCAAATACCCCTCAGAAAGCGAACTTGATGATGCAAAGTATGCTTATCTTGGCGCTATCTCAACACTTGAGGGAGCTAAAGCTAGGGTAATTCAAAGCGAGTATAACTTAAAAACAGATAGAGAAAATTTAGAAAAAGCTCATGTTAAATCTTCAATAAATGGGATAGTTTTAAATAAAGAGGTGGAGATAGGTCAAACTCTTGCTGCTAGCATGTCCGCGCCTAAGCTGTTTACTTTGGCAAAAGATTTAAAAACTATGGATTTAATAGTAAGTATTGATGAGGCGGATGTAGCTGATATTAAAAAGGGGCTTAATGTAAATTTTACAGTTGATGCGTATCCAAGCAGAACTTTTGAAGGGGTGATTAGGCAAGTAAGATTAAACCCAGTTACTGTAAATGGGGTTGTAACTTATGAAACATTAGTTGAGGTGAATAATGAAGAGTTGTTGCTAAAGCCGGGGATGACTGCAAATGCAAAGATAGTTACAAAAAGTATAAAAAATCAACTTCTTGTACCAAATGGCGCATTAAGGTTTAAACCAAAAGTTGAGAATAAAACCTCCTCAACCCCAAAACTTGGCATGGGGCCAAGGCCTAGGAGTGCACAACCCCAACAACAAGGAGCTAAAGAAGCTTCTACCATCTATATTTTGCATGAAAATATGCCAAAAGAGATAAGTGTTAAGGTTGTTGATAGTGATGGAAAGCTAACTGCCATTAAGAGTGATGAGCTTAAAGAGAATGATAGCGTCATAGTTTCGCAAAAAGTGCTTTGATGAATAGAGAAAATCCACTGATTGAATTTAGAAACATTGTAAAAAGCTATGGCAGGGGGCAAAACATCACCCATGCCATAAATGGCGCAAGTCTTAAGATAAATGAGGGAGAATTTGTCGCCATCATGGGGGCAAGTGGAAGCGGCAAATCAACCTCTATGAACATAATAGGTTGTTTAGATAAACCAACAAGTGGAGAGTATCTTTTTAAAGGCATTCATGTTGAGAGCTTAAACCTTAATCAAATGGCAATTCTTAGGCGAAACTACATTGGGTTTGTTTTTCAAGGATTTAACCTTTTAGGAAGAACTAGCGCGCTTGAAAATGTAGAACTACCTTTGGTTTATAGAAAAATACCAGCAAAAACAAGAGAGAAACTAGCGTTTGAAGCACTTGATAAAGTTGGGCTTAGTAGTGTTGTAAAACATACTCCAGCAGAGCTTAGCGGTGGGCAACAGCAAAGAGTAGCCATTGCTAGAGCGATAGTTACAAACCCATTAGTCTTACTAGCAGACGAGCCAACAGGAAACTTAGATAGCATAAAAAGTTTAGAAATTATGAATTTGTTAAAAATGCTAAATGAAGAGTCAAAAGTAACCATAGTGATGGTAACGCATGAAGAAGAGATGGCTAGTTTTGCAAATAGGGTGATATTTTTTAGAGATGGAAGCATTGAAGATAAGCTAAGAAAGGGGTTTAAATAATGTTTTTAAATGCCTTTTTTATTGCCATTAAAGAGATAAAAAGAAATATACTAAGAAGTATTTTAACGATTTTAGGAATTGTCATTGGCGTAGCATCGGTGATTGCCATGGTGATGATAGGTGATGGAACTACTGCGAATGTGACGGCAAATATTGAAAAACTTGGAAGCAATATGCTAACTCTAAGAGTCGGGCAGGAGCGAAGAGGCTTCATGAGAGAGGACAACACCGCTAAAGCTTTTACAAATGAAGATGTGCAGAGTATTAAAAGCGAGATTTTAAACTTAAAAGGGGTGAGTGCAGAGAATTCTACTATGGTAAATGTGGTTTTTGGAAATAGGAGCAATAGCTCTTTAGTAGTGGGTGCAACAAATGACTACTTCATCATAAAAGAGTGGGAGTTAGAGGAGGGGAGGCTTTTTGAAGAAGATGAATTAATAGGCGGAAAGTCTGTATGTATCGTTGGATCAAGCATTGTAAATCTGCTTTTTAAAGATGAGAGCCCACTAGGAGCTAACATTAGGCTGAAAGATTTTAATTGTAATGTTGTGGGAGTTTTAAAGTCCAAAGGTGCTTCTAGTTTTGGAAGGGATCAAGATGAGGTTGTCATAACTCCACTAAAAATGTACCAAAGGAAAATTCAAGGCAATCAAGATGTATCTACCATCATCATTTCAGTAGATGAAGAGAGAAACATTGAGAATGCTAAGAGTGAGATAGTTTCACTCATGCAAGAAAGAAGAGCGGTGAAGATTGGCGAGGCAGATAACTTTCACATTAGAGACATGAAAGACATTTTAGACACCATGACAAGCACTACAAAAATGCTTACCTATCTTTTGGGTTCTATTGCTGCCATAAGCCTTTTAGTAGGTGGCATTGGGATAATGAACATCATGCTTGTTTCAGTAACTGAGAGGACTAGAGAGATAGGCATAAGACTTGCCATAGGCGCTATGCAAAGTGAGGTTTTAATGCAGTTTTTAGTTGAGGCGATAGTGCTCTCAACTTGGGGTGGTGTGCTTGGTGTTGGCATTGGGTTGGTGGCTGGATATGGGGTGGTGAATGTATTTGAAGTGCCATTTATCATAAACAAAAATATCATTGTAGTTTCATTTATATTTTCAACTCTCATTGGGGTGGTTTTTGGATATTTTCCAGCTAGAAAAGCTGCGAAATTAAACCCAATAGATGCGTTAAGGCATGAATAGAGTGTTAAACTTAAGTTATTTTTGCACTTATGCGCACACTGCTTTGCTAAAAAGGCTCTCAAAGGGTATGTTTAGTTGTTCATGCAGGTTTTTTATCATCTGAGCTGTTAGTTTTCTCTGTCCACTTAAAACCTTTGAAACAACAGCTTTATCGCCTATAATGGAGATTAAGTCTTTTTGCTGTAAACCTTCTTGTTCCATTCTAAACTTTATGGCAGAGATTGGATCTGGTGCATCTAAAAAATAGTGTTTGTCTTCATAGCTTTGCACTAAGGTAACTAAAACTTCAAGTTCATCCATTTCAGGCGTATTTGGTGCCGCGTTCATAAGCTCATCTACTCTTTTTAAAGCAGCTTCATAGTCTGTTTCGTTTCTTATAGGTTTTATCATGCTATCCTCCTAAATCTTTGTGGCTTCTATTTTGTCGTACTCTTTGTGAGTGCCGATAAATCTCACATAAATCACTTGCGCATAGTAGTTTATTTTTACTATGAGCCTATATTTATTGCCATGTATGTTAAATACAACTCTACTATCTCCCACTATGCTAGCACTTTTATACTGCTCTTTTATTTCGTTTGGGTTTTGCCAATTAGCTTTTGAAGCCTCATTATACCAAGCTTTCAAGGACTGCTCACTGTCTTTGTGCGTACTGCATTCATAGAACTTTTTTAAAGTTTTTAGGGAAATAACTCTCATAAAAATATTGTAGTAAATTATTGACATTTTGTCAATCATATTTCAAAAACTGATTAAGTAACATGCTAAATAAATTCTTTTTTAACTAAGGCTTAATGATAAAAGATAAAAATATATTTGGCTCTCCTACTATGAAGAGATTGCCATCTTTGTCTTTTGTGAAACCTTCTGGGTTTTTCATCTTTTTCATCTGTTTTGAAATATCCAAATCCAAATATTTTTCAAAATTCATTTCATTGTCTATCTTTGCTAAAAGTCTTGACTCATCACTTAAAATGTAAAATTTATCCCTATACTCATCATAATGAATTGCCGATAAATCGCTTAGAAAAAAGTTGCTCTTCATAAGCTTTTCTTCCATCTCTACTTTGGCTACTTCATTAGTAAAAAACCCTTGAACTTTAACCACTTTTTTTGGAAATCTTTCATTTATGAGGTAAAAAATATCGTTTTTCACATCGTAAGATATCCCCTCAAGTCCAAAGTTTTTAAACTTTCTTAAATCTAGTGAGAACTCTTTTAGACTTTGGCTTATGTCTATGGTTTGTGTGTTTTTGTCTATGTGCACTATGTAAAATCCGCTTTTTCCTTCATCTAGTATGGCAAAAAGATTGTCTTTTATGTGCGTTAAATCCTCAGTATCTTTAAAGCCTTTGAGCTTGATGACTCTTAATACTTCGCCTTTTTTATTTAGCTCATAGATTCTTCTTGGAGAATTTGTGATGGCAAATAGTGTGTCTGTTGTGTTGTTGCAAGTTATACCAGAGAGATTTTTTCTATCTCATTTATGGTTTTTTGTTTTACTATAAAGCCCCTTTTTTCTATGAGACGGGCTTCATTATGAAAGAGTTTAAAAAGAAGTTTGTCATTTAAATCCAAGTAATGAGCTGTGACAATGCTCACAAAAAGTAGTAGAGCAAGAGTTAATGTTTTGACTATTTTCTTTTTCATAAAGTTTAAAATCTTTCAAAAATATGATGGACATTGTAGCAGGCTTGCAAAGGTTTGCATACCTTTGTTCTATTGTTTATTAATTTTAAATATTGTCTATTGTATATCTATATCAAGTTTTTTATTCTCTTTTGACTAATACCCTTGGGCTAAAACACTCTTGGTAAAAAACTTAGTTCTTATTATTTCATATTTCTTAAAATTTGTTTTTCTTAAAAAATAAATATATTCTACATAAAGGCTATTTTATGGTATCTTTCAAAGTTTGTTTTCTTTTTTAAATAAAGTTTATTTTTTATTTGCCAAACTTTTTATGTTTTATTAATTCTTATACTTTTTTGTTCCGTCAAAAAAGTATCAAAAAACCTCGTAAAGCAAGTTGTTTTTTAGGAGATTTTATCACTCATAGCTAAAAATCAAAAACTCACTTCGTTCAAACAGTTTGATTTTTTTAACGCTATTCATTTAAAAATCTTGTTTCCTAAAAAACAAAGCTTTACTTCTTGCTGGCATGCAAGACTTTTACTATGCTTAGTTTTGCTAATCATTTTTATCATTATTTAAAATTTCATTTACAATATTATCAAACTCTACAAATGAGTAAAATTTTTCTCCAAATTTTGTCAAACCATATTTTGTATAATTTAGATTGTACTCAATTTTTTCGATAAGTCCATAATTTTCTAGACCAGTTAAAGAAAATTTTTCATGCTCTTTGTCGGTAAAATAATGTATATTTTTATAAGTGCTTTCTTTATTTTTTATTGATTGAAGAAAGTAAAATTGATGTGTAACTAAGTCCTCAACAAGTTTCATAAACATTTCTGTCTCTAAATCAATTCTATACTCTTGTAAAGCGATATTCTTCAAAACCTTTTTGAAAATTCTAGATTTAATTTCATTGTTTTCAATCATAGCTTTATTAAATATCCGTATAAAAAATAGTGTAAAATCTCTACTTTTTAAAAAGTCATCCTCTATTTTTTCTTCTATATTTTCCAATTCTCTTGAAAAATCCTCAATTAATTTATCTCTTTGTTTTTGAATATTATCTGGAATATATTTATCTAATAAAATTGATATTACACTACCAGCATAAGGAATTGCACTAGTTCCAGCAACTAAAATATTTTTTAAATGAGAATTCATATTTATCCTTTTTTAGTTAAGATTAGAACCTTAATTTCGATTAGTTTTATATAATTTTACCCTACTATCGTTTGGAGTATGCAGTTCCAAGTTTTTATGTAAGATTTTAGAAAAGGTAAAAAATATTCCCAATAAATATTAATAAAAACATAACTTAGAGCAAAAACCATAATCCAAAAATTCCAACTTTTTGGAGAAGTTTTTTTGAATTTAAACCAAGCCCAAATAGAGCCGATAAAAATTACAGATAATATAATAACTTTAATAATAAAATCTTCTGTAAATTTATATTTATAAATAATTACGATTAATTTAGATAAAGAAAAAATCCAAAATAGATACATTGGCAAAATAAAAACTTTAGGTTCGGTACTGGCAAAGTCAAAACTACCATCTTTTTTTTCTATCTTGGTATCTTTTTCTTTCCCTATTTTATCTCTATTGATAAAGAAATATAAAATAATTGAGATGTAAATTATAAAAATTGTGATTAGTGATAACCAAAAAATAATAAAAAATAGTTTTTTCTCATCATAATTGCTTATACAGTCTTGAAAGTTATATATCATAGTAAGATGAATTGAGGCTGCTATCCAACTAATAGTTACAATATTTGTTGAATTTCCTAAATAAAGTTGTGTGACAAAATTAATTAGCTTTATTTTCACTATTTGAATCTTATTTCTCAATCACCTCTCCACTATTTCTATCTCATCATCTGTTAAATCATATAATTCATAAACCATTTGGTCGATTTTGTTTTCATTTGCACTGCAAATGTTTTCTAGAATTTCAAGCTCTTTTTTGAGTGCGATTTCTCTATCGAAACTATTATTTTTGATAGCTTCATCTAGCAAGATTTTATAATCTTTGATTTTTTGTTTAGCTTCTAAAATCTCATCAACTAATGCAATAAATGGTT
>Ga0265293_10002270_pt1 | contig 39219 bp, 39 predicted proteins | sample Munlanlewell138R_FD_192505 | JGI IMG/M metagenome (GOLD analysis project Ga0265293, IMG submission 192505) | Leachate microbial communities from a municipal landfill in Southern Ontario, Canada - Leachate well 138R | ecosystem: Engineered > Solid waste > Landfill > Unclassified | place: Canada... | reverse complement strand
GCAGTCGGTCAGCCCGTCACCGTTGGCGACGTAGTCGCCGCCGGCCTCGACGTCCGGCAACCGCGGACCCGGCTTGACACCGGTGTCGATGACGGCGACGGTCTGCCCTTCGCCGCGGGAGAACCGCCACGCGCCTTCGAGATTGAGCATCCGCTGGTTGGGCGAGGCGGCGGCCGGATCCGAACCGGGCAGCACGCCGGTGGTGATGCAGTCACCCTGCTGCTGCATCGGGGCGGCCGGGCCGGTGTTACCGGCCGGCGGCGGGGTTTCGGGATCGACGGTCGGCGGGACGATCGCCCACGCCGCCGGGCTCATCACCAGCGCGGCCGCACAGCCGGCCGCCGTGGCCCTGAGCCCGCGCCGAAGCACTCGGGTCATCGATTGAGAACCCAGGTGAACAGGCCCACCCCGTAGGCCATGACCGGGATCAGCGAGGCGTCGAGGGCCGCGGCCAGGAAGCTCACGTAGCGGCGCATCGGCAGCGAATAGCTCTCGGGCGAGGCGAACTTCGGGTTGGTGGCGGCGAAGATCCACACCACGGTGACCACCGCGAGCGCCACGACCGCCCACAGCGCCAACTGGTAGCGGCCCTGGATCGCGAAGGTGACCAGCAGCGCCACACCCACCAGGTACGGCTGGGCCAGCAGCCACGCCTTGCAGGCGGCGGTGTCCCAGACGCGGGCCCGCAGCACGGCCGCGGCGGCGGTGGCGATCACCACGTACCAGCCCCACACGCCCGGATCCGACTGCACGGCAATGGCCAACGAACCGAGCACCGACAGGATCACCGCGCCGGCGATGAAGCCGGTCTGATGCGCATCGCTGATCCGCACGCGGCGCGGCAGGTCTTCCAGGATCTTCAACGACGGCGCCGACGGGGCGGGGTCGCCCGGGGCGGGGATGACCGGCAACGGCAGCCGGGCCCACATCGCCGACAGGTGCGCAGCCTGCACGGTGACCAGCAGCGCCAGCACGATCAGGCCGCAGCCCAGCGCCACCAGCGACACGTTCCAGATCGCCGCGACGGCCGAGGCCACCAGGACGCCGAAGCCGACGACGGTGCCGGCGGTGAAGAAGCCCAGCGAGCGTTCCGAGATGAAGGTACTGATCAACGACCAGGCGGTCACGCCGGCGGCGGCCAGGATCAGTTGCGGCGGACCGAATTCGCCCGGCACGGCCAGCGCGAACGCCGCGGCGATCGGGGCCAGCGCGGCGATCGACAGTTCGACGGCGGGCTGCGGCGAGCGGGCCCGCAGCGCCAGCGCCGCGACGACGGCGACGGCGGCCAGCGCGCTGACGGCGAACAGGCCGGCGACATCACCGGTGAGCAGACGGTGGGCCACCGCGAAACCGGTGCCCGCCAACAGCACGACGATCACCGCGGCGCGGGCGGCGCGCTGGATGTGGGTAGTGTCCCACGGACGCTTGCGCGACTCGGAGAAGATGACCGCCGCGTCGGCGACGTCCTCGACGATGCCGGGCGCGGCGGGTCCGGCCGGAACCGGCTGCAGCGCAAGCAGATCGCCGTCGACCACGCCGACGGTGTCCAGGGTGGCGTCGAGCGAGAACGTGGCACCGCCGATCGGCGCGAGACTCAGCCGGCGGCGCGCGGTCGGCCCGTCACCGCTGTCCTGCCCCTCCTCCTCGTCCGGCAGCAGGCGCAGCACGGCCGGCATGATCTCGCGCAGCGGCACCTGGGCCGGCAGCGCAATCTCGGTGATCCGGCTGTCGGCCAGCACGGCCACGCGCACGATCGGCAGAACCGGAGTGGCAATGGTCGCCCCGGAGGTGTCAGTCATCTATTCGTTCTCTTTCAGCTTCTTTGGGTGGTGAAGTCACGGGCCATGGGTGCCGACGGAAACCATTGGCCGTCGGGCAGCGTCGCCGTGAGGTTCTGCAATGCCAGCGCGATGGCGAACGGCGTGCCAGGCGCGAAGGTGGAAATCCATTCGCCGTCGAAGGCTCGGGTGGGACTCACCAACACCCGGCCTTCGTTGGTGTCGACGACGGCGACGCCGACTTCGGCGGTCTGCTGCGTGGCCTCTCGGCGCTGCCCCGCGACGATCTCGACATATCGCCGCGGGCCGCTGAAGACCGACTGCACCACGGCGTGCGCCGAGGCGGGAACGCCGAGATATTCCAGCACACTGGACAATTCGGCGCCGTTACGCAGTTGTTCGTCGGCGCGGGCACCGACTCGGGCCGGCATGGCGAACTCGTCGAACCGCGCCGGGGCGCGGTTCGACAGGCCCACCGTCACCACCGGAACCAGCCCGTACGGTTCGGCGATGTCCATCGCCGTGAAGGTGACCAGTTGCGCGTTGCGCAGCGCGACCACCGTGTGTTGACCGCGGCGCGCGACGAGCCCGCGCAGCAGATCCCCCTCGTCGGTCCCGCTACCGACAAAGCGCAGTTCGAGCCACTGCTCCGGGTGGCAGACCACCCGGATCCAACGCTCGACCGCTGGGTCGATCCTGTCTCCGACCAACACCCCGAGGCGGGTCAGATGCTCGGTCTGGCGCGCATTGAAAGCCGCGCGTTCCGAACCGTCCCGGTACGGCGGCGTGATCGCCAGCACCCAAGGAAAGGTGCCGGCGCCCACGGTATCCGCGATGTACCAGGCGCCCTCGGCGGTCAATTCGACCGCATTGGGCGACCTCACGGGGTCAGCCCCACTTAGCGCCTTCGGCGGCGTCGCGGGCCTGCATGGCCATGGTGTTGCTCTCGTGGGTCATCGACATCGCGCGGTAGGCCCGGACGAGCTCCTCCATCGCGGTGTTCCACTGGGCCTGCCAGGCCTGGTAGGTCATACCGGTGTCACCCTGCCAGGCGCCCTGCAGCGCAGCCTGCTCGGTGGCGATGTCCGCCCCGACAGCCTGCAGGGTGCCCGCGTAGGCGCCCATGTCGCCGGCGTGGCCGATCATGGCGGGGTAGTTGTACATGATCTGGGACATCAGAAACCTCCGTAGGTGCTGGCGGCGGCGGCGTCCTGCGCGACGTAGCTGGCGCCGGCGTCACCGAGGTTGATCTGTGCGACGTCGAGCAGCGTGTTGACCTTCGCGGCCACCTCGACGAAACGGGCGTGGGCGGCCTGGAAGGCAGCCGAGGACTCGCCCATGTGGAAGGCCTGCGAGGACATCGCGGCCTGCTCGGCCTGCGCGAGGGTGCTGCGCATCAGCGCCGTCTTGGCGCCGAAGGCCGACTCCGAAGCGATGATCTGCGGGATGTGAGCGTCGAGAAGACTCATACTCGGTGTTCTCCAATCTTTGTGAGCAACAGGTTGATTCGTGCATTACGGACGTTCAGGTGGTTCCCCCTCTCCCCAGCTGTTGGGCAGCATGGGCGTGGTGGGCCCGGTGCCGAACGTGTCGTCGTCGAGCGTGTTCAACCCGCTCGCCTGACCCACGTCCTCCTTGGCTCCGGTACCACTGAAACCTCCGGTCGCCCCCAACTGCCCGGCGCCCTGGTCGGAGGCCTTGGTGGTCGGTTGCGGCCGGCTCGCGGGCTCCGGGGTCGGTTCCGGCGCAACGCCGGGCCCGTCGTCCATGGTCATGTACTCGTCGCGGTGCCCGCGGTCCTTGACCGCCGCACCCCGACGCCGACGTGCCCGGCTCTTCTCCCGGCTGGACGCCGCCGCACCAACGGCGGCAGCGGCCGGGCTACCCGAGGCCGGCGCCTTGGCGCTGCTGCCCTCGTTGAGCGTGGGCCCGACGCCTTCCTCGGGGTTGCCGCCGTGCACGGCGTACGCGACGACCTCGACGCCCGCGGGCGGCGGGGGCGCGGGCGTGCCCGCCGCGGGTGCCGGGGCGGGTGCCGGTGCCGGTGCGGGTGCCGGCGCCGCTGTCGACGGCGCCAGGCTGGCCAACGGCATGTTGTCGGGACGGTTCGGAGCGGTGGCGGCGGCGGGTTCCTCCTCGGGGGCCACCTCCGCCGGCGGTTCCATCCGCTGGATCAGTTCGTTGAGGCCGACGACGCCCAGCGCGATGAAAATCGGGATCAGCGCCGGCGACGCGGCGATCAGCGACCAGGTGGTCCAGCCGACGGGCTGGAAGATCGCCTGATAGCCGACCGCGAACAGCAGCGGCCACCAGGTCACCAACGCCTGCGCAGGATTGGTCAGGAAATCGGTGATCAACTGCTGCAGGTTGCCCAGCGGATCCTTCAGGAAGTCGATGATCGGCCCGAACAGCTGATCCATCATGTCGCCGTACTGCCCAAGCAGATCCGAGATGATGTTCGAATTCGAGTTCGCCGAACCCGCGTCCGCGGCCTGCGCCTGGTTGGCGGTCTGCATCATGTTCGCCGTGGCCATGCCGGCCTCGCCGACGCCGGGCGTCAGGATGAACGGCGCCACGGTGGTCCGCGGGGCCGTGGCCAGCGCGGCGGTGCTGATGCCTTGGTAGACGCTCATGGTGGTGGCCGCCTGCACCCACATCCGGGCGTAGTTGGCCTCGGTCACCGCGATCGGAATGGTGTTGATGCCGAAGAAGTTCGTGGCGATCAGCGCCGCCTTGGTGGCGTGGTTGGCCGCGATCTCCCCAAGCGTCGGCATGGTCGCCAGCGCCGTGGTGTAGGCGGCCGCGGCCGTCTGCTGTTCGGCGGCCATCCCCGCGCTGTTGACGCTGGCCTGCGTCAGCCACGCCAGGTACGGCAGGTGCGAGGCGGCGTACTGCTGCGCGCTCGGCCCCTCCCAGGATCCCGCCTGTACCTGACCGAGCAATGCCGTCAGTTCGGCTGCCGCCGAGGCATATTCAGCGCTCAGGCTGCTCCATGCACCCGCGGCAGCCATCAGCGGCCCGGGGCCCGGGCCGCTGGACAGCAGCGCCGAATGCACCTCCGGGGGTGAGGCGAACCAGATGGGTGCGGTCATCAGACGCCGCGGGCAATCATGTAGGTCGACGCCGCCATGGCATCACCGGTGGCGTAGCTGACGCCGGACTCGGCGACACCCATGCCGGCGCGGCCGAGCTCGCTGACCCCCTGGGCCGCGACACCGGAATGCTCGGCGCCCTGGGCGCTGAAGCCGGCTGCGGTCTGCAGCGACACCGGATCGGCCGCCGCCGGGACGACGGCGGTGATCAGCGGGGCCGCCGCGGCGTGCGCCGCCGCCAGCCGCGCGGTCAGTGCCTCCACCGCAGCGCTGGTGGCCGCCAGGCCCTCAGGAACCACACGAAGCGTCATGATGGTTACTCCCTTCCTCGTTGCGAACTCACGCCGATCAACGGATTGACGAGCTGGACATGGGTCGGTGTGTCGGTGTCGTCCAGCAACACCGCGCGGCCGGCAGGCAGCCGCGTGAAGCGATGGCCGCGGACCTTGCCGCCGTCCTGCGGATTGCCGGACAGCATCAAGGTAGTGGCCTGCAACTCGTTCATTCTCCGCATCAGCGGATTGGTCATCAAGGCGTGCCCGGAGCCGGTGGCCCGAGCGGTCACGATCACCCGCAGACCCAGATCCGAGGCCTGCGAGAGCAGACCGATCAGCGGCGTCCAGGGCCGCTGCCCGACGTAGGGACCGGAGATCGCCGGGGTGTCCGGGATCTGGTCGACGTCGTCGATGATCAGGTAGTGGGTGTGGCCGGTGTAGGTCCACCGGGCCAGCTCGGCCGGCGACAGCCCGGCCGGCGGGCGCCGCCCCTCGATGATGGCCGACAGGCCCAGCATCGCGGGGGTGATCCGGTCGATGTTGGCCGTGTACTCGTTGTCCGGGAACAACGGCTCCTCGACCATGTGCAGCCGACGGTCGATCACCGTGAACGCCACCTGATCGGCGGTGGAGTTCTCCCGCACCGTGCGGACGATGTGCCGCAGCAGCGTGGTCTTGCCGGACTTGGTGTCGCCGAGCACCATCAGCATCGGCTGGTCCCGGAAGTCCACCGGCACCGGGGCCAGGTCCTCCTCGCGCTGACCGATGACGATCCGCTCGCCGCCCAGGTACAGCGGGGCGACGTCGGCGGGCGACAGGTCGGTCGGCAGCAGGCGCACCCGCGGGGCCCGGACCTCCGGGTAGCGGGCGTTGATCTCGGCGATGCGGCCCAGTTCCGGTGCGGCGAACAGGAAATGCTCGGCGGCCATGGTCAGGCCGCGACCGGGCTGGTCGTAGGGCACCGCGTCGGCGGGCCGCTGCAGCGCCCCGACCACCCGCACGTTGCTGTCCCGGGCATCGGGCAGCCGCAGCTCGAGCCGCATCCCGAGGCCGTCGCGCATCGCCAGCGGCACCTCCAGCCAGTTCGGCGTGGTGATGATGACGTGGATGCCGTAGGCCAGGCCGTTGTTGGCCAGCTCGGTGACGCGGTTCAACATCGGGTTGCGGGTGTTGAACTGGTCGGTGTTGTCCCGGCCGAACGCGTACAGGTTGTCGATCACCAGGAACACCCGCGAGTGCGCCTGGCCGGCCCCGGCCTGCTGACGCTGCTCGAGCAGCTGTTCGAGCTCGCCGAAGGTGCGACGGATCAGCTCGGGCTCCAGCGGTGAGGCGACGCTGCCGACGTGCGCCAGGTCCTCGAGGTTCTTCAGCTGTCCGCCGCCGTAATCCAGGCAGTAGAACGACACGTCGCGCGGCGAATGCAGCGCCGCGGCCGACAGGATGAACGTCTGCAGCGCGGTCGACTTACCCGACTTGGCACCGCCGTGGATCAGCAGGTTGCCGGCCGCCGAACGCGCGTCGAAGATCAGCGGATCGCGCCGCATCTCGAACGGCTTGTCGATCTCGCCGAGCGGCCAGCGCAGCTGCCCCTCGCCGACTCCGGCATTGCTGAGCACCGTGCCCAGCCCGATCGGCTGATCCAGCGGCTCGAGCCAGAGCGCGGGCGCCTGCGGACCGTAGGACGCCAGCTGCGTGCCGATGGTGGCGATCAGCTTCTGCGGCGGGCCGCTGTAGCTGCCCTCGCCGTTGTTGACGACCGGGACCACGACGATGTCCTGGTCGGCGTCGACCTCGGTGGCGGTGAACAGCTGCGGGCGCGGATCCGCCGGGACCACGATCGATTTCGGCCGCCGCGGCGGATCGTAGATGCCGTCGACGTAGGTGCTGCGGAACTTGATGGGCTCGGCACCGGGGGCCGGCACCAGGAAGCCCTCGCCCTTGTGCTCCTTGCCCGATTCGATGTGGTACGCGTCCTCGACACCGATGATCTGGCGCGACACCGAGGGGCTGGCCACCTTCAGACCGATCCGGTACGACGTGTTCTTGTCGATGTCCTTGATCTTGCCCACGTCCAGGGTCTGCGACGCGAACAGGATATGGATCCGGAACGAACGGCCCTTGCGCGCAACGTAATCGAACAGCTCGGCGTACTCGGGATGATCGGCGAGCATCAGCGTGAACTCGTCGGCCACCACGAACAGCGTCGGCATCGGGGGCAGGTCGTGACCGGCCTCGATGGCGGCCTCGTACTCGGTCACCGAGTTGAACGCGCTGCCCTGGATGCGGCGGCCCGCGTCGCGCAGCGCGTTCTCGCGCCGGGCCACCTCACCGCGCAGGGTGTCGGCGAACCGGTCGGCCAGCGACTTCTTCTCGGCCATGTTCGAGATCACCGCGACGACCTGCGGGAAGTTGCGGAAGATGTCCGCGCCCGCCTCGCCCTTGAAGTCGGCGTAGATGACGATCAGCCGGTCGGCGGAGTGAGTCGTCAACAGCGACAACAGGATCGCCATCAGCGTCTGGGACTTGCCGGAGCCGGTCATACCGATCATCAGGCCGTGCGGCCCCATGCCGCCCTCGGCCTCGTCCTTGAGGTCGAAGTACAGCGGCTCACCGGTGGCGGTGACGCCGATCGGGACCCGCAGTTCGTCCTCGCGGCGGCGCGGCGCCCACAGCGTCGGCACGTCCAGTTGCGTGGCGTCCTGGATGTCGAGCAGCGTGGTGAAGGTCGCGCCGCTGGTGGCCGCCGAGCGCAGCCCGGCGTGGGTGGGGTTGGAGTCCCACCGCGACAGCAGCCGGGCCAGGTGCGCGGCCTCGTCGGTGGACAGCGTGTCGGCGTGGCTGACCGCGGGCTGCCAGCCCTTGGCGCCCCAGCGCTCGATGGCGCCGTCGGTGAGCTGGAAGATCGGCTTCTCCGGATCCGGGTACTGCTCGCGATGCGGCTGCGTATCGGAGATCTGGATGACCGTGACGCCGGCCAACCCGGCCGACAGCACCGACGTCGACAGGTCGTAGCCCGGGTCGTCGACGACGATCAGCAGGTGCCGCAGCCCGAGCGCGCCCGGGTCCGAGCCGTCGAACAGCGGCCGCTCGGCCAGCACCGGCCCGATCTTGGAGATCAGCTCATTGGGGTTGGCGGTCAGGAAACGCGCCGGCCCCACACCGTCGACCGCACCCGGGATGTCCACGTGCGGAAGCCATTTGAGCCAGGACCAGCTCTCGGACTCCAACTCGGGGCTGGCCAGGGCGATCCCCAGCACACCCGGGTCGTGCCAGGTGGCGGCCTGTGCGATCCAGGCCCGCACCGCGGCGTGCACCTCGTCGGTGTCGCCCACCACGGTGATCCGGGACAGCTTGGTCAGATCCAGGCCCGTCGGCGCGCTGCGCACGGTGCGCTGGGCGTCGAGCAGGCTGCGCAATGCGCTGTGCGACACCGGTTCCAGGTCGACCTCGTCGACGGTGTCCTTGACCCGCAGGGCGGTGTCCAGCGGCACGTCGTTGCGGCCGGTGCGGATCAGCAGGAAATCGGAGTCGTGCGGATCGCGCTCCCACTGCCGCCGCGAACCGGGCACCGTGGCCAGGTCCTGCGGGTCGGGGTGCGACCACTCGAGCGCGGCGCGCTGATCGGCGGCCTGGGCGCGGATGTTGTCCCGCACCACCGACAGGTACCGCAGGTAGTCGGCGCGTTCGGCGTCGATCTCCTCGGTGCGCAGGTTGTTGTTGTTCCCGCGGTAGAGCGCGGTGGCCGCGAGCAGCAGCACGAACGGGAAGAACAGCATCTGCGGGGAGATCAGCCGCATGCCGGTGGCGACCATCGCGACGATCATGCCGACGATCAGGATCACGATCATGTACGGCAGGGCCCGGCGCAGCAGCGACGGCGGCACCGCGCGCGGCAGTTCCGGCGGGGCCTCGATGGTGATCGTGCCCTTGCGAACCTCGGGCCGCGGCAGCCGCCGGCGGGCCTCGAAAATCAACCTGCTCATCGGCTCTCCATCCCGCCCGTGCTGGTGTACGCGGTCAACGCATCGGCCTTCGACAATGCGGGACCCGCGCTGAACAGTGACAGAACCGACCACGGGATGGCCGTCGCGGGCGGGGTCAAGCCCAGCGCCTCAACGGTTTTGGCGAGTTCGTCTTGGTCGGCACCTTCGATGCCGTAGCGCACGCCGGTGTCCGCGACCCAGAACAGCGAACCGGCGAGCGGCGAAGTCGGCTCCTGGCCGACGGTCTGGGTGAAGTACCCGGTGCCGACGGGCAGCGCGACCCGGGCCGCGGTGATGCCGGACCGGCTGGGCGCCAGGTCCAGGGTGCGCACACCGTCGGCGATGGGCAGCGCGGCACCCGAGAGCAGGCTCAGCGAGCTGGTGCTGGCGTCGACGGCCTTGGTCCACCGCACGCAACTGATGGGCGCCGAATCGGCGTCGACGATGCTCAGCCGCTGCGCCGGGAAGGCGGCGGTGTCCAGCAGCCGCGACTCCGGCAGCTGGGCGATCTCGTCGGCGTCCAGCCGCGGCGGCTGATCCAGGCCGAAGGAGTTGGTGTTGCGCAGCAGCGTGGCGAGCACCTGCGACACCGGCTGCAGCCCGTCGGGCAGCACCGCGTAGTGCGCCAGCGTGTTGTCGGTGCCGTAGGCCACGACGACGGCACCGACCGGGGCCGGGACGGTCAGCGGGAACCGCGGGGCGCTGCCCGCTTCCGGGATGGCCGGCGCGCGCAGCGGCGCGCCCTCGGGGATCGCGTTGAACAGTCCAGGCGAAATCGGCCGGGGCGCAGGGATGTTCGCCTCGAAGCCGAGCGCGGCGGTGACCGCGCGGTCGGCCAGGTCGATCGGGCTGCGCCGTCCGTTCCACAGCAGCCAGGTGCCCGCACCGCTGTCGACCAGGATCGCGTGATCCTCGGCCAGCGTCGCGGCGCGCTCGCTGCCCTCGGCGGGCGCGCCGGCGATCACGGTGACACCGGGGGTGGTGGAACCGACGCCGTCGCACACGGTCCAGTCCGCGTCGCGCACGGAGTTCTGCACCATCCGTTCGGGCGCACCGGGAATGCCGACCATATTGCCGCGCGGCAGCTTGTCCAACTGCGCGCTGCGCACGCCGGCCGGCTTGGCCGCCTCACCGGCGATCAGCCGCGCCGAGGTGAGGTTGAGCACCGGGTGCAACCGGTCGTTGACCCGGACGTACATCGCGGAGCTGTCGCGATCGGTGAGGACCACGCTGTTGCCGACGTCGCCGCCGGGCCGGATCCACGAAAAGACCAGGCAGCCAAGCAGTCCCGTGACCACCGCCAGGACGCCGACGAGCACGCCGCGGGTCTGGGTGCGCAGCGGATCGACCAGCATGCGGGTGTCGTGCAGGGCTACACCGGAGGCCAGCCGGCGCACGACGAAGCGCCAGCCGGTGACCTGATGCTTGGTGACGAAGCCGCGGCGATAGGTGACGCCCTCGGGGTTCTTGTTCTCCGGGGTGCGCGACGCGAAGGACCGGCGGTCCTCGTTGTTCTCGACGTCGTCGTCGCCCCCGCCGAGGGGACGACGCTGGGTGCCGCTCATGCGGGCACCGTCAGGCCAAGTCCGCGCAGCAACGGCGTGACCGCGTGACCCACATCGCCGGCGGTGATCGTCATCAGCTCCTCATCGGTGAATTCGTGTGCGCCGCCTGCCGCGGCATCATCCAGATGATCGAGCCGGAACTCGCGCTCCTCCTCGGAACGCTCGACCACGTTGCGGACAAAACGGCCGTTACCGGCGATGTCGAGGCTGCGGCGGTCCACGCCGTTGGCGTCGGGCATCGTGGTGGTGGCCAGGTGGTTGCACAGGACCTGCAGGTCGTCGAGGGCGGCCTGCTCGAACACGCTGTCGCGCTGGCTCGCCATCGCGGCGGCGATCTCGACGAGTTCGCCCGGGGTGTAGGACGGGAAGTCGATGCTGCGGGTGAACCGCGAGCGCAGACCCTCGTTGGTGTCCAGGAAGCGGTCCAGGTCGGCGCGGTAGCCGGCGATGATGACCACGAGGCGGTCGCGGTCGTTCTCCATCCGCGCCAGCAGCGTGTCGATGGCGACCAGGCCGAAGTCGTTCTTGGCGCCGGTGGCCACCAGGGCGTAGGCCTCGTCGAGGAACAGCACACCGTCGAGCGCGCTGTCGATGATGGCGTTGGTCTTGGCCTCGGTCTCGCCGATGTGCTGGCCGATCAGGTCGGCGCGGTGCACCTCGCGCACGTTCTCCTTCTTCAGCAGCCCCAGCCCGCAGTAGATCTTGGCGACGACGCGGGCGATGGTCGTCTTACCGGTTCCGGGCGGGCCGGCGAACACCAGGTGGTGCGAGCGCTGCGCGACGGCCAGGCCGCGCTCCTGGCGCAGCAGGGCCATGGCCACCGAACTCTTCAGCCGCGAAACCTGGTCCTTGACCTCTTCGAGGCCGATGAACTCACCGAGTTGCTCCTCAGCCTCGGCGAGTAGCGCGGCCTTGCGCTCGTGCGCGCCGGGATCGACGAAATCGGCGTCGCTGGGCTCGGTTTCGGGATCCCACGGGTCGGTGCGGGCGTCGATGCGGGCCGCGGTGGTGGTGACGATGCCGAACGTCGGATCCGAGAGCGCCTCTTCGACCTGCTGGTTCTCCGGGTTGGCGGCATAGAGGTCTTGCAGCACCTCGGCGGCGTCTTCTTCGAGGCCGTGCGCGCGCAGGGCCAGCGCCTTGGCCAGCGAGCCGTCGACGACGGCGACGTCGATCGGGCCCTCGGGCTCCTCGAGGTAGGACAGCGCGGGCGCGAACATGCCCAACCGGGCCAGGGCGGTGCCCAGCGCGACCTTGACGGCGTGGGCGAACGTCTCGTCGAGCGCCTTGTCGTTGACGATCGGGGTCAGCAGCTTGACGACGTCGGCCCAGCGTTCGGCGCGGAAGTTCAGCGCGGCGCGCACCCAGCGGGCATCGTGCCAGCCCGGGCGGCGCTCGCCGATCTCGGCGACGAGGGCGTCGGCGTCGGCGAACCGGCCGGCGGTCGCCAGGACCGCGGCGTAGGCGAGGCGGAAGTCGTCGGGCTCGGTGGCCCGCAACTGGAGGTAGAGCCCGGTGTCATAGGTGAAACCGAGCGTCTTGACGGGAAGTTCGATCTTGCGTTGCAGAATCCCGGCGGTGTTGACCGTCCCGGCGATGTTCTCCAACACGTGCGGCGAGGTGTCGCCGGCGGCGGCGAGGCCGATCCATGCGTCGCACTGCTCGTGGGCAACGCGGGTCAGGGCGGTGAACCCGGAGCGGGCCGCGGTGAGGTCCGCGGGCCGCTGGCGTTCGTACACCTTCAGACCGAGCGCCTTGGCGCACGTCGCGAACCGGCTGACGACGTCGTCGTCGACCCGGGTGGCGGTGTGCACCGTGAGAATGTCACTCCCGTTTTCTGCGGTTCCCATAGTCATTTCCGGCGGGACGCAGCGCACGGCCACCCCACCCGTTCTCCTAGGCCTCTTACATGGACGTGAAGTACTTCACGTTAACTTTGCTGAAGTTAGCATTGCATAAGCTAACTGTCGAGACTTTCCTCAGGCCCGTCTTAGGTGCGGTCGACTACCGTTTAACACCACTGACCAGGGTGTTTGCCCTGATCATGGCGTCAGCCTGGGTTCCTGTGTCCGGGACCACACGGCCGAGTTCGCCCAGGTACTGCAACAACGGCGTGGTTACGGTGTCCCAGCCGCGGGCGCCGAACCAATCGTCGGCGCGGGCGAACTGCTCGTTATACACCAGCGTGAAGAAGCTGTTCTCCTCATCGGCCGCGGATTCGGCCGCCTTGGCGGCCTCGAAGGCCTCCGCCGGCATCGGTTCGCCCTCCTCGACCCCCACGAAGCTCCCCGGGGCGGCAAGTGCGTCGATCCCGCGAAACAAGGAGTCCTGGGCGGCAGCGGGGAGGTAGATCAGCAATCCCTCGGCGATGAATGCCGCGGGCGCCGTGTGGTCGAAGCCCGCCTCCCGCAGCGCTCGTGGCCAGTCGTCGCGCAGGTCGACCGGGATCTCCACCCGCGCGGCCATGGGCGTCTCGCCGCGCTCCTCGAGGACGGTCCGCTTGAAATCGAGGATCTGCGGTCGGTCCAACTCATAGATCACTGTGTCGGCCGGCCAGTCCAGCCGATAGGCCCGCGAGTCCAAACCGGCCGCGAAGATGACCACCTGACGCACCCCACCGGCCGCAGCGTCGGCGAAGAAGCTGTCGAAGTAGCGGGTACGAACCCCCTGGAAGTTGACGAAGTGGACGCCGAAATCACCCGCGAGTTTGTGGTTGGGCACCGTTCCGTCGAGAACGGCGGCCCAGGGCCCGCCCACTGCCCGGCAGAACACCTCGGCATAGGGATCCACGGCCGCGGGGTTCGGTTTTTGCGCCTCCACCGCCCGCGCGGCCGCGACGAACAACGCGGTCGAGCCAACGCTGGTGGTGATGTCCCAGGAATCGTCGTCGGTGCGCATTTCGGCGAGGCTACGCCGCCGAACTGACAGCGGGCTCAGACAAGCGGCTTGCCGGTACGCACCCGGCGGTCGAGGTCCTTGAGCAGCACGTTGAACGGGAATTGCCGCAGGAATCGGGGCAACACGTTGTTGACGGTCCGCAGGACGGCCATCAGGCGGTCGAAGCGGCGCTGATGTTCCGCATCCCAGGGCAGCCGCATCTCGTCGCGGAACCGCTGCGGCAGGAAGCCCGTGGTGATCAGCAACCAGAACGCCTCGTGGCGCTTCTGCAGGAAGCGGGGCATCCTCATGCCGCGCAGCCGGTTGGCCGCGATCGGGTACAGGTACTCGCGCACGGCATCGTCGATGTGGACCTTCTCCAGCGACTCCTGCCAGTACTGCTCGAAGGCGGCGCGGTCGGCCGGCCACATCTGTTCGGGCACCTGCAGCGTGGTCGCCAGGGGCATGCCGTCGACGTAGTGCCGGTCGGCGGTCTGTTCGTCCATCTCCCCGATGAACGTGCGGTAGATGTCGACGCCGCCCTTGTACAGGCAGGCCCCGACCCACAGCTGCAGATCCTTGTCGAAGGCGTTGTACTTGACCGGGCTCTTGCTTTCCTCATTCGAGTACACCTGCGCGTGCGCGCCGTTGACCGCGCGGCGGAACGCCGCCTTCTGCTCATCGGAGCCGCGGCTGGCCACCGCCAGGTAGGTGAAGGTGGTGCGGGCCCGCTTGATGGGGTGCCGGTCCACCCGGCCGCTCTCGACACGGCTCTCCATGACGCCGTAGCCAACGCCGGGCAGCGCCAGCTGCATGATCACGTTGGCAGGTCCGGCCAGCAGCGCGACGCCCATCAGGCCGTCGTCGATGCTGGCCCCTCGGCCCAGCACCGACCCGCGGCGCACCGGTGCGGGGCTCACTTCACTGATCGTCATGGTCCACCCGTCGACTAAATGTGACAACAGTTGTTACCTGATATTGCCCGAGCCGTCGATTCAGTGTCAAGATGGGGGCATGGCTCGCCCGTACCGCGGGGTCGACGCCTCCGAGCGGCTCGCGCAGCGTCGGCAGCGCTTCCTGAATGCAGGTCTGGAACTGCTCGGCGGCCAGACCGACCCCGACCAACTGACCGTCCGGGCCATCTGCGCGCAATCGGGCCTGACGGTGCGCTACTTCTACGAGAGCTTCACCGACAAGGACGCCTTCGTCGAGGCCGTCTTCGACACCGTCACCGCGCAATTGGCGACCACCACCCAGGCCGCCGTCGCCACCGCCTCGCCCGCCGACCAGAACCGGGCGGGCATCACGAACCTGATCCGCACCATCGCCGACGACGCCCGGGTGGGCCGGCTGCTGTTCAGCCAGCAGCTGTCCAACGCGACACTGCTGCGGCTGCGGCTCAAGCACCAGGGCCTGTTCATCGCGCTGGCCGGCCGCCACATCCAGGACGCGCTGCACCTGGGCGGCAGCAATCGGCTGGCCGGCACCACGCATTTCGTGCTCGGCGGTCTGCAGCAGGCCATCAGCGCGTGGCTGGCCGGTGAGGTGAAGCTCGGCGTCGACCAGTTCGTGGACCTGCTGGTCGACATCCTCGCCGACCTCAACGACCCCGGCCTGTTCCGCGGCTAAGGCGCCGGCACCCGCCGGTCGGCTTGCGTCTTGGGCACCGTGGTGGTGTCGGAGGCCTCGAATTGGCGGGTCCAGCAGGCGAATTCGAGGGTAATGCCGTCCGGGTCGGTGAAGTAGAAGGACCGCACGTAGACGCCGGGGTGCACTTCGCGGGCGACCTGCCATTCGCTCTCGTCGTGATTGAGCACCGGCCCCACCCGCACACCCTTGTCCTTGAGCTTGCGCCGGTACTCGTCGAACTTCTCCTCCGGCACGTGGAAGGCCAGGTGGTTCATGGTGCTCACCGCGCTGACGATCTCGCCGAGGCCGGGCAGCGCGTCGGGCGAGGAGACGCCGGGCACCCGGTCCGGGGCCTCAGCGAACCAGAAGAACGCCACGCAGGACCCGCCGCCGGCGTCGAAGAAGAAGTGCTGCCCCATCCCGCCGGGCAGGTCCAGCGATTTGATGAGCGGCATGCCCAGCACGCCGGAGTAGAAGTCCACGGTGCGCGCCATGTCGGCGCAGACCAGGGCGGTGTGGTGGATGCCGCCCAGGTCGAACTCGGTGTTGGTGTTGTGCGGCTTGATCATAAACTGAATGTAACATCAGGTTCAGTTGCGCCCAAGAGATCAGCGAGGAACATTTCGGTGACCCAACCGACCCAACCGACCCGGCGGGGCAGGGCGACCCAGGCCGCCATCGACGCGGCGGCCCGCACGGTGATCGCCCGCAAGGGCGTGCTGGCCGCCACCGTGGCCGACATCGCCGCCGAGGCCGGTCGCTCCACGGCGTCGTTCTACAACTATTACGACTCCAAGGAGGCGATGGTCCGGGTCTGGGCGCAGCGCTTCCGCGACGAGGCGACCGACCGCGCCCAGGGCGCCACCCGGCACGGCCTGTCGGACGCCGACCGCGTGCACGAGGCCGCGGCCGCGCACTGGCACACCTACCGACATCGCCTCGCCGAGATGATCGGCGTCTCGCAGCTGGCCATGGTCAACGACGACTTCGCCCGCTACTGGGAGCAAATGTGCGCCGTCCCCACCGAATACATCACCGACATGGTGGTCCGCGCGCAACAGCAGGGCTACTGCCCCGACGACGAACCCCGCCTGCTGGCCCAGGCCATCGTGTCGATGCTCAATCAGTTCTGCTACCTGCAACTGGCCGGCCGCTCCGGCGGGCACGAGGGGGACGTCGACGACGAGGCCTGCATCCGCACGTTGTCCCACATCTTCTACCGCGCGATCTTCAGCAAGGAGCCGTGATGACCACCGAGATCGTCCGCAAGTTCATCGGCATGGACTCCCCGACCGGCGGACGCGCGGGCGCCGGCGGGCACCCCTGCCAGGGCCTCTATCACCACGCCGCGGGTCAGCGCCCCCGCGTCGCGATGATCGCCACGCACTATCAGATCGACTTCTCCGAGCACTATCTCGCCGAGTACCTGGCCGCCCGCGGCATCGGATTCCTGGGCTGGAACACCCGCTTCCGGGGCTTCGAGAGCAGCTTCGTGCTGGATCACGCGCTGGTGGACATCGGCGTCGGGGTGCGCTGGTTGCGCGAGGTGGCCGGGGTGGAAACCGTTGTGCTGCTCGGCAATTCCGGCGGCGGCTCGCTGATGGCCGCCTACCAGGCCCACGCCGTGTCGGGTGCGGGCCGGGTCGAGTTGCCCACCGCCGACGGCTATGTCGCCAGCGCCGCGCATCCGGGCCGTCCCGACGTGCTGACGGCGTGGATGGACGGCGCCGTCGTCGACGAGAACGACCCGGTGGCCACCGATCCGGAACTGGATCTGTTCGACGAACGCAACGGTCCGCCGTTCTCCGACGAATTCGTGGCCCGCTACCGCCGCGCGCAGATCGCCCGCAACGAGGCCATCACCGACTGGGCCGAGGCCGAGTTGCAGCGCGTGCGCGCCGCGGGTTTCTCCGACCGGCCCTTCACGGTGTGCCGCACCTGGGCCGACCCGCGGATGGTCGACCCGGGCATCGAGCCCACCAACCGCACCCCGAACCTCTGCTACGCCGGCGAACCGCGGCGGGCCAACCGCTCCACCCGCGGGATCGCCGCGGCCACCACGCTGCGCAACTGGCTGGGCATGTGGAGCCTGCGGCACGCCAAGACCCGCGCCGAACCGCACCTGGCCCGCATCGAGTCCCCGGCGCTGGTGATCAACGCCGAACAGGACACCGGGGTCTTCCCGTCGGACGCGGCGCGCATCCACGACGCGCTGGCCAGCACCGACAAGTCCCGCGTCGACATCGACACCGACCACTACTTCACGACCCCCGGTGCCCGCGACGAGCAGGCGGATACCATCGCGGCATGGATCAGGAAACGATGGGCCTGAGGGTCCTCGCGCACTTCAAGCCGGGCGACCGGGCGACCGAACGAATCGCCGCCGAGTCCGACTGGCTCGACGTCCGTTGGGTCGCCGAGGACGACGACGAGGCGTTCTACCGTGAGTTGCCCGAGGCCGAGGTCCTGTGGCACGTGCTGCGCCCGGTGTCGGGGGCCGATCTGGAGAAGGCACCCAAGCTCAAGCTGATCCACAAGCTGGGTACCGGCGTGAACACGATCGACGTCGAGGCCGCCGCCAAGCGCGGCATCGTCGTGGCGAACATCCCCGGCGCCAACGCCGCGTCGGTGGCCGAGTGCACGGTCATGCTGATGCTCGCGGCGCTGCGCCGGCTGCCCGAACTGGACAAGGCCACCCGGGCCGGGACGGGCTGGCCCAACGACCCGAGCCTGGGCGACCGCGTTCGCGATCTCGGCAGCTGCACCGTCGGGCTCGTCGGCTTCGGCAGCATCGGCAAGCGCGTCGAGCAGATCGTGCGCTCGATGGGCACCCAGGTGCTGCACACCTCGACCAAGCGCGACGAGCACAGCGTGAGCTGGATGCCGCTGGACGACCTGCTGGCCAAGAGCGACATCGTCTCCATCCACGCGCCCCTGACCGACGCGACCGCGGGCCTGATCAACGCCGAGAAGCTGGCCAAGATGAAACCGGGCGCCATCCTGATCAACACCGCGCGCGGCGGCATCGTCGACCAGGAGGCGCTGGTGTCGGCGCTGCAGTCCGGTCAGCTGGGCGCCGCCGGCCTCGACGTCTACGCCGAGGAACCGGTGCCGGCCGACAACCCGCTGCTCGGCCTGGACAACGTGCTGCTGATGCCGCACGTCAGCTGGTACACCGCCGACACCCTGGACCGCTATCTCGACGCGGCGGTGCAGAACTGCCGGCGCCTGCGCGACGGGCAGGCCCCCTACTTCGTGGTCAACGACGCCGAGCCCGCCTGAGCCACCGGGAACTGACTGCCGAGTAGGCTCGTCGCCAACCGACCGACCGGTTATCAGAGGGAAGGGCGACCGATGCCGATCGCAATCAGTCCGGAGCACGTAGACCTGGCCGATTCGGTGCGCGCCCTGGTGGCGCGCGTCGCGCCCGCCGAGGTGCTGCACGAGGCGCTCGAAACGCCGATCCCCAACCCGCCGCCGTACTGGAAGGCCGCCGCCGAGCAGGGCTTGCAGGGGCTGCACCTGGCCGAGTCGGTGGGCGGACAGGGCTTCGGGATCCTCGAATTGGCCGTCGTGCTGGCCGAATTCGGCTACGGCGCGGTGCCCGGACCGTTCGTGCCGTCGGCGATCGCCAGCGCGCTGATCGCCGCGCACGACCCGAACGCGCAGGTGCTCTCGGGGCTGGCGGTCGGTGAGACCATCGCGGCCTACGCCATCGATTCCGGGCTGACCGCGACGCGGCAGGGCGATGCCCTGGTGATCCGCGGCGAGGTCCGCGCGGTGCCGGCCGCGGCCCAGGCCTCGGTGCTGGTGCTGCCGGTGGCGGGCCTCGATTCGGCGACCTCGGGCGCCGAGTGGGTGGTGCTCGACGCCGACACCCTCGAGATCGAACCGGTCCAGAGTGTCGATCCGCTGCGTCCCGTCGCGCATGTGCGGGCCAACGCCGTCGAGGTCGGCGACGACCGGGTGCTGTCGAACCTGAGCCGCTCGGCGGCGCACGCGCTGATGTCGACCCTGCTGTCCGCCGAGGCCGTCGGCGTCGCGCGGTGGGCCACCGACACCGCTTCGGCGTATGCCAAGATCCGCGAGCAGTTCGGCCGCCCGATCGGGCAGTTCCAGGCCGTTAAGCACAAGTGCGCCAACATGATTGCCGTCACCGAGCGGGCCACCGCCGCGGTGTGGGACGCCGCCCGCGCCATCGACGAGGTCGCCCGCGGCGACTCCGACCTCGAGGGCGCGCACATCGACTTCGCCGCCGCGGTGGCCGCCACGCTGGCCCCGGCCGCCGCGCAGCACTGCGCCGAGGACTGCATCCAGGTGCACGGCGGTATCGGCTTCACCTGGGAGCACGACGCCAACGTGTTCTACCGGCGCGCGCTGGTGATCGCCGCCTCGTTCGGCCGCGCCGCCGATTACCCGCAGCGCGTGGTCGACGCCGCCACCGCCACCGGGATGCGCGGCATCGACATCGACCTCGATCCGGACACCGAGAAGCTGCGCGAGGAGATCCGCGCGGAGGTCGCGGCGCTGAAAGCAATTGCGCGCGAGGAACGCAACACCGCGATCGCCGAGGCCGGCTGGGTGCAACCGCATCTGCCGAAGCCGTGGGGGCGCGCTGCCACCCCGATCGAGCAGATCATCATCGCCCAGGAGTTCGCCACCGGCCGGGTCAAGCGCCCGCAGATGGGCATCGCGGCCTGGATCATCCCGTCCATCGTGGCGTTCGGCACCGACGAGCAGAAGCAGCGCTTCCTGCCGCCGACCTTCCGCGGCGAGATGATCTGGTGCCAGCTGTTTTCCGAGCCCGGCGCCGGGTCCGACCTGGCCAGCCTCAGCACCAAGGCCACCAAGGTCGACGGCGGCTGGCGCATCACCGGCCAGAAGATCTGGACCACCGGCGCGCAGTTCTCGCAGTGGGGCGCGCTGCTGGCGCGCACGAACCCGTCGGCACCGAAGCACAATGGCATCACCTACTTCCTGCTCGACATGGCCAGCGAGGGCGTCGAGGTCAAGCCGCTGCGCGAGCTGACCGGCAACGCGATGTTCAACACCGTCTTCATCGACGACGTGTTCGTCCCCGACGACATGGTCCTCGGCGAGGTCGACCGCGGCTGGGAGGTCAGCCGCAACACCCTTACCGCCGAACGGGTTTCGATCGGCAGCAGTGAGCCGCCGTTCCTGCCCAGCCTGGACAAGTTCGTCGAGTTCGTCGGCGAGGGGCACTTCGACCAGATCGAGCAGAACCGCGCCGGGCAGCTGATCGCCGAGGGGCATGCCGCCAAGCTGCTGAACATGCGCTCGACGCTGCTGACGCTGGCCGGTGGCGACGCGATGCCGTCGGCCGCGATCTCCAAGCTGCTGTCGATGAAGACCGGGCAGGGCTACGCGGAGTTCGCGGTGTCGTCGTTCGGGACCGACGGGGTGCTCGGCGACGAGCAGACCCCGCAGGGCGTCTGGGCGCAGTTCCTGCTGGCCAGCCGCGCGACCACCATCTACGGCGGCACCTCGGAGGTGCAGCTGAACATCATCGCCGAGCGGCTGCTGGGCCTCCCCCGCGACCCGTAGCGGTCCGCCGGGGTGGGTATACGCCCACCATGGCGGTGCATATCGGAACCTCGGGCTGGTCCTACGACCACTGGAACGGCGTGCTATACGAGCCGGGCCTGGCCAAGACCAAGCGGCTGTGGCGTTACACCAGCGAGTTCGACACCGTCGAGCTCAACACCAGCTTCTACCACTGGCCGCGGGCGACGGCGTTCGCGCGCTGGCGCGAGGAGCTGCCCGAGGGCTTCCTGATGACGGTGAAGGCACCCCGCGGCCTGACCCATCCCCGGCGGCTGCGCAACCCCGAGCAGTGGATCGAGCGAATCGCCGACAGCTGGCCCGAACTCGGCGACCGGCGCGCCGCGCTGCTGGTGCAACTGCACCCCGCCCTGCAGCGCGACGACGAGCGCCTCGACCACTTCCTGAGACTGCTGCCGCCGGGCACCGCCGTGGCGATGGAACTGCGGCACCCGTCGTGGGATGCCCCCGAGGTCTATGACCTGCTGGAGCGCTACGGCGCGGCGTACGTGGTGATGAGCGGGGCGGGCATGCCGTGCGTGCTGCGGGCCACCGCCAAGCTGGTGTACGTCCGCTTTCACGGGCCCGATGACGCGCCGCTCTACGCCGGCTCCTACAGCCCCGACGACTTGCAGTGGTGGGCACGGCGCATCGACGAGTGGCGCCGCCAGGGCCGTTCCGTGCTGGCGTATTTCAACAACGACGGCGGCGGCAACGCCGTGCGCAACGCCCGGGATCTGCGGGCCCTGCTCGTTTAGCTGGACGCGGAACGCAGGGCGCTCAGCAGTGGCCCGGCGGCCTCCTCGAGGAATCGGTCCTGGCTCTCATCACCGATCTGGACCAGCGCGATATCCGTGAAACCGGCCTCCCAGTACGCGCGGACGGCTTCGACGATCGCGTCGAGGTCCGGTCCGCACGGAATGCTCTGTGCCACGTCATCCGGACGCACGAACTGGCTGGCCGCCGCGAAGCCGGCCGGTGTCGGCAGATCGGCGTTGACGTCCCAGCCGCCGCCGAACCACCTGAACTGTTCATGGGCACGCTGCACGGCGGCGTCGCGGTCGGGGTCCCAGCAGATCGGGATCTGGCCTATCGCGCGCGACTCACCCGGCAATCCGCGAGCTTTCCGGGTGTCGTGCCACCCGCTCACCAGCTCCCGGTCCGGTTGCACCGCGACCAGGTGGTCGGCCAACGGGGCGAACGCCTCGATCGATCTGCCGCCGGACACCGCGGCCGCGATGGCCACCGGGACAGCCGGCAGATCCCACAGTCGCGTCGAGTCCACCTCGTAGTAGGTGCCCTTCCAGTCGAGCAGTTCCCCGCTGAGCAGTTCGCGGATGATCCGGATGGCTTCGCGCAGCATGTCGTGCCTGCGCTTGACAGTCGGCCAGCCCTTGCCGACCACATGCTCGTTGAGGTTTTCCCCGCTGCCCAATCCGAGGGTGAACCGTCCGTCGGCCAGGATCTGTAGCGTCGCGGCCTGCTGCGCGACCACAGCGGGGTGATACCGCATCGTCGGGCAGGTCACGTAGGTGAACAGCTCGACGCGCTCGGTGGCCTGGGCCACCGCACCCAGGGTCACCCAGGCGTTGGGTGCGTGTCCCTGGGAGCTCAGCCACGGTGAGTAGTGGTCACTGGAAGCTTCGAAGTCAAACCCTACTTGTTCGGCCGAAACCGCATATCGGACAAGTTCTTTGGGCCCACTTTGCTCGGTGAACAGGGTGTATCCGAACCGCGTCATCCCGGACGGATACCCGCACGCGCCTGAGGTAAACGGCGCTCAGAGCAACCCTGCCGCCAGGTGTAGGTCTTCTACCAGCGCCCCGAACGCCGCCTCGCGTTTGTCCGACGGACCGCGCAGCACCGACGACGGGTGCGGGATGGCCAGCACGTGCGGGTCGCTGCCGGGCAGCGCCGCGGCGGCCTCGTCGGACAGTTCCAGCACCTCCCCGCGATGGGCAGTGAGGCGAAAATCGCTGCCCATCAACGCCTTCGCCGCCGTCGCACCCAGGAGCACCACCACCTCCGGTGCCACCGCCGTCAGTTCGGCGAACAGCCACGGGCGGCAGGCCACCACCTCGGTGCGGCTCGGGGTCTTGTGGATGCGCCGCTTGCTGCCGGCGGCCCGGGTGAACTTGAAATGCTTGACGACGTTGGTGACGTAGACGTCGCCGCGATCGACCTCTGCGGCGATCAGGGCCTTGTCCAGCAGCCGACCCGCCGGGCCGACGAACGGCTGCCCGGCGCGGTCCTCCTGATCGCCGGGTTGTTCGCCGACCAGCATCAGTTTCGCCGAGGTGGGTCCAGCGCCGAACACGGTCTGCTCGGCGTCGCGGTACAGGCCGCAGCCCCGGCAGCCCCTGGCCGCGGCGGCCAGCGTGCCCAGATCATGGGATTTGGGCACGAACTCCTGCGCTCCGGGGACCGCCATTGCTTGCGGTTACCCGGCGCGGTGGTCGCTTATCCCTCGCGAACGTGCGCAGACTACGAAAATCGGTCGGCGTGTCGGCCGGGGACGCGCCCCCTCACGCTAAGGAGGGGTGGTCAGTCGAACATCTCCCGCAGTTCGCGCTTGAGGATCTTGCCGGTGGGGTTGCGCGGCAACTCCTCGATGAAGATCACCTCGCGGGGGACCTTGTAGCGCGCCAGGTTCGCCTTGACGTACTCCTTGATGGCGGCCTCGTCGATGGTGGCACCCTCGGCCTTGACCACGAACGCGCGCAGCCGGTGCCCCCAATCCTTGTCCTCCACACCGAGCGCCGTGGCCTCGATGACCTCGGGGTGTCCGCTGATGAGGTCCTCGATCTCGGCCGGGAAGACGTTCTCGCCGCCGGAGACGATCATCTCGTCGTCGCGGCCGCTGACGTAGAGCAGACCGTGCTCGTCGAAGTAGCCGACGTCGCCCGAGGACATCAGGCCGTCGATGATCTGCTTGCCGCCGCCGCCGGTGTAGCCCTCGAACGGGAAGGTGTTGCCGACGAAGATCCGGCCCACCTCACCCTTGGGCACCTCGTTGCCGTTCTCGTCGTACAGCTTGACCTTCACGCCCTTGACCACCGGGCCGACGGTGGCGGGGTTCTTCTGCAGATCCTGCGGCCGCGCGATCGAGGCGAACGCGATTTCGGTTGAGCCGTACAGGTTGTAGACCACCGGCCCAGATCGTTCATGGCCCGGCTCGCCAACTCGGCCCCCAGCTGAGAGCCGGAGACGAACACGATCCGCAGCGACGACAGATCCGGCTTGGGGTCGGTCTTCTCCAGCTCATCGAGCAGGCGCGAGAGCATCACCGGCACCACGACCATCGCGGTGACCTTGTGCTTCTCGATGTCGGCGAGCACCGTGGCCGGCTTGAACCGCCGCCGCAGCACCAGCGTGGAACCGAGCATCATCGCGATGGTGGCGTGCAGGAAGCCCAGCGCGTGGAACATCGGCGCCGGCAGCGAGGTCACCTCGCCGGCCCGGAACGGGACGTGCGAGAGTACGCCCCCGACGGGCGCCAGCGACGGCGGGGTGCTGCGGTTGGCGCCCTTGGGGGTGCCGGTGGTGCCGCTGGTCAGGATGATGATCTTGGCGTGCTTGCTCACCTTCGGGGCGTGCGCCTTGCTGCTGCGCGCGATCAGTTCGGCCAGGGTCTCGTCGGTCGAACCCGACGGCTCCGGCTTGTCCGGGTTGGTGGCCAGCGCCCGCAGCTTGCCCAGCGGCGGTTCGGCCAGCGCGACGGCCTCGGTGTACTCGTCGTCGTAGATGATGACCTTGGCGCCCTCGCGCTCGGACACCTCCTTGATCTGCGGGCCGGAAAATTCGCTGTTGAGCAGGATCATCCGGGCGCCGACCCGCGCGGTGCCGTACAGCGCGATGAGGAACCAGCGGTGGTTGCGGATCAGCAGGGCCACCCCGTCGCCGCCCTTGACCCCCATCGCCAGCAACCCGTTGGCCACCGCGTGGGCGGCCCGGTCCAACTCGGCGAAGGTGATCTCGCCGTCGTCGTCGACGATGGCCACACCGTGGGGATTACGCCGCGCGTTCAGCGCGGGGATCATGCCGAACTCGCCCCATCGACGGATGTCGGCGAGCATTGCCGCCATGTTCTGCGGGGCTTCGAGTTTCAGTGCGCCAGCCTCGAACATCTTGCGCGCGTAGTGCAACTCGGCCGCGCCGCGTTCGGCATACTTGCCGACCGATTGCTGCAACTTGGCCGCTGCCAGCAACGGCAGGTCCGTGAGCTTTGCCATCTTCACAGCCTAAGTGACGGGCCTTGCGCCCCGGCCCGGAACCGAAAGCGGATTTACGATGGTCAGCATGGCCAGCGCCGGCGGGAAAAGCAGCGGCAAGCTCGTGCTGGAGGTCGCCGGTCGCGAGGTCGCCGTCAGCCATCCCGACAAGGTCGTCTTCCCCGAGGCCGGGGTGACCAAGCTGGACCTGATCAACTACTACCTGTCGGTGGCCGACGGGGCACTGCGCGGCGTCGCGGGGCGGCCGATGATCCTCAAGCGGTTCGTCAAGGGCATCGACCAGGAGGCGATCTTCCAGAAGCGGGCGCCACAGAAGCGCCCCGACTGGATCGAGGTGGCCGAACTGAAGTACCGCTCCGGGACCTCGGCCAAGGAGGCGGTGATCCGCGACGCCGCGGGCCTGGCCTGGGCGGTCAACCTCGGCTGCATCGACCTCAACCCGCATCCGGTGCTCGCCGAGGATCTCGACCATCCCGACGAGTTGCGGGTCGACCTGGACCCGATGCCCGGGGTCGAATGGCCGCAGATCCTCGACGTGGCGATGGTGGTCCGCGAGGTGCTCGACGACCACGGCCTGACCGGCTGGCCCAAGACCTCAGGGTCGCGAGGCTTCCACATCTATGCGCGCATCGAGGCGCGCTGGCCCTACCGACAGGTGCGGTTGGCCGCCGAGACCGTGGCCCGCGAGGTGGAACGCCGCGTGCCCGACCTGGCGACCAGCCGCTGGTGGAAACAGGAACGCCAGGGGGTCTTCGTCGACTTCAACCAGAACGCCAAGGACCGCACGGTGGCCTCGGCGTACTCGGTGCGCTCCCGGCCCGACGCGCGGGTGTCGACACCGTTGCTCTGGTCGGAGGTGCCGACGTGTCGTGCCGAGGACTTCACGGTGGCGACCGTGCCCGACCGCTATGCGGAGCTTGGCGACCCGTGGGAGCCGATGGACGCCGCCGTCGGCGGACTGGACGGGCTGCTGGCCCTCGCGGAGGAACTCGGGCCCGCCGAGAAGGCGCCACCCAAGGCCGAGCGGGACGCCAACCTGATCGAGGTCGCACGCACCAAGACCCGCGACGAGGCCCTGGCCGCGCTGCAGACCTGGAAGTCCCGGCACCCCGACGCGGCGAAGTTGCTCGAGCCCATCGACGTCCTCGTCGACGGCATGCGCGGCCCGTCGTCGATCTGGTACCGGATCCGGATCAACCTGCAGCACGTCCCCGACGCCAAGCGGCCCCCGCAGGAGGAGCTGATCGCGGACTATTCGCCCTGGGCGGGCTACACGGGGGCGCAGGGCCGCCGACCAGCGGAGTAGAAGTCTTACCGAAGAATTACCTTCGGCTTCCTACCGCCTTAAAGAGCGGCATTAGTTTCGTCATCAAGAGTCAAGTACTGGCTCGCCGCGTATGACCCGAAGGTAGGTGATGACCGTGTTGCTCGACGTTCGTTGGTTGCGGTTCCGTTTCTTCCACCGGCACTCCACCGCTCGCTAGAGCGGTTCCGCCGGGAACCGGCTGATGTCACGCAGATCCGCGTGACATCAGCCGTTTTTCATTTCTTCAACTGCTGCAGGAATTGCGGCCAGTCGCCGAACATCGAACGCTGGACCAATTCGATCCGGATCCCCAGCGGGTCCAGGTAGTACGCGAACGGCGGCGGCCCGTCGCCCGCGGCCCGGACCTCCAGCGTGTAGCCGAGCTCTTCGAGCGCCGCGCCGGTGGCCGCGACGTCGTCGGCCCAGTATCCGAGGTGATGGGTGGCGTTGCGCGGGGCACTGACCCACAGCGACCCCGGCACCTCCTGGACGATCTCGAGGTGCGGCGCCTGGAGGGAGTACGCCAGCTTGAATGGGATGTCCGCCGGACCGTCGGCCGTCACCACCGGGACGGTGTACTCCATGGTCTGGGTCCACCGATAACCGCCGGCGGCCGACAGCCGCTGCAGCGCCGCATCGAAATCGGCGACCACGACGCCGACGTGGTAGAGGTCGGCGGCGGACAAGGGTGAGGTCATAACGGTAACCTTCGGTTTCATGACGGAGCTGCGATGAGCGCGGGCCTGTTCGGACTGCTCGACGACGTCGCCGTGCTGGCCCGACTGGCCGCGGCCTCGATCGACGATATAGGTGCGGCCGCCGGGAAGGCCACGGCCAAGGCCGCCGGCGTGGTCATCGACGACACCGCGGTGACGCCGCAGTATGTGCAGGGCCTGGCCGCCGAGCGCGAGCTGCCGATCATCAAGAAGATCGCGATCGGCTCGCTGCGCAACAAGCTGCTGTTCATCCTGCCGGTGGCGCTGCTGCTCAGCCAGTTCGCGCCGTGGGCGCTGACGCCGATCCTGATGATCGGCGCCACCTACCTGTGTTACGAGGGCGCCGAGAAGGTCTGGGGGTGGCTGCGCGGCCACGACAGCCACGCGGTGCCCAAGGCCGCGGTCGGCGGCGATCCCGAGAAGTTCATGGTGACCGGTGCGATTCGCACCGACTTCATCCTGTCCGCCGAGATCATGGTGATCGCGCTCAACGAGGTCGCCAGCCAGGCCTTCTGGCCGCGCCTGATCATCCTCGTGGTGGTGGCCCTGGTGATCACGGCCGCGGTGTACGGCGTGGTGGCCGGCATCGTCAAGATGGACGACATCGGCCTGCACCTGGCGCAGCGCTCCTCGCGGTTCGCCCAGAAGATCGGACGCGCCCTGGTCGCCGGCATGCCCAAGCTGCTGAGCGCGCTGTCGGTGATCGGCACCATCGCGATGCTCTGGGTGGGCGGGCACATCCTGCTGCTCGGCACCGACACCCTGGGCTGGCACACCCTCTACGAGTTCGTGCACCACGGCGAGGAAGCGGTTCGCGGCGCGGTGGCCGGTATCGGCGCCGTGTTGGCCTGGCTGGTGAACACCGCGGCCTCGGCCGTCATCGGCCTGGTGGTCGGCGCGGTGGCGGTCGCCGTCATGCACGTGCTGCCGTTTCGTAAGAAGGCCGCAGCCGCGCACTAGCGGCGGATTAGAGATCCGGGTCCAGCGGTGTGCGACGCAGTTGCGGGGCCCTGATGCGACTCCGCCGTTGAGGTTGGCGGGACGGTCTCTGGGCGGCCTCTCGATCAAATGGCGTCCCCTCCGGGTGACGACTATCCACAGGGTGACTGGTGCGGGCGCCCCAGACTGTGGATGACCGTCAACACACGGTGACGGGTCACGGTCGAGGAACCCCGCGGAGAGCGGCGCAACCTCTGGAACGATCCCACCATCCGGGCAATCATCGATACGACCGGGCGGCATTCGACACCGGGCGAGCGCCGTCTGCTGTACGGCCGTATAGGCCATGTTGTACGCTCGCGCCGTACAGCACTTCGGGGCGATCGGATTGACATGCAACTGAGCTTCGGACCCGAGATCGAGGCGTTCCGCGCGGAGTTCAGCGCATTCCTCGACGCGCACCTGCCGCCGGCGGAAACCACCCACGAGCGGATCAGTTCCAGCGCATACCTGCCGGACTGGGCCCGCCGATGGCAACGCACCATGTTCGACCACGGCTGGTTACAACCCGGGAACGCACCGGAATTCGGCGGCCGCAACGCCGGGATCGTCGAACAGTTCGTGTATTTCGAGGAGCTGGGCCGACGACGACTCGCCCAGACGTTCAACCCCCAGGGTGTCGGCATCATCGCCGCCTCCCTGATCGCGTTCGGCACACCGGAACAGCAACGAAAATGGGCCATTCCGATCCTGCGCGCGGAGATCACCGCCGCCCTGGGCATGAGTGAACCGGGCGCCGGGTCCGACCTGGCCTCCCTGCGCACCCGGGCGGTACGCGACGGCGACGACTTCGTCGTCAACGGGCAGAAGGTCTGGACCTCGGGCGCCCACCACGCCGACGTGATGTTCGTGTTGGTGCGTACCGACCCAGATGCGCCCAAGCACAAGGGAATCAGCGCCCTGATGATCCCCACCGACACCCCTGGCGTCACGCGACGACCGTTCCCCTCGGCCTGCGGCGAAAACGACGTGGACTTCAACGAAGTGTTCTTCGTCGACGCGCGAGTCCCCAGCGGCAACCTGGTCGGGCCACTGCACGGCGGCTGGAAGGTCGCCCACGGTTCGCTCGGGTACGAACGGACGCTGCTGTGGCTCAGCTATGCCGAACGTCTGCAGGAGTACATCGAAGACTGGCGCCCCATCACCGCCCTGGACCGGGACAGCTATGCCCGGTTGGTCATGGACAATCATGCGCTGCGCCTGCTCGGCTCGCAGGCTATTGCCGCGGCCGCCCGCGGTGAGGTCGACGACGGACGGACTTCGGTGCTCAAACTGCTGGGCTCGGAGGCGGCCCAGGCCATCGGCGGCGCGGCGCTGCAGTCCGCCGGAGGGGCCGGGCTGCTGGACCCGACCTTCACCGGGTACCAGCCGTGGCACCAGGACCACTACACCGGTAGCTGGTTCGACCGCTACCTGCGCAGCTTCGCCGGCACTATCGCGGGCGGGACCTCGGAGATCCAGCGCAACGTCATTGCCCAGCGGGCTCTGGGTCTGCCGCGCGGCTGAGTGCCAAGAACCATCAGCGGTGCAGGCGGGCCGCCGCCGAGCGCACCGCCTCGGTCAGCCGCCCGATGAGCGGGCTGTCGAGTTTCCAGCACTGCCAGTACAGCGGGACGTCGAGATGTTGGTCGACGACGGGACGAAAGTCGTCGTCGACGATCTCCTCCGGGTACATCCCCCACCCCAGACCTGCGCGCACGCCGGCACCGAAGCCCTCCGGGGTGGGGATGTAATGCACCGGCCGCGCGATGTCGCGCCGAAACACCTTGCGCACCAACTGGTCCTGCAGGCCGTCGTGCCGGTTCCAGGCCAGCGACGGAGCTTGGGCGGCGGCCTCGGCGGTAAAGCCGCCGGGCAGGTGGCGCGCCAGGTAGGCGGCGCTGGCCACCGGGACATAGCGCATGGCGCCCAGCGCCGTCACCCGGCAGCCCGGCACGGGCGTGCGTTCGGTGGTGACCGCCCCCATCACCACGCCCTCGCGCAGCAGCCGGGCGGAATGGTCCTGATCCTCGATCCGCACGTCGAACAGCGGCCCGGGCAGCTGGGCGAACACGGCGGTGAACCAGGTCGCCATCGAATCGGCGTTGACCGCCAGGGCAATTCGCGGCTCGCGGGCCGGACCACCCGTGGCCTCGGCCAGCGCCTCGGCCTCGAGCAACGCGGTCTGCGCCGCCAGGCGTAACAACGGAACACCGGCCGGGGTTGGGGTGCACGGCTTGTCGCGGACCACCAGCACCTGCCCCACCCGGGATTCCAGCGCCTTGATCCGCTGGCTGACCGCCGACGGCGTGACTTGCAGGCGCTCGGCGGCGGCGTCGAAGCTGCCGCATTCGATGACGGCAGCCAGCGCCGCGAGTTGGTCCGCGCCCAGCCGGGCGCTGGTGTCCGAGCCCTCGATATCAGCCTCCTGTCAGGTCGGCTCCAGTCTGCCGCGCCGCGGGGGAATTTGAAGGATGATGGCTTCATGGCCGACAACCCTGAGGTGCTGCCCGCGGCGTTCATCGGCCACGGCAGCCCGATGAACGCCCTGGAGCTCAACAAGTACACCGCGGCGTGGCGCGCGTTCGGGGCCGCGGTCCCGCGCCCGCGGGTCATCCTGGTGATCAGCGCGCACTGGTACATCAACGCCACCGCCGTCACCGCCATGTCCCAACCCCGCACCATCCACGACTTCTACGGGTTCCCGCGGCAGCTGTTCGAGGTCGACTATCCCGCACCGGGGCTGCCCGATCTGGTCGGCGAGATCCAGGAGATCGTGAAGCCCACCTGGGTCGGCGCCGACCTCGACAGCTGGGGTATCGACCACGGCACCTGGTCGGTGTTGGTGCACGCCTTCCCGGAGGCGTCGATCCCGGTGGTGCAGCTGTCCATCAACGCCGACAAGCCGCTGGACTACCACCTGGAACTCGGCGCCAAGCTGGCCCCGCTGCGCGAGCGCGGCGTGCTGATCGTCGGCAGCGGCAACATCGTGCACAACCTGCGGCAGATGAGCCAGCAGCATCCGGACACCGGCTACCCGTGGGCGCAGCGCTTCGACGAGGCGGCCCGGGAGCTGTTGACGACGGCCCCGGACGAGGCGATCCGGCTCCGCGACCACGCCGACTACGGCGTGGCGGTGCCGATCCCCGACCACTTCATCCCGATGCTCTACACCGCCGGTGCGGCGGGTGCGGCCGGGGCGCCGCTGACCGAACTGGTCGACGGGTACTGCTACGGCTCACTGTCGATGACGTCCTACACGGTGGGGCTGACCGTGCCCACGCCCGACGTTCCCGCCGGGACCGAGCGGGAGCCGTTGGCCGTGCCGGCGGATCAGTCGAATATTTGAATGGGCATGCTGCCGGACCGACGACCACGCAGGAGAAGACATTGACACCACCCGATGCACCGTTGCTCGACGATCCCGGCGCGGTAGCCGAGAACCTTCATCGACGTCTCTTCCGCATCTCCACTTCCCTTCGGCGACACGAGTTCGAACAGATCGCCAACGGCGGCTTGACGCTGACCCAGTGCTCCCTTCTGTACATCCTGAGAGACAAACAGCGCCTGCGCATGTCGGAGCTCGCCGCCCACGAGCGCCTCACCCTGCCGACAGTCACCCGGGCGGTCACTCGCCTCAAAGATCTGGGCTTGGTGACTCGGACCCGCGACCTGTCCGACCATCGCAGTATCTGGATCGAGATCACGCCGAAAGGCGTTGAGCTACAACGCTCGGCGGTCGAGAGCCTGATGAACGCGATGCTGAGCGGCATGAGCCCCGCCGAGGTCGTCGCCTTGGACGAGGCCCTGGGGCCGCTGGAGCGGCTCGTCCGCTAGGGGCCTGCTGCGGAGTCGGCAGCTCCCACCGGCGGGCGCACCGCCCGCTCAACGCGTGTTGCGCCTATAGCATAGATTGCTATAATCCACTGATGGGTAGCACACCCGACCTGCTGCGGCAGGTCATGAGCGACACAGGAACCAGCCAGTCTGAGCTGAGCCGGCTCAGTGGCGTGCACCAGCCGAGCATCAGTCAATTCCTCTCCGGAAAAATAGACTTCAGCGACCAACTGCTCGATCGGTTACTCGCCTGCATGGGCTACCGCCTGGAGGTAACCATTCGAGCCGAGCCTGCCAACCTCACCCGCTCAGAGTGGCGGTCGTGGCGAGTGCATCGGCAGCTCGCGACATTGCTGAACACGTCGACGCTCCAAGAATGGCGGCCCTCGATTCTCAGTAACATCGATCGACTTCGGCAATCGGTCTACGGCGAACCGCACCTCCGCCATCTCTCCCATTGGGAACAGTTGACCAACGATGGTGACTTGCAGTCGCTGAAGCGGGCCCTGACCGGACTGGACCGTCAGTCGATCGAGATGCGGGAGGTGACCCCGATGAGCGGGCTGTTACCAGACACGCAACGTCGCGCCGCGCTACAGGCTGCGCACTGATGCGTCGCGACCAGCTCGAGCACGCGATCCGGGCCGCCTGCCAAGTAACAGGGCAAGACGAAGTCATTGTCGTTGGGTCACAGGCAATCTTAGGCAGCTACCCGGAGTACGAGTTGCCAATGCTAGCGACGCGGTCGATGGAAGTGGACATTCTGCCCATCACCGATGACAACAACAGGACCATCGAACTCGCCGACCTCATCTTCGGTGCCGCAGGGGAACTCTCATCGTTCGAGCAGTTGCACGGATTCAGCATCGACGGTGTTGACCTGACGACCTCAGCCCTCCCCGTTGGTTGGCGCAGCCGACTGGTCAAGGTCCAAAACGCGAATACTGCGGCTCCCAACGGCCACCCGCAGTACATCGGATGGTGCCTGGACAAAGAGGATCTCTGCGTCGCCAAACTATGCGCGTTCAGGGAGAAGGACCGCAACTTCGTGGACGCCCTGATCACTGATAACTTGGTGGCCCCGGAGATCATCCTCACTCGACTTGCCACGGTTGAAGACCGATACAACTCAAGCATCGAACGCGCCGTCAATTGGCTGGCAGCTCGGCCCGGTCCACAGCGCTGATATCTGGGTCCATGGCCAGCGCGCCTTTTCCTAGACGCGAGAGTTCGGCCCTCGCCGCCTGCATTAGTACATCTAACTCAGCGTAAGAATATGTAGCTGTACTGATCCCCCACTCGCTCGTACCGTCAAGGCCATGAGTGCTGCGCCGCCGATGGTCTTCGCGACCGGGTTCCTCACGTCGCTGGCCCTGATCGCGGCCATCGGGGCGCAGAACGCTTTCGTTCTGCGCCAAGGCATCCGGCGCGAGCACGTGGGCAGTGTCGTGACGGTGTGCGCGGTATCGGACCTGGTGTTGATCGCTGCGGGCATCGCCGGGTTCGGCGCCCTGGTCGCGGCCCACCCGAACGTCGTGACGGTCGCCAAGCTCGGCGGCGCAGCGTTCCTGATCGGCTACGGGGCGCTGGCCGCCCGCCGGGCGCTTCGTCCCGCGTCGCTCGATCCCGCCGCCGAGGCCCCGGCGCGACTCACCGGCGTCCTCGTCACCTGCCTGGCGCTGACCTTCCTGAACCCGCACGTCTACCTCGACACCGTGGTGCTGCTCGGCGCGTTGGCCAACGAATACCGCGAGGGCCGTTGGTTGTTCGGCGTCGGTGCGGTCACGGCCAGCGTGGTGTGGTTCGCCACACTCGGCTTCGGCGCCACCCGCCTGTCCGCCCTGTTCGCCAGACCTTCGACGTGGCGCGTGCTCGACGGGACGATCGCGGTCACCATGGTGGCTTTGGGCCTCTACCTGGCGTCGTCGTGAGGAGCTACCCCAGCACTCCGCGACCGACGATGGTGGGCAGGTCGAGAAAGGTGCGGATGCCGGGGGCGGCCGCGCACACCGGGGCGATCGCGTGGATGGCGTGCATGGCGGTGCCCAGGCACCCCTGGTCGGTGTCGTCCTCGCCGTTGATGGCGATCCGCGATTCCAGCACCATCGACGGCTGACCCTGCACGGTCACCTTCCAGCCGCGCCCGTTCGGCCAGTCCGGGGCATGCGCGGCGCCGATGCGGGTGATGTGCTCGACGGTCAGCGCCGGCCGCCCGCCGATCACCGCGGTATAGGAAAACCGTTGCGCGGACACCGTTCCGGCCTCGATGCGGCCGGCCTGAATCTCGATGGGCGCATCGGTGGTCGCCACGCTGCGCTCCCAGATGAAGTCGTCGATGGTGGCGCCCAACCCGTCGGCCACCAGCATCAGCGGCGCCTTGAACGGCAACGCACCGACCGCGGGATCGTCCATGGGCACCGGCTCGTCGGGGGCCTTGCCGAAGCCCATCACGTCGAACAGCACGAACGGCACGTTGTAGGTGGTGTAGTCCATCAACTCCTGGACCCGCAGCGACTCGATCCGCCGGAACAGCCCGGACATGGTCAGCGGCAGCACCTCGGCGGCCCAACCGGGTTGAATCCCGGTGGCGTGGAACGACGTTCCGCCTTCCCGGCATGCCTGCTCCAGCCGCTGGACGACATCGTCGCCGGCGCTCTTGGGGTAGATCCACGCGGTGACCGCCGTCGACACCACGTTCTTGCCGGAGCGCAGCAGCCGGCACACGTCGTCGAGGGCCGCCGGCGGATTCCACTCGCCCTCGGCCATGTAGAGCACGCAGTCGGCGTCCAGGGCCAGGATCTCGTCGGTGTCGGCGGTGGCAACCACCCCGATCTCGCCGAGGCCGCACACCTCGCCGATGTCCCGGCCGACCTTGGCCTCGTCGTAGACGCGGGCACCGACGAGTTCCAGGTCGGGATGCTCGTGCACCGCGGCCACCGCGTGCTTGCCGACATTGCCGGTGGCCCACTGGATTACCCGCAGCTTGCCGGCCATCGTCACCCGGCCGGCTGTGCGGCTTGTTCAGCGGCCTGGCGGGCCATCCGTTCCTCGTAGCGGTCGACGAGTTCGCGGAAGCCGAGCCGGTCGTAGCCGGGGATGGGTTGCACGCCCCACTGGTCGCGCGCGGTGTCCTTGCCCTCGGCCCCCTCGGGCGGCCCGAGCGGCGGGTAGGGGTACTTGCACTCGAGGGCGTCGTCGGAGAACCGGACCTTCAGCAGCTCACTGCAGATCTGGGTGAGGTTCAGCGTCGGATACCCGTAGTAGATCGCCATGAAGGGCAGCGTGAACGCCCCCTCGATGACGAGCGCGATCAGGCACACCAGGACCGCGCGCTTGATCCACTTGTGCATCCGGGCGTAGTACGGGGTGGTGCCCGGCGGCAGGTCCTCGGCCGGATCCTTCTCGTCCGCGGACGACGGGTTGGTAGATGGGGAAGTCACCGATGCTCCTTAGTCCGTGAAGATTTCGCGGTTGACCGTGTGCAGATACGGAATGGCGAGGAAGGGGGTGATGTAGAAGATGTCGTAGAGCCACCAGCCGATGACCGGGAACACCACCCCGGCGAACCGCACGTCGGCGAACATCGTCATGTTGAGGATGTAGACGGGCCAGATCACCACGCCCATCCAGCAGGTGATGATCATCCACTGGTGGCCCCAACGCTTCATCTGCAGGAAGCCGATGGCCGCGGCGACCCGCATCGAGAACACCGTCAGGATGAAGCCGATGACGTAGGCCTTCTCCCCCGGTGCCGAGGCGCCGCCCACCCACAGTTCGTTGTAGTGCCAGAAGTAGCCGGCGTCGAACATGTTGCCCCAGCCGACCATCAGCACCCGGTTGATCAGCGTGTGGTTGCCGATCATGTCCAGCGCCCACCCGAGGCTGTTGAGCATGCCGTCGATCAGCACCAGGTAGCCGATCAGGGTGACGATCATGGGCCGCACCGAAAGTCCGGCCTGCTGCGCCTGGCGCTGTAACCACACCCCGCGCATGAAGATCGGGAACCCGATGAGGCCGGGCGCCCACATGCCCATCAGGGCGGCGCCGACGATCATCCACTTGTCGGCGCGGCGCTGCGCGAGCTTCGATTCCTCGTGGTGGTCCTCGAGACTCAGCGTGCCGCCGGACTTCGGCGGTGCGCTCACAGGTACCACCACCCACGGTCGAACGACATCCACAGCTGGATGAGGAACATCGTCAACAGGAAGCCGTAGATGACGATCTGGAAGACGATGAGCGCCTTCTTGCGGTTCTTTTCCTTCTGGTCGACCATGTGAACTCCCTCCTAGGGTTGAGTCGGGGTGTCGGCGGTGAGCAGGCCGGCGGCCGCCACCTCACGCAGCCCGTCGCTGATGGCGCCGTCGGTGCTCAGCGGGGCCAGGATGCAGGCCTCGGCGGCCTCCAGTTCGCCGGCGCCGGCGGCGATCAGCTGCGCGGCGGTCACCAACGTCCGGGTGGACGGCGGCTCGAAATGGAACGCCTCGTCGGCCGTGCGGATGGCGATGGCGCACTGCACGAGTCGCTGCGCGACCGCCAGGTCGACGCCGGTCTCGGAGACCACCGCCTGCGCCTCCCGCTCCGGCGGCAGATAACCCATCGGCAGGGTGACGAAGCGCTGCCGGAACGACGGCTTGAGTTCCTTCAGCGAGCTGCGGTAGGCCGGGTTGTAGGAGCACACCAGCATGAATTCGGCTGGCGCCTCGACGACTTCGTCGGCGCGGTCCAGGTACAGGGTGCGCCGGTGATCGGTCAGGGAGTGCAGGATGGCCAGCGAGTCGTGGCGGGCCTCCACCACCTCGTCGAGGTAGCAGATGGCGCCGCTCTTGACCGCGCGCGTCAGCGGACCGTCGGTCCAGATGACGTCGCCGCCGGTGACTATGAAGCGCCCCACCAGATCCGAGCTGGTCAGGTCATCGTGGCAGCTGATGGTGACGACGGGCCGGCGCAGCAGGGTGCCCATGTGCTCGACGAAGCGGGTCTTGCCACAGCCGGTCGGTCCGGTGAGCATCACCGGGATCTTGCGGGTGAAGGCCTGCTCGAAGAGTTGGACCTCACTGCCATTTGAGTAATAGGTGTCGTTCATCTCTTCCCTCTCATGCGGTGACCAGCTCGCGGTGGACGTGGGCCAGCACGCGCGGGAGTTCCTCTACCCGCCGAATGCGTTGGGAGCGACGAGGTCCGAATACCTCCGGCAGCGGGTCCACTCGGGTGGGGCCCACGCCCACGTAGTAGACCGACACCCCGGCATCGTTGGCCTCCTCGACCGCGTGCGCGGCGTCGGCCCAGGCGTAGCGACCCTCGTAGCCCTCGTCGGAGATCATCCCGTCGCCGATGACGATGAGCAGGCGGCGCTCGGACGGTTGGTCGAGCAGCCGGCTGGTCAGGTGCCGGATGGGCGCACCCAGGCGGGTGTAGCCGCCGGTGGACAGGCCCAGGCCGCTGGGTGGGACGAACCGCGGATCCGGAAAGTCCTTGAGGCAGCGGACTTCCACCCGGTGGCGGGTGTTGCCGGTGAAGACGAAGATCCCGTGCCGCTCGTGGGCCTGCTTCATCGCCCGCGACAGCGCATCCGCACAGGCCAATTCCAACTGGAACACCCGGCCCCCGTGCACCCCGAGCGAGGAACTGCCGTCGAGCAGCAGGGCGGTGCTGACGTCCCGGTTGCTCGGCAGCAGCTCGCGGAACACCCGCGGCTCGGTGGCCTCGCCGGTCCGCAGATCGACGTAATGCCGCACGTAGCCGTCGATGTCGAGGTCGGAGCCGTCCTCGAGCCGGTTGGTCATGGTGCGGTGGGTGTGTTCGGCGAACCACTTGCGCAGATCAGCCGACGAGTTCTTCGACGCCCCGATGCGGGTGTCCCGGGCCAGCTCGAGGACCGCGACATGGTCGGGCAGGAAGCTCTTCGTCCACTGGTTCCACTCCGGGTACGGGATCCCGGGACGATGTTCGGGCGTGACGTCCATGTCGTTGTCCTCGGGCCGGCTCGGCGGCGGCAGGTTCGGGTTGCGCACGCCGCCGTCGCCGCCGACGGGCACCGAGTAGGGCCGCGGCATCCGCTTCTCCGAGGTGGTCCACGGCATCCGACCGAACTGCCGTCGCATCTTGTCCATCAGCCCGGCGGGCGCGGTGAACACCGCGGGCAGCCGGCCGAGCAGCGGATGCGGACTGATCCCCTCGGGGCGCTGGGCCAGTTCGATGGCGCGGCTGACCATGGTGCGCGCGTCGGTGTCGGGGTCGGCGGGCGCCAATTCGGGGAGCAGGCGGTCGAATTCGGGCATCAGGCCGGGCCAGCGTGTTGCGATCCAGCCCAGGGCCACCTCGGCCTCGACGATGGTCAGGGCGCGCAGTTCACGCTGGGACATCTCGTTGAGCCGGTACTCGCCCACCCGGTCCTTGGAGTCCGCGCACTGCAGCGCGATGCCGCAGGTCAGCGTGCGCCGCGTCCAGTCGGATCCCGACGGCGGGTACGGCACGTGGACGAATCGTCGCGCCGAGCTCAGCCCGAAGCCGCGGTGCTCACCGGTCACCAGCCGTACGCCTTCGCGGCGCTCCTCGCTGAGCGCCACGGCGGTCAGCGCGCAGCTGCGTTCGAGGGCCATGGCCGCGGTGTCGGCGAGTTCAGCCATGGCGGGTCAGAACGTTCCGAGGTTGGAGAACATCCAGTACCAGAACCAGATGACCAGCGCGGTGCCGCCCCAGGCACCGACGTAGCGAAGTATTTCCCAGACGTAGTCCCACACTTCAGGGCCTCCCTGTTGACGGATTCATCGGATCTCCAAGCCGCGCACCGTGGATGCGACGAGCTTCTCGAGCAGGATGTCGCGGCTGTCGGGGCCTTCGCCGGCGCTGAGCACGCCGTAGACGCCGAGCAGGAAGAACACCGCGTTGGAGAACGGGTCGACCTCCGGGTGCACCGCCCCCTGATCGCGGGCCCGCTCGATCTCGCGCACCAGCAGGACGATCACCGGGTGATCGGTCCAGTTCTCCGACTCCGGGCGTGACGGCGAAAAGTGCAGGGCCACCAGTTCCTTGAACAGGGGCCGCCCGAAACGTTCCTCGAGGCCCCGCACCAGGGCCACGACCTCGGCCAGCGCGTCGCTCAGGTGGTGCGGTCCGGCGAGGAAGCGTTCGAACTGGGTCGCGACGCGCGCCTCCTCCCGTCGTTCCAGTTCCAGCAGGACGTGCTCCTTGGTGGGGAAATGGAAGTAGAAGGTGCCGTGCGCGACGCCGGCGGCGGCGACGATGGCGTTGACTTCGACGCCGGCCATCCCCGAGCGCTTGAACTCGGCGATGGCCGCGCCCAGGATGCGTTCCCGGGTTTGCAGCCGCTGCGCCTCGCGCGTGCTCGGCCGGACCTGTGCCGTCATGATAGTCATTTTGTACTCCTAT
>Ga0265293_10002268_pt1 | contig 39242 bp, 36 predicted proteins | sample Munlanlewell138R_FD_192505 | JGI IMG/M metagenome (GOLD analysis project Ga0265293, IMG submission 192505) | Leachate microbial communities from a municipal landfill in Southern Ontario, Canada - Leachate well 138R | ecosystem: Engineered > Solid waste > Landfill > Unclassified | place: Canada... | reverse complement strand
TGACATTATTTATAAAACGATAGACAGTAAAGTTCTTTCCGGATCTTTTGTCACTACCGGGACTTGTTATTACCAAGTCGATACGATTGGAAAACTTGGTTATGCCCAAAAATTACAACTACGGGCGAAAAAATTTAAACGGCCGGGTTCGGAATTATTAAACTCCATCCGTAAATTGTTTCGGGTGATTGGTGTCATTGTCATTGTGATGGCGCTGCTTTTAATCTTTAATAGTTTCTATCAAGGGTCTAATTTGGAAGATAGTATCAAATCCATCGCCGGGTCCCTTGTCGCAATGATTCCTTCGGGGATGTATTTATTAACGAGTGTAACCTTGGCCGTCGGTGTTATACGTCTCGGTCAAAAGAAGACCCTTGTTAATGAGATGTATTCGATTGAAATGTTGGCCCGTGTCAACGTCCTTTGTTTAGATAAAACCGGCACCATCACGGATGGCACCATGAAGGTCAATGAAGTGATTACTTTAAAGGCACCAAAAGATGAAGACTTAACTCGAATTATTGCCTCGGTTGTGATTGCTACTCAGGATGAAAATCCAACCGCACTTGCCTTAAAAGATCACTTTAAAACGAGCTTACCGCTTAAAGCAACGGCAAGTTATCCTTTTAACAGCGAAACAAAGTATAGTGGCGCTACTTTAGAAGGAACAACTTATGTTATCGGGGCTTCAAAGATGATTTTAAGTCCGAAAATGATGAAATCAATTACCGAAATTGAACTTATTTACCTCAAACGGGGGTTACGTGTGATGGTACTTGCGAGCTCTAAAAAACCCTTTGTTGCAAAGAAACTACCGATTGACCTCACCCCGCTAGCGTTAATTGTTATTCAAGACAATATTCGCACGGAAGCGATTAGTGCAATTCAAGAATTCCAAAAAAACGGTGTTGAAATAAAGATTATATCGGGTGATGATCCGATTAGTGTGAGTGAGATTGCCCGCCAAGTTGGCATCGTTGGTGCGGATCGTAACCTAGACTTTTCACATATCACCAATCCGGCGGATTATTCACTTGAGGATTTTGCCATTTATGGTCGCGTTCGACCCGAACAAAAAGAAGGTATCATCACCAAACTTCAAGCTGATGGCAAAGTCGTGGCGATGATTGGGGATGGCGTCAATGACGTGCTTGCTTTAAAAGCGGCCCAATGTTCGATTGCAATGGGTGCCGGAAGTGCGGCCGCCCGTGGTGTGAGCCATCTCGTTTTACTTGATAATAACTTTGATGTTTTACCCTCAATCGTGGATGAAGGAAGACGAGCGATTAATAACCTCCAAAAGACATGGTCACTCTTCTTAATTAAAACAATATTTGCGATGATTTTCTCCTTCCTTTTTGTAAGTGCGGGATTACTTGGTGAAGCTCTTAATGATATTCGTTATCCGTTAGAACCGAAGCACTTATACCTCTGGGAAATTCTTTCGCTTGGGGTACCTGCCTTCTTCTTATCAATGCAACCAAATAAAGAGCGGGTTCAAGGGACTTTTATTAAGAATGTCGTGCGGCGAAGTGTCCCAGCAGGTCTTACTTTAGTCATTGCTGCCTTTGCGCTCCATATTTTGAAAAACTTTGTTGAAATGTCAGGTGGTACCGTGAGTAATACCTCTCCTCAAATGATAACAATGACGGTTATAACCCTCACCTTCTTAAGCTTTGTGGCCCTTTTCCGTAACGCAATGCCGATGAATAAATATCGTCTTGTGTTATTTCTAACCCTTTCCCTAGTGGCTGGATTTTTGATTGTGGCCGATAATATCTTTACCTTCTTACCGAGTGGTGACCGACTTCTCGGGATTGATGTTTTCTCTTTAACGCGCCTTAATTATGTAGAGCTAACGCTAATTAACGGAATTTTAGCCGCTATTTATATTTATGTTGATAATAAGCTTGTTCCAAAGCATGAAAGGGAAGTATGATGAAAATAAAAATTAATCAAGAAGTTGCCTATGCACTAGCAAACAACTTACCAGTAGTCGCGCTTGAATCAACGATTATCACTCATGGCATGCCTTATCAAAAAAATGTTGAAATTGCTTTGAAAGTCGAAGAAGCAGTTCGTCATAATGGCGCCATCCCGGCAACCATTGGGGTACTTGACGGGGAAGCAATCATTGGTCTTACTGAAGACGAAATTGAAATACTTGGCAAGAAAGAAGCGGCGATTAAAATATCACGGCGCGATTTATCCTATGTTCTAAGCCAAGGGTTATGCGGCGGCACTACTGTTGCCGCAACGATGTTTCTGGCAGCGAAAGTCGGGATTAGTGTTTTTGTCACAGGTGGGATTGGAGGTGTTCATCGGGGGGCTGAAAATACCATGGATATATCGAGTGACCTTGAAGAGTTAGGGCGCACCCCGATTGCAGTCATCTCAGCGGGTCCAAAAGCAATTCTTGATTTGCCTAAAACACTTGAATATCTTGAAACCAAAGGAGTCCCCATTATTGGTTATCAAACGAGCAAAATGCCGCTCTTTTACACAATGAGTGAAGATGAGAAGGTCTTATATCGCCTTGATAAAGAAGAAGAAATTGCTGAACTCATTTTGACTCATTTAGCTTTAAAACTAAATAGCGGAATCTTGATTTTTAACCCAATTCCATCACAATTTGCCTTACCTTATCAAGAGGTAAAAGCCTTTGTCGATGAGGCACTTTTGATGATGGATAAAGAAGGAATCATTGGGAAAAATCAAACGCCATATCTACTTTCTAAAATCTATGAATTAACAGGTGGCAAAAGCTTAGTCGCCAATGAAGCACTCATTATCAACAACGCCATCCTCGGCGCAAAAATAGCGAAAAATATGAAGAGAAATCACGATGAAAACGAAGGTTAAGTTAGGTTTGTCCTTAAAAAAATTCATGACCACAGATCCGCTTGATACGATCAGTGTCATTAGCATTACTAAAGACTGTCATGTGAATCGTCAAACGTTTTATTATCACTTTCGCAATATATATGACTTACTGACTTGGGTCTTCCTAAATGAAGAAATTGAAAAACCAAACAATGGGGATTTAGAAGAAGGCATTCTAATTATTCTTCGCTACGTTAAACATAATGAATCACTCATTACGAATACCTTGGCAAGCGCTGCCAAAGATTTAGTCCGTGAGTTTTTATTTAATTATCTTTATAACTTAAGTCTTGATTATATTCAAATGAAAGATAGTGAGAATAAACTAACGAATCATGAAAAGAAATTACTGGCGCGTGTTTATGGCTCGGGGATCACAAGCAGTGTCATCGCGTGGTTAGAAGGAGAAGTGCTTTATTCAGAACCAGAGTTTGTGATTAAACTCGTAACCTTTTTTAAAGCTTTCCCACTCGATGCGATTAAACATAAAGGAGAGGGATATGCATAACTTTAATTTAAATCTTAAAACAGAACTTATTTTTGGTATTAATCGTCATCAAGAAATTGCAGACGTTATCAAGCGCTACGGTAAGAAGAATGTCCTCATTTTGTATGGCGAACGGTTTGCCGTTCAAAGCGGACTCTTAACGGATGTAACTGACCGCCTTGATGCCCATGATATTCAGTATGTCTTATATGGCGGGATTACACCTAATCCGGAAATTCGTTATGTAAGAGAAGCTAAAAAAATAGCGCGAGAATATAACGTTGATCTCATTTTGGCCATTGGTGGCGGAAGCGTGATTGATGTTGCTAAAAGCTTATCCGTCAATTTTTATTATGAAGGCGATGAACTCGATTTTAGTAAACGGATTAGTGTGCCAACAAAAGCTTTAGGATTAGGGGTTATCTTAACGCACGCTTCTGCTGGTAGTGAAATGTCCGGGAGTTGTGTCATCAGTGAAGCTGACAATAACTTTAAACAAGGGTTTCGGAGTGACTTAGTGCGCCCTCTTTTCGCGATTACAAATCCAGAATTAACCTATAGCGTGTCGCCTTACCAAACAGCAGTCGGGATTGTCGATTCTTTTATGCATTCGCTCGAACGCTATTTTTGTAAAAGTGATGATATTGAACTCGCTGATCGGTTTGCAGAAGCCATCTTTGTAACCTTAAAAGAATGCACCGAGGTCTTAGTCGGAGATCCGACAAATGAAACCGCCCGTGCGAATTTAATGCTTGCTAGCACCTTTAGTCATAATGATATTACAGGGATTGGGAAGAAAACAGGTATGCCAGTACATGCCCTTGAACATGCGTTAAGTGCCCTCTATCCCCATATTGCCCATGGTCATGGTCTAGCGGTTCTTTATCCAGCGTGGCTTCGCTATTATGGGGCGGCCTTTGAACGGAAGTTAGACCGCTTAGCCCGTGTCGTCTTTAATTCCAATCATCCTGATTCTAAAGTGAATGCGGCAATTGCAATTGAGGAGTTAACGGAACTTTTCGTGAAACTTGGCTTAACGCTTAACTTACGTCATTTTGGCGTGAAATTAGATGATTTAGAAATCCTCGCGAATATTGTCACGGATAATGGCAAAAACGTCCTTTATCACGATCAAAAAAGTCTCACAAAACATGATATAATCAAAATCTATGAAAGTTGTTATTAAGGAGGAAACACCATGCGAAAAGAAGATTTTCTAAGCATTCTTGTCTATTTATTAATGCTCATCATTGCCCTTTTTATTGGGTTGCGAATTATTGAACCAGCCCTTGGTCAATTAGAACTCATTACCGATTTTGAACGTTACGGGTTTGCGACGATTACCATTGTTGCGGGCATCCTCATTAATGTCGTTTTATTTGAACTTGGCCATGTCCTAGGGGCAATTTTAGGTGGTTATAGCGTCATCAGTGTTAACGTCCTCGGACTGGCGTATTTTAAAACGAGTTCCGGATGGAAGTTTCAAACCCGCCGCTATGAAGGTTTAACTGGTGAAACGAAGATTATTGCCAAAAAAGAACATACCAAACCACGCCTTTTCCTTTTTGGACCGACCGTGATGGTGATCTTTGAATTCATCATTGCGATTTTACTTTTCTTATTCACCGGCTCTAAGGTTGCGATTCACCATCAAGCGTTAATTGTCGCGGGTGTGGGCGCGATGTTACTCGTTTATAACATCATGCCTTTCAAATTAGATAACTTCACCGATGGTTACTATATTGTGTTACTAAGCAAAAAAGTAAATGTCGAAGCCTATAACGAACTTATTCGGATTGAGTCTCTTATTTATAATCATGAAGTTGTCGCAGACATTAAATCGTTTGACGAAGTAACGACTATGACCGCCCGCGTGAGTTTATATAAGCTCTATCAATATCTCGATCAAAAAGAATGGGCGAAAGCACTGGCCTTAATTGAAAAACTAGAAGCTCATGAAGATAAAGTGGAATTAGAATTTATCGCCCGTATTAAAGCCCAAAAACTTTATATTTATCTTTTAACCAAAGCTCAAGAAGCATCTGAAAATTATTGGTTCAAAGATTTAAAAGCTGCGGACCGGAAGTTTATTAGTAATGACTTAACGATTGAAACCATGCGTGTTTACCTCATTTATAGCGGCCTTGTGACGAAGAGTCAAAGTGAGTGCGCCTATGTGTTAAATCGGGCCCCTAAAGCGCTTAAAAATCGCATTAATGATTACCGTAAAGTAGAAGAAATAGAACTCTTCACCAAAGCCTATGAGTTAGTCAAAGCGCAAGCTGGGAACGAAGACTTAGTGATGCCCAACTTAAAGTAATTACTCAATAAAAAAACACCAGGTTCAGAACTGGTGTTTTTTATTTTGGCTCATTTACTTTTTATTATTCAAGGCTTTGACAATTTCACGAAGTAATAAGACTTCTTCGCTTGGTTCGGGTGCTGGCGCTGGTTTTTCTTCAACTGCGACGGCGACTTGCTTACGGGCTTTTAAGGCTTCGGCTTTTTTGTTTAAGCGGGTAACGATCCGAATGATCACGAAAAGCACAAAGGCGATAATTAAAAAGTTAAGCACGGCTTGCAAGAATAATCCCCAACGGATGGCGATTTCTTTGGTGAGAACCGTAATACCATCAATATCTAATACTTCAGGACGAATGACCCATTTTAAGAGGCTTACTTCATTGCCAAGTAATAATGAGATTGGTGGCATGATGATGTCATTGACTAGACTGCCAATAATGGCACCAAAAGCGGCCCCAATGATAATACCGACGGCAAGATTTAATACGTTTCCTCGGGAGATAAATGCCTTGAATTCTCCAAAAAACTTTTTCATGTGATACTTCCTTTCTTTATTAATTTTAGCACAAACGAAAGGATGGACATAGGGAAGTTCCACCACCATTGACGGTCAATCGTGTATAATGTTTTAGAATACTTTTATTCAAAAATGTAATTTAGAGCGGACACTTTAGTCCCAATAAAGGAGAAACAATGACAAAATTTAAAATAGTGGTTGACTCAACCGTTGACCTAAGTGATGAACTACTAAAAATAGTTGATCCCTATGTTGTCCCCCTTAATGTCCAATTAGGTGAAATGACTTTTAAAGATTATTATGAAATTAATGCGGATAGCCTTTATGTGAAAATGAAGGAACTAAAAGCAGTTCCCAAGACAAGTGCAGCAGCACCAGGTGTCATCCTGGAAATTTTTGAAACATTAAGAGACGAAGGACATACAGAACTTTTATTTTTAGGAATTGGATCGGCCTTTAGTGCGACCCTTCAAGCGGCAAGACTCGCGGCCGAAGACTTAAAAGGCGTGCGTGTCCGTCTCATTGATTCCCATACTTTGTCCTCCGGCAGTGGACTTCTTGTGATGCGCGCCCATGACTTACGAGAAGAAGGAAAGTCACTTGATGAAGTGGCGGATTACTTAGAACAAATCAGTGTGAAATCTCAAGCTCAATTTATCGTTGATAATTTAGATATGCTGGCGGCCGGTGGTCGCGTCACCGGGATGAAATTATTCTTCGGTCGGATCTTAAAAGCACACCCCTTCTTGCGGGTCCTTGATGACAAATTAGTGGTTGTGGACACCCCCAAAGGAAAAAGTGAACGTGCCCTTGATCGGATGTTAGAAGAGGTGTATCAAGATATTAAAAATGGACTTGAATCACCACGGGTCTTTATCACCCATTCGCACGGGGGTGACCGAATCGACTATATCAAGTCAAAACTAGTTCAAATCATGGATGAAAAAGATATTTATGTGACGCCAGCTGGTGCGGTTATCTCAAGTCATTGTGGCGAAGGAACGATTGGCGTTCTCTACATTAAGAAATAAATTTACGACTTATAAAAAAGCCTCATAATGAGGCTTTTTCATTTTGTTTTTTAAAACAATTTTGACATAGTCCATAAATCGTGAGATCGTGATCAGTGACATGGAATTTATGTTCTTTGACGCTGCGTTTAAGCAGTCGATCAATTCCACATTCAATCGGGAAACGGGCTAAGCAAGTCGTGCAGATCATATAATGATGATGATCACCATCTTTTAAATAATAATAGGTTGTTTTATTAATGGTGCTTTTACCTAATACTGCCTTTTTTTCAAAGTATTCAAGGGCGCGATAGATGGTTGATAAATCAATCGCTTCCGCACTAAGAATGCGGTTTATGTCTTCCGCACAAAGTAATGAATGGTCTTCGGAAAAGGCATTGAGCACGAGCTGCCGTAAGTGAGTTAAGCGCATCTTATAACCTCCGTTTTTTTAAGAAGATGAGATTGACTAAGTAGGTTAGTACAAGAAACCCGCTAAAGATCATAATAATGCTAGGTCCAGTGGGCAGGGCAAGGTGATAGGAGAGGGTTAAACCAATAAAGGTACTGAAAAGGGCAAATCCAACCCCGAGATAGAGGGCGGTGTTAAAACTTTTAGTAATCTGACGGGCAATAAGCGTGGGGAATAGAATAAAAGCACTAATTAGAAGAGCACCAATCGAGCGGACCCCGATGACGACAAAAACCGCCGTCAGTGCGGAGAGAATATACTTTAGAAAACCAGTATTGATTTTACTAAATTTTGCGAATGTTGGATCAAAAGTTGTAATCAGTAATTTACGATAGAAAACGAGAATGAAGACGGTGACCACTAATGCAAGCGCTGAAGCAATCAGTAGTTCAGGAACGGTCACCGTTAATAAACTGCCAACCAATAACGATTCAACTGAACGATTAAAGCCGGCGCTTTGACTAATGATGATCAGACCTAAAGCGAGTGAGAAAACACTCACGACCCCAATGGCAGCATCACTATCCATATCAACTTTTTCGGTAAGGAATGTAATTAATAGGGCAGCAACAACGGCGAATGGAATCGCAATATAAAGTGGTTCATTTGAAAAGAGTAGTCCAATCACAACCCCCGTAAAGGCGATATGCGCCATCCCATCAGCAATCAGTGACTGTTTAGATAAGACAAGAAATGGACTGAGTAACGCTGCGGCCAAGGCAATAAGCAAAGCGAGAATTAAAGCATAGAGCATGAAAGTGTATTGTAAGAAACTAAACATGGTGTTCACGATGCTCCTTTTCTCGGTATTCTGGATATTTACCAAAAAACCTTATCTCTTGATCAATATAGGCGATATGCGCACAATCACATAAGGTGTCGTGAAGATCATGAGTCACAAAAATGATTGTTTTTCCTTGGTGGTGAAGTTCCATAATGATGTCATTAAAGTAACTTCGGAAGGATGGATCAAGCGCGCTTGTAGGTTCATCAAGAATAATGGTATCGGGTTCGCTGATTAAGGCGCGAATTAAATAGATGCGTTGTTGTTGACCGCCGGAAAGTTGGGCCATTGGTTTTTTACGAAGATGGCCGATTTGCATTTTACTCAGCCACGATGCAATCAACTCGCCGTCTTGTTTTGACATGATTAAGTTTTGTTTTGGAAAACCACTATAAATGACTTCTTCGACGGTAATCGGGAAAGAGGGGTTTTGATTTAACTTTTGCGGTAGGTAACCAAGGTGTTTTGAACTGATACTAATTTCGCCTGAAGTCGGTTCAAGCAAATTGGTTAGTAAACGAATAAAGGTCGTTTTACCAGATCCGTTCGGTCCAATTATATAAAGTAACATCCCTTTTTTGATATCGAGGTTGATATGTTTAAGGGCCATGACGTCACCGAAGTTAACGCTGACATCGGTTAGTTTAATGACTGAAGGCACGGCTAAGATTGGTGACATTTTGTTCGAAGAGTTCAGCATACGTGATCTGCTCCTTTGCTTGTTTTGCGGTAATATTGTGATAACCATGTAGTTCTAAAATTTCTAGTGCATGATTTTGTTTTGCTAATTCTATTTTAATAAGTTCGGCCATTCTTGGCTCGACAAGTTCTTCAACAAAAAGATAATGAATGTCATTTGTTCGTAGCGCTTCAATAAAGGCCACAACATTGGGTGAAAGAAAATCAACATCTGGTTTATAGCTATCAGACAATGACACAATATGAAGACCAAATTCTTCGGCAAAATCGCTTAGTGCATTGTGACCCGCAAAATAAATGGTAGGTTCACTGATGTCTGAAAGTAGGGTAGTTAAGCGATCAATTTGGGTGTTTATTTCGGTCGTATATTCATCATGATTTTGCGTGAATAAGTCGCTTTTTGCAGGGTTAAGTTCGGTGATTACTGGTAAAAGTGCATCAAAAATTTCAAGGTAATAGACGGGATTTGTGAAAAAGTGAATATCGCCATGATCTTCTTCATGATCGTGTTCATCTTCGCTATGTTCTTCCGCGTGTTCGTGGGAAATATAATGTGCTTCAAGTTCAAAACTTGTTTCAATCTCGACAAGATCTTTGACCCATGTATCGAGTTCAAGGCTCGTATAAACGAACAACTTTGCGTCATGGATATTTTTAATATCACGGGGACTGGGTTCAAAGTCATGTAGTTCGCTACCCCATGGGACAATGTTTTTGATGATAAATTCATCACCACTTATATTTTTAACTGCGTCATAACTGACAAACGAGGTAACGACAATGTCGGGCGTTTGTCCGAGGGTGCATCCGGTTAAGGCTAAGAGGGGGGCTAGTAGTAGATATTTAGATTTCATAAAACTCCTAAATTTTGCGAATGATTCGCATTAAGAATAGCCGATAGTCAAAAGCATTACAAGTGATATAACTTAAAAAGCACCGCCCCTAAGGACAGTGCTTTTGAATAATAGAGAAGTAACTAACCAGCGACTTTTAAGTTTTTGACAAGAATACTTGAAGTCGTGTAGCTACTCAGTTGTAATTCATTTTCATTCGCTACGGCTTGGACATCTTTGAATAGTTTAATGAGGTTACCAGCGACCGTAATGAGATTAACGGGTTCGGCAACAACGCCATTCCGAATCATAAAGCCACTTGCTTGCAAGGAGAAGTCCCCACTCGTTGGATTAAGACCACTATGGAGTCCCATGAGCTCGGTGATTAAGAGTCCTTCTTTTACATCTTTGATCATCGTCGCAAAATCTTGTTTGCCTGGTTTAAGTAAAATATTGCTAATACCGACCCCGATTTTTCCGCCTGTATTACGACCGTGACCGGTAGGTTCAACCCCCATTTTGGTTGCGGTACTTAAGTTATGGAGGAAGGTTTGTAAAATACCATTTTTAATAATTGGTTTATTTGTTTTGGCTACGCCTTCATCATCGAAATAACGATAGAAGAGGTTGTTCGCTAACGGGGCATCAAGCACTGTGACTTTACTACTTGCCACGCGATCATTAATTTTGTCAGCAAATAATGAAGTTTTCTTTTCCACGCGGTCGGCACTAGCGCTACTTAAGTAGGCACTTAAGACGTTTGCCGTCATTTGCGGATTAAAGACGACGGGGTATGCTTTTGTTGCACATGGTTTACCGCCAAGTTTGCGGATAACACCTTGCGATAATTCTTTAACAAAATGATCAACATCAAATTTATTGAAATCATTATCTAAAAAGATCTTGTATTCCGTTTTGACATCATCGCCATCTTTGGCGACGACGCTGGCGTAGTAATAGAAGTAGTTTTGTTTGGTCGCTAATTTAAGTCCAAAGGAGTTATAAAAACGGGAATCGTTTTCAACTTCACTATAGGACGCGCTTTCAACATCACTTATGAGCGGATGCGATGCTTTCAACGCTTTTTCAATGACGAAAAGCTTGTCGAGTTTTTCTTTTTCACTGATGGTTTCGAGTTCTTTGTTATAGAAAGATTTCTTTTTATAACGCTTACTACCTTCAAAGATGATGCTTAAGTCTTCAGTTTCACTGACACTTGCGCTGGCTTTAATCTGGGCAATTAAATATTGGGCAGTTGTTTTGTCATCTTTTTCACTCATTGCAAAACCCATTTTGCCATGATAGATACCACGGGCTAAGATATTGACGGTAGTCGACATTGTGTAATTTTCAACACTGGCGTCATAAACACCCATCTCGGTCGCCGTCGAACGATGAATGACAACTTCAGCTGCTTCGAGTCCCTTTTCTTTTGCAAGGGCAAAAAAGTTATTTATATTCATACTAAGGCTCCTCCGCTTCCACCGACGGTAATTTCACTAACACGAATGGTTGGTTGACCAACATCCACGGGGATCGAACCGCTGTCGGCACCACACATGCCTTGGGCACGGTCAAGATCATTGGCGACCATGTCGATCTTTTTAATAATATCTGCGCCCGTTCCAATTAAAGATGCGCCTTTGACGAGTTCGGCAATTTTTCCGTCCCGAATAATATACGCCTCTTCACAAGCGAAGTTAAAGTCACCTGTCGCAGGATTGACGGAACCGCCACCAAGGGACTTCGCGTAAAGACCTAATTTGACACTACTAATGATTTCTTCAGGGGTGAATTTTCCAGGGGCGATGTAGGTGTTTGACATCCGACTCGTCGGTTCATATTGATAACTTTGCCGACGACCTGAACCGGTACTTTCGGCCCCCATCCGCCGACCATTAAAACGATCAACAATGTAGTTTTGTAAGATGCCATCTTTAATTAAGACGTTTTTAGTTGTTTTAATGCCTTCATCATCGATGTTATTAGATCCCCAACCATTGACAATAGTTCCATCATCAATTGCGGTCAGGGCTTCATGGGCTACTTTTTCACCAATCTTGCCTGCAAATGGCGAAAGGCCTTTGCTGACGGCACTTGCTTCAAGGGGGTGACCACATGCTTCATGGAAGATGACCCCACCAAATCCGTTGCCAATTACGACCGGCATTTTACCACTTGGGCAATCTACCGCACTTAACTTCCGAATGGCAAGATCAGCCACATCACGGGCGATCTTGTCAATATCAAGTCCTTCGATATATTCAAAGCCTTGGTGAGCGCCCGGTCCATTAAATCCAGTTTCGAACGATCCTGGGGCCATGGCAATCGCTTGGAAGTACATTCTGACGCGTTCTTGTTTGTCGGTGAAGGATTTGCCTTCGCTATTAAAAATTACAATGTTGCGATCTTCGGTCATTAAACCAGTAATCGACCGTACAATATTTGGATTATATGAAGCAATGACATGATTTGCTTGTTTAAGTTTAGCAATTACTTCTTCGACACGAAGTGAATCTAGATTACGTTCAAACTTATGGATTTTTTTGACCGCTACTTTCTTGATATTTGTCACTTCAATTTGACGTTCATCTTGGTGCGAAGCACTAAGTGCTGTCGCTAGTTTAAAGAGTCCTTTTTTACTAAGATCACTTGTGTGGCCATACACACTTTGGAGATCTTTCAATATACGTATGCCGGCACCGTATGTTAACGAAGTTGTCGGGGGTTGGGTTTTACCGTTTTCCACGACATATGTGGCGCTATTAGTTTCTTCAAGGAAGATCTCGGCGAAATCTCCGCCGGTGCTAAGCGCTATATTTAATACTTCGAGGGCAAGTTTTTTTGAAATCATACTATTTCCTCCTAATAGTAAAAATCATATCACCTTATAGGTGAATTTACTAAAAAATATGTCCTTTTTTACTAAAAAAGCGGGAATTTCTTATCTTTAAAAACTAAAACGTTATTTTCTCATCTTGCGATTCATGTTTCGATAACTTAGAAAGAGGAAGATGAATGCAAGAAGTAGCGCGCCTAAGATTAAATAAACGAGCGGAATATTAAGTCCGAATACTCCAATGTTGAGCGTCCCATAAGGACTTTCTAACCCTTCCGCAAGCATAGGATTGAGAAGTGAAAAGGGCTCTTTCAACAAGACTTTTTTTAAAAGAATGGTCATATGTGTGAAAGGGTTGAGCGAGGCAACCTTTGTCATGCCAGGTCCTAAAACTTCAAGCGGCATATAAATCCCACTCATAAATCCAATGACTGTCCCAAGAACGCCCGCGAGCGCACCAAAGGCATTTTGTGATTTGAGTAAAGTGACTAAGAATAGCATCATCGCTGAAGAGATAAATGTAAATAATAAGATGAGTAAACTCGCATAAATGATCGTATCAATGTGATACCAATAACCACTAAATAAGCCGACATAAAGAATGGTAATAAACCACATCATTAACGTAAAGGCAGCCGTTACAAGAATAGCGGAAATATAATAAGCAAGGCTAATTTTAAAACGTTCAATCGGTGTCACGAGAAAACCGTCGAGCCGTCTCGTTTCTAAGTCGGCGACAATTGAGCCCATCACCCCAAGGGATAGCGAGACGGTATTAATGACTAACACCCCACCCATAATGACACCAACGGAAAGGAAGGTTTTGAGTTCATCTGATAGACCATCAAATGAACTGCCGCTTGTGTATTGACGGCCTAAGAAAAGAAAATAAAGGGCGAGCAAGATAATAACGGATAAAAAAGAGAAGAAAACGGATGCTTTATCACGAAGATAAACTTTGATATTACGTTTAATAAGGGACACTAAATTATACATGGTGTTCACCGCCCCCAATGACTTCAATAAAGACATCATCCATCGAGCCTTTAATGACTTCAAATTGTTTGATATGTGAACGGAGACTATTGATTAGATCAATTGTTTCCTCGGCGTTTTCCACATAAATAATATATTCGTCCGATATTTTGTGGAAGGTAATATTCAGTTTATTAAGTAGCGTAACAAACGATTCTTTTTCAATGGGAACGATTTTTAGTCGGTCTTTTGAGTAGGTGTTTTTGAGGTGGGCTGGTGTGCCTTCTGCCACAATTTTCCCTTTATTAATAATGACGACGTGGTCAGCAACCCCGGCTTCCTCCATGTAATGGGTGGTTAAGAAAATAGTCATGCCAGAATTGATTCTTAAGTCATCAATCACCCGCCAGACAATTTGTCTTGTCTCTGGATCAAGTCCCGTTGTCGGTTCATCAAGGAGTAAAATTTCAGGATTAGAAAAAAGGGCTCGTGCAATTTCAACGCGCCGTTTTTGGCCACCGGAAAGGGTTTTAAATCGTTGGTTTTCAAATTCACCAAACTGGAGGTAGTCTCTTAATTCAAGGTAGCGTTTCATGACGCCCGCTTTGTTATTAATATAAAGGGAGCCACGATAGAGTAAGTTTTCCTTAACCGTTAAGTGATCATCAAGAATGTTGCTCTGAAAGACAACACCAATTTTTTGACGGAAGTAAAGATCATCAGTTTGTTCATTCAAATAGACGATGCCACCATCTTTTGATAAGAGGGTGGAAATGATGTTGATGGTTGTTGACTTACCAGCACCATTGGGGCCAAGGAATGCAAAAAGAGAACCTCTACGGACGGTAAAGGAGATGTCATCGACAGCGACGAGATTGCCATAATTCTTTTTTAAGTTTTTTATTGCTAAGATTATATCCATGTAGTTATGATACTTACATTCCGTTTCGATGTAAATCAATGACCATTATTTTATTAAAATAATAGAAGGACTAATCATTTGCGATTAAACCACCACTTTATGATTGTCAATTCTATGATTTAATGATAATATTACCTATGCTTACTTAGGATGAACGTTCTTATCCTAGGCGGAAGGAGTTAGTATGAAAAAAGGTATCCACCCAAACACACAAAAAATCATGATTACATGCGTTAGCTGTAATACTGAATTTGAAGCGTTATCAACCAAAAAAGAAATCCGTGTTGATACATGCTCCAATTGCCATCCATTCTACACTGGGAAACAACGCTTTACCCAAGCTGATGGACGTGTTGATAAATTCAATAAAAAATACGGAATTAAATAAAACATCATTCACAACGAACTGCTACTTAATCCGTAGCAGTTTTTTGTAGATAAAAGAGGTGCATATGGCGAAAAGATTTTACATCACAACCCCTATCTATTATCCGAGTGCAAAACTCCATATTGGTCATGCGTATTGCACCGTTTTGACTGATACTTTAGCCCGTTATAACCGCATGATCGGCAAGGAAGTTTATTTCCTTACCGGTAGCGATGAACACGGTCAAAAAATAGAAGAGAATGCCAAAAAGGCAGGCAAAACCCCACAACAATTTGTCGATGATATTGTGCAAGGTTTTTATCGTTTATGGGAAAAGTTAGAAATTACTAACGACCAATTTATAAGAACCACCCATCCCCGTCATATGGCGACTGTGCAAAAAGTATTTTCACATTTACTTGAAAAGGGCGATATCTATCTTGGTAACTACGAAGGATGGTATTGCACCCCGTGTGAATCTTTTTGGACTGATACCCAAGTGGGTCCGCTTCACCTATGTCCTGATTGTGGACGCCCTGTTCAACGCGCAAGTGAAGAATCCTATTTCTTTAAAACCCAAAACTATGTCGATGATCTCTTAAAGTTTTATGATGAGAATCCAAAGTTTATTACCCCGCTTTCACGTAAAAATGAAATGATTAATACATTTATTAAACCCGGTCTTAGCGAATTAGCGGTTTCCCGCACAAGTTTCGATTGGGGTATTCGTGTGAAAGAAAACGAACGTCATGTTATTTATGTCTGGTTAGATGCTTTGACCAATTATATTACAGCCCTTGGTTATTTGTCGGAAGACGCAACGCTCTTTGATAAGTTTTGGCAAAACGAAGACACCGAAATTGTTCACGTTCTCGGTGCCGATATTGCCCGCTTCCATGCGATTTATTGGCCAATGTTCTTAGAAGCCTTAAATTTAAGGCTTCCTAATCGACTCTTTGTCCATGGTCTTTTGATGATGAAAGACGGCAAGATGTCAAAATCAAAGGGCAATGTTGTCGATCCCTTTCCACTCGTTGATCGCTACGGGGTGGACGCCGTCCGTTACTATTTAGCACGGGAAACGGTGTTTGGGAGTGACGGTCAATTCACGCCCGAACAATTTGTTGAACGGTTTAATGTTGATCTTGTCAATGACTTTGGTAATCTGTTAAATCGGACTGTTTCGATGATTGATAAATATTTTGAAGGTGTCATTCCAGTATATCATGGTGTCGTGACTGCTTTTGATCAAGATATTGAAGATTTAGCTTTAAATGTCGTTAAAGAATACACCGATGCTTTCACCGATTTGAAAGTGACCGATGGTGTCATCAGTGCCTTTAAACTCATTAGTGCCTCGAATAAATATATTGATAACACCAAACCTTGGGAACTTGCCCAAGCAAATAAAACGGATGACTTAAAATCCGTGATGAACCACTTAGCGAATAATTTATATATTGCGGGGATGCTTTTACAACCAATCCTCGTTCATGCGCCAGAAAAATTATTTGCTCAACTTGGGATTGATAACTCCATTCAAAAGTTCGACCTACTTAAAACTTACGGCGTCATCGGTGGTCAAAAAACCAACAAAGGTGAACCCTTATTCCCACGCCTTAAAGTCGCTGATGAAGTGGCCTTTATCAAAGAGCTCATGAATCATGCTTAAAGAAAACGATATTGTTTCCGTGATTGGAGTCGACTATACTTCAGAAGGCATCGGCCTAGCCAAGGTCGATGGTTTTCCTATTTTTATTAATAATCTTATTATTGGTGAAGAAGCTGAAGTGAAAATCGTGAAAGTATTGCGAAATTACGCTTTAGGGAAAATTATTAACTTTATTCATATTTCACCCGATCGAATTAAACCTTTAATTCCAGAAACCATTCATTTAGGTGGTTGTCAATTTACGCAACTTAGTTATGAAAAAGAAGTTGAACATAAAAAAGCAAAAGTAGAACGAGCCCTTCGTGTCATTGGCGGGCTTCAAGTAAATGTTGAAAAAATATATGCGGCCCCAAACCCTTATTTTTATCGAAATAAAACGGTGTTGCCGCTCAGTCTAAATAAGCAAGGAAAAGTGTTCTCCGGTTTATATCGTCATAATACCCATGAGATTGTTGCCATGGATAAAACCCATTTAGATGATGAACGGGCGAGTGATATAATGCGTGAGATTCGCCAACTTGCGATGCACCACGAACTCGATATTTATGATGAAAGAGCCCATAGCGGTGATCTCCGTAAAGTGATGATTCGCACGAGTCACTACCTTGATGAAATCATGGTTGTACTCGTTACGAAGAATCGAAAGGTACGTAAATTAGACCTTTTTTGTGCAGATTTAGTTACAAAAATGCCCTCAATTACGACGATTATTCAAAATATTAATCCCGACCGGACTAATGTTATTTTAGGAACCGAAGAAGTGGTGTTATATGGGCCTGGCTTTATCCGTGATCAAATACACCAGTTAACCTTCACTATTTCCAGTCAATCATTCTTTCAAGTTAACACGCTTCAAGCAGAAAAACTATATGAGCGCGCGGTCGATCTTGCGAAGCTAACCAAGGATGATATTGTGATCGATGCATACTCCGGCATTGGCACGATTGCGCTCATTGCCGCCCAACAGGCTAGAGAAGTGATTGGGGTCGAAATTGTTAAAGAAGCGGTGATTGATGCCAAAAACAATGCCCAATTAAACCGTTTAACTAATGTTTCTTTTTATGAACAAGACGCAGGTGAGTTCTTAGTTAATAAAAAAACCCTTAAGTCGATTGATGTTTTATTTGTCGATCCTCCACGCAAAGGACTTAGCACCCTCTTTATTGAACAAATGAAAATCGCCAAACCATCACGTGTGGTATATATCTCATGTGACCCGGCAACACTTGCTCGTGATTTAAAAATACTTACCGATAAATATGAGATAAAGACGGTCGAATGTCTTGATATGTTTCCCCGTACCTCGCACGTTGAAACCATCGTATTGCTTTCATTAAGAAAGGCTTAACAAAGCCATTCATACAATAGAAAAGAAGCATCTAGCCCGTTAATTTAGGGTTAAATGCTTCTTTTTTTGTTTAATACATAATGTGGAACATATTGAAACTATTGTGGAAACATCAAACTATGCACCAAGCATATATTTTGCTTGAGTGGGGGAAGATAAATACGCTAAAAAAATTATATCACCACAACTCGATATAACATCTTAGTTAAGCCATCGGGTGCGTGATATGTTTCTACAACGATTAGTTCAGTACTTAAGAATTCAAAACGACGTACTTTGAACTCATCGTCTGAATAATTTTTGGGTCCGGCAATGCAATAGACTATCTCATTTGGACTTACAGATAGAGAGTATCAAATGAGTGACTTCTTTTAAAGTGGCGTTTGCATAGAAACATAAATGTTTCTTTTTGTTAAAAGGATAATGGTATCTAGATTGCTTATTTTGAATAATAATTAATTATATTAATCAAACACGTGACTAAAAAAGATATAAAATTATCCTCGAAGGCTTGACGTGACTAATCTTGTGTGATAAGATTACGAGGATAATAATTCAAAATTATTAGTCATGAGGTGATATTATGAACAAACTTCCCCTTGATTTAAATTTAAACAATGTCGAAATATTAAAAGAACTCAATACTGCAAACCATCATATAGGTGAATTAAAAGGAATTCTTAAAATACTTCCGAATCCTGGAATCGTTTTGAGCATAATTAATCTTAGTGAGTCAAAAGACTCATCAGCTATTGAAAATATTATCACGACCTATGACGAAATTTTTAAGATGATTGTGTCAAAGACACCAATTGGCGGAAAACCAAAAGAAGTTATCAACTATAAGCATGCCATTGACCGTGGTTTATTACTTATGAGAGAAAAGGGATTTATCAGTACAAATATACTTGTAGAAATTCAAAATGTCATCGAGCCAAATAAGGGTGGGGTAAGAAAACTTCCGGGCACAGTCATTATTAACGATAAAACCAATGAAGTTGTCCACACGCCGCCGCAAAATGAAACAGAGATTCGTGAACTCATGCATAATCTTGAGTTATTCATTAATCATAATGATGATTATGATCCACTGATTCAAATGGCTCTAATCCACTTCCAATTTGAAAGTATCCATCCATTTTACGATGGTAATGGTAGAACAGGCAGAATACTGAATATTTTATATTTGGTCTTAAAAGAGAAACTATCTGAACCGATCCTCTATCTGAGTAAGTACATCATGGATACCAAGACTCAATACTATACGCTTTTGAGACAATGCAATGAAAATATAGAATACATAAAAGATTTTGTTGTGTACATTTTAAAAGGTATATCTGAAACTTCTATAAATACGGTTAATCTCATATTGAAAATCAACCAATCTATCGAGTTGATAAAAGATATGATGAAAAAACGATTACCGGATATTTATCGGTATGAAATAGTCGAACACTTGTTTTCGTACATGTATACCAAAAATGAGTTTTTTAGAGAAAACTTGAATATCTCAAGGGCAACGGCAACAAAATATTTAAAACTTCTTGAAAAAGAAGGGTTCATTATTTCCGAACAAGTAGGGAAAGAAGTAATCTATAAAAATGTGCAGTTACTTAATCTTATTAAAGAATAAATGGCCATTTTAATTACCGCTCCGCTTGGTTCATACTTGACTGATTTAACCAGGGACCGATTTGTGTCTAATGAATTTGCGTTTCATTAATCGTTAGGCGTGTTATGGATAGGAATAAATATCACTTGGTATGTAGATTTTATATATCATAACTTTATTAACAGATTTAATGGTTGATCTAACGCAAAAAAAGAGGTCTATTTTTCTAAAAAATGCCTTTATAATTATGACTTTTCGCTTTTCCGAAAAAAAATTGTAGATTTTGGTTGTATCAGACAATGGATTATTTGTTTTGTATTATACTAATTAATGATGATACGACACACATACACTAAGTAGTAATACAGCAACTCATTTCGACAACAGTCTAGAAAGTTTCCGTCACCATCATTTACACGGAGAAAACGAAAAATTCATGCACAGAGAAGAAATCCTACTCATTAGTAATAACAATAATGTAATTTTAAGATTAAATAACCTACTAAATGATGATTTTCGCTTGACGACTTGTCCCCATCAAGATGCTGTTCGGACCTTTGAAAAGAATCCCTATATTACTGGAATAATTTATGATCTCTCAGGCGAGGATGAATCAAGTTTAAAAGATTTTTTAATCTTGCGGACTCGTTTTGATGATGTTCGCATCCTCATTTTGACCGGCAATAGGCTATGCTCGATTGATAAAGGCCAAGACCCACATCATTTATTTTGGTGTTTAGATCGTCTTGATGAAAAAGCACTTCGGGATCGCGTATTAGATTTCAAGAAAACACGCGTCAATACGATTGAAAAAATGCGACTCGTAGAGATTGCTTTTGCAAGCTCGCCAATTGGAATTGCTATAATGCCAAATAATGATATTTCCCATTCATTTATTAACCAAGCGTTTGAAGAAATCCTTGGTTATACACGAGAAGAGTATATTAAGATTGGATGGAATAACTTGACCTATCCAGAGGATCGCAAAATTGATGAACAAGCCCGCCAAGTAATCGAAGAAGTCGGTGAAAATCATTTTAATATTGAAAAACGGATTATTCGTAAGGACGGCAAAATTGTTTGGATTTCACAATTCACCGCTATCATCGATAAAAAAAAGGATGGTACTTATGTCCGCTTGGTAATGATTCGAAGTATTGATACCCGAAAAAACTTTGAAGAAAAACTCCGCGAAAGCGACCGTAGTCGATCAACATTACTCCAAAACCTTCCTGGTCTCGCCTATCGGTGCGTGAATGATGATAACTGGACCATGGAATTTGTTTCCGATGGCGCCCTCGAATTAACAGGTTATGAACCTGCTCAATTTATTAATAATCGTATTGTTTCTTATAACGAAATTATTGTTCGAAAATATCGGAATCTCATTCGTGAAGAATGGGACAAAGTGATTCGTAATAAAGGCGTTTTTCAATTTGAATATGAAATTATTACGAAAAATGCGATGACAAAATGGGTATATGAACGGGGCGTACCGATTTATGATCAAAATGGTAAAGTCCTTGCGCTGGAAGGCATTATCATTGACCTAACACGTACAAAAAAACTTGAAAAACAACTTCAATATTTTAATGATTTTAACCATAAACTTAAATTACCAAACCGAGAATTACTAATTAAGAAAATTCAAACTAAACTTGATAATAAGTCAACAACGGGCACCCTCTTCCTTGTGAACTTTAAAGATACACAACGGCTCTATCGCACGCATGGCTATCAATATGTTGAGTTACTAACAGCCTCACTCGTCAGTAAACTTAAAACTCTTGAAACACCCGGTCTTGCGCTTTATTATGCGGAAGAGGATATTTATATTTATTATTCGCGTCATAAAATGAAGAGTGATGAAATTAAAGACTTTTTCAATCAAATTAGTGAGGTCGTCTCTAAAACCGTGACCCGCGAACAAATTCAATGTAATATCGGGGTATCGTTCCTCTCTAAAAGTATTACCTATGCTGAAAATGCCCTTTTAAAGGCGCGTGTCGCGAGTGAATATATGCGCGAAGATGGCACGCCGATTAATATGCACATTTATGACGATGATCTAGAACGAGAAGTCAAACGTCAAGAAGAGTTAAAACGTGAATTAATCGATTTATCCTATGATGAGGGCTATGGTAATCTTCGACTAGTCTTCCAACCAATTATGAATTTAAAAACAGGGAAAATCGCCAGTTTTGAAGCACTCGCACGGTACCATAGTCCAAGTTATGGTCCCGTTGCCCCCCTCGAATTTATCCCCATTGTAGAAAAAAACCGCATTATTGTTGCTTTCGGCAAGAAGATCATCAATCTCGCCCTCTCGTTTATAAAAAAATTAGTCGATTTAGGTATTAATAATTGCCCAGTGGCGATCAATATTTCCGCTTTACAACTTTTGGATGCGGATTTTTGTAGCTACCTTGTCGATCGGATTAATCGTTATGGCGTTCCCTTTAATCTCGTCTTAATTGAGGTGACTGAATCGGTATTTTCAAGTGATTACACACAACTCAATAATGCCCTCTCACAATTAAAACAATATGGTATTGGGGTAGCTATTGATGACTTTGGGACTGGGTTTTCTTCCTTATCCCGCATCGAAAAACTCCATATTGACACCGTAAAAATCGATCGCATATTCATTGAACGACTAACCAGAGCGTCCATTCATACGACCACTCTTCCTGAGATTATTAAGATTTGTCGTAAATTTAAACTTAATTCCTTGGCCGAAGGGATTGAAACAAAAGATCAATATGATCTCCTTCAAGACTTTGGTTGTGACTTTGGTCAAGGCTATTACATGAGTCGCCCATTAGAAGTCAGTGACGCGCTTGATTTTGCAAAAAAAGATTATAAAAAATAAATAAAGTGTATTAAATTTGACCCAGGTCAATTATTACCTGCTATTTTTCTATACAATGAAAGCAGGAGGAAAAAGTATATGACCAACAAAACATTACAACTAGAACCAATCAGCTGCCCAAGCTGTATTGCCAAAATCGAAAGAGCCTTAGGCCGTCAAGATGGCGTCCTTAATACCGAAGTGCTCTTTAACTCATCAAAAGTTAAGGTTAGCTTCAATGAAAAACTCATCACAATCGATCACATAAAGGATGTTATCCACGGGTTAGGATACGTTGTTAAATCCATTAAATAATGATGAAACGTAAAACACTTGTTTTGATCGTTTCCACGCTTTTAGTGACCCTTAGCTTTGTGCTAAGGGAAACACTAAAGCCCGTTCCGGGAGCGTTTACGATAGGGATATATCACCCAATCACTGCGATTGTGATGATTTTGACAGCACTCCTTGCTGGCTACGGTATTGTAAAAAAGGCCATTGGCGCCCTTCGCTATAAAATCATTAGTATTGATTTATTAGTTTCGATTGCCGCCATTGGCGCGATTGCCATCTTTGAATTTTGGGAAGCGGCAGCCGTTACGTTCCTCTTTATTTTCGGTGATTTTTTAGAAACCAAAACATTAGAGAAGACCCGTTCATCGATTCAAGCGATTCTTAAGTTAGCCCCCACGAGTGTTCGTGTATTAAGAGAGGGCATCGAGTATGAACTTGAACCGGAAGAAGTTGTTAAAGGTGATCATGTCGTTGTGAAACCAGGCGACAAAATAGCGGTTGATGGGCTTGTCATTAAAGGAAGCGCGAGTGTGAACACGGCAGCGATTACGGGTGAAAGCATTCCAGAATCAAAAGGTGTTGGTGCCCAGGTCATTTCCGGGAGCGTTCTTGAAAATGGCTATCTCGTCATTGAAGCGCAAAAAGTCGGTGAAGATACCACCTTTTCGCGGATTTTGACATTAGTTGAAGAAGCCCAAGATAAAAAAGCGAAAACTCAAAAATTTATGGAAAAGTTTGCCAAATGGTATACCCCCGGTATTATCGTACTGGCCATCATCATTGGTGTGACTTATGGTCTTCTCGAAAAAGACCCACGCTTTGGTTTAAAGATGGGATTGACCCTCCTTGTCATTGCCTGTCCTGGTGCCCTTGTCATTAGTGTACCTGTATCGATTGTTGCTGGTATTGGCAATAGCGCAAAAAACATGATCATTATTAAGGGTGGCGATGTCATGGAGAAAATTGGCCGTACGAAAGTGGTCGCCTTTGATAAAACGGGGACCCTCACATATGGTAAACCAAAAGTGGTTGCAACCAATGTATTTATGGGCGACGAAGAAAACTTTTTAAAGCTCGCCCAAATCGGTGAAAAATATAGTGAACATCCATTAGCCGACGCCATCGTTAAATACACGATTGACTTGATTGGAGAACAAAGTGACCGTCCCAGTGATACCCACATCATTACCGGCCACGGACTAAGCTACATTTATCAAGATCAAACCTATTATCTTGGTAATAAGAAATTGATGTTAGACTCTAATATTGATTTTTCAGAACACGAAGAGGCCATTGATAAACTTGAGCAAGATGGTTACACATTAGTGTTTCTTTCCGACAAAAACGGACTGATTGGTACCATATCCCTCTTTGATACCGTCCGCGACAATGCTCGAGAAGTGATTCATAATCTGAAAAACTCAGGCGTCAAAGAAACCGTGATGTTAACTGGTGATAATCATCGGGCGGCCCAAAATATTGCGGATGCGATTGGACTTGATCGTCATTACGCAAGTTTATTACCAGAGGATAAAGTTCGTTTGGTGACAACACTAAAACAAGATCGTGGCTCCGTCTTAATGGTTGGGGATGGTGTCAATGATGCACCAGCTCTTGCCAGCGCCGATGTCAGTGTTGCGATGGGGATTAATGGAACGAATGTGGCCATCGAGACCGCGGATGTTATCTTACTTTCTGATGACCTTAATAAACTTGATCATGCGATTAATATTAGTAAGAAAACCGTGATGAATATGCGCATCAACATTGGGATTGCCCTCGTGACGGTCATAACCTTATTACTAGGCGTTATCTTCCGGGTCGTGGACTTATCGATCGGCATGCTTGTCCACGAAGTATCTGTGCTTGTCGTGATTTTAAATGCGATGCGTCTATTAAGATATAAGGGAAAGGATATTCGCCATGTCAAAAACTAAAAAAACTTATCAATCATGTCTCGTAAAAGTGCCGATGTTTGCGCATTTAAGTGAAGAAGAACAAAATCAAATTGTCGATTTAATACATGTTCAAAAAGTGAAAAAGGGTGATTATGTTTATGGGGCTGGCGATAAAAAAGATGCCCTATATATCGTTCATGAAGGAAAAGTAAAGGTGAGTCGCTTAAGTACGACGGGCGAAGAGCAAGTCATCCGCATTTTAAATCCAGGTGACTTTGTGGGAGAACGCGCGTTATTTAGTGGTGAAGAAGCAAGTGACTACGCAACCTCAGTGGAAGATTGTCATCTTTGTGTCATCCGTGCGGACGCCCTTAAAGAACACATGTTAGCTCACCCCCAAATTATGTTTAGTGTTATGAAAGAAATTAGCACGCGTTTAGAAAAAGCCGAAACGCTCATTGAAACAACCAATTTACTGCCCGTTGATCAGCGGATTGCGATCTCGATTCTCAATTTAAAGGATAAGCAAAATATCGTTGACCTCCCTTACACGAAAGCTGATTGGGCGAGTCTACTTGGGATGAAAGCGGAGACGCTTAGTCGGAAACTTCGCGACTTTAAGGAAGCAAAGCGATTACGTCTCAAAGGGCAGAGAACCCTTTATATTGATGATGTCCCCTTCTTCGAGCGTCTCAGTAAGCAGTAGTTAAAGATTAATTAGCCACCAAGGAAATCAGGTGGCTTCTATTTTTTAATCCCATTTTAATTAGGAATTAACCTGGTCAGTCTCATTACATTATTAATGTAAACATGATAAAATACTACTCGAGGAAATCAAATACACCAATTTATTTATAAAATTGGTCTTAACTACTCTTTGCAGAAAGGAGACTTATGAGCGTATTAGAAAAAATAGTACAAGCGGAAAAAGAAGCGCAAGAAATACTTGCTAAAGCGAGAGAGGAAGCGTCATCTTTACTCGTGGCTGTCAACGATGATTTGGCGACACTCAAGGCTAACAATGCCGCGAGTCTTGCAAAACAAATAAGTGATATTGTTCGCAAAGCGGATAATGAAATTAGTGCCATCAGTGCCACATTTGATGTTAAAAAAGATGAGATTACAAGCAAGATTGCTTTAAGTGCCGCCTACAATAAAAATAAGATTATTGAAGACATCTTTAAGGACATTGTTGCATGATTGTTCCTGTTAAGAAAGTACGTCTTCTCGCCCCACAAAGTGAGCGGGAAGCATTAATTAAACTGATTCAACATGAAAATAAATTCATGCTTTTTGATCATCAAGAAGAAGTTTCACTCCCAAGTGATCTCAGTCAACATTTGAAACGGATTGAACGCGGGGTTGAAGAACTTTCCAAATATGAAAAAAAGAAATTTTTTAGTTTTCATGAAGCGAGTCGATCCGAGTTTGAAAAAGTGGAACATGAAGCCGAACGCCTCCTGAATGAGATTGATGAAAACTTGACGCTAATTGAAAAAAAGAAAGCCGATAATGTGGGGCTTGTTAAAGATATTGCATCTCTAAAACCATATCTAAACATTAGTGTCGCGACCAAAGCCTTAAACCGTCTCGTGAAAACACGCATTGTAATTGGCTATATTGCCCGCATAAACTTTGATGAATTCTTAAAAGAAGCAAATGATAAAGGACACATCTTTGAAGAGTCATCGCGCGATGAAGAATTTGTCTATGGGGCGTTTGGTTATGAACTCGTCTATGAAAACCAAGCCATCCTGCTTTTAAATTCATATCGTTTTAAGGAGCAAACCTTACCGTTATTTGATACGAAATTAAGCGAACTCTTACCGGAACTAAATGCGTCACTTGCTGATAATGAAGCAATCATTAAGGAAAAAGAGGGCGCATTAAAGGCTTTAAGCAACAAGGTAAATGTGCTGAGGACGTACTATGATTACTCCTACAATAAAGCTGTCCGATCACAAGTCAAAACTGGACAAACCGAACGGGTTGTCTATATTGAAGGTTGGATGCGCGAAGACCAAATTGACACCTTTAAGGCAAGTCTAAGTCAAAAGCTCGATTATGACTTTGAAGAGTTATCCGTTAATGACGAAGAACTAGTGCCAACGGCGACAAAAAATAATGTCTTTGTTCAACAGTTTGAATCGATTACGAATATGTTTAGTGTGCCTAGTCACAAAGAAATTGATCCAAACCCAGTGATGTCGATTTGGTATTGGATTATCTTTGGCATCATGATGGGTGATATTGGCTACGGCTTAGCGATGCTTGTGTTCTTTACCCTCTTTATTAAATATAAAAGACCGAAAGGACAACTTCGAAATTTGGCCATGATCTTTGCGTTTTCAAGTGTCCCGTCGATTATCTTTGGGATTTTCACAGGTAGTCTCTTTGGTTTTACCTTTGATCTTGGTAAGGTCTTTGGTTCGTGGTTTGGAAATCCTAATTTTTCCCTGATTTTACTGCAACCAGTTGATGATCCCTTACCGATGCTCATTTTCTCACTTGGTCTCGGGATTCTACATATTATTACCGCGCTCGTCATGAAAATATTAAATGAAGCACGGAAGAAAGACATCTTGGCGATCTTAGCTGACGGGGTGAGTTGGATTTTAATCTTGTTAGGCGCGGTCTTCGCGGCGATTGGATTAATGTCACCAACGCTTAAGATTATGTCTACAATTGGCCTTGTTCTTGCAGGTCTTGGTGCCCTACTTATTCTCTTCTTAAATGGACGGAGTAAAAAAGGCATCATCAGTAAAGGGTTAAGCGGATTAGGCGGGTTATATGGCGTGACAAGTTACTTAAGTGACGTCTTGAGTTATTCACGACTATTAGCGCTTAGCTTAAGTACCGCCGTCATTGCCTTTACGATGAACCTCCTGGCAGGGATGGTTGCCGGCGTACCAATTGTTGGTATTCTCTTGGCGATTGTGGTTTATCTCATCGGTCACGTCTTTAACTTCGTGATGGGACTTCTAAGTGCCTATGTTCACGACGGTCGGTTACAATACTTAGAATTTTTTGGAAAGTTTTATGAAGGTGGCGGTTATGAATTTGCCCCCTTCGCCTATAAATTTAAATATCTTGATGCAATAAAGGAGAATGAATAAATGACAACAGGATTAGTGTATGCCCTCTTTGGAGCAGGGCTCGCCGCAGGACTTGCGGGGATTGGCTCCGCGATTGGTGTGGCGATTGCTGGTAAATCAGCCGCCGGCGTTCTTAGCGAAAAACCAGACTTATTTGGCCGGGTTTTAATTTTACAAGCCTTACCAGGAACACAAGGGATTTATGGTTTCCTTGTTGCAATCCTAATTATGGCCAAGATTGGGATGATTGGCGGAACCCCAATTGCGATTACGCCCGCTCAAGGCTTAGGCCTATTTGCAGCTTCAATGCCAATTGCGATTGCAGGTTTATTATCGGGTATTTACCAAGGCAAAATGGCGGCCGCAGCGATTGCCATGACAGCCAAGAAACCAACGATGAGCGCCCGCGGGATGACGATGACGGCCATTGTTGAAACTTACGCCATCTTAGGACTTCTCGTCAGCGTGTTAATGTACGTCGCGGTTGCTATCTAAGGGGTTTATGATGAAAAAACCCATCTTTGAACGCATTCTTCTTGAAGCGCAAAATGAAGCGCAAACGCTTTTAGCTGAAACAAAAGATGAAGCCAAACGGCAATTAAACGAAGGCAAAAGTAAAATCATGAGCCGCAATACCGAAGAATTAGATGCGGCCATTGCGCGTCATAAAGGTCGTGTTAAATATTTTGCTGAACGCCAAGAAAAAGGACTCGATACTTATCGTGAACAAGTGCGTCAAGAACTCGTCGCCAGTGTATTTGATGAAGTGCTTATAAAACTTCAAAAACTTGAAGGTCGTGATCTTTGTGCGTTTATTACGCACCTTGTGGCGAAAGAAGACGTTAAGGGAAACGAAGTCATACATGTTTCAAAACAAAACTATGCCAAATATTTAGCGGCCCTTTCAACGCGTAAAAACCCAGATGAATTAGACTTATTAAACAAAGCTAAACCAGGTTACGCCTTTACCCTTAGTAAAGAAAAAACACATATTGAAGAAGGCTTTCTTTTAAGTGGCAAAGCCTTCGACCTTATTTTTGATTTTAAAGAAATTGTCCGTGGTTACCAACGGACTAACGAACAAAGGATCTATAACGAATTATTTAAAGATGAATAACGAATATTTAAAGGGTCTCCTTGATGCTAAAATATCACGCCTTCTCACCGAAGCCGATTATTTAGCCTATGCGAATTTAAGCAATATGGAGAAACTTAATTTCTTCATCAATAATAATCTCGTCTCAACCGCGATTGTTTCAAACTTTGAGGCCTTATCTAGACTAGCTTTAAATGATTTGAAGGCGGAAGTAATGTCCTACCTGCCCGGGGATAATCTTTATCTTATCGCCCTATTCCCTCATGACTATCATAAAAAAGAGCGGGGTGCGAAAGCCGATCATTTAAATAAAGTATATGCGATGGCGCAAGTCCGTGATCCGTGGTTAACGCGTTATCTTGATGTCGACTATGCGTTTAAAAACATCATCAATATCTTACGGGCTAGTCATTTCACCCCCAAAGAACCATTTAGCGACTTCTATCTCGAGCAAAACCTTGTGAGTGAAGACGTTATGCGTGGACTCTACAGTGGGGAACGACAATCCGTCATAAACTTCATCAAAACCGAATTTGGAATTGAGATTGATCCTGACGCAACCAATACTAGCATCGAGACAAAACTTGATGATTATTTAATGCAAAAAATCAGTGATTTTGCGACTGAAGGCGACCTTAACCCAACCCTTATTTATTACATTAAAATGAAGCAATACGAAATCTTAAGATTACGAGAACTTTATTACACGAGAAGGAACAAGCATCATGGATGAATTAATTTTATTTAGTAACAAAAGTGAAGCCAACCTTTTTAAAGCTATTGGGTTTCTTGTTCATATCGTGCGTGATATTGAAGAAATAACCGACATCTTGAAAGAACGGAGTAAAGGCGTAAAAATTATTGCTTACGATACATTTTTCGTTGATTTCTTTGAAGATTACGCTAAAAAACAAAAAGAGTTATACCCGCTTTATCTGGCCCTTCCGTTTAGTGATGAAGACACCGGTAAAGCCTTAAGTACAATGAAAGAGAGTATTAGAAAATCAATTGGTATTGATCTTCTATAAGAGGAAAATATATGGATCAACTAACAGGCAAGATTGTTAAAGTCTCGGGACCATTAGTCGTCGCAAGTGGGATGAAAAGTGCCCAAGTTTATGACGTCGTTTTGGTCGGAGATAAACATATTATTGGTGAAATTATTGAATTAAGAGACGATCTCGCTAGCATTCAAGTTTACGAAGAAACCGCCGGGGTTGGCCCTGGTGAACCCGTTATTTTAACGAAAGAACCACTTTCGGTTGAACTTGGACCTGGACTCATTGAATCAATTTATGACGGCATTCAACGTCCGCTCTCAAAAATTTACTTAGACCATGGTTCTTATATCCCAGTTGGGGTTGAAACCGATAAACTAAATCGCGAAAAGAAGTGGACCTTTATCCCGGCTGCCAAAGTTGGCACGCAAGTCAGTGAAGGTGATACCCTTGGTTACGTCAATGAGACCCCTGCAGTTAAACACTTTATTCTTGTTCCTCCGGGATTGAAAGGCGTGATTAAAGACATTAAAAGTGGCGATTTCACTATTATTGAACCTGTTGTGATATTAGAAGGAAAAGACGGCGACACACCGATTACCATGCTTCAAAAATGGCCAGTCCGTAAGAAAAGACCGTATGTCACGAAACGAGCACCAAAAGAAGCGATGGTCACCGGTCAACGTGTCATCGACACGCTCTTTCCCATTGCAAACGGCGGGATTGCGGCTATTCCAGGACCTTTCGGAAGTGGTAAAACAGTTGTTCAACATCAACTTGCCAAATGGGCAGATGCGGACTTAATTATATATATTGGGTGTGGTGAACGCGGCAATGAAATGACTGACGTTTTACTAGAATTCCCACGTCTTATTGACCCTAAAACGGGGTTATCCTTAATGAATCGCACTGTCTTAATTGCCAATACCTCCAATATGCCGGTTGCCGCCCGTGAAGCGAGTATGTACACCGGTATTACGATAGCGGAATACTTCCGTGATATGGGTTACAAAGTAGCGATTATGGCCGATTCCACCAGCCGGTGGGCCGAAGCCTTACGCGAGATGAGTAGTCGTCTTGAAGAAATGCCTGGTGAAGAAGGATATCCTGCTTACCTTGCGTCGCGTTTAAGTGATTTCTATGAACGGGCTGGGATTGTTGAAACCTTAGGGAGTGACAAACGAATTGGTTCGATTACCGCAATTGGGGCAGTCTCGCCACCAGGAGGTGATACGAGTGAACCCGTCTCGCAAGCCACTTTACGGATTGTCAAAGTGTTCTGGGGGTTAAGTGCAAGCTTAGCCTATAAACGACACTTCCCCGCTATTGACTGGCTCAGAAGTTATTCTTTATACGACGAAGATATTATTAAGTTCCACAATACCTCGTTCCCAGAATGGAAAGAAAACGTGGCGTTAGTGAAAGAACTCTTACAAGACGAAGCCTCACTCCTTGAGATTGTCCGTCTTGTCGGGATTGATTCTTTAAGTCAAAAGGACCGGATTAAACTCCATGCGTCGCAAATGATTAGAGAAGACTATCTCCATCAAAATGCTTTCCACCTCATCGACACCTATGCCTCTATATCTAAACAAAATGGGATGCTTGACCTCATTTTGACATGGTATAAAAAAGCCAACGAGGCCTTAGTCTTTGGCGCGGAATTTAAAATGATGGAAAAACTAGCGGTTAATGAACGGATTGGACACATTAAATATGTGAGTGAAGAAAAGTTCCCAGATGAAGTGAAAGCCTTAAAACAAGCCGTTATTGCTGCCTTTAACGGGTTAAAGGAGGAATAGTATGGCAATTAAAGCATTTAAAACAATTAAAGAAGTTGTTGGGCCATTGATGGTTGTTGAACATGTCAGTGGTGTTAAATTTGATGAGCTTGTTCGCATCATCCAAAGTAACGGTGAAGAGCGGCTTGGTAAAGTATTAGAAATTGATCAAGATAAAGCGGTTGTTCAACTTTTTGAAAGTAGTCAAGGTCTTAAAATTGATGATGCGAAAGCTATTTTTACAGGAGAAGGTGTGACCTTTGGGGTCTCACCTCACATCCTTGGACGGAAGTTTGACGGCCTTGGTCGTCCGATTGATCAAAAAGGACATATTATTCCTTTAAAAAGAGTTGATATTAACGGGGTACCATTAAATCCTGTGGCACGTAATTTCCCTAACGAATTTATTCAAACTGGGATCAGTGCGATTGATGGTCTTAATACCCTTGTTCGGGGCCAAAAGCTCCCAATCTTTTCAGGTTCAGGATTAACCCATAACCGCTTAGCGGCCCAAATTGCGAAACAAGCGACGGTGCTTGGGAAAGATGAAAAATTCGCAGTTGTATTCGCGGCCATTGGGATTACCTTTGAAGAAGCAAACTTCTTTAGTGAAGTGTTTGAACAAAGTGACGCCCTTGACCGTACGGTCATGTTTATTAATCTTGCTAACGATCCCGCGATTGAGCGGATTGCCACCCCACGGATGGCGATTACGGCTGCCGAATATTTAGCGTATGACTTAGGGATGCATGTCTTAGTTATCTTAACGGATATTACAAACTACGCCGAAGCGCTTCGCGAAATTAGTGCCGCACGGAAAGAAGTGCCAGGACGGCGCGGCTATCCAGGTTATATGTATACTGATCTTGCCTCCCTTTATGAACGGGCAGGACGGATTAAAGGCCTTGAAGGATCCATTACCCAAATCCCGATTTTAACAATGCCTGAAGACGATAAAACGCACCCCATTCCGGACTTAACCGGTTATATTACTGAAGGACAAATTATTTTATCGCGTCCCCTTTCCTTTAAAGGATTAACGCCACCAATTGACGTGTTACCGTCGCTTTCCCGCCTTAAAGATAAAGGGATTGGTAAAGGCAAAACACGTGATGACCATGCGGATACGATGAACCAATTATTTAGTGCCTATGCCCGCGGTAAAGACGCGAAAGAATTGTCCCTTATTTTAGGTGACAGTGCCCTAAGTGAAATCGATCAAAAATATGCCCAATTTGCGGATGCTTTTGAAGCACAATATATTTCGCAAGGTTTTGAAACGAATCGCACGATTGAAGAGACCCTTGATTTAGGATGGAAACTCCTTGGTATTTTACCGCGTCAAGAATTAAAGCGGATTGATCCAGCACTCGTAGAAAAGTATTATAAGGAAGCTTAGTCTTTTATGAGCACAACACAAATTAATCCAACCCGGATGGAGTTACAAAAGTTACGGGAAAAACTTGCGACCACACGCCGTGGACACAAGCTTTTAAAAGATAAACAAGATGAGTTAATTCATCAATTTATTCCCTTGCTTCAAACATATAAACCGTTACGGATTAAAGTGGAGGAAATGCTTCAAGAAACCTTAAATCTTTACCAAGTCGCTTGTGTCAAAATGACCAAAGAAGAAATTAACGACCAAGTCAACGATGCGGTAACGAAGCATGCCCTGATCTCCGGATTTGAGCGAGTGATGGGGGTGATTGTGCCGAAACTAACAAGTCAAGAGGTGAGTGCGGAGCCGAGTTATGATTTATTACTGACGACGAGCGCTTTTGACGACCTGATTGCAGCAATTAAAGATTTGTTTGCGATGCTTATGGAACTAGTTAATCTTGAAACAACGATAAAAATATTGGTTGCAGAGATTGAAAAGTCAAAACGGCGGGTAAACGCCATTGAAAATATTGTCATCAAAGAGATCGTTGAACAGGTCCGTGTTATTCGGATGAAATTGACCGATCTTGAACGCAGTAATACAATCCGTATGATGAAGAGTAAAGAAATCATCATTGAGAAGAAACTTAAATAATATCGTAAAAAAAGTCCGGCGCTAACCGGATTTTTTTATTTGAATTATAACTGATCAATTGTTTTGGGATTGCGGATACGTTTATCTTTAAACATCCGCTCATCAATAATCGCAAACAGTTCCGGAATGCTAACTTGCGACTCTTTCTTAAACTGATAAAAGCCGGCGCTAAAGCCTAACTCAAAGGGCGAAAAATCTGTGCCAATAAAATCCTTAAATTGAAGCCGCAATGAATTGATATGCTTGTGAAGGACTTCCGGTTCAGTGATGTCACTAATGATGATAAATTCATCACCGCCGAGGCGGGCAACAAACGCGCTTTCCTTACAATAATTCTTAAAAAATTGCGACACTTTTCGGAGCGCATCGTCGCCACGATGATGGCCTAAGGTATCGTTGATATTTTTGAAGTTATCAAGGTCGACCATGATAATCGAGAAACTATCAGCAGGCCCTAAATTGCTTATTTTTCGTTGGAGGAAGGCGGTTAAGTTCCGCCGGTTAGCGAGCCCGGTTAAAAAGTCAGTGGTGGCTGAAAGATGCTGGACACTCATCGCTAAGATCATAAAAGAGTAAGTATTGCCTAAAATGATAAAAGAGATATCGGGGATGAAAATTTGAATGATTTGACTCACGATTGGCAAACTAAAAACGACAAAGAAAATATACCGTTCAATTAGTGAAATGGTATAAAAGAAGCGGAAGTAAACCATCAAGGTCATGAGATAAAATAAAATAAAAAACCCTGAGTAAATAAAGAATAAATTGCCACGCTCATAAACCCCATTGGTAATCGTAAAATAAAGATTAGTGCCGGGGATGGCCGAAATAAACGTGAGGACATAGTGAACAACCAACGCCGCATAAACAGCGTGAAGATAGGAACGAGGCATTTTATCAAGGTGCGTTGAGTTGACGATATAAACAAACCAAAGGGCGCTGATTGTCGGCATGGCTAAAATGTAGGTGATAACCGTGGCATAGCGAATAATACTTGGGAGCGCAAATGAATGCGGGCTTGCGTGAAGGCGATTAAATAAATCGATGATAATGGAGATTAAGATTGAAAAAAATAGGAAACGTAAGGTTCGCCGAAGTTGACTACTTTTTTCAAATTGTGCACGCACAAATAAAAAGGATACTAAGAGAACTAGTACCGAAGAAATCGCCAACACAAGCAGATAAATTAAATCCATAGTACACCTTATTTATAAATTATAGCACAAGCCCCATTTCCGTAAGGAGCTGACCGTATAACCCCATAGATAAAGCGTTTACATGTCGCTAATCATTGCATTGAATTTTATTGTGCTTACGCACTTGTGTATGCGCACCCATATATCCTTATTGTATTTATGGTCATACGATGGTGATTTGTCCAAATCATATTTTTTATTTTTTTATATTTTTTATTGTTGACAATTTTTTCGGCTTATATATAATGAAAGTGTAAAAAGGCAAAACTAAAGTAATTTAGTGACGCAAAACTATAGGGTCTTAATAAAATAAGATAGCCAGCTACCGAAATGAGAGTTAGGTGGCTGTTTTTATTAAACAAATAGATCTTAATAAAAATAATTAACTAACTACCACTTCGGTCAAACTTGTACGACACAAGGCAAGCGCAGAAAGGAATGGTTGTTTATGAGAAATAGAAAACAATTAATACTTAGTCTCTTAGCGCTCGTTTTAGTTAGCGGTTTAGCCGCAACGAGTAGTACTTTCGCTTGGTTTACTTCGACTCGGACGGCCTCACTTACGTTTAGTAGTGCGACTGTTGAAAATCGGAGTAGTGATCTAAAAGTTACCTTAGCCGGTTCCCTTAATAACTTTGATTCCGAAAGTGACGCAAATAATGTAATTACATTAACCGGCGCTAATCGGGTCACGGATATTTCTGGTAATGGTATTAACTTTTACAAACCAGTGTGGGCATCGACCGAAGACACTGCCTCAGTCATTAATGAAGTATCAACAACGAATGCCGATGGCTACTACATTGATATCTTATTAAAGATTGAACGTACGAGTACGAACCCAAATCCTAAGGGCCTCAAAGTATACTTAGGAGAAGATACAGCGATTCTTCCAGTTGATGGCGGGAACGCTAAAGACGTCTTCGCGGTTGAAGCCGCACGGATGGCTGTTATCGGTTATGATGACGCAGCGCGTACCAATCCCGCTCTCAGACACCTCTATGCACCCGTCGCTGAAGCAACTCCAAAGTATCTCATTGAGAACGCTGCGGAAACGGCTTACGAACTTGATGGGTATGAATTGGTGGATGCAAGTACGGAGCTTAAGTCGACCGCATTTGTTACCGAAACATTACAAGCAAATGCCACTTACGAAATTGCTGACTTAATGACAGCTTCCGAAGCCTACGTTGGATTCCGGTTCTGGATCGAAGGAACGGATAGTGAAACCGTCAACGATAAAGCTCTCGGCGGTATGTTCAAAGTCGCCCTGGATGTTTATAGTCTTGAAGTCTAATGAAAAATAAATTGTATAATATACTCATGTCGCAACCGACATCGACTAAATCTAATCGCTTGATTAGTGCCTTACAATCAACGTAAGGATGAATTCCGGACTAACTTACCGGTCATGTTCAAAGGAGGAAATACATATGAACAAAAAGAATAAAGTTTTATTAAGTACAATCGGATTAGTGTTATTAAGCGGGATTGCCGCAACAGGCTCAACCTTTGCTTGGTTCACCTCAGTCCGGACCGCATCCATTAACTTCAATGATGCAACCGTTGAAACCAAAAGTGGTAACTTAGTTATCGCCTATAGAAGCACTGGTGATGATGGTGGCCTAACTAATAGTTTAGTTGGTAATGTCTTGACCCTTGGTGGTTCAAACAAAATTACGGATGTTTCTGGTGATGGCGTAAACTTCTACAAACCAGTGTGGGCTGATAGTGCCTCAACCACTGCCTCAGTCATTAATACCGTTACAACTTCTGTTGGTCACTACATTGAATTTGGTATTACAGTTAGCCGTAGTAACGCTGCTAGTGCGAATGGATTAAAAGTCTACATTGGCACGGGCACCTCTATCGTTGGTAAAGATGTTGTTGAAGCAACTCCAGGCTCACCAACCCCTCAAGAAACTGCACAACAAGCATTAAATGACTCTGTCGTTGCTGCAACGCGTTTAGCCGTTGTTGACGCGAGTAATGCAGTCAAGTTCCGTTATGCGCCAGTTGCTGAAACCTCGCCAGAATATTTAACTCTGGGTACTGGTACTGCTTATGGTTTAACCACCCACGCATTAACAGCTGATAGTTCTTTAATCACCGGTACTTTCCCAACTGACTTAACCGTCATTCCTGGTAGTGCGAGTGATTATGAAGTTGCTGATCTTACTGGTGCAACCACAACTGCCGACCTTACTTTCCGTGTTTGGATTGAAGGTACTGATGATCAAACCATCAATGACATTATTGGTGGCGTCATTAGTGTTAACGTTGCCTTATACGCGCTTGAAGTTGTTGCCTAATTAACAATAAATTGATACTCCCGGGCATCGCTCGGGAGTATTTAATAAAGGATTAAAAATGAAAAAAAGAAATCTCGGACAAGTTCTTACCATTCTCTTTATTAGTGGAATGATGACAACAGCAGGGACCCTTGCATGGTTTCAAACTGTCCGAAATGCTGAAATTTCGTTTAAGAGTGCCTCGGTCTATTCGGCCTCAAGCGATTTAATTATTAACTTTAAATCTTCACTTAATACTTTCACTTCAAATGTGAAAGATACGAATGATAACTCCATTACCCTTGGCGGTTCTTTAAAAGTTACCGACATATCTGGTGATGGAATCAATTTATATAAACCGATTTGGTCGGCGACGAATGATATCGCCCAAGAAATACAAGACGTCCCAACCACCGGCGCGGCTGGTGTGACCAATGGTTATTATATTGACTTTACCGTCACCCTTGAGCGTTTAGCGAGTGTCGGTGAGGGTGTTAAGGTTTATCTTGGTGCAGGCTCGGGCATCTTCCCTAAAAACCCACTCGTGACCAAAGATGTTGAGATTGTTAAAGCCACACGTCTTGCTGTCATCAATTATGATGATTATGATAGCGAAACGGGGAATCCGGAATTGGTCTTCTTACATGCGCCAGTCGCAGAATCAAATCCAACCTATCTGATTCCTGGGACAGGCGCTTATGGAACAACAACCCACGCCTTTGCAACAGGGGTCACATTGAAGACAAATGCCTTCATTACGGCGCCAACGATTGCAGCCTCTGAAGTGGCATATCCCGCGATAGCGGACCTCATGACAGAAACAAGCGAGGACGTCACCTTCCGCGTTTGGGTTGAAGGCACAGATGTTGACACTAAGAACGAAAATATTTTAGGGGCATTTGCCATTGTCCTTAATCTCTATTCTGTCGCAGAATAATCTTAAGAAAAAACCACCAAAACCACCATTTATGATGGTGGTTTTTTATTGGCTGATGTGGTGAAATAAGTCGGATTTGCAGTTTTTAAAGGGTGAAGTTAGGGTAAAGTTCCGAAAACGATCAAGATAAGTGCGGCATTATGGCGAAAAATATACATATAATTGACACTTTCGCGGGATTAATGTAAAATCAATATACGAATACATATCGTTTAGGAGTGACCAAAATGTCCGATATCAAAAAGAAAAAAATTCAACTTCCTGACTGGCTTCAATATGTTTTAGTGGGTCTTGAAGTCCTGGTGATGGTTGTTTTAGTCATTATTGCTTTTATTTCGATGCAAGCTGCAAATACTGGATCGGGAACCGGTTTTATTAAATGGCTTGTTCTCAATCAAGTGTGGTTCTTCATTATTGTTGTGTTACCACTCATCATTCTCTTCCTCTTCAATATCTACCTACTCATCAAGATCATTAACGAATCTGCAAATAAAGAATTCCAAGCGATGACCAAAGAAGAATTGATGGAAGAAGCGCGTCGACAAGCTCGTGAAGAACTTCAAAAAGAACTTCAAAAACAAAAAGAAGAACAAAAGTAAATTATTAAGTAAAAAAGAGCCATAATAAATGGCTTTTTTTAATCAATATAAAGTGCTCAGCGTTGACAACCTTATATGTTTTACATATAATTAAAGTAGAAAAGGGCAAAACTAGTGAAAACTAGCGACGCAAAACTAAAGGGCCTTCATTGATGGTAGCCAGTTGCCAAAAAGGAATAATGAAAATCATTATTTCTGGCAGTAAGGGTTAGCATCATTTTTATTAGATCTTGTTAACTAATCTTTCTTTAAAAAGATGATAAACGCTCGTTATGTAATCGTGATAAAATATGAATACATACAAACAGCCTAAATTATCTTAATAATTTACTTCCAATCGAAAAATGGAGAAAACTGTGGCAGAACAAGATTACAACATACCGAACCATGCCGCCTATGATTTAGGGGAAGAAATCCTCAAAACGTCAAAGCGCCGTAAAAGAG
>Ga0265293_10002267_pt1 | contig 39249 bp, 30 predicted proteins | sample Munlanlewell138R_FD_192505 | JGI IMG/M metagenome (GOLD analysis project Ga0265293, IMG submission 192505) | Leachate microbial communities from a municipal landfill in Southern Ontario, Canada - Leachate well 138R | ecosystem: Engineered > Solid waste > Landfill > Unclassified | place: Canada... | reverse complement strand
CTGTTCAGTTGTTGGGTACAATCTATATTTATAAGCTCTGTTCATCATACTCAACTCCTTGATATGAGTATATCACAGCTAGCTTAGTCGAACAAGTGTTTTGTAAGGATATTTAGTAATTCATCTCCTACCTACAGAGGAAGGAGTATTCTTACCAAGAGATTTTGATAAATTTTGTTGGGTTTGGAGAATCATCCTTGGAGTTTGAACTTTTCTTGTGGATTTCTGATCCAAGGCAAGTGAACAGAGTTAGAACAAGTGTAAACTACAAGATATTCAGGGCATTTAAAAATAACAACATTGAAATTCCATTCCCTCAAAGGGACATTCATATAAGAACAGTTGCTGAGAATAATTAGTACTAAGGGAGAATGGTAAGATAATTTTAAAGGAGGAGTAAAATAATGGATCTAAAAGAAAAAGTATTAACCTTATCAAAGAAGTATGAACAAGACATTATTAAGGACAGAAGATACCTCCATGAAAATCCAGAAATACATTTGGACCTACCAATAACAGTAAAGTACATCAAGGAAAGGTTAGTGGAGATGGGTTATGAACCAATGGATTGTGGAAAATCAGGAGTAGTTGTCACTGTAGGTAAAGGAGAAGGCAAGGTTTTTATGATCAGAGGAGATACGGATGCTCTTCCAGTAAAAGAAGAAGCAGATCTTCCATTTAAATCTAAGAATGAAAATATGCATGCATGTGGTCATGATATTCATGCTTCAATGCTTCTTGGAGCAGCAAGAGTATTAAAAGACATGGAAGATGAAATACCAGGGAAAATTAAACTTATGTTCCAACCAGCTGAAGAGACCCTATCTGGAGCAAAGGAGATGATTGAACATGGTCTTCTTGAGAATCCAAAGGTTGATGCAGCCCTTATGATTCATGCTATGACTGGATTCCCAGTACCAGAGGGGATGCTTGTTTATGCAGAAGAAGGGGCAGCAACAGCAGCATCTGATACCTTTGAAATTACCATTCAAGGTAAAGGTGGTCATGGAGCAATGCCTGATACAACTGTAGATCCAATTAATGCAGCAGTTCATGTTCATCAAATGCTACAGAGCATCAATTCAAGGGAGATCTCCCCATCAGAAACTGCAGTTCTAACCATAGGTAGTTTAAAGGGAGGAGATGCAGCTAATGTAATTCCTGATACTGCAAAACTTCTGGGGACTATAAGAACCTTTAGTGAAACAACCAGAGATTTTATAAAAAATAGATTAGTTAGTATATCAACTCATACGGCAGAAGGATTAAGGGCTAAGGCAACTATTAATTTCTTAAGAGGCTGTCCATCTGTAGTAGTTGATGGAGACTTATCCAATAAGACAAAGAATTATCTAAGGGAGATGTTTGGAGAAGAGGCACTTCCCTTCAAGGCATTTTTGCCTGATGGAAGATTATCTGGGTCTGAAGACTTTGCTTTTGTAAGTCAAAAGGTACCAAGTATATTCTTGATACTAACAGCAGGAAATTCTAATGATGGATACATCTATCCTCAACATCATCCAAAGGCCTTGTTCAAGGAGGATGTTTTCTGGAAGGGGACAGCTGCATATTCCTATTGTGCTATTCGATGGCTTCAGGAAAACAAGTAAATTTAATTATTTTGGTCAGACTTAGATGGTCTGACTTTTTTCTTTGTAACTTGCAGATATTAGTCTCTATTTTCAATGGAAAATATCCATCATATACTATATAATTAATAATGAGTAAGTGAGGATGGTGTAGATGAATTATATAAAAGGACTAAATGAAAGACAGAAAGAAGCGGTTCTTCATAAGGAAGGACCCTTACTTATTATGGCTGGTGCAGGCTCTGGTAAAACCAGAGTTGTAACCCACAAAATTGCATATTTAATTGATGAAATAGGAGTAAACCCGGGAGAGATTCTGGCTATAACATTTACCAACAAGGCTGCAAATGAAATGAAGGTAAGGGTAAAAAACCTTATAGACGTGGATGTAGATCTTATGTGGATGGGTACCTTTCACTCAATTTGTGTTAGAATTCTAAGAAGAGATATTGGGCTAATTGGATATGATAGAAGTTTTTCCATATACGACAGAGATGATCAGATTACTCTAATTAAGGAATGCATGAAAGAACTTAATTTATCCAAGGATATGTATAAGGATAGTTACCTCTTATCTAGAATAAGTGAATTTAAAAATACCCTGATTTCACCAGATGAGTTTATTAATTTAAATTACTCAGATTTTAGGGAGAGAAATATTGGAGAGTGTTATGCTCTTTATGAGAAGAAGTTAAAATTCTATAATGCACTTGATTTTGACGATCTCCTAATCAAGGCAGTACAACTTTTAAAGGAAAGTTCCAGGGTTTTAAAATACTATCAAAATAGATTTAAGTACATTTTTGTAGATGAGTATCAGGATACCAATAAGATTCAGTATCAGTTGGTTAAATTACTTAGCCAAGTAAACAATAATATCTGCGTAGTTGGAGATTCTGATCAGGCTATTTACTCTTGGAGACATGCGGATATCACCAATATTCTGGATTTTGAGAAGGACTTTCCAGGGGCAAAAGTAATCCTACTTGAACAGAATTATAGATCCACAAATACAATTCTTAATGTGGCAAATGAAGTAATAAAGAACAACCATGGAAGGAAACCCAAGAATCTGTGGACAGACAAGGGAGAGGGAAACCCTGTAACCCATTTGGATTTTGATTATTCTGAGCAGGAGTCCCACTATATTGCAAAGAAGATTCACCAACTATTATATAAGGGATACAGGCTTAAGGATATAGCCATATTATATAGGACCAATGTTCAATCTAGACCTTTTGAGGAAGTTTTTATGGCAGAGGAGTTGCCCTATAAGGTTGTAGGTGGAATTAAGTTCTACGATAGAAAAGAAGTTAAGGATATAATTGCCTACCTAAAGTTCATTCAAAATCCCAATGACAATATTGCCTTGAAGAGGATAATTAACTCCCCAAAGAGGGGGGTTGGGAATGCTACAATAGAGAAAATTGAAGAATATGGAAATTCCAGGGAAGAATCAATATATAGTGCAATCTTGGATATGGAAAGCATTCCAACCCTTAATAACAGAGCCAAAAATGCAATAAGTCCATTTGTGGATACTATGAATATACTAATGGCAAAAAAAGAGCTTATGGGTTTAAGGGAATTCATTGAGGAAGTTATGAATCTTTCCGGATATATTCAGGATTTAGAAAAGGAAAATACTATAGAAGCTAAAACTAGAATTGAAAACATCAAGGACTTTCTATCAGTGGCCTTGGAATTTGAGAAGAAGAATATGGATGTTACCCTGGAAGACTTTCTAGCCTCTGTATCACTATTATCAGATGTGGATAAGACAGAAGAAAGCGATAATGTCATATCCCTGATGACAGTTCATGCAGCAAAAGGATTGGAATTTCCCATAGTGTTTCTTGTTGGACTGGAAGAAGGGTTATTTCCCATATCAAGAGCCATGGAATCAGAGGATGAGCTGGAAGAGGAAAGAAGACTCTGCTATGTAGCTATTACAAGAGCAGAAGAGCATCTATATGTATCCAATGCTAAGGTTAGGACTATCTATGGAAACATGAATTACAGTATTGCCTCTAGATTTCTTACAGAGATGGGGCAAACTCTATATAGGGATGAAGAAGTAGCACCAAAGAAGAAGGAAGTAGTTGAAGCAATAAATAGGGATAGTATCTTTACCATTAGTGCTGCTGACTACCAAAAGGATAGGTTTATACAAAAACCCATTCAAAGAAGAGATACCCCCACTGATGTAAAAATTGGTTCAAGGGTTAAACATCAGAAATTTGGAGAAGGTATGATAGTCAGCATAAGTGAGCAGGATGATGATAAAAAAGTTACTATTGCATTTGATAAGGGAGGCTTAAAGACCTTATTACTTTCCATGGCACCAATTACCTTAATCTAGGAGGGATGATACAGATGGATAAGGAGAAGAGGATTGAGGATCTTATTGAGAAGATCCAAAATCTAAATTATCATTATTACACTTTAGATGAACCGCTTCTTAGCGATGTGGAATACGATAGGCTATATGATGAATTGGTAGCTTTAGAAAATGAAACTGGAATAATATATCCCTATTCACCCACTCAAAGGATAGGCGGAGAAGTACTTGGAAAGTTTAGCAAGCACACTCATCTAGGTAGACTTTGGAGTCTTGATAAAAGTCAGTCCTATGAAGAACTAATAGGGTGGTCAAATCGAGTAGAAAGACTTGTGGATGAATATAACATAGAAAACCAAGAAAAACTACCTAAACCAGAGTATACTTTGGAATATAAGTTTGATGGATTAACCATAAATTTAACCTACCAGGATGGTATCTTGCTACAAGGAGCTACTAGAGGCAATGGACAAATTGGAGAGGGGATTCTTCCCCAGCTTAAGACAATAAAATCCATCCCCCTTATGATTCCATATAAGGGAAGGATAGAAGTCCAGGGTGAAGGATTTATGCCCTTATCTGCACTGGAAGAATACAATAGGACAGCAGTAGAACCCCTTAAAAACGCCAGGAATGGTGCTGCAGGGGCTCTTAGGAATCTTGATCCAAAGGTAACAGAAACCAGAAATCTGTCTGCTTATCTATATAATGTTGGTTATGCAGAGGGTATTAGCTTTAAGAATCACATGGAAATGGTAGAATTTTTAAAGGAAAATAGATTTAATGTCTTTCCATATATTGGACTTTTTAGTAGTATTGATGATTTGATTAATGAAATCGGGATTAAGGAAAATGATAGAAAGAGTCTTGATGTGTTAACCGATGGTATGGTTATAAAGATTAATGATATAAGAACCAGAGAAGTGCTTGGCTATACCAATAAGTTTCCCAGGTGGGCTGTAGCATATAAGTTTGAGGCTGAGGAGATTTCTACCAAGATATTATCCGTTCAATGGAATGTGGGAAGGACAGCAAAAGTAACACCAACAGCCCTTCTTGAACCTGTTGAAATAGGCGGAGTAACAGTAAGAAGAGCAACTTTAAACAATTATGATGATATAGTTAGAAAAGGTGTAAGACTAAATGGGCAGGTCTTAATTAGGAGAAGTAATGATGTTATTCCTGAAATTCTTGGAGCCCTTCCCAGTGATGAAGAAACCTTTGAAATTCAAAGACCCACTTCTTGTCCTGCATGCGGAAGTGAACTAATTCAAAATGGAGTCCACATATTTTGTCCTAATTCAATATCATGTAAGCCACAATTGGTATCTAGAATAGTACATTTTGCATCAAGAGATGGAATGAATATAGAAGGATTCAGTGAAAAAACAGCTGAACTATTTGTGGAAGAGCTGGACTTAAAAGAACTTTCTGACCTATATGAACTAAAATATGATAAAATAATAGGATTAGAAGGTTTTAAGGATAAGAAAACCAAGAATTTATTGGATGCAATTGAAAATAGCAAGAAGGTAAGTTTGGCATCCTTTATTTATGCACTGGGAATAAGTAATGTGGGGAGCAAGACAGCTAAGGATTTGGCAGAAAGGTATAAGAGTATTGAAGCAATAATGAATGCTAATTTTGAAGAGCTGATTGAAATTCCAGATGTTGGAGAAATTGTAGCAAGGAGTATATTAGAATTTTTCCACGATGAGAAAATCAAAGATGGAATAAATAGGCTTCTAGGACATGGTGTGGATCCATACTATGAAAGTAAGGAGACTGTTAAGGATAATATATTTACTGGGAATACTATAGTTATAACAGGCACCATCCAGGGGATGGGTAGAACTGAGATTAAGGATAGAATAGAGGAGATGGGCGGAACTGTTACAGGATCAGTTAGTAAAAAGACGGATTTTGTAATTGTAGGAGAAGAAGCTGGCTCTAAACTTGATAAAGCAATATCTCTTGGAATCAGAATTATAAACCAGGATGAGCTATTTAAAATATTTGATGATTATAAATAAATGTTAAGGGGTTGATAGGATGATCACTAAAGATGAAGTAAACCACATTGCTAGCATTGCAAAGTTAAAGATCAAGGAAGATGAGATCTTACTTTTTACCGAAAAGTTTGATCAAGTAATGAGTTTTGTTCAAAAAATTAAGGAAGTTGATACAGATAATGTTGAGCCTACCTACAAGATTAATGATGAGGATGGTTTTCTCAAGGAGAATGGTGAATCTCAGACATTAACCAGGGAAGAGGTTTTAAGAAATACTGTGGATACTCAATACGGATACTTTAAAATACTTAAGGTAGTGGAATAGGGGTGAGAAGATGGACATATCAAGCTTAAAAGCCTGGGAAATGAGAGAGAAGTTATTAAAAAAGGAAATATCAGCCGTTGAGATTCTAGAATCCCATTTGAATAGAATTGATTCAGTTGAAAAGGATATTAATGCCTTTATAACAATAGATAGGGACAATGCCCTGAAGGCTTCCAAAGGAGTAGATGAAAAACTTGCAAGAGGAGAAAGTCTAGGAGTTCTTGCAGGTTTACCAATTGGCCTTAAGGATAATATCATGACTAAGGATTTAAGAACCACTTGCGCATCAAAAATGCTGGAGAATTTTATTCCACCTTTCGATGCCACAGTGGTTAGAAATATTAGAAGAGAAGACGGGATTATACTAGGGAAAACAAATCTAGATGAGTTTGCCATGGGTGGATCAACAGAGACATCATATTTTGGGAACACTAGAAATCCAAGGAATTTAGATGTGGTTCCAGGAGGATCTTCAGGTGGATCAGCTGCTGGTGTTGCAGCAAATGAACTGGCAATATCCTTAGGAAGCGATACGGGTGGTTCTGTTAGACAACCTGCCAGTTACTGTGGAATAGTTGGTATAAAGCCAACTTATGGAATGGTATCTAGGTATGGTGTAATGCCCATGAGTAATTCCCTGGATCAAGTGGGTCAGTTTGGAAGAGATGTAAAGGATGCTTTCCTTATGCTAAAGGGTGTATCTGGATTTGATCCACTAGATGGAACCTCATCTAAAAAATCAGGAATAAATTTTGATTTAGAAGGAGGAAGTCTTAAGGGATTAAGGATTGCTTTACCTGTTGAATATAGAGATTTAAAGGTAACAGGAGATGAAAAAATAAGAGAGATGTTTGATAATACCCTAAAGGTATTTGAGAGGGAAGGAGCTATTATTGATTATGTTTCTTTACCTCATTTAAAATATGCCTTGGAAACATACTACATTATTTCAACTGCTGAAGTGAGTACAAATCTATCCAGATTAGATGGTATTAGATATGGTTATAGAACAGAGAATTATGAAACTCTTGATGACTTGTATACAATGTCTAGAACTGAAGCCTTTGGAGAGGAAGCAAAGAGAAGGATTATGATGGGAACTTATGCCTTAAGTGCAGGTTACCAGGATGAGCACTACAAGAAGGCTTTGAAGGTTAGAACTCTTATAAAGAATGATTATGATAAGACCTTTAAAGATTATGATGTGATACTTTCACTAACATCCCCAATATTACCATTTCCCTTTGATTCAATAATAAATTCTCCAGTGGATATGTATAAGGCGGATCTTTACACAGTACCTGTAAACCTAGCAGGTCTATGTGCCATGAGCATGCCAATGGGAGAAATTGATGGCTTGCCTGTGGGAATGCAATTAACTGGGAATAGATTCCAAGAAAGTAAAATTATTAGGGCTGGATACGCCTTTGAAAAGGTGGTGAAATAATGGGATATAAAACTCTTGTAGGATTAGAAATTCACGTGGAATTAATGACAAAAAATAAGATTTTCTGTAACTGTAAGAACGAGTTTGGAGGAGAGGTTAATACTCATGTTTGTCCAGTATGTCTTGGTTTACCTGGGGCACTTCCCGTTATGGATAAGGAAGCGTTGGAGTTTGGCATAAGAGCAGGACTTGCTTTTAATAGTGAAATTGAAAAGGAAGTAAGAACCGATAGGAAGAACTACTTCTATCCAGACTTAACAAAGGGATATCAAATATCTCAGGCTGATTTACCCCTATGTAAAGGTGGCCATTTAGATATTGAACTTGAAGATGGGGTTAAAAGAATTAACTTAGAGAGAATCCATATAGAAGAAGATACTGGAAAACAACTTCACACTGAAGATGGAACAAGTCTTCTTGATTTCAACAGGTGTGGAGTACCATTAATTGAAATAGTAACTAAGCCAGATATTAATTCAGCAGAAGAAGCCAGATTATTCCTTGAAAAACTTAGATCCACTTTGAAATACATTGGCATATCTGATGTAAGAATGGAGGAAGGATCCCTTAGGTGTGATGTAAATATAAACGTTGTAGATGATGAGAAGAAGATAAAATCAAAGATAACTGAAGTCAAGAACCTGAATTCATTCAGATCAGCTGTTAAGGCCATAGAGACTGAAGAAAAGAGACATATGGAACTTCTAGATAAGGGTGAAAACACAGATAATGAAACTAGAAGATGGGATGAAAACTTAAATGAAACAGTGATAATGAGAAGAAAGTTTGGTGCTTCTGACTATAGGTTTGCCAATGAAGGAGATCTGCCATCAATAAAGATAGAAGATTCCTGGTTGGAAGAGATCAGAAATAATCTACCAGAACTTCCCCATGAGAAGAAGGTAAGATTTATCAGTGAATATTCTCTGGGTCAATATGAAGCAGAAGTACTAACTGGGTCGAAGGAACTGGCAGCCTTCTTTGAAGAAACCTACAAGTATGTAAATGATAGTAAGTTATTGAGTAATTGGATTATGGGTGATGTTCTTAGAAGACTAAAAGAAGAGGATATGGAAATCGAAGCTCTTCATATTCAACCTAAGGATTTAGCAGATTTAATCCTTTTGGTCAAGGATGGAAAGATCAACAACAATACAGGTAAAAAGGTTCTTAAGGATATGTTTGATTCTGGGGATTCCCCTGAGAAGATAGTCAAGGAGCAAGGACTTATTCAAATAAGTGATGAGGGGGCATTGGAAGAAATTGTTGAGAAAATTCTAGATGCTAATCCTCAATCTATAGAAGATTTCAAGAATGGAAAAGACAGAGCCATTGGATTCTTAATGGGTCAAATCATGAAGGAGACCAAGGGTAAAGCCAATCCTCAAATGGTAAATAAGATGCTATTGGCTAAAATAAACTTAAGATAATGTAAATCCCCTGTTTTTAGACAGGGGATTTGTATGTAGATGTTGTTAATTAGCAATCAGACTGATAAAATAGGACTTAATAGAAACCATGTTAGGGGGGATTGAAATGACTGAGAGTTTTAAAATTGTTCAATTGGTCCATGACAAAGAAGAAAAGGATTCTTTAGATATCCTAAGTGAAGAAGTTTCAAGAAAAGTCCTTAAGTTTCATGAAAGTTTTCCCATGTATGAAAGAACACCCTTAAGGGATATGAAAAAATTATCAAATGAATTTGGATTGGGAGGAATTTATGTTAAGGATGAATCATATAGATTTGGACTAAATGCCTTTAAAGTATTAGGTGGCAGCTATGCCATAGGGAGATTTTTAGCCAGCAGACTTAACATTCAGGAAGATAATATGACCTATGAGAAACTAATATCTGATGATGTTAGAAATCAGCTTGGAGATATGGTATTTGTAACAGCAACTGATGGTAATCACGGTAGAGGTGTTGCCTGGACTGCCAGTAAACTAAAACAAAAATCTGTAGTCTATATGCCAAAGGGTAGTTCTTTGGAAAGACTGGAGAACATAAGTTTAGAGGGGGCTGATGCCTCCATAACTGATCTAAACTATGATGAAGCTGTAAGACTAGCTAATAGAAGGGCAAATGAAAAGGGTTGGATTATGGTCCAGGATACAGCATGGGAAGGGTATGAAGATATTCCAACTTGGATTATACAAGGCTATAGCACCATGGGCTATGAAGCCTATGAACAACTTAAAGAGTGTGGAGTGGATAGACCAACTCATATATTTTTACAGGCTGGAGTGGGTTCTATGGCCGCTTCAATAGCTGGGCTATTTTCATCCTTATGTAAGGATGAAAAACCAATTATTACAATTGTGGAACCCAACAAGGCGGATTGTCTTTATAGAACAGCAAAAGAAGATGATGGGGAATTAAGGTTTGTTACTGGCAGCATGGACACTATAATGGCAGGACTTGCTTGCGGTGAGCCATGTACAATTGGCTGGGGAATACTTAAAATCTATGGTGATTACTTTATATCATGCCCAGATTACGTGGCAGCTAAGGGTATGAGAATACTTGGCAACCCTCTACTGGGAGATGATAGAGTAATATCAGGAGAAAGTGGAGCTGCAACTTTAGGATGTGTGGCTGAAATTATTAAAAATCCACAACTTAAGCATATAAAAGACATGCTAAAACTAGATAAAGACTCAAAGGTATTATTTTTTAGTACAGAAGGAGATACAGATAAAAAGAGCTATAAAGAAATTGTATGGGATGGTAAATATCCTAGTTTTGAATATTAATAATCATAAGTTTAGACAATAGGAGGGAATTTACTTGGAGATAGGAAAAGTACCTAATGAATTACTAGAAGAGATAGTATTTAAGAATATAACCCATAAAAGAGAGGAAGTTCTTGTAAGGGCTAGTATTGGAGAGGATACAGCAATACTAGATTTGAAAGATGAACTGTGCGTTGTAAGTACAGATCCAATAACTGGTGCAACCAAGGAATTGGGAGCCCTTGCTATCCATATATCATGTAATGATATTGCAACTAGGGGAGCTGAACCCCTAGCAGTATTACTTACTGTCCTATGCCCTGAGGGAACAAGTAAGGAAGAACTTGATACTCTTATGTCTGATGCAGGAAGGGCTGCCAAAGAAGTAAATGTGGAGATAATTGGTGGACATACAGAGGTTACTGATGGAGTAAATAGAATAATACTATCCACAACGGTTATTGGAAGAATGAAAAGACAGAAATTAATGGCCTACGATGAGATAAACCTGGGAGACAATCTTGTAATGACAAAGTGGATTGGCCTCGAAGGAACCCATATATTAGCAGGAGAATTGGAAGAAGAATTAAAAACTAAAATGAGCCAGGATGATATTGAAGAAGCAAAATCCTTAGGCAAATACCTTAGTGTTGTCAAAGAGGGAATGATAGGTGGAAAACTAGGGGTTAAGTATATGCATGACATCACTGAAGGTGGTATATATGGTGCCGTATGGGAAGCTGGAAAAGCCATTGGAAGGGGTATACTATTAGAAGGGGATAAATTACCCATAAAGGATGTAACTAATAAGCTTTGTGCTGCCCTTGAAATTGACGTTAAAAAACTTATATCCAGTGGTAGTATGATTATGGTTTGTGGTAAGGATAAAACTGATGAATTACTTGAAAACCTGCAAAATGATGGTATAAAAGCAACAATAATTGGTACAGTTATCCAGGAAGGCGTATTTGATAAAGACAAAGGAAGAACAGTTGAAATTCAATCACCAGGATCTGATGAACTATATAAGGCCTTGGAAATGTAAGTATTAATTACATTATTGTTACAATTAATGTGTTGTGTTGAATCTAACCTCTTAAAATGATATAAATATCCTATAGGATTAAATTGGTTTATGGAAAAATGGCGGAGGACAGAATATGAGAAAAACCATATTTATAGCAGGAATACTTTTGTTTATTTTATCTTTTAATATATTAGCTTTTGCAAATACAAGTGTTGATGTGCATGTGGATGGTTCACCCTTGTCAGTAAGGCAGGTTGCAGTACTTGTGGATGGCCAAAAGCTAAACACTGAGGTCCCTTCCTTTATTATGGGGGATCGTACCCTTGTGCCAATTAGATTTGTGGCTGAAAGTTTTGGTGCAGTGGTTGGATGGGATCAAGATACAAAAACTGCTATAGTGGTCCACGATAATAATGTGGTGAGTTTATCAATTGATGATACTAAGGTGGTTGTCAATGGAGAAACCAGATACTTGGATAAAAATTCAACTCCGAAACTTGTAACATTTACAGACCTTAAGGATTCAAGAACCATGGTTCCAGTAAGATTCATTTCGGAAGTTCTAGGATATGATGTAAATTGGGATCAAAATAGCTACACTGCAATGATATCAACACCCAAGGAAGAAGAACCAGCAGCTGAAAATATTGATATTATAAATATTGGTATAGTTCAAACTCCTGATGGAGATAATAGGGTTCAGATTAATGGGACAGGAAAATTATCATATAGAACCATGTATATTACCCAATCAAACAAGTTGGTTATTGATATAGACAAGGCACTTTTAAGAATCCCAGGCTCTTTAGCAAAGCCAGGAGAGATAAATCTTGATGGACAGAATCTGACAAAAGTAAATTATTCTCAGTTTACAACTAGTCCTGATCCATTTGTTACTAGGGTTGTCCTAACCTTGTTTGAGCAGCAAGACCATAGAATCGTAACTAAGAATGATGGGAATACAATTGAAATTGCCTTTGATGATTATGTTGATGAGGAAATCAAAGAAGAAGTTGATGAAATAACTGAGGAACAAAAGTCTGGTCTGATTACCACTGGTAAAATAGATGGTAAGAATGTAATATATATCAATGAGTTAAATAATCCAGTATATTCAACTTCAATAATCAAAGAACCAACAAGGATTGTAATAGATATTAAGGATACAATTATTCAAGGAGAACTCTATCAAGTATTTAATGAGCCCATATCATTTGTTGACAGGATCAGAGCATCTCAGTATGTACCTGATCTAGAAAACAACACAGAAAATATCGTCAGGGTAGTACTTGATATTAAAGAGGGAGTAAGTGATCCAAGGATTGAAATAATAGCAGAAGAAAATAGACTTATTATCGTTCCTGAGGAGAACATATGGGACCATTTAGGTTATGAAAAAATCGAGAATAAGGGAATATTTACTTTAACTAATCAATTCCCTTCTGCATATAATGTAAATTATGATACCCTTAAAAAAGAGTTACTAATTACCATGCCAACTTTTGCAACATCAATCCCTGAAGGGGACTTTGTAGTAAATGATAGTCTGGTGAGAAGGATAATTATTACAAGAGATCAAGTTAACACTACTATTAATATAAACTTCAGAAGAAGTGTAAATTATAATGTCCTATCCAACCTAGTTGATCAGCAAATTAAGGTAGAAGTAGAAAAGATTAATGACTTAACTCCTCAGGATACTACCATTGTAATAGATCCAGGCCATGGGGGAAAAGATCCAGGGGCGGTACATGGTAGTATTTATGAAAAGGATATTAACTTAAGTATCTCTTTGAAACTTCAAAAGGCTTTAACTGACTTAGGATATAATGTAATAATGACAAGAGAGACAGATGTATTTGTTGAGCTCTATGATAGGCCTGAAATTGCAAATCAAGCCAATGCAGATCTATTGATAAGCATTCACTCTAACTCTAACATCAAGTCAGCAATTCATGGTTTGGAAGTATTGTATGCATCAGCCTTAGAGGCTACTTTAAAGTTGGATGATCAGTTCCCATTCGCAAAGAGTATCTATGACAATATAATTACTTTAACTGGAAACGCAGGGACGAGAAATATTGTAAATAGTCCAAAACTTGCAGTGCTAAGAAGGTCATATATGCCTGCAGTATTAATTGAATCAGGGTATATGTCCAATCCAGCAGAAAGGGAATTAATACTAACTGAATCCTTCCAAAACAATATGGTAAGTGGTATAGTAAATGGTATAATCCAGTATTTAAATGAGTATTAAAATTAGGGAAGGTAGAACCTTCCCTTGTATATATTGAAAGGAGAATTTTATGGAAATGTTTTTAGGATATGCCCTAATATTTTTAGCAAGGGTAATAGATGTTTCTATGGCAACTACAAGAACCTTGATGGTTGTTCAAGGGAGAAGATTACAGGCAGCTTTAATAGGGTTCTTTGAAGTGGGGATTTATGTAACAGCCCTAGGTAAGGTTGTTAGCTCATTGGATAATCCAATGAATCTACTTGCCTATTGTCTAGGTTTTGCAGCAGGTAACTTTGTGGGAATAACCATTGAAAATAAGATAGCATTGGGAAATCTTTCAGCTCAAATAATTTTAAAGACATCCAATAATGAAGAATTAGTGAATCAATTAAGACAAAACGGATTTGGAGTCACAATAATAGAAGCCCAGGGAATTGAAGGTCCAAGGGAAGTGTTAAATGTAGCCCTTAATAGAAAAGATCTTACAAAGTTAAAGAACTTAGTAGATTCAATTGATGAGAAAGCTTTTATGACTGTAAATAATATAAGCCCAATCAGAGGTGGATACTTTTCAAGTATAAAGAAATAAACTTGCCCTAAGGGGCTTTTATTTTGCCCGAAATAAGGTTAAGAATTATCAGAATATATACACCCCTTTTGTTTACTAGAAGGACTAAGTATGATAAAATATTAATAATTAAACAATCTCCGAGCACTTTAACCTGCTAAAAATGGTTAATCTGCCGTTAGGGTATAGTTGGAAACGGCTATGCCTCCTGTTGGAAAGGAGAAAGGTATCGATATTTCCAAGGGGTTATGTCGATTTTTTTATTTCCTTTTCGCCATAAAAATTAGAAAGGTGGAAAAAGAATGAAGAAAAGTAGAGTTAGAGTTTTAACCCTTATGATTGCTTTTGTAATGTTATTAGGGCAGTTTAGTTTTGCAGAAGGGCTAGATGTGGTAACAATATCAGGGGAAGGAATCGAAAGTCCCTTAAGCCTAAGTAAGGAGGATTTACTAGCAGTACCTGCTGAAGGACAGATTGAAGATGAGTACATATACAACAGTAGAACTGGTGAAAAATCTGTTATGGTAAAAGGTGTTAGTTTAAAGTATGTACTAGTTGAAATGTTAGGTCTAGGCCTAACTGATGGGGAAGTACATTTTACAGCAGCTGATGGATATCCAATTGATCCTCAGGAACTAGAAGATGTATTAAGCGATGATCTAAAGTATGTAATGGCATATGAAATAGATGGTGAATCTATTGATAATGACGAGGATGCAACAACTGATGAAATAGTAGTTTATAGAAAAGTAAAAACAGAAGGTGAGTTCGGAACAGTTTTCAAACTTGTTGTAGATATAGAAGTAAAGGCTAATAAAAATATAGTAACTTTAGCAGGTGATGGAATAGAAGGTTCCTTAAGCTTAAGTATGGAAGATTTATTAGCAGTACCAGCAGAGGGCCAAATTGAAGAGGAATATATATACAATACCAAAACTGGTGAAAAATCTGTAATGGTAAAAGGAGTAAGCTTAAAATATGTATTAGTTGAAATGTTAGGTCTAGAGCTTACTGATGGACAAGTACATTTTACAGCAGCTGATGGATATCCAATTGATCCACAGACACTAGAAGATGTATTAAGCGATGATTTAAAGTATGTAATGGCATATGAAATAGGCGGAATGGCAATTGATAATGACGAGGATGCAACAACTGATGAAATAGTAGTTTATAGAAAAGTGAAAACAGAAGGTGAATTTGGAACAGTTTTCAAGCTGGTTGTTGATGTAGAAGTAAAGGCAGAAGAACCAGTTATTGAAGAACCAGTAGTACCTGCAGTATTCACTGATATTACTGAGGAGTTTAACTATGCAGCAACCGCTATCTCTGTTATGGCTGAGAAGGGAATCATAAATGGAGTTGGTGGAGGATTATTCGCACCAGGTAGAGAATTTACCAGGGCTGAATTTGCAAAGATCATGGTTCTATCATTAGGATATGAGTTGGCTGATTATGATGGTAGTTTTAGTGATGTAAATAATAATGATTGGTTTGCTCCATATGTTCAGGCAGCTGTTGAAAGTGGATTATTCAAAGGCTACACTGATGGAATATTTAAACCAAATCAAACCATAAATAGACAAGAAATGGCTACTGTTGCAGGTAGAGGTGCAATAGCTCTTGGTTTAGTAGATGAGGCTAGAGTAAAAATATTTGTAATGGAAAAATCAGACTTCCTGGATAAGGAAAATGTAGCGGATTGGGCAGCAAATTATGTTGCTTGGCTAGAAGATCAAGGAGCATTTACAGAAATAGCTGGAGAGGAATTCTTACCAACTCAAGTTGTAATTAGAGCAGAAGCAGCGGTAATGGTATATAACACACTATTAGCCCAATAATATAAACTATAAAAGCTATTAATCTAATAGACGGGCGAAGGCATTTAGCATCGCCCGTCTATTAAAAATAGGAGGTATTTTATGAAGCTTATACATAATAGAAATAGGTTGCTAAATTTTCTTTTAATCATTGCCCTTTTATTTACTCAATTTTTAACACCACAAGCATCAGTTTTTGCAGCTACACCAGAACTTGTAATAACAGGCAGTGGGGTAAATAGTGAAGTTATTATAACAGCCAATGACTGGTCAAAATTTCCATTAGTGGATAGATTTTATTCTTCAAACAATAGTCTGGGATTCCATAAGATAATTAAGGTTAAAGGTTATGATCTTGAGACTTTAATTGGTAAGGATAACCTGAAAAGTGATCTAGATTACACTGTAAGTTTTCTTTGCGCAGATGGATTTAAGTTTGAAAAGAAATTAAGTGATCTATTCCAAGTTTATACATATAGTGATTTTACTGAAAACAGCAAAGAACTTGTTAAACCAATGCTTGGAAAGTATCAAGCAGTGCTAGGAGACTATCCAAAGAATACTTTTTCTCCACCTGTAAGTTGGAGTGATAGAGATCTAACTGAAAATGATCTGGACAATTCATTTCCAAAGCTTGTATTTGGTCAGAAGAATATTGATGATATGAATATGAGTCAATGGGGAAAAGAAGTTATAAGGATAACAATAGGTGATGAGATTCCAAATGGGTCTACTGATGATTCACCCTATAGACATCTTTCATATGATGGAGCACCTTACAATGTTGATGCAATATCTGGAGCTACTTTCACCATAGAGGGTCCTGGTGTTGAAGGCTATAGAGCCATATCTGTTAGACAAATAGAAGAGGATTTTGATGGCCATGAGAGAGTTTCATACTATGAAAATGTTGGAGACAAGGTAGTTAAAAACACCTACGAAGGTATAAATGCAGGATATTTAATAGAAAACTATGTAAAGGCAAGAAGTAATGCAGGGGATATAGTCTTTAAGAATAAATCCAGACAGACTATACTAAGAGTACCAATAGAAGAAGCGGATAATTATACAATAGCCTATGGTGTAAATGAAGTGCCATATGTATATCTTGATTTAGATGTGGGTTATAGGGCAGATAAGTACAACGACAATGGTTGTTTCAAGCTGGTATATAATCAGGCCAGTGTAGGAGCTAAGGAATTTTCCAATGTGGCATACATCTATGTTGAAGAAAAGGATGCTAAGAATATTTATGAGCATACCTACCCTCCCTACAATATTTCAAAGTATACTGATTACGAGATAATTATTCATGGAAATGCTTTGGATGAGGAAGTTAGATATAAGGTATCGGATATTGAAAACATGAACGATATAAAATTTGAAGGAGAGTATAGCCTATCTAATAGCGAATACTTCTGGTATTACAATACCTATAAGGGAGTAGAGTTATTAGATCTCCTACAAAAAGCTGGAGTCGATATGAATCTTCCAAATTCAACATCCATTCAATTTGTTGCAGCGGATAACTATAATTTTGCACCTATGACATTAGGGGAAATAAAGGATTATTCTTTGTATGGATATTATGAGAAAGACGCTGCTGATCTTGGGGATGGGAATTTTGATGGAAATGTAGTTAAACCACTAGTATCTGGATTGCCACCATTAGTTGCATATGGATTCAATGGATATCCATATGTTACAAGACCTACTGATGAGGGATATAATCCAGGACTTGGAAATGATGGTGGACCACTTCGAATTATATTTGGTAAGACTAGTTACAACGATACCAATGGTTCTAATCAGGTTCAGTTTTTGAAGGAAATAATTGTAGGTGGTGGTAGTGCAATAGGAACTGGGGATGATGTAACTAGTGATGGAGAATCTACCATGAAGCCTATAGACCCTTCAACAAGTTGGAACCATAATAGGGATGTTTATAAGAAGTATTTGAATGAACCAGTTTTAAGAATTACAGGTTCACAAGTAAAAGAACCTGTAACTTTAAGTCTAGCTCAGCTTGAAAGTCTTACAAAGTATGCCATTAGAGATATTTATACTGGAGATGGAGTTAGAGAGTTTGAAGGTATAGTACTTTGGGATTTGATTGCAAAGGCTGTTGGTCTTAAAGATGGTGTGGACAATCCAAATATCAGAGTATTTAGTGGGGCAAATTACAATCAAATATTAAGAAGCAATGAACAAGTTATAAATGGAGTAGATAATTCTAAAGGTGAAAACAAAAAAATAATTCTAGGTTATGCTGTTGATGGTTATCCCTTGGTACCTAATGAAGCATCGGAAGGGTATGTTTTCAATAATGCCAATGGTCCTTTGAGACTTTTAATTGAAGAAAACAAATCCATGTGGGTTAAATGGGTTGACTGCATTGTTGTTGGTACAGGAGATTATGAAAAACCCCTGGCAGAAGATCTTTCCAATTGGGAGGTTAATCTTCCTGGAGATGAAGGGGATAAATTAGATAGTAGCTTATGGATTGACTATAGGAACAACACAGGCAAGGAAATGGTTGAAGCCAGTGTAAGAGCTATGGAATTTGACCATGAAGGGAATCTTTATATAGGAACAAATAATGGTGGGATTTCCATCAGAAGCAAGGACGGAAACTGGAGTAATATTACCAGTGTTGAAACCCTTGATGGAGAAATAGTTAAGGTAGATACCACCTATGCCATACTACAAAGAGAGAATGGACAACTTTGGGTTGCAAATGGGAGTCCAACACAACCAAGGGGAATCCTTGTTAGAGAAGATGGTCAGTGGAGTGTAATAAACAAAGAAAATTCAATACTTCCCGCATGCTTTGTTCAGGAGTTGGAAGCTGACGGTAATGGAGGATTATGGATTGGTACTGCAAATGGTCTTGTTCATGTGGACAAGGACGATAATTGGGTAGCATATACCCAGCTTGAAGGGCTCTTACCATACTCAGTGGATGCACTTGAAGCAGATAAAGAAGGGGGAGTCTGGATTGGTTACTATCCAGACACAAAGGGAAGCCTAGAAGCTCCAGAATATATTGGTGGATATCAGTACCTTTCTAAGTCTGGGGAGATTACTACCTATGATGGATTTGATAGTAGTAATTTCAATGTTAATTGGGTAAGAGGCATATCTTTAGATCTTGAAGGTGGAGTATGGGTTACTAGATCTGGCAATGCACCTGGTTTTACCAAAGGTGAAGTAGATTACATCAAGGATGGAGTAAGAAAAGTCTATAAGGCTAAGGAACTTTTCCCTGACTTAGATGAAAACAGTGATATAAGATTAGTTCTTGCTAGTAATACAAGTATGGACACCATATATATTGGGACAAAAGGCCAGGGAGTAGTTAAGTTAGACGTAAATAGCAAGGTCAATGAAGTTTACAGTAGTGAAAATACCTTCTCAAGCAGACAGTGGGATGATGTATATTTCATAGATTGGTCAGATGAAACCCTATTTGTCGGGACAAATGGTGGAGCTGGTTTAAGACTTAATTATGAAACATTCCTAGATATTAAGGATCATTGGGCCATGGATAGTATATCCAAAATGGCATATATGGGCTATGTCAAAGGATTTGAAGGGGAATATAGACCAAGCGATAAGATAACACGAGCTGAGTTTGTTACCATGATTGTTAGAGTTTTAAATCTTGATCCTACCAATAATGTTTCGGGATTTGTGGATGTTTTAGATGGTTCCTGGTATAAGGACAGTATAGATATTGCAGCAGAGAAGGGTATTGTTAAGGGCTATTCTGATAATACATTTAAACCAAATGACAATATTACAAGAGCAGAGATAGCTTCTATTCTAATGAATTTATATGATTTAGAGATTAACTTAGAAGAGATGAACAATATTCTAGCTGAATATAATGATGATATTCCAAGCTGGGCAAATGAAGGGATAGCTATAATATCCAAGACGGGACTTATGAATGGTTTTCCAGATGGGAGCTTCGGGGCCAGTAGAAATGCATCCAGGGCAGAAGCTGCAGTTATCCTATTGAGATATTTAAAGAACTAAAGGATTTCCAACGGGGGTCAAACCCCCTTGGAATATTTGAGAGGGAGAGATATATGAAAAGGTATTTAATAGTTATATTAGCTTTAGTATTGGTCTCTTCATTTTTTTTAGCTGGATGCTCAAAGAAAGAAGTTGTGGAGAAACCCTTGGAAGTAGCTGAAGAAGAAACATCAACCATTGGACTTGAAGAAGTACCTTCCCAAATTGAGGGGGATGTTGAAGAACCTATAGATGAGGTTGAACCTGCTAAGGAAAATACAGATGAAGTAGACCAAGTGATAGTTGAGGAACCTGAGAAAGAAATAGAGGAAGAGGCTGAAGAACCTGAATTAGTATCAGAAGATCCAGTAGTTGAGGAGCCAATTGAAGAACCGGTTGAAGTTGAACCTGTAGTTGAAGAACCTATTGAAGAAGAAATTGTTATTGAGGGCTTTGCTATTAAGATTGAAGGCCAAGTCGCTATACCTCTTACATTGGGATTAAGTCAATTAAAGGAACTTGATGATCTCATATATTCAAATGATTATTATTCCTTAAATAGCTTTGGTACCACCGGCCATACCAACTTCAAGGGAATAAAACTTTGGGATCTTTTAACTAAAGAAGCACAAGTTCTTAGTAGTGCAAGCCGAGTTAGAATTGTTGCAACTGATGGCTATGAAATGAGTTTTGGAATAAATGATGTTATCAGACAGGATTATATTGATGAAACAGATCAATCAAAACAATTACCCATTATTATAGCCTGGGAAGAAAATGGAGTAGAATATGATGGTGAGAAAAACCCTCCATACAAACTGGTAGTGGGACAAAGGGAACCTGGAGATGTTAATAAACCCTTATGGGTTTCAAATATTGATAAAATAATAGTGGAGTAGATGATTATGGGGAATAAAAAAAGGTACTTAATCATATTATTTTTAACAACTGTTGTTGTAATGGTACTATTTGGTCTTAATAATAGTGCTTCTGTTGAAGAAGAAAAAGTAAGGGGATACTTTCCAGGGGCAAAAAAGATTGAGTTAATAAAGGATATATCTGATGATATGTTTATATCCTTAAATCTACCTGCTGTTCAAAGAGCCTACCTTGTGGATGGAACACCAAAGGCATTTGTAGTTAGCTGTGTAGGGTATAATGGTCCCATAGAAATCCTTGCAACCTTAGATGATAATAAACTGATGGGGATTGAAATATTACAACATGAAGAAACAGAAAGTTATGCTGAACATATAGAAAGCCAGTGGTTTTTAGAGCGCTTTCAGTCTTTAAGTGCAAAAAAATATCTTAACTTAGTTGTTCTGGATAAGGAAAAGGAAGAAGATATTGTACAGGTTACAGGAGCTACAGTGAGTTCTCAGGCTGTTGTAAATGCTGTTAATGCTGCAATTGGTGCTTATCAATACCAAGTATTTGGGATTCAGATGGACAGGGTTCCAGATGTTGTTCCTCAGGAAATGTGGCAAAGAGACTCAAATAGTTTTGCAATTAATTGGGAAAATAATAGTTTAAGGATAAATACAGAAACCATAAAAGAATATGGGCAAGTGGAACTTGATGCCACCTTAATAAATACAACTGGCACAAGAGTTGAAATGAAGGTAAAGGGTCCTACTTTGAGGGATGTGTTACTGGATAATGGTGTAGATCTTAGTGAATATCAAGGAATTGGAATTACAGGAAGAGATGGATACTATACTCTAGTTGATGGAGAAAAGCTTCAAGTAGGGGATGTAATTCTTGCATGGGAAGTGGATGGCAATCCCCTATCAGAAGATGAGAAACCAATTAGAACTGTCCTTCCTTTGGAACTGGGTCCATACTGGGTTAAGATGGTGACAAGTATAGATTTATATAGGGAAATTACTCCTAAAGATATAACCAAAGTTCATCTGTTCAACCCTCTAATAAAGGACATTGAACCATATCTTTATGAGTATTACGGTAGTAAAGATAAGTCAGTTGAAATCGGGAAAATACTGAGAAAATTTGATGAAATAGATGATAAGGGATTTTTCACCATGGTAGCTAAAGATGGATTATCAAAGAATGAAACCATATCCTTAGTTAGACAAAGGTATTTTATTAAGTACGAGGGAGAAAATGCCCCTATGAATATAGCGCCCAATTTTAGATTGGGGATGAATGTAAAGGAAATAACCCATTTTTCCACAACAAAAGATGCAGTAATTTTCCCAGAGAAAATGGCTCAAGTTGTAAGAACAAAGGATTATGATAAAGGTCTTGGTCTTCTCTTAGAAGATGTATTACTTACTGCAGGGATGAGATGGGAAGAAGGAGTTAGATTTACTGGTATTGATGTTTCAAATAATGAATATTCAATACCATATGAAGATATGAAAAGTTCATACCTAGTTATGGATGGAGATCTTGCACACATATATGTTGGTGATAGACAGGTTATTACTAATCTACTGAGGATTGAAAAATATGAGAATTAAAAAGGGTAATATTTTTCAGATAGCTTCATTTGTAGTTATTCTCTTTACATCCATAATGTATGCCTTATACATAAAGGGATTAGTAGATTTTAGGATAGTATCACCATCTGATTTAAATCCATATGGTGGATGGAGTCATCTTAAGGATTTTTTCACAGATGTATCCTATAGGTGGAGGGGGATAACTAAAGGGATATCCCTTAGCCTAGCTATTACCATAACATCATTGGTGGCAGGAAGATTCCTATGTGGGAATATTTGCCCCATTGGCTCAATCCAAGACTTTTCAAATTATATGGGAAAGAAGTTGAAAATCAAACAAGTTAGAGTAGGCAATAATAAAGTACTGGATCTGATAAAATACTTACTTCTAATAATTGTTTTAGGACTTAGCACTATTGGTTTGGGATATAGGGTTGCACCCTTTTCTCCATGGTTAGGTTTGCTAAATATTTTGTCTGGGAAAGTTACTCTTATTGGGATTTCAATTTTGTTATTAATCTTAATAACATCCCTATTTACTAAAAGACTATTCTGTAGATTCTTATGTCCCTTGGGAGCATATCAAAGTTTAATCAGTGTACTTGGTTTATATAAGATTAAGACTAATGCAAAGTGTGAGGGCTGTAATTACTGTTTAAAAGATTGTGTAGTAGAATTAAAATCCAAGGGGAATAAGGAATTACCTCCAGAATGTGTATCATGTTTAAGGTGTGTGAGCTCCAAATGTATAAAAGATCCTCAAGGCTACCAAGTTCACTTTGGAAACAAGAGGTTAAGTGAGAATATATATCTTATTAGTGGATTGGTAATCCTATTGGGGTTTTACATCATTCTACCAATGGCCTTTTCAAATAATACCACTGGATGGACCATGGAGAACTTGAACCTAAAGGATGGAGTATATATAGGAGTTGGAAGTGGCTTTGGTGGTAGAATTATGACTGAAGTAACCATAAGAGAGGAAAGTATAGAGAATATTTTTGTAAGAAGTCATAATGAAAGTTCAGGATACTTTGAGGAAGTATATAGGAACTTAGGTATGGATATAAAAAGTGGACAAAATCTAAATGTTGATATAATAAGTGGAGCAACTGCAACATCAAGAGGTTATATAGGTGCAGTAAGAAATGCCCTAAGCCAATCTATGGAACAAAAGGTGGGAGAGTAAAATGAAGAAATTAATGATCCCAATAGTTTTAGCCCTTGTAGTTATTATTGGAGTGTTTATTGTTTTTAATGGAGATGACAATAGGGAGATTAAGGTAATAAACAATGAGACAGAATTACTAGTGTCCTTTGATGAGGTAAAAACCTCACAAAATTCAACCACATTTCCTGTTGTGGTAAGGAGCAGTGGAAGTGTGCCAGTGGAAGCTGAGTACACTGGTATTGAGTTAATCACTTTTCTGGAAGAAAAAGATGTGAAGATCGAAAATTTCAAGAGCATTACATTTAATGCATCAGATGGTTATAGAATAATATTATCTTCAGAAGATATAAGTGAACCACTTAATGTATACTTAACCTATGAAAGGGACGGAGAAGATCTTTTGCCAAAATCAAAAGGTGGTAACGGACCTTTCCAACTGGTAATAAGGAAGGACCCTTTTAGTCAGAGATGGATCAAGCATGTGGAAGAGATAATAATTAATTATTAACGGAGAGTGAAACAGTGAAGCTTAAAGCACTTAGAGGATTTAGTATTTTTCAATTGGTTATAATTTCAGTTGTTGCAGCCCTAGGGGTTGCAACTAAACCGATCATAGTGCCCTTGGTACATATAATAACAGGACCTTTATTTATTCCAGGTGGAGCAATTGCAGGTGGATTCTATATGTTCTGGATAGTACTTGGAATTGGATTGGTTAAGATCAAAGGAACTGGAACCTTGATTGGAATAATCCAAGGACTTCTTGTAATAATAACTGGAGCTATGGGCACCCATGGGATACTAAGCATAGTTTCATATACTCTTCCTGGTCTTGCAGCTGATTTAGTATTCTTATTCAGTGGGAAGAACAAGCATAACATCATTCAATTTATAATTGCTTCCATGGCAGCTAATGTTGTTGGGACCCTAATATCAAATGCCATGTTTTTTAGACTTCCCCTAGAGACCTTACTAATATTAATCACAGGAGCTGCCCTTTCTGGAGCACTGGGAGGAGTTTTAGCTTGGAATATACTCCTTGGGATAAATAAGTTAAATCTTGATTTTTGAAAGGCTGATATTATGAGAAAGAAAAGATTTCTGTTATTAATGATCCTCATACTACTTCTTCCAGCTTGTAGCAAACCTACATATGAAAGAAGTGGGATTAACATATTCAATAATGAAGGAAATATCCTCATGGATTTTATTCCAGAATCCCCAACCCTAGTATCATCCCTTACTGGAGATGATAAAAGATTTATCATAATAAATAACGATGGTAAAATGATCAAGGAAGAGGATGACTTTGATTTAAAGATAGATGGGGCTGCTATTGTAGCAAAAAGAGGAAACGCCCTAATTGCTGAGGATGTCATTTCAATATACAGTGGGGAAGATGTTTCAAGGATAGGTAAACTATATCAAGATATGAATAATTTTCTTAAGGAAGATAAAAAGGTCCTGGCTGTTTTGTTGGATGGATTCTCCTACGAACAATTTTCAAAGCTAAGGGAGGATGGAAGAATTCCTTTTTTAAGTAGCATTTTTAAGGAAAAGGCAATTAGTGTCTATATGCCAGTGACAAATTCTGGTTTTGCTTCCATAATCACAGGTGCTCTACCAGAGGATAATGGAGTATACAATAGGAACTTCAGAGATATTAAGGTTAAGAGCATTTTCAAGGATGCTCTAGAAATGAATAAGAAGGCTGTATTGCTTGAAGGAGATATTAAAATATTAAATACTGAAATAGAGCCAATGCTTCATGTCGACTTAAATAAGGATGAGGATGTGGATGATGAAATCTATGAATCAGCCATATCATATATGGATAAAGACATGGATCTAATATTCATACACTTTCATGGGATTGATGATAGGGGTCATTTTTATGGACCATATGCTCATGAGACTTTGGCTTATATTGAGAAGATAGATTCATACCTACAAAACCTTGATGATCTATGGGATGGTGTAATACTTGCAACAGCTGACCATGGTATGAATGAGAAGGATGGTGCAGGAGACCATGGAGATGGGACATATGAAGATATGATTGTACCATATTTTCTAAAGGAGAACTAATATGAGCAAGAATAATAAAGCAGCACTTATTATAATATCACTACTGGCTGTAGCCTTTATTGTCGCCTTATCTTTAGGCAGAGATACTACCAATAAGAGGATGGACTTATTAGCTGAAGCGAAAATTGAGCTTGTTACCAGTGAAGAAAGTATTGAAGTTGATTTAAGTGATATTGAAGAAGTTGATGCAGAAAATTTTATAGGAATATTTGATTCTTCCACTACTGATAAAAGTGAACATGAATATATAGGTATTGAGATAAGAGATCTACTAGGATACAAATCTATTGATTTAGAGGATAAAAAGGCAGTTATAGTACATGGGGCTGATGGATTTTCAGTGGCTTATTCCATGGATGAAATATTGAATGAGAATAATATTTACCTAGTATATATGGAAGATGGCACCTACCTAGGTGGAAGAGAGTCTGGTGGGCGTGGACCTTATGAAACCATTATTCTATCTGATACCTTTAGTAATAGAAGATGCAAGTGGGTTGTTAAAATTGAGGTGGTTGAATGATAGCAGTAAGTATCAAGAACCTGGGTTTTAAATACGAAAAGTCTGACACCTGGATCTTAAAGGATATTTCCCTGGACATAAACAAGGGAGAAATTACAGTTATAACTGGTGGCAATGGAAGTGGAAAAACCACATTATTAAGGTGTATTAGGGCACTTATTCCAAATGTATACAAAGGGGAGTTAGTTGGGAATATAAGGATATTCAATCAGGACCTAGAAGAAATGGATCCCCTGGAATTAGTTAAAACAATAGGAATAGTATTTCAAAACCCAGAGACTCAGCTATTTTCTTCAACCGTTGAGGACGAACTAGTATTTGGGGCTGAAAATATTTGCCTTAAGAGGGATGAAATCCATAAGAGGCTTAATAGTATACTAGAACTAACTGGTATTGAACATTTAAGACACTCAAATCCTAACAACCTATCTGGAGGGGAGCAGCAGCTTATTGCCATTGCAGCTGTTCTAATGATGGATCCTGAAATACTACTTCTTGATGAGGTTTTAAGTTGGGTGGATAAAGATAATAGAAGCAAGATACTAGACATACTTAGGAGTCTAAAAGATAAGGGAAAAACTATAATAATGGTGGATCACATAGAAGAGAACATTAGATTTGCTGATGGAATATTAAGGATATAGAGGGATAATATGGGCGATGATTATATACAGATAGGTGATATTTCATTTTTATACAAGAAGGGAAAAACTATCTTTGATGGATTTTCTTTAAATCTACCAGGAGATAAAATATCAGTTATTCTAGGAGACAATGGTAGTGGAAAAACAACTCTAACAAAACTTATCATGGGAATCCTAAAACCATTGGATGGCAATGTATTTATTGATAGGAAGAATAATAGAGACTTGTCCCTGGGAGAAGTGGGAAAATCCATTGGCTATCTATTCCAAAATCCAGACCATCAGATATTTGGGACATCAGTATTAGACCAACTGGTATGGAGTAACAATATTTTAGGAGAGGATAGAGAATACTACACTGAGAAAGCAAATAATCTACTAAATGAATTTGGAATACTGGACCTAAAGGACAGATATCCCTTTTATCTCAGTATGGGTGAGAAGAGGATGTTAGCCCTGGCATCTGTAATGATGAGAGATATCCGTTATTTAATTCTAGATGAACCTACATCATCACTGGATTCTGAAAGAGTTGATATTTTAATAGATAAACTGAAATATTTAAATGGTAAGGGGATAGGTGCTTTGGTAATAACCCATGATTTTGATTTTGCTAAAGCCATTGGCCACAGGATATTCCATTTAGAAGATGGGAGGATCAAGGATGAAACCATTTAGAGAACTTGATCCAAGGAGTAAGATTTTTTATGTGGCCTTAGTTTCAACACTTGCTGTCCTATTAAATAAGTTGTTACCACTTCTAATATTATTAATGGGATCATTTATTATTCTCTATCTATGTGGAGGAAATGGAATTAACACCCTATACAGACTAAGAAAACTAATATTCATTCTAGTAGGAATCTCTATAATTCAGAGTATCTTTAACAATGATGGGAAAGCTCTTATTCAGTTGGGAAATATTATGATTCTTACAGATTATGGCTTATTCAGAGGACTACAGTTCTTGCTTAGACTTTCAGTTATTATTGTTTCCTCATCAATACTTTTAACTTCTACAAATAGGGATCTTACCCAAGGATTGTTACAGCTAAGAATCCCCTATGAAATTGTATTCATGCTTTTAATTTCCGCTAAGTTTCTTCCCCTTCTTAGAGATGAATTTAAGAATAAGGCCCTTGCCATGGAGTTAACTGGGATAGATTTTAAGAAAGTCAGTCTAGAAAAGAAGCTGACAGCCTATAAGTATCTTCTCTTACCTGTAACAGTAAATTCCCTTTTAAAGTCAAAGGAGATGGCTATAGCAATGGAAGTAAGGGGTTTTAGATCTATGGATAGAAGAACTAGTTTTAGAGAATTGAAACTTAGGATATTTGATTATTTATTCATCTTTTTAAGTGTTGTTTTAGGAAGCCTGTTTCTTATTTTTAAATAAATTGGGAGGTGATTTTGTGAGAGTAATTTCAGTGGTAGGATTGTCTAAATCCGGGAAAACAACTACAATAGAAAATATCATCAAAGAACTAAAAAGAAGGAATTATTCAGTTGGAACCATTAAGGAAATTCATTTTCATGATTTTAAAATGGATGTGGAAGGAACCAATACTTATAGGCATAGAGAAGCTGGAGCTGGTACTGTTACCGCTAGAGGAATTAAGGAAACGGACATAATGTTTGATCACAAATTAGATATTAAAACAATACTTTCATTCTATAATGAGGATTTTGTAATAATGGAAGGAGTAAGGGATACTTCTGCTCCAAAGATTATCACTGCCTCTGATGAAGAAGGAATAGAAGCTAAACTGGATGGAACTGCTTTTGCTATTTCAGGAGTAATAAGTGACAAGATTCAAGGATACAAAGATCTTCCATCAATTGATGGTGTAAGTAGAATAGAAGAATTAGTGGATTTAATTGAGAAAGTAGCCATGGTTCCCCTTCCTGATGCGGATCCTAAATGTTGTTCTGCCTGTGGATACTCATGCATGGAACTTAGCCAAAGGATAATTAAGGGTCTTTCTAAGAGGGAAGATTGTAAAATAGATGATTTAAGTACAAAATTGACCATCAATGGGAAAAAAATTTACATGGTTCCCTTTGTGGAAAACATCTTAAGAAATACAGTCTTAGGTGTGGCTAAGGAGCTCAAGGGATATAGTGAGTTGGGAGATATAGAGATATGCATCAAGAGGTAGAGCTAGTAAGTAAAAGGAATGTTGTAAAAAGGGTTATAGAAGACCAGGGGACCTATATTAGAAAGATTTTTTCCAATGAAGATAGTTTTAAAAGGGAACTGGAAGTTGTAAACATCTTAAATAATAACTTGACTTGCCTCCCAAGAATTATCCATGTAATAGATCAGGAAATCCTCTATGAGGATTTAGGTGATAATACTCTTCTTCATTGGATGGAGGATGCAGAAAAAAATAAAATAGAAGACTACGAGAACCTCATTGGAGGAGTACTTAATATATTAAAAGGAATCTATGCTGCTTTAGAAAAAGAGTATAAAAAAGAAATGGTCCTATATGACATGAATTTTAGAAATTTTATTCTACATAAAGAAGACATATACAGAATAGATTTTGAACAAGTAGTTGAAGGAAATAAAAATGATGATTTGGGTAAATTTATGGCTTTTCTACTTAATTATTATCCTGAAAATACCCCCTGGAAGAGACGATTTAGGGATAAATTTTATCAAATGATATCTCAGGATGAATCATATGATATTAGTGAGATTCTAGTCCAGGAAGAAATGGAAATTAAGTCTATCAATAGAAGAAGAAATAAAGAATAAGTCTGGAACTAAGGATTTATTCTTTTATTTTCCTCTTTTACTGTAAAACAAGGGACTTATTTGATAAAATAGGTATAGTAGTTAAATAAGAGGAGTTGATAATTGTGAGAATTGATAATAGAGAGATGGATCAATTAAGAGATGTAAAAATTACTAGGGACTATCTAATGCATCCATATGGTTCTGTACTAATTGAGATGGGAAATACCAAGGTTATTTGTACCGCCATGATAGAGGATAAAATACCACCCTTTCTAAAAGGCACTGGAACTGGTTGGATAACTGCTGAATATTCAATGCTGCCTGGAAGTACAATGACTAGAAAAATGAGGGACTCTACAAAGGGAAGAATTGACGGTAGAAATCAAGAGATTCAAAGACTAATTGGCAGGTCATTAAGATCCTGTGTTGACTTGGAAAAGCTTGGAGAAAGAACCATCTGGATAGATTGCGATGTTATTCAAGCTGATGGGGGGACAAGGACTGCTTCTATAACTGGTGCTTTTGTTGCCCTTTGCGATGCTGTTGATAAATTATATGAGAAGAAGGAGTTTTCAAAATTCCCCATTACTGATTACCTAGCTGCAATATCTGTGGGAGTACTGGAAGAAGGGCCTGCACTTGATCTTTGTTATGAAGAGGATTTTAGAGCAGTTGTTGATATGAATGTTATTATGGGGGATAATGAAAAATTTGTAGAAGTACAAGGAACTGGAGAAAAGGGGAATTTTTCTAGAACAGAATTAAATCAACTTCTGGATTTGGCTGTTAAGGGAAATAATGAACTTATTACGATTCAAAAGGAAATACTAGGAGAAAAAATTAATAATTTAATTGGAGATAAGTAAGATGAGAAAGTTAATACTATCAACTGGAAATAAGAATAAGGTTAAGGAAATTAAAGATATTCTCAAGGATCTACCCATTGAAGTACTTAGCAAGGATGATGTTGGCTTAAAGAACTTTGATGTGGTAGAAGATGGGACTACCCTGGAAGAAAATAGTCTTAAAAAGGCAAGAGAATTATCAAAGCTAGTGGATCATATGGTAATGGCTGATGACTCAGGTATATTTGTTGATAGCTTGGGAGGCCAGCCTGGAGTATACTCTGCTAGATATGGGGGAGAGGATGGCAATGATGAACTTAATAATATCACCCTTCTAAATAACTTAAAGGGGAAGGAAAGAACTGCCAGTTTTCAATCGGTAATCGCTTTAATAACTGAAGATAAGAAGGAATACACAGTAAAAGGGATTTGCAAGGGTAGAGTACTTGAAGAACCTCGTGGTGATAATGGTTTTGGATACGATCCACTATTTGTACCAGATGGATTTGAGGAGACTTTTGCGCAGTTGGATGGTGATGTTAAGAATTCAATTAGTCATAGACGAAGGGCAATTGATGGACTGAGAGAAAAATTAATAGAAATTCTTGGTGAGAATAATGAAGGCACTAGTTGTTAGTGATACCCATGGAATTGTTATTCCATTGATAAGTATCCTTAGAGAAAAAAGAGAGTTTGATATGTTTTTCTTTCTAGGAGATTATGTTGGAGATGGGGAAACCATAGGAAAGAGTTTAAATTTAGAAACACATATAGTATCTGGAAATGGTGATTTTGGTTCTAGCTACCCAACTGAAAAAATAGTCCAAGTTATGGACAAGAGGATTCTATTAACCCATGGACATAAGCAGAGGGTCAAATATGGCATACAAAACCTCTACTATTTTTCCAGGGAAAAGGAAGTGGACATTACACTATTTGGTCATAACCATATGGCTTCATATGAAAAGATTGATGATTTATACATCATCAATCCTGGAAGCCCCTTTCATCCAAGGGGATATGATGGATTGGGAAGCTATGGAATACTTACTATAGAAGGTAATGTTGATTATAAGACTGTATATATTAGATAGGAAGATAGAAATGGGAAAACCCCTTAATTTTTTACATCTGGATATGGATGCCTTCTATGCATCTGTTGAAGAAAGAGACAATCCTTCCTTAAAGGGTAAACCTGTAATTGTAGGAGGAAGAAGTAATAGAGGTATTGTAACCACATGCAATTATGAAGCTAGGAAATTCGGAGTACACTCTGCAATGCCCATATTTATGGCCAAGGAGCTATGCCCTAGGGGCATCTTTATTTCTGGCAGAATGAGTAGGTATCAAGAGGTATCTAAACAAGTATTTACAATCCTTAGAGGAATTTCAAGCAAGATTGAACCCTTATCCATAGATGAAGCCTATATGGATATTTCACAGATTCCCCTAAGACCTGAACAAATAAGGGATTTAATAAAAGAGAAAGTCTATAGAAAGACTGGCTTAACCTTATCAATTGGAGTTTCCTATAATAAGTTCCTGGCAAAGTTGGCTTCTGACTGGAATAAGCCCAATGGTTTTATGATAATTACTGAAGAAATGATGCCAGACATCCTATTTCCATTATCTATTAAGAAGGTTTATGGTATAGGGGCTAAATCTCAAAAGAAACTAAATGCTATAGGCATCTATACTATTGAAGACCTGTATTCTCTGGAAGAAGGGCTACTAGTAGATTTATTTGGAAAAGGCGGAGTAGAAATCTATGAGAGGATAAGAGGCATAGATAGAAGACAAATTGAAACAAGTAGAGAAAGAAAGTCCATTGGGGTAGAAAGAACCTTTAGGCCAACAAGGGACAGGAAGGTGCTGATGAATTATCTAAAAGAATTCTCTTATGAACTTGAAATGGATTTGAGTAAAAAAGACCTTCATGGCAAGACTTTAACTGTTAAGATAAAAGATGAGGACTTCATATCCCATACTAAGTCAAAAACATATAATCATTACATTTATGAAGGGGATGAGATATACTCACTTGCAACAGCACTTTTTCAGGATATGGTTTACGATAAAAGCTTAAGACTCATTGGAATTTCCTTAAGTAATTTACTGGATAAAAGCATGGAGCAATTGTCATTTTTTTCCTCTCAAAAAAATGGATAATCTTGATTCTTAGTTGTTGACAAGGATATTTGAAACTGCTATAATCATATGAGTCAGCAGTTAAACCGGCTGACGGAGCGAGTTGTATTTGCAATGTAAGGATGCATTGCGGGTGTAGCTCAGTGGTAGAGCACTGGCTTCCCAAGCCAGCTGCGAGGGTTCGATTCCCTTCACCCGCTCCAAAACAATATATGGTGGGTGTGGCCTAGTTGGTTAGGGCGCCAGATTGTGGCTCTGGAGGTCGTGGGTTCGAATCCCATCATCCACCCCATTTATAGGATCCATTAGCTCAGTCGGTAGAGCACCTGACTTTTAATCAGGGTGTCCCGCGTTCGAGTCGCGGATGGATCACCACTTGCGGGAATGGCGGAATTGGCAGACGCGCTAGACTTAGGATCTAGTGTCATTGACGTGGGGGTTCAAGTCCTCTTTCCCGCACCAATTAAAAGATATCTCAACTATCATAAAAGAATAGTTGGGGTATTTTTTTATGCTCTATAAATAATTTCAGAAAATTGAATGAAATGAGATAAATCATTCATTTTAGGGTATTATTTAGTTGTAATTTGTTGGTTGTAAGGTTATAATACTTACAAAACAAGCCAATCGATTAAAGTGGTAAAATTAATCATTCATATGATTCGCATCCTAAATCACAAAGAATATTTAATATAAACTTTATCTATAACAAGGTTACCCTAAATATATTCTTGGAGGGAAGCTATGAGAAGAGCATTAGTACTTACCTTAATTGTAATTTATATAATAGTTAACATATCATCCATGGGATTTTCTCTATCTGATGAGATATTATGGACCAAAGAACAAAAACAATTCGTAATTGATCATCCTGTTATTAGAATAGGAGTGGACCCAAAGTTTGTGCCATTTGAATTTATAGATGTGGATGGGATATACAAAGGTATTACTTCCGACTATCTAAAAATTGTATCTGAAAAAACAGGAATCCAATTTCAAGTAGTAGAAAACTTGACTTGGGTAGAAGCATATAATCTTGCTCTTAAAGGGGAGATAGATATGCTTCCAGCTATTTCAAAGACAAAGGAAAGGGAAGAGGATTTTCTATTCTCTGAACCATATTATAATTTTAAAAGAGTTATAGTAACACGAGATGATGAGACTAATATTTATGGAATTGAGGATTTAGATAATCTTACTGTGGCTGTTCAAAAAAGCAGCTCACATCATAGTTACCTATTAGGATTTCCTAGGATAAATTTAAGTTTATATGATTCAGTTGAAGAAGCATTAACCTCAGTAGCTAATGGAACTGAAAGAGCATTTGTAGGGAATCTTGCCTCAACAAATTATCTTATCAGATCCAATGCACTTACCAATTTAAGATTTACTGCCTTTGAAGCTGATTCTAAACAGTCTATTTCCTTTGCATTTAGAAAAGACTGGCCTGAACTGCAAGGAATATTAAATAAGGTACTTGGCACTATTACTGAAGAAGAAAAAATGGAAATAAGTGAGCGGTGGATTAACTTAGAAACTGAATTTGATTATGGACCTATTATAAGACTAGTATCAATCATTGGTATGGTATTAGCCATTATTATTGGGGTTTCATTATATTGGATCATAAGATTGAGAAAGGAAATTGAAAAAAGGAAAGAGATACAAAAAGACCTGGAAATTGCTAAGGAAATAGCTGAAGATGCAAACAAGTTTAAGTCCAGTTTTATGGCTAGAATGTCCCATGAAATAAGGACACCTCTAAATGCAATAACTGGTATGGCATACCTATTAAAGAAGACAAATATATCCTTAACCCAAAGTATGTACATAGATAGGATAACTCAAGCGTCAAATAATGTGCTTAGTATTGTAAATGACATACTTGATTATTCAAAGATTGAAGCGGGGAAAGTTGAGTTAGAAATCACATCATTTAGCCTGGATCAAGTAATTCAAAGTATTGTCAATATTGTCTCATATAAAATAGAATCTCAAAGAATTGGATTAAAACTATCTAAAGATCCTAGGATACCCAATTGGTTTTATGGGGATCAAAAGAGAATAGAACAGATTTTACTTAATCTTCTTAATAATGCTGCAAAATTTACCAATGAAGGAGAGGTTTCATTGGATATTAGACTACTTGCCAATCAAGATGATAAGTATCATATCACATTCACTATTTCTGACACTGGGATAGGTATGAACCAAGAACAGATTGACAAACTTTTTAATCCCTTCGTACAAGGAGATATAACAATAAATAGGAGGTTTGGAGGGTCTGGGTTAGGCTTATCAATTGTTAAAAACTTAGTGGAGATGATGAATGGCAAGGTTCAGGTATTTAGTACAGAAGGTAAGGGATCAACATTTATTGTCCATTTAACCTTAGAGGTTGATAAAAATAAGGAAGGATCATATTCAAGAGACATATCAACTAATTTATTTAAAGATCTGAGAACTTTGGTACTGGAAAAAACCGGCTCTAATATGAATTTAATAGAAAGTTACTTAGGTTCATTCGGGATGCATTGCGAGCTTACAACATCAGAGAATAGTGCTTTGAATATGTTAGAAGCAGCTGATGGTAAATTTTCTAAGACATTTGACTTATTTGTTATGGATTTTGAGACTCCTAGTGAGGGTGGCTTAATCTTCATTGATAGAATTAACAAGTCTGATAGAATTGTAAAAAAACCTAAGATAATTGTACTATTACCCATGATGAGAGAAGATTTGCTAGACAGATTGAATGATAAAGGAGTTGAACTGGGAATTGTAAAGCCTGTTATTCCATCAGTTTTACTAAACGGAATTATAGATATTTTCAACCTAAAAGCAGTAAATTCAACTACTGTAAGTATAGAAAACATACCAAAAGGAGATAAGATGGAAAAAAATTATTGCGTGCTAATAGTTGAAGATAATAAAACCAATCAAATGATTGCCAGGACATTACTCCAACAGGCAGGTATTGACTCTATAGTGGCAGATAATGGGAAGCTAGGGATTGAAGAATATGAAAAGAATAAGAATCTAATTGATTTGATTTTAATGGATCTGCACATGCCCATTATGAATGGGTATGATTCTGCTAAGGGAATAAGAACAATATCAGAAGATATCCCTATTATTGCTATGACAGCAGATGTAATACTTGGAGTTAAAGAGGAATGCGAAAAAAGTGGAATTTACCATTATATTAGTAAGCCTTTTAATCCAGAGTACTTTGTAAAGGCAGTAAAAGATATAATAGAGTCTAGTACTCATAAAAACCCAATGGAAGTAAGAGCATTAGATATTGAGGCTGGTCTTTCAAACATAGGAGGAGACGAGAAAATATATAAGTTGGTTTTGGAAGAGTTCGTCAAGGAAAATGCCAATACAATTTATAATTTAGAGGATTCCTTGAAGGATAATAATATATCAGATGCAATACAAATAGTCCATAAAGTGAAAGGAAGTTCAGGCAGTATAGGGGGTAAGATCCTATATAATCTAGCAGTAGATTTTCAAAGTGCATTAAAGAATGAAGAGAAAGAAAGAATTATTGTTCTTAAGAAGAGCTTTATAAATGAATTGTCTAAACTTTTAAGTGAAATTAATGAGCTGTAGAAGGTAATATTTCTAACTTTGGGAGGTTATTTATGGGCACCAAGATATTGATAGTTGATGATTCATCAACGGATCGTCTAATAATTAGCAACATGCTAAGAGAATACGAAACATTAACAGCCAACGACGGTCTAGAAGCCATGGCTGCCCTAAGGGATAATGAGGATATTGATTTAATTATCCTTGATCTTAATATGCCCAATATGGATGGATTTAGTGTTCTAGAAGAACTAAACTCTAAGGATAGTTTCAATCATATTAGGACAATAATTCTTACAAATTACGATGAGATCGAGAATGAGATTAAAGGACTAAGACTTGGCGCCATAGACTATATCAGAAAACCTATTCATATGGAATCACTTAAGGTAAGAATTGATATTCATGTTAAACTATTGGAGATGCAAAAAATAGTGGAGCAGGAATTAAGTGATCAAAGTTTTACCTATAACACTGTTTTTAATCAAGCTCCAATTGGAATAGCAATACTAAAGAATAAGGAGCCTTTTAATCCTGAAGACAACGACTTGGTGACCATTAATCCAAAATTTCAGGAGATTATTGGGTTAACAAAGAAAGAAATTTTAGAAGAAGGCTTATTCAAACTAAACCACCCAGATGACATTGATGAAGTGATGTTAAATTACAAAAGAGTAATAGACCATGAAGTAGTGAGCTTTTCCATGGACAATCGATTTATACGACCAGATGGCTCAATACTTTGGGTTCATCTTGTTCTTGCAACTTTAAATCACTCAGAGGATACCGAACATAGGTATATTCTATTAGTTCAAAATATTACTCAAAGAAAAGAAATTGAGAAAAATTTATATGAAAGTGAAAGAAGTAAATCAGTATTACTCTCTCATCTACCTGGAATGGCTTATAGATGCAAATTTAATAGGGATTGGACAATGGAGTTCGTATCACAGGGATGTTTTGAACTAACCGGTTATTCAGCAGAAAGCATGCTTAGGAGTAAAGATATTGCATTCAATGAAATAATTGCCGGAGAATACACAGACAAATTATGGGAAGAGTGGACAAGAGTTTTAGGGAAACGGGAGCAGTTTAATTATGAATATGAGATAATTACTGCTGATGGAGAAAGAAAATGGGTTTTGGAATTAGGACAAGGTATATTTAATTCACATGGTGAGGTTGAAGCACTTGAGGGAATAATACTTGACATAACCCAAAGAAAGAATATGGAATTAAGACTTAGATATAATACCGAACATGATCTTTTAACTGGCTTATTCAATGGGAATTACCTAAAACGATTACTAAAAGAAGATAAGGAGAGATTATCTGATAATAGAAGAGCCCTAATAGGTATTAACTTGAGTGACATGGACTCTCTTACAACAGCTTTTGGGTTTCAATATACCTTGGATTTAAGGAAGAAAATAGCAGAAGCTTTGGAAACATTGGAAAGTAGAGAAATAATTCTTGTAAATACTTTTGAAATCCAGTTTGTTTTCTACTTCAGGAATTATATGGATGAACATGAGCTTGAAGATTTTTGCAAAAGAGTAGTTGAAGTTTTGGAGAGTCTTCTAGTAATAGAGAGAGTAGGAGGGGGTATAGGAATAGTTGAAATGTGGGATAAATCAGATCTTGAAATGGATCAACTACTGAGAAATTTACTAATAGCTTCTGAAAACTCTCTTGAGCAGTTCGACAAAGATTTTGGGATATCTTATTTCGATAATAATATGTTTGAACAAGTAATTAGAGAAGAGGATATTAAAAGAGAACTTACCATGATTTCAGTTGATGAAAATGACGGAGGATTATATCTTCTCTATCAACCAATCCTAGACCTAAAGTCAAATAAAATTTATGGATTCGAAGCTCTGGCTAGAGTTAAGAGCGATAAATTAGGGTTAATTTCTCCATTGGAGTTTATTCCTATTGCTGAAAAGACTAAGCTTATAGTTCCTATTGGAGAGAAGATTATAAAAAAAGGTGTTGAATTCCTTAGAAAAATAGAAAATCTAGGTTATAAAAATATTTATTTAGCAATTAATATATCTGCTATTCAATTATTGAGGGCTGGATTAGTTAATAACTTTATTTCAGTTATTGAGGAGGTTGGAGTTAATCCTAATTATGTGGGGATTGAATTAACTGAGTCAATTTTTGCATCTGATTATGATCAAATAAACAATGTGTTGGGAGAACTAAGAGAACTTGGAATTAAAGTTGCTATAGATGACTTTGGTACTGGTTATTCATCATTGGCAAGAGAAAGAGAGTTAAATATAAATTGTCTAAAAATAGACAAACAGTTTATTGATAAGATAACTTATTTAAATCAAGATGAAGCCATAACAGGGGATATAATTTCCCTAGCCCATAAACTTGGACACTATGTCATAGCTGAAGGTGTGGAGGATGAGATTCAAAGAAAGTATCTTGAAAAATATAATTGTGATTTAATTCAAGGTTATTTAATTAGCAAGCCACTATTTGAAGAAGTTGCAATTCAGATGTTAATAGATGAAAACAAATAAGATTAATTATAATTTCGGGGGTTTAGTTTATTAACCTTACCTAAAAGGGAGGCTAAAATCTTAATTAAGGTTTTTTAAAGATAAGTAAAATATCTTAATATGAAGTTTTTTTGAGAACGTTGTCAACTCAATTTTACATTAGGTTAACATTTTAACCTATAAAAATAGATTGAGTTATTATTATCAAACCATTGATTTCATCATCTTATTGTTAATAAATTAATAATTAAATCCAAAGCAATAAATTGACAATTTTTTATAACTGAGCAAATTGCATAATTTTTAACCGTTGAAATAACTAACTTTTTTACAAGCAAAAAAAGGATTTCACCCCAAAATGTCGAATATATATAGTAAGCCT
>Ga0265293_10002266_pt1 | contig 39269 bp, 43 predicted proteins | sample Munlanlewell138R_FD_192505 | JGI IMG/M metagenome (GOLD analysis project Ga0265293, IMG submission 192505) | Leachate microbial communities from a municipal landfill in Southern Ontario, Canada - Leachate well 138R | ecosystem: Engineered > Solid waste > Landfill > Unclassified | place: Canada... | reverse complement strand
GGTCGGGGTTTTTTATATACATACTGTAAGCGATTCTCGCGGCACGTTCGGCAATTACGCAAGCTTCGATGTCGAAATAAATGCTTTTTTGTTTTTGCTGCAGTCGGGCTGCTTCGATAAGCAATTGACAGGCCTTTTTAGGATTATCCTCGGAAATATAAAGCCCAGCCGCATAAAGAACTGCCGGCAAACACAAATTTTTTCTATTAATCATAGCCTCAAGGAGCTTATCGTAACTGCAAGGCTGTTTATGTGTAATTTGCTTCGATATTAATTGAGCTTCAATCGGATTGAGGTTTTCGGCTATCTGCTCGGCCGGTTCGCCGTTTTTATAATTAAAATCAATTTCATCAAAAATTAACTCACCGGCAAAATCAATCACTTGCGGCAATAATTCGAGCGTTTTACCGAACGAGTCAAATTGTTGTTGCCTTCGCTGCAGAAATGCAAGAGTAAGAATAATTTCAGCATCTTCTCTGCCGGAACCTTCAACAAGGTCCGTCAAAATTCTTTCGAACTGCTGCGGCTGTCCTAAAGCGGCCGAAATTCTTGCCTGTAATAACTCAAAGCGATGCACGCTGTCTTTTTCGAGCTTTTTCAAATCATCTAAAGCTGCTTGCAGATGCTGCTGTTTCTGTGGAGAAGTATAAGTCAGCGCATAATAGAAATTAATTTCGCATATATTCAAACCGGCTGCCTGATTCTCGTACGCGATTTTTCTCCAAAGCCCTGTGGTTCCGTATCTTCTGTCCCAGTCATCGCCTTGGTAATCTTCGATTTGCTGCTGAAGCTTTTTTTGCTGCTGTTCGATAAGAACAAGGTCGCTAATCGTTCGCTCGCATAATCGCCGAAGCTCCAGCCGGTCATTTTCACGGAGTAAATCTCCCGAACATTGATATTTCATACGCAGCCGGAAACTGTCTTTAAAAAAAGCTTCGCGGCTGATTCTTGCAAGCTCGATTAATCGATTAATAGAATCTGCGTCAGGAAGTTTGTCGGCTTGAATATTTACCGCGCAAAATAATACCCAAATAATAACAAAAAGGTTAATCGTTTTGGAGTATCGGCGTCCGGCAGTCATTCTGTAATCTGAAATGTAATATCGCTAAGACCAACCCCCCAAAGAAGATTGTATATCTTAACAACATAATCCCATTTAACATCATCTTCGCAAATAATTTCAATCGGGTCCGAGAGCAATCTTTTCTGCGCTTTGAGACAATCGGAGATTCGCTCGGCCAGAACCGCTAAATCTATTTCTATTATATTTTCAGAAACAGAAACGCCCGAGCATTGTCCGATTTGAACGCTGCATCCTGATTCTTGGGCTGATATCGAAATAATCAGAGGTTCGAATCTTATTATCGAGTTACGACTATGCGCAGCCGCCAAGTTAAGAGGCAAAAAAGATTCCGGAGGCTGAAATCCGGCTGTTACGAGAAAGAAAATCAAAAGAAGAAAAATCATATCTATCATCGGGGCCATCCGCAGATTAAAACTGCTTTTATGACCGGAGAAAATTCTATTCATCTCGTCATCTTGCAAAGGCCCGATATTCATAAATTTTCAGCCTCAGCTTTTTTTGCGAATTCCGCCCCTTTTTGCAGGGCGGCAGTATTTAACGGAATTGTTTTATGGTAGCGTTTTGCCAAAACCGCCGACAAAGATTCCGCCGCCGTATCACAGCTTATTATATTCTTAGTTTGAAGGTACGCGCCTAAAATAACCATATTGGCGATTTTTATATTACCCAGCTCGACAGCTAAATCATCTGCCGGCATTGCCAATAATTTTATCGAGCTGTCAACCGCAGGTGCGGCATTTATAAGTGAGCTGTTGTAAACTATCAGGCCGTTTTTTTTGACCCTTGCGGCAAACTTTTCAACGGACGCCTTGTTCATTACTATTGCAGAATTGGGATTGGTTACCAGCGGCGATGCTACGGGCTTATTAGAAATGGTAATCATGCTGTTTGCCGTACCGCCCCGCATCTCGGCTCCGTAGCTGGGCATATATGTAACTTCCAGCGAGGCTTTCATTCCCGCCTGAGCAAGCAGCTTGCCGGCTAATATTATTCCCTGTCCGCCGAAACCGGCTATGATAACTTCTTCGTATAAATTATTCCCCGACATTACCCTTTGAATCTCCCTAAAGGGAAAACCTTCATCATTTCGTTCTCAATCCATTTCATTGATTCAGCCGGACTGATTCTCCAGCCCGTCGGACACGGAGAAAGCAATTCGACCATCGCCAAACCTTTTTCACCGGCTGCCTGAAGTTCGAACGCGTGTTTTACGGCTTTTTTAGCTTTGCGAATTTCCGCGGGATTATGCAGTGAACATCTTTCCAAATAAATCGCTCCCGGCAAAACCGACAAAAGCTCACACATCGTAAGCGGAAAACCCTGAAATTTTTCATCTCTTCCGTCCGGCGTAGTCGCTGTAACCTGACCAAGCAAAGTAGTCGGAGCCATTTGTCCGCCGGTCATTCCGAATATGGCGTTATTAATAAAAATAACAGTAATTTGTTCGCCGCGATGAGCCGCGTGGATAATTTCACCTGTTCCGATAGCCGCAAGGTCGCCGTCACCCTGATAAGAAAAAACTATCTTATCGGGATTCGTCCTTTTCATTCCGGTGGCAACCGCAGGCGCGCGGCCGTGCGCAACCTCGACCATATCCACATCGAGATAATCATACGCAAGAACCGAACATCCTACAGGCGCGATTCCAATCGTTTTTTCTCTTACTCCCAGTTCGTCTATAGACTCAGCTAACAGACGATGAGCAATACCATGCCCGCAGCCGGGACAATAATGCGTCGGAACGTTTTTATAAGTCGGAGTTCGCTTAAAAACACTTTTCATTCTGTATCACTTCTTTTGTTTTGTCCATAATTGCTTAATATGCTCAAGCACCTGCTCAACCGTCGGGACGCCGCCTCCGGCTCGGCCGTAAAAAACCACAGGACAGCTTCCGGCTACGGCAAGTTTAACGTCTTCGAGCATTTGTCCAAGACTCATTTCGACAACAAGAAAAACTCTTAGCTGCTGAGCGGCTCGGCTGATATAGCCGTATGGAAAAGGCCACAAGCTAATAGGCCTAATCCACCCTGCTTTGATTCCCTGCTGTCGCGCCGCATCGACCGCCGAACGCACTATTCTCGCAGCTATGCCATAAGCGACAACTATTATTTCCGCTGAATCTAAATCATCGGACTGCTCGCAAATAACTTCATCCTGCTCAATCTGATAATATTTTCTCTGAAGCTTGTAATTCAATTCCTCAAGAACGCCTTCTCCCAGCCAGAGTGAACGAACTATATTTTGTTTTCTTCCCTTAGCTCCGGTAAGCGCCCAATCTTTCACGGGCAATTTATATCTGGTTTTTTTGCCGCCCGTAATTCTTTTTATTGCGTTGTCCGGATTATCAAGAACAAGCGGCTCCATCATCTGCCCCAAAATACCGTCAGCCAAAATCATAACCGGCGTTCGATAAAAATCAGCCAAATCAAATGCCAGCGGCATACAATCGGCAAACTCCTGTACAGTCGAAGGCCCTAACGTAATTGTTCTATAATCTCCGTGACCTCCGCCGCGTGTAGCCTGAAAATAATCGCCTTGAGAAGGCGCGATATTTCCAAGACCCGGCCCGCCCCGCATCACATTGACGATTACTGAAGGAAGTTCCGCGCCGGCCAAATAACTTATTCCCTCCTGCATCAAACTTATACCCGGACTCGACGAGCTTGTCATTGCGCGTTTGCCCGTAGCAGCTGCTCCAAAAACCATATTCACCGCAGCCAGCTCACTTTCACATTGCAAAAAGACCCGCCCCTCTTGAGGCATACGTCTTGCCATATAGGCAGTTACCTCATTTTGCGGGGTAATCGGGTATCCAAAATAAGCGTCGCAACCGGCAATGATGGCTGATTCAGCCATTGCTTCATTGCCGCACATTAGAATCCTTTCTGTCATGTTTTCGCTTTGCTAAGAGTATGTTTTGTTTTTTCGCGCTGTTCTACGGCTATTATTCTTTCTTCCGCAAACACTTCGATTATTGCTTCGGGGCAAACAATCGCGCATGCCGCACAGCCGGTACAATTATTACATTCGAATTTCGCCGGAAAGTAACCGCTTTTGTTAGATTCCTCTGATATTACAATGCTCTTTTTCGGGCAGACAGCCACACATAAGCCGCAGCCCTTGCATCTTTGAGTATCGATGACGATTTTCCCAGCCATAATAAACGCAATTCTATCAATAGCCCAAGATTATGTAAAGTCAAAACCCATATCTAAACCACCCTAAAACCCCTATAAAATCAAGGCCTTTTGCTGTCGAAATGTACCCTCTTAAGCCGAAAAATATATAGTTGAAAGAATATAAAAAACGGCGGATTTTGTAAATAATTTTTGATATTCTTTTGATAATGAATTATGTTATGACTGTTAGAAAAACATTTGGGAGCAGATATTATGAGTAATTCAAAAATGCTTTTATTTGCGGTTATTTCTTGTCTTTCAATTTGCTGGGTTAGTTTGGCATACGAGATCCCTAATCCAAATCTGAACAATGACGGCAGAGTTGACTTTGTAGACTTCGGTATATTGGCTATTAACTGGCAGCAAACAGGAGCAGGCCTTAAAGGAGATTTCGATGATAGCAACTCTGTGGACAATGATGATTTATCCGTTTTTTGCTGATATTGGCTTACAGAATATAGTGAATATCAGCAATGTCAGGAAGCGGACTTAGACAATGACGGAATAATCGCCTTTGAAGACTTGGCTAAATTTGCTCAAAACTGGCTATTAACAGGCATAGGTCTTGCAGGCGATTTTGATATGAGCTATTTAGTGGATTTTAATGACTTATCTGTATTAGCCAACTGCTGGCTTAAAGGAACCCGACCTTTAGACGTATGGGGGCAATTCAAAGCTGCTTTAGCCGTAGGTGACATAGAAAGGGCTGTTAGTTTCACCGCAGAAATTTCAGCAGAACAATACCGCACTTTCTTTCAAGAGCTTGAGGCATATCTTCCGCAAATGGCAACCGAAATGGGTGAGTTAATTTTCATAAAGCAGAACGAAGAAATGATTCATTACGACCTTCTTCGAGAAGAAAGCGGAGAGTTATATGCTTACCCTGTAATTTTCATTAAAGAAGAAGACGGCAGTTGGAAAATCTATGATTTTTGAGGACATATTATGCTTACCGAGAAAAAGAAAATTGCAATAACTACAATTCTAACTGTGATTGCACTTCTTATTGGGATTATACCAGTAGTGGATTTTATGCTCGCCACCGGAACTGGCGAACAATCACACATTTTAACTTTTGAGTACCTTGTTAAAATCAACTTTTTTCATTGGGGCTGGTCGGCCGGATTTGTTTTTGCAGGATTTTCCATTGCGGGTGTAGTGCTTTGGAAGCCCGGCTTGCTGCTATTTAGAGTATTTGCAATAGTAATTTCAATAATAGCTATTCTATTATCAGCTCACTGGTTGTTTTGGGTAATAGCAATAATGAATCTACCAACATAAAATTTAGGAATACAACGATGACGAAGAACCTAATGATTTTAGCGGTTGTATTGATTGGTCTTGCATGGGATTTCCATGTAAATGCTTGGGAAGGTGAAACTCACAAAGCATTGACAGAAATATCTGTTTCCAACAGTCAGTCTGTTTTGGATAACTATCTCAAAGGCGAATTAGGTATAGTAGAGGGCTTAAATAAAGTATTGATGTTAGACAAAACAAATACACCGGACTTCAAACGTGTGCTGCCCAAAATACCCCAAAACCCTACGATTATGGATTTTTTAAAAGCTGGCGCCCACTTAGAAGATGTTCCCAATCATAGAGCAAGACATCATTTTCACAACCCATATCTAAACCGCCCTAAAACCCCTATAAAATCAAGGTCTTTTGCTGTCGAAATGTACCCTCTTAAGCCGAAAAATATATAGTTGAAAGAATATAAAAAACGGCGGATTTTTTGATTAAATTGACCTCTTGGGCAGTCTATTTATACAGTACCGGCTGGGGTCGGCGAACTAATGGATAACTATGAGCGAAGGAGCTGTAAAAAAGGTGCAGAATACATGCATAGATGAATCTGTACTGATAGAGCGCTGCCTCAGAGGCTCAAAAGACGCTTATGGTCTTATTGTGAATAAATATATGAAAGACGCCTATTTTATCGCGCTGGGACTGGTTGGAAATCAGGAGGATGCACTCGACCTTTCGCAGGAAGCATTTATCAGGGCCTATACAAATATTCGAAGTCTAAACGCACAATGGGGGTTTTTTCCGTGGTTTTACCAGATTCTTAGAAATTTATGCTTCAGCCACCTTCGCAGAAGAAAAAACAGACATAGCTGCTCCCTCGATGCACTTGTTGAACTGCCTGACAGCAGACAGCAGTCCGACTGTCCCTGCACGTCTATGGAAAAGCAGGAATTAACAGAAACTCTGTGGCAGGCAATAAATAAATTAGATGATAAGCATCGCGAGGTTATTGTGCTTAGGCATTTTAAAAACCTTTCCTATGAACAAATGGCCAAAATCCTGTTTTGCAGCGTTGGTACCGTTACAAGCAGGCTTTATTATGCGCGTATGAAACTTAAAGAAATTCTTGAACGTCAGAAAGGAGGTCTTTAAAAATGACTTGTCCGGAATATAAAGACCTTATGATGGGATATCTCGACGATGAGCTTGACCGGCAGCAGAAAAATCAATTCGAGCAGCACCTCAAATCCTGTAAGGACTGTTCTGCGGAACTGCAGCAGTTTAAAAAGCTCAAGAAAATTACCGATTCGGTTGCACTGGCAGAGCCGGAAGATGTGATTTGGGAAAATTACTGGTCGGGCGTATACAATCGTCTCGAACGCGGAATCGGCTGGATTATGATGAGCATCGCCGGAATCGCCCTGCTGATTTACTGCGGCTTCAAAGCGATTGAACACCTGATTGAAGACCCGAGCATATCTATTGCCCTGAAAATCACAATACTTGCGTTTATCGTCGGGCTTGCTATCTTGTTTGTTTCAGCCCTTCGTGAAAAGCTGTACTTTAGAAAAAAAGACCGCTACAAAAATGTAAGGAGATAACCTATGCTTCTTTCAACAACTAATAATATAGAAGGCAAAAAAATTACAAAGCATCTCGGCTTAGTCAGAGGAAATACCATCCGAGCAAGAAATCTCGGCAGGGACATCTTGGCAGGATTGAGAAATCTTGTGGGAGGAGAAATAGCCGATTATACCAAGCTGATGGGCGAGTCGCGCGAGCAGGCCCTCGATAGGATGATAGAGCATGCCTCTGAGCTTGGCGCTAACGCGATTGTCGGAGTCCGTTTCAGCACATCCGAAGTTATGAGTGCAGCCGCAGAAATTCTTGTTTATGGAACAGCCGTAGTAGTCGAATAAATGAATACAGCTCCCAAGATGGCTGTGCAAGTAAAAGCTATGTTGACCAAGCAACTTATCCCGATTAATTCAATATTGGCTTTTTAAATTCATTTCTAATTTCGGATTTGGCCAAACCCTATAAAAATATTGTGATTTCAGATTTGATTGATGCTGTATTCTGTATTATTGTATAGAATCTGCGAAAGGAGTTTATTGTCATGGAAAGATTATTGAATACTGTTAAAATAGCCTTGATTCTGGCTGTGATTGTATTGGCGATTGTCGGGACTTTATATGTCTTGGATGTTTTTACGACCGAGGCTGCAAAAGAGGTTTTGGCCAAGCTGATGAAAATAATCGGTATCTGGACCGGAACATCTTTGGTTGTGCTGCTTGTCGCCTTGCTCGGAACAAAAAAAAGCCTATAAAAAAGGCCGCAGAGGAAATAAGTTATATTAGCCACAGAGAACACAGAGGTCACAGAGGAAAAAATAAATGAGTGATGATTTAACAGAGAAGATAATCGGAGCAGCAATTGAAGTGCATCGCGAGCTTGGCCCCGGACTTCTCGAATCGATTTACGAAGAAGCACTATGTTATGAATTAGAACTTCAACGAATAGAGTACAAAAGACAATTTCCTGCCGATATTATTTACAAGGGCAAAGTCATCAAAGGACAAAAAATAGACCTTCTTGTTGAAAACAAAGTAGTCGTCGAAATAAAATCTCTGTCAAAGATGCCGGAAGTTGCATTAGCACAAACCCTTTCTTATCTCAAGGCGACCAATCTTAAGCGTGGATTAATAATGAACTTCGGAGAAAAAAAGCTTGTTGATGGCATAAAACGGGTGGCCTTATAATCGCCAAATGAACACGGAAGTCATAGAAATTTCACTTAATATAAAGTAGTCTATAATGCTTGAAGAAAAGAAGTAGATATTTGATAGGAGAGACAATGAGCGATAATGTGGGTTTACAAATTGAGTTTGTTCATGAACATATCAGAGAATTAAAAGATAAGCTAAATGAGATATACGACTTATTACTTACACTTGGCGCCATGCTTGTTGCTGCGGGTTTCATTTATCTTATATCATCTTCGCTAAAGTATACGGCATCAGCGCCAATAATCGCAGCAGTTTTTCATTTTTTGGCAGGTTTTCGACGAAATAGAAAACATCGAAATGGCTAAATATAAATCGTGAATAAACAAAAAATAATTTATTTTCTCTGTGAACTCTGTGTCCTCTGTGGCTTAAAATAAAAAAAGAAAAAACTCTGTGGCAAGATAAAAAAATGAAAATAGTTCACATAATAACTCGGTTGATATTGGGTGGGGCGCAGGAGAATACGTTAATTACCTGCAAGCTCTTAGCTCAAAGAGGGCATGATGTTACATTGATAACAGGACCTGCTATCGGGCCGGAAGGGGAGCTGTTTACCAAAGCTCAAAGTGAACCTTATCGACTGCTCACTGTCGATGACATGATACGGGCGATAAATCCGTTTAAAGACAAGGCTGCTTACAAACAGATAAAAAAACATCTTGCCGAATTAAAACCTGATATTGTCCACACCCATTCAGCCAAAGCGGGCATCTTGGGCAGATACGCCGCTTATAAATTACGCAATACTCACGACGCACTGCGCAATACGAAAATCGTTCATTCAATTCACGGCCTTGCTTTTCATCGATACGAAAGCCCGCTGACTAACCGCTTTTATATAATTGTCGAAAAAGCGGCTGCGAAGAGAACAGACTTTTTTATCACCGTAGCCGATGCTATGACCCAGCAGGCTCTCGATGAAGGCATCGGTTCGCCGCAGAAATACATCACCGCGTATTCGGCTATAGAAGAAGATGATTTCCTAACACCGCTGCCGCAGGAGCAAATCACCGAATTCCGCGTCAAATACGGAATCTGCAAAAATGCGGTTGTCTTGGCAACGGTAGCGAGGCTGTTCGAATTAAAAGGTCACGATTTTATCGTCTCATCGGCAAGAGAATTAAACAAAAAATTCGAGAACGCGGTTTGGCTGTTCGTCGGAGACGGCAACCTTTCTGATTTTTACAAAGAAGAGGTAAAAAGGCTCGGCTTGGCTCACTGTATTAAATTCACAGGACTATTACCGCCAAGTCAAATCCCGCTTGCCCTTCAGGCCTCGGATATTCTTGTTCACTGCTCTCTTAGAGAAGGTCTTGCCCGCGCTATACCGCAAGCGATGCTCTGCGGCAAACCAGCAATAGCTTTTGACCTCGATGGTTCCAAAGAAGTGGTAAATTCTAATACCGGCAGATTAATCGAGCCTCAAAACACCGCACAATTAATCCAAGCCTGCGCAGAACTGATTGAAAACAAAGAGCTGCGTTTAACATTAGGGAACAATGCCAGAGAATCGGTTAAAAGAAAATTCGCACCGGATACAATGGTCGATACTATCGAAGGCATCTATAAAAAATTGCTGAACGGTTAGCCGGATTGTAAATTATGAAAAGCTATAGAAAAGAATTGTGGTTCGATATAAAAAACAGGCGGGAATTTATCAATATCACTGCTGATGTTGAAAAATGCTTGGCTCAAAGCGGTATCAAAGAAGGCATCTGTTTAGTCAACGCAATGCACATCACAGCCAGCGTGTTTATCAATGACGACGAGTCCGGCCTGCATAATGATTTCGAAGTGTGGCTGGAGAAGCTCGCCCCTGAAAAACCATATTCTCAATATAAACACAACGGCTATGAGGACAATGCAGACGCTCACTTGAAACGCACTATAATGGGCCGCGAGGTGGTTGTCGCGGTGACTCAAGGCAAGCTGGATTTCGGCCCTTGGGAGCAGATTTTTTACGGTGAGTTCGACGGCAAAAGAAAAAAACGTGTATTAGTTAAAATCATCGGCGAATAAAAAACTATTCACTATGATACTAATATAAGTTAAGATTCTATCCGTAAATGCCTTTGAAACGAAATCTCTTTTAAAGGAATTATTAAATGGAAGAAGAGCAAGTCAAATCAACCCAAGAAAAATTACAAATCGAACAGCAGCTTAAAAGCGGGGCAAGCTGGTTTTACTGGATTGCCGGATTGTCGATTATCAACAGTATTTTGGTAATTTCAAGAAGTGACTTGACGTTCATCATAGGTCTCGGAATAACACAAATTATCAGCGGAATAGGTTTAGTTCTCGAAGAAAGAATCGGTTCATTAGGACATATAATAGCCTTTGTCTTCTGCCTGATTGCATCAGGTGTTTTCGCGATGTTCGGAATCTTCGCTAATAAGCGTCATCTCTGGGCGTTCATAGTCGGAATGGTTTTGTACGCGCTTGACGGCCTGCTGTTCTTAATAGTGCAGGATTGGCTAAGTATAGGCTTTCACGTTTTTGCATTAGTCTGTATTTACTCAGGCCTAAAAGCTCAGAACAAACTCGCACAAATGCAAGAAAACCCTGTGCAAATGGCAGAGGAGCCTGAATTTTCGACGGTTGACTGACCAAACACAATCTAATACATATCGCAGTCTAAACGGCACAAAAATCTGTAAGGTCCGATAAGCCGGATTATTTCTCCTTAGGCAGCAAGTCATCTTTGCCGATGAATTAAATCAGTCTTTTGACAAAACACATTGTTTTAAGGGGATAATTATGCAATGCCCAAGATGCTCGAATGAATTAACAGTAATAAATGTTGAAGGTATTGACGTAGACATTTGTGAAAACGGATGCGGCGGAGTATGGTTCGATGCTTTCGAATTCAAGAAATTCGATGAGCCGTCGGAACCCGCCGGAGAAGAATTGCTCAATGTACTGCAGAATCCGAATATTCGCATTGACCAAAGCCAAAGGATAAAATGTCCCAAATGCGATAATCTTGTGATGATGCGGCATTTCTTCAGTATTAAAAAAGAAGTGGAAATCGATGAATGTCCGGGCTGTGCGGGAATTTGGCTCGATGCGGGCGAACTGGCTCATATAAGAGAATTATTTGAGTCCGAAGAAGCTCGTCTTCAGGCTGCTGAAGAAATTTTTTATAAAACATTCGGCAGCGAAATGGCGGCTCAGCAGACATCGGACGAAGAATTGCTCGCAAAAGCAAGAAGGTTTGCAAACTTTTTTAAGTGGATTTGCCCGACCGCTTATATACCCGGAAAACAAAGCTGGGGTGCCTTCTAAAACTTCGTCACTGACAAAAATACGTTTAAACACAATCAGCCCGAAGACACATATTAAGCTTCGGGCTTTTTTAATTCCTCTATTTTCGGCAAATCTTTAAGGCTGTTCAAACCGAAGACTTCGAGGAATTTTTTTGTCGTACCGTACAGCATCGGTCTGCCGAGCACTTCAGCCCTGCCGACAATTTTAACCAATCCTTTGTACATCAGCGACCGTATCATTTCACCGGCTGCTACTCCTCGAATCGCCTCCAAATCCGCACGGATAATCGGCTGCTTGTATGCGATAATCGCAAGAGTTTCAAGAGCAGCCGGACTGAGTTTTCCGTCGCTTCTCGCCCGTAGCAGTTTTTTCAGCCAGACATTATATTTGCTCAGCGTAAGCATCTGATATCCGCCGGCTATCTGCTCGATGCGAAATGCGTTATTGTTCGATTTGTATTTTTCATTAAGGGAATCTATCGCGTCTTTTACCTGTTTGGTTGTCGTCTCTACTATGCTAATCAGACGTGTCATCGTAAGAGGCTCGTCGCCTGCAAACAGGATCGCCTCGACCACAGATTCGATTGTCGGCTCAGGCTCGTCGTCAATCTGGGCGTCTTGCGTCTGTTCGGCAGCAATTTCTTCAGGCTGTTCATCTTCTGCCTGTTCCTCATCAAGACCGGCCAACTCCAATTCTTCCTCCGAAGGCTGTTCCGTATTTTGGATAATATCTTCGTCTTGGTTATCTTCGAGCAGAGGCTCTTGGGACAGCGAATCTATTTTTTCATCATGTAAATCACTCATATCTGTTTCCACACAAATGGGTCATTATCCGCTTTACTCACCGAGATTTTCACAGTTTTTAGACGTTTTTGCAACTGCTTAGCTAATTTTTTCAGTATAAACCTCTCGGAAACCGTATGACTAAGACACAGACAAGTCAAACCTTGCTCCTGAGCAGCTATCGCCTGATGATGTTTAATTTCGCCGGTAACGTAAAGCTCAGCTCCGCAAGAGATTACAGAATTTATTATTTTCCCGCACGAGCCTGCGCAAACCGCGGCTTTTTTGACAGTTCTTTTACTTTCGCCGACGATACCGACCGCTTTTGCTCCGGCATAACGTTTAATTCGTTTTATTATCTGCTCGATTTTCATCGGCTCGGCCAACTGTCCGATTCGTCCAAGCCCGATTTTTTCCTGCGGATTATAAAGCCGAAAAATATCGAATGCCGGTTCTTCGTAGGGATGGGCTTTTTTCATCGCCTCAACAACCTTATTCAAAACAACCTCAGGCACAATGCACTCCAAGCGAATTTCATCAACCTCCTCCAATTTGCCTTTTTTGCCGATAGCCGGTTTCGCGCCGTCCATCGGAAGAAAAGTACCCTTGCCTGAAGCCTGAAAACTGCACCGGCTGTAATTTCCTATCCATCCGGCACCGGCTGAGAAAATGGCGTTGGCAACTTTATCGGCGGCTTTGACGGGAACGAATACCACAAGCTTGTAATTTACCGCCGCGGCGCTATCAACATAATCACCGAGGGGTTTGGGGTTTTTGATTCCGACGATTTCCGCAAGAGCATCATTGACACCGCCCTGAACAGCATCCAGAGCCGTATGGACCGAATATACCGCTATTTCCGAGCGAATCAATTCATGCACAACACCGGCAGGGCCGTCGGGATTTATTTTTTTGAGCCCGTCCCAAATCACCGGATGATAGCTAAGAATCATCTGGGCTTTGCAGCGCTTGGCTTCGGCAAGTACGGCTTTTGTAATATCAATTGTCAAAAACAGATTTCTCACCTGTTTTGACTGCTCGCCTATCAGCAATCCGACATTGTCCCAGCTTTGCGACAATTTCAGCGGTACGACTTCCTCGATTTGATTAATTATTTCACTAACTTTCATTGTTTTTTCCCGCAAGTTTCCTCGATAAGCTTATCGTATAACCGGATGAGCTCTTTTGTAATCGGCCCGATTTTACCGGATGCGACATCACGCTTATCGATTTTAATAACGGGCATAACCTGCATCACAACATTAGTAATAAAAACTTCGTCGGCTTCGAGCAAATCATCGATGTGAAGGTCTTTTTCGCTGCAGCGTACCGAATTATCAGAAGCGATTTTTAACACCGTTTTTCTGGCAATTCCCGCCAAAACCGGAGTATTAAGCTCAGGCGTGAAAACCGCGGAATCTTTAACCAGAAAAACATTGCTTATACATCCTTCGGCAAGGCGATTGTCGGTGGTGAACCACAAAGCTTCAGCAGCTTTATATTGCTGAGCATACTTCAAACTTAACATTCTTGCCATATAACTTGTTGTCTTAAGACCGCATGTCGGGTCGGTTGGATTCTGCCGGTAAGGACTAAGCACCGCCTCTACGCCCTTTTGGTAGTACTCCTCCGGATAAGGTTTAAACTCCGACGCCGTGATAAGCAGCGTCGGTAAAGATTTATCCGCAGAAATTGTCCCGCTGGTTATCGTTAGCCTTAATCGCGCATTGCTTAACCCGTTTGCCTGAAGAACGCTATATATAGCCTCTTCGAGAAATTTCTCTTTATAAGGAATTTTTATTGAAAGCTTTTCAGCTCCGGCAAACAACCTTTCTAAATGGTCATCGAGACAAAATACTTTGCCGTTGCAGCTTCGCATGGTCTCGAACAAACCCATACCATATAAAAATCCCCCGTCAGAAACAGACACCATCGCCTGATTGTCTTGAACTAACCCGTCATTTAAAAACACTTTGGCCATTTTAGTCTTCCGATTTAATCTACGCGCTGCGCTGTACGCTATTAATACCCGCTAATAAAGCCCGAGCTTTAACAATCGTCTCGTCCCATTCTGCCTGCGGGTCAGAATCGGCTACGATACCGCCGCCGGTCTGGGCGTAAGCTTTATTATCTTTGACGATAACCGTTCTTATCGCGATATTCAAGCACGCATTTTCATCTATTCCGATATATCCAATCGAACCGGTATAAACCCCCCGAACGGTCGGCTCGGTTTGGTCGATTATTTCCATTGCGCTGACTTTCGGGGCTCCTGTAATCGACCCGCCCGGAAACATCGCACGCATTATATCACAAAACCGCACATCGTCCCTCAATCGGCCCGAAACAACCGCAACCGCATGAAAAACCGTGGGGTAGCTCTCGATTGTCCGCGGCTGGGTTACTACTCTGGTTCCGGGACGGCATATCCGAGCCAAATCGTTTCGTTCCAAGTCTATTATCATATTCAGCTCGGCTTGTTCTTTTTCGCTCGCGGCGAGTTCGGCAAAATTACGCTCGTTAATTTTCATCGATTCAGCGCCGGTCTCGGCAAATCTTGGTCGAGTCCCTTTTATCGGTTTGGTGCTTATAATTCCGTCTTTGAGCGTTATAAACATTTCGGGCGATGCGCTTACGATAGAAAAATCATCTGTCAGGATATAAGCAGCATGGCCGCTGGGATTGTATTGATTCTGCCAATGAAATAATTTTATCGGTTCGGCTTTGTAATCGCATTCGAATCTGTGCGAAAAATTCACCTGATAAACGATTCCGTCATATATGTATCTTCTGATTTTCGCCAAGGCATCGAGATAAGAAGCTTTGTCCATATTGCTTCGAACTTGCGACAAATCAATATCTTGTATCTTTGTGGCTTCGGGCAATTGAACCGTGATTTTTTGCGATTCGTTAAGTTTTTCATTCAGCCATTGAAGCTTTTCAGACACGGGGACTCTGTCATCTGTAATCTCCAAAGCTATCAGCCAAAATACTTTTTTTCTGTGGTCATAACAAATTACTTTGTCATAAAAACAAAGTCTTGTCAGAGGCATCTTCAAATCATCAGCCGCTGTTTCAGGTATTTTTTCAATGTACCTTCCAAGTTCGTAACTAAAATACCCTATCCAGCCTCCGACGAAAATTCCATTCGGCAAATCATCGTGTACTTTCTTCTGCAGTTTGTATTTATCGAGTATTTGCCCAAGTTTTTCAAAAGGCTGATAATGATGTGAATGAAATTCGAATATTTCGCGAGGCTCTGCAGCCCAATAGCTAAAGCCGTCGGCGTTAATTTTTGCGTCACTGCCGCCGAGTATAGAAGGATTCGATAAATTAGAAAATAATTCACTAAGGCCGGTAAGGTTAATTTGCCTATCAACTCTTTTGAAATGAATGACGCACGCAACACTCTTTTTTTCGAAGGTCATTGCTTGCGGAGTCATCAAATTTTTCCTGTCCTGATTTCTTCTATGATTTCAACCGATGCGCTGGTCCCGATTCTGTCGGCTCCGGCTTGTATCAGCTCTATTGCCTGTTTGGCAGTTCTTATCCCGCCGGATGCTTTGATTTTGCAATTCGGGGCGTGCTGCTTCATAAGCAGAACATCTTCTATTGCCGCCCCTCCGGCAGAGTTCATCCCTGTACTGGTTTTGACAAAATCGACACGGCATTTATTCGCGATTTCACAGACAAAAAACTTCTGTTCGCGCGTCAAAACAGCAGCTTCGATTATAACCTTCAAAATCACCGCCGGTTTCATCGACCTGCAAACATCCAAAACCGATGATAATTGATGTATCAAAGATTTCTCATCTTTTTCTATTATCATCGCCAAATCCGCGACCATATCGATTTCATCGGCTCCGTCCATTATTGCATGTTTTGTCTGCAAAACTTTAACTTGGGTCGAATCAGCCCCAAGTGGAAAAGAGACCACGCCGCCGACTTTTACTCCCGAACCATCCAGCTCGTCGGCAGCCAGTGAAACCCATCTTCCGTTGACGGGAACCGCAAAAAATTTATATTCTTTGGCTTCTCTGCAAAGTTTCTTTATATCTTCGCTTGTTGCGGTAGATTTCAAAAGTGTATGGTCGATATATTTAACAATAGTTTCTTCGGTCATATTAATCAGCGGTGTATCCTTTCTTTTTGAAAAACTCTGCCGCATCCTCAATACAGTTAAAAACTTTTGTCGCGGTCTGCGTAACAAAAACCGAAGGAGGTTTCTCCGAAAGCCAGATGACATAAACTTCTTTGGCTGATTCGTGAGCATGCTGAAGCTCTCGTTCAACCCCGCTGGAAATCGCAGCCCGCCCGTCTTCCAAAGCCGGTATAAAGCTGATTATCATATCCGACTGGTCTATCAGCAAAAAGTCTCTTGCGTAAATCTGGCTGTTAATATCTTTTTCAATCTGCTTGACTTGTTCGATATCAAGCCGCACCGTACCGTCCGCCACAGAAACCTCTACATAGCCGAGTCCCTGTTCGCTCGCTTTGGCGGCTTTTTGGGGCAGATATGCTTCCTCCAAATCAGCCGGGTCAAAACAAATAAAATGTTCTTTCATCAATGCCCGAAAGTTTCCTATCTCGGCGTTTACGCTGTCAATATCCGCAACTTGGGTCATCGGAAAACTCAAGTAAGCTTTTTTTCTGTTCCGCTCGAAAATCAAACGATAACACATTTCAATTGTTTCTTCTTCGGCGCCTCGCGCAAGGCAATAAAAAGGAATGTTCTCACCAACCCCGCGACAAAGCATTTCGGTGCCGATTATTTCTTCTTCACGCCAGACAATCAAGTCTTTCAAGCTGTGGTCGATAAGCTGGTCTTTTTGCAAACGCTGATGAAGCGCTGTTACTCCGTCAATCAAATTTATATACATATCCGCATTCAACAGGCGCATCTGGTCAAAATCTACAGCCGGAAACAAACCATGCCTCCAGCGAAAAGTTGCGTGTGTATTAACTATCAAATTCGGGGCAGTCGAGGCTTTACTGATAATATCCTTAAAAACGCTCCGTCTGAGCCAGTTTAATCTTTTCATCGGAACATCAAGAATCTTGCCTGCGGGTATATCGGCGGCTTCGGCATACATCATATTGCCGACATTGCACAATAGAGTTTCTTTCCCTCGCGCAGCCGCCAAATCGCATACCTTCTGCAGGTAGCTTTTTTTGTCGACTCCTACCATCCCCGTAACAACTATAATCATTTCAGGCCCAAGTCTTAAAGATTTGCCAGACGCTGCTGTTTATCGTTTTCTTTCAACGCAGCTATCAGTTCGCCCATATCCCCGGCTATGATTCTATCTAAATTGTAAAGCGATAAATTTATTCTATGGTCGGTAACGCGGTTCTGCGGGAAATTATATGTCCGTATTTTTTCGCTTCTGTCGCCCGAACCTATCATTGTCTTTCGCTGTGAAGCGCGTGCTGCGCGTTTTTTGCTCTCTTCCATTTCATAAATTCGGCTTCGCAGAATTCGCCACGCTTTGGCGCGGTTTTTATGCTGGCTCTTTTCCTCACGCATATTAACCGTAATTCCGGTCGGGACATGCTCGAGTCGTATCGCACTGCTGACCTTATTTACATTTTGCCCGCCCGGCCCTCCGGCTCTGCTGACATGTTCTATAACATCGTTCGGATTAATAACTATATCGACTTCTTCGGGTTCGGGCAAAACAGCAACCGTCGCCGCCGAGGTATGAACCCTTCCCTGAGATTCCGTTTCCGGAACTCGCTGAACACGATGTCCTCCGCTCTCATAACCAAGCTCAGCCCAAACGCCTTGTCCTTTAATATTAAAAATTACCTCGCGAAATCCGCCTTTTTCAGTGGTACTGAAATCCATCTGCTCGATTTTCCAGTGTCGGCTTTCGGCGTATTTTGTGTACATCGTGTATAAATCGCGGGCAAACAGCGACGCCTCGTCTCCGCCTGTTCCCGCACGTATTTCCATAATGACCGAATTAATCACATTATCATCAGCCATTATAAGATTGTCTTTTATCTCTTCGAGAAGCTCTTGCGATTCCTGTTCAAGCCGCTCGGTTTCTTCTTTGGCCAGCTCTCTAAAATCCTTCTCGACAGTTTGGTCCCCAATAATAAGCTTGGCATCTTCAATCCCTGCCTGTGCTTTTTTATATCGCCGATACTTAACAACAATATCCCTAAGTTTAGCCTGTTCTTTGCTTAACGAGATTATCTTTGAAGAATCCTTCGCCGTTTCAGGGTCAGATATCTGCACTTCTATCTGTCCGTATCGCTGTTCGATTTGGTCGAGTTTAGATATGAGGATGTCCGGACCTTGGACCATATTAATCCTTTTTAAATATAAATAAAACAGCGGATAGCTTACAGCGTTTATTCTATTACTTTTTCTCGCCGCAGGCTATCCGCTATATATTGTCAAGCTAACTCTTTTTTTCTTTTTTGCCTTTACCGTAACTTGTGCCGTATTTCTTCTGGAATCTTTCAATTCGTCCTGCTGTATCGACGAACTTCTGCTTGCCGGTATAAAACGGGTGGCACATCGAGCATATTTCAGCATGAATTTCTTTGGCTGTACTTCTGGTTTCAAAGCTGTTTCCGCAACCGCAGCGGACTGTTACTTTATCATATTTCGGGTGTATATCTTTTTTCATTAATACTTCTCCTAACACTAAAGCTCAGTATTTTAACATTACTTGGCGAATTTTCAACACAATTTTCCCAAAATCACCGCCTATGAGCCTCTTTTTATGGAGAAAACCGGCTTTTCTAACGCTTATTTCAAGAAAAACCCCGATAACAGCCTAAAAAACCGTGTTTTTTGAGCATCTGCTTAAGCACAACACGTTTTTTTTCGATATAAACTGTGCAGAGAAATACTGCCCGGTGCGTTTTAAGGGTCTTGCTATGCAAATAAAATATGTGGTCTCATCAATGATATTCTGGTGGCGGGAAAACCATCTTTCACTCGAACAGGAATGTCAATTTTTAAAATCTCACGGTTTTGGAATAGAGCTTTGGCCTAACATCAAAGGTCAAGACGAATGCCGCTACGAAAGAAGAAACTGGCCCAGACTAATGGCTGCCACGGAAGACATGCTCGTTTCGATGCGTTCAGCGGAAGGTTATAACGGTCCTTTGAGTTTGGAGAAATGGGCGGAACAAATCGAATGCGCTAAAGTTCTAAACGCTAATATTGTTACAGACCTGCGAAGCCTCGGCACTTCACCCGATTGTGAAGATTTCGGTTTCGCCTCGCAGATAATCGATTTGGCAAAACAATTCGACGTTAAACTGTGCCTCGAAACAGGAAAACTGCAAGATGTTATGAAAGTCGCCGGAAAATTCGATTCACTCTGGTATTGTCTCGACACCGGGTTCGCAAACCTCGACAATGAAAATTCCTTCAGAGATTACGTCCATCAGCTTGCTCCGAAAATCGTTCATCTGCATCTTACGGATAACTACGGCTGGATTCACGACCATCAGCCGCCCGGACTAAAAGGCGGAATCAATAAATCAGATTGGAGGTATCTGCTCGAAGAACTGCAGAAATACGACAACGAAATTATAGGTTCTCTCGAAATGTGCCCGTCAATGCCTTCTGTAATGCTTCGACAAGCTACAGAATTTTTGTTCGGCGAGCTAAATTGGCCCGGCGAACCGCAGAAACAGCTTCACCATGACTTTGCCGGATACAACCCTAACTAACTGAAACAACACTGTTTCATTCGACAGGTGAATAGGCTCCGACAAAAGGCTTATCATTTTCCGGTCCGAGATGCTTTAAAACCTTATCAGGCAACTGTTTCGATGACTTGATTGCCTCAGATGACTGTAGCAGCCTGTAATCACCAAGCTCGATGCTCTTAAACAAAGGCCCGTTATAACCAAGCAAATACAAGCTGTTAGCTTCGAACTCAGGATGAAGCTGCCTTAAATCTGTCAGCGATTGATAACCTTCTTGGCATCGGCCGTTCCGAACAGGACTCCAGTAAATCAGAGGTTCGGAAGTTTTCGATCTGCGCACATAAACATTATAATCGAATTCTTGGACTTGAGGCTTATTAAGCCTTTCACATAAAACCGGCATCTGCCACAAAGCCAAAAGAGGCCTATGGTAATTCTCGTCGCCTGTCAGAAGGTTATTTATAAATATATGACCGTCACGCTTGTCCACATCCGGGCCGGTGCTCGGATGCCATCCGAAATGGTCTCCCTCGGCACTTCTGGTTGTTCTGCCGATGCAAACCGTGCTGTTTACAAGAGTGTTGTTGTAAATGTGAACATCATTACTGTTGAGAACAAAAATACCTTGGTCGCAATTGACAAAAACATTTCCGGCACAAATCGCTCCTTTTGAAATCTCGAAGAAAAATCCGTTATTGCTCGGCCAGAAACGCTCGTTGTTAAACATTCTGCTTGTCTCGCCGATATTTACAAGTATGTTATTCACAAACACTCCGTCAACGTTACCGACATCATACCAAATACCGTTGGAATTCGGATGGTCGATGACAAGGTTGTCATTGCATACAACACGATAGCACTGATTAAATATTTTTACCGCAGCCGGATAGTAACCTGTGATGTCTTCGATATTGTTGCGGCGGAAAATGTTTCTCTCTAAAAGTACATCATTCGAGCTTAAAATAAAAATACCTTCCGTACTTGTGTCGCTGACAAGACAATGTCTCAATATCAGATTGTCGCCTCTTAGATAAGCTGCCACTCGTGAACAAAAAGTAATAGTGCAATGCTCGATTGTAGTACCGATTACATCTTTACCGTGGTCGGCTTCGTCCGACAAGCCTTCAGGGTCCTTGCCTTCGATTTCAAGTGCCCGGAAAGCATATTGAGTAAACGTAATCCCGCGCATCGTAAACCCTTTTCCGTCTGACTGCTTGTCGTGGCAATCCTGAATAGTTCGAGTAAGAGCATTATCATAGGCAGTGATTTCAATCAGCTTGCCGGCCGGATCGATACTGATGTAAACCATCTGAGCCTCATAATCTATAAAATAGGAATTTTCATCAACCTCGCCTTCCCATCCAGCCGACTGCAAAAATCTGCCGTCAACAAAAACCATATCATTATTAAACCGATGTAACGGCGTGGTTCTGCCGAAACTCTGCCGACGCCACCAGTCCGCGGGCTTATCAGGAAATAACTTATTCCACGATATTCCCCATAAACCGTTACGCTGACGTTCCCAGTTTTCGGCTGCATAAGTACCCTTAAAAACAGGCTCCTCGTCCAGATAAGGCTGAATTGTTATGCCCTGATTAAATCGCAAATCCCCTGTACGATAAGTGCCTCCGCGCATAACTATCGCATCACCGGTAACAGCACGTTCCAAAGCAGAAGCTATAGTTGTCGGTTCGTCGAGTGTTTTACCCAAAGCCTGTGCATTTCCATCAGGCGCTGCATAGTAAATCGTCCCTGAAACCTTCGGTAAATCATAGCTTTGCCGTATCGGCCCGTAAGGTCCGCCGCTGGGTCGGGCAAAAACCGATTCGCAACAAAAAATAGCGGCCAATACCGCGAATATAAAATAATAACTACTTTTAACAATAATTCGGGCAAATTTCTCAGGTATGGCTGATTTCATTCAATTTTCCTTACAAGCCGGTTAATAAAAAGTGCTAAAAAACGCATCTCAAAGACAATTTAACGAATTTATTGCCGTTTTCTAACCAAAAAGCACTTGGTTTAGAATCAAATAGCAATTACCGAAGCAAAAATCAAGCTTTCTTCTATACGCTCGGATTGAGGTAATTTGTTTGCAAAATTTGTTATTTTTTTAGAAATGAAAAATAATCATAAAAAATTGGGCAGTCCTGCTGTTATACATGACTGCCCTTGGCTATAAATTTCCCTACGGGGGTTGGAGGGGCAAAATTAGTAACAACCTCAGCTGTTAATCTCGCTGCATATCCCCGGATGGGATTATCAATATATATAGATATTTACATTTCAAGCACTACGTTGTCAGCCGCGGCGGCCTTACCGCGGCCGACGTATTCAACGAGTTTCTCCACCAAGCCGTCCTTGTTATATAAAACTATCCCCTTATTCTTCTCCTTCGCATAGAAGCCAAACCGCCTAATCCAAACAATAATATTGTCGATGGTTCCGGAACTTCCTGACCCGGTACAGGGATACTGTTATCAGTACCATCACCCGGTACAACAATGTCATCATCAGGAGGTTCGAAATCAGGTATCCGAGGCCTGTAATATTTATGAGGCCTTCTGCCGCCGCCGCCACCGCCGGAACCTGTGTAAAAGTCCGCTGGAACTCTCATTGCTCCGCCGCCGGGATTGCTGAACAGCATATCAGCAGCCGCAAGCGAGTCATACGCTATACGCTCGAATACCGCGATTACGATTTTCGGAGAGTCCATATATGTCGTCGTAACATTAGCTGTCGGTTCAGCCACATCACCAAGCCAAGTAACAAACTGATATCCCGGCTGTGGTACTGCACGAAGATTCATATGCGTATTTTGTTCTATTCTGTGTACTCCGTTCCCGGGCTCGATGGTTCCACCATCAACAGGGCTCTGCTGAAGCATCAGTGCCAGATGCTGTCCTGCTAAGCATTGTCCGGTACCAACCAGAACAATCAGAGCAGCTGCTAACCACAACGCAGAACCCCCGCCAATAGTATGTTTATAGCCTTTTTTCACCTTTGTCCGCCCCCGCGGAATTATAGCCACGTCAAAAAGGTTAATAAAATATACTTTATGCTAAGCCGATTTTTCGGCTTTGCGACGTCTTAAAAGGAAACCACCGCCGATTCCCAGAAGAGCAATTACGCTCGGCTCAGGTACATCAGGCACAACAATATCTGTGCTATCAGGCCCGCGAATTTCGTATTCGCCTTTGACCGGTCCCTGATTACTGCTGAAATACAGCAGCCATGAATTTTCGCTTGCCTTGATGAAATTGTAGCCGTTCTGATTGCTCCATTCCCAGACACCTTTGGATTCGTCTTCGTCGATATAAGCTTCTGCAGGTTTCACAGCACCTGCATGGCCGCTATCACCGAATCCGATTCCGGATGTGTTATTATTATCCAACCCGAACAGAGCAAAATAAGACACATCCATCGAATCCGAAGCGTTTTCAATCATGTATGCATAAACATACTGACCTGTCCCCGGAGCCGATAATCCCATACTGGACCAATTAGTCTCGAATTCGTTTCGGCTTTCGAAGACAGCAAAATTGATTTTCCCTTTCAGTGTCCCGGTGTCATAGTTGACCGTTCCGCTGGTTAGAATCGCCAAAACGCTCTGTACAGTGAAAATGGTCAGCACCGCCGTAATACCCAATAACAATCTTTTTGAAAAAACCCTCATGATCACCTTTCCTTTCGCTGGTTGTCTATTGCGGTAACATCCCGCAATCCCATTGTTTTTTTAACCCCTTTTTTACATCTCCTTATCCAGTTTTGTCAGTCCTTTGGTTAACCAAAAACAATTCAAAAACCCAAAAACCCCGTAAAGCTATTAACTATTTTTTATTTCTAATAAGAGCTGCTAAACCCCCGATACCAAACAGAGCAAGTGTCGCCGGTTCCGGTATACAGAGAGTCTCTATAGATATAGAATCCACAAGGAAGTTGCCTTTAATCGCAATCCACTCGCTCGGCGGATTCGGCCATATAACAATGTCGAAATTAGATTTCACCCAGCCGTCACCCAAAATCTCATCAGTGCGAGTCATTTGCATCTGCTCGAAAGGAACCACCGAGACCGAAGGTTCTTTAGGAAGAAACGGGCTGTAATAATCTATGTTTGGATTCCATATCAGCTCAATCCAGATAAACTTGAGCGGATTGGGCTGCTGGCTGTTAGGAAGAAATATGTCAAGCTCGCGTGTCAGCGGCCATATTCCGTCTCTGCCGCTGGCGGGATCGATTTGTATCCAATCAAATGTGGTATCTACATCTAATAGAGGTTTTCCGTAAGGATTGCCGTCGACATCCGCGTCAGGGGTCTTATTATCGTCAGAAAAAGACCATTGCTGATAAGTCCAGCCGTTATCGCTAACAACGCCAAGAGCGGACTGGGCTGCGAATGCAAATACAAACGACAGACATAGAATTGCTAATTTTGTTTTAGCTTTCATCTTTCACCTTCTTTTACTGGTTAAAAAACCCAAAAACCCAACTTAAAGCTCTTTAATACCCTATTTATAAACTCCGGCGCACCCTGAGCGCAGAGATTCGGCGCAAAGACCTTTTGAGTTTTCAGACCCCGTAGTATTCTCCCCCAAACTTTAAGCGGATTTATCCCGAAGGATAAAACCTTATTCGACTGCCTTTTAGCCAATTAAGACAGCCAGCCGCTCAAGTTCTCGCTCCCACTTCTTTTGAATAGTTCTGCGGACGTAAAATAAAAACGACGCAGAAGAATAAAGCCAAAATAACAAAGTACAGTTAACTTACCACTGTGAGTTTTCTCTCAGCCCCCAAGCTGATTATGCGTATTAGAACATATTTGTAGACGTTTGTCAAGAACAATCTTAAAAATTTTTACCTATTTTTAGTTTTGTTGAGTCAAAAACAGTCGGCAAAATTAGGCTGGAACAAAGGTTATGAAATATCGATATTTCAGCGGAAAGCACCGTATTTTATCGGTACATATCCAAAAACCGGCGGGCCTATTTGCAAAAATATTACACATGAAGTTTAACGAATTTTAAAATCTATACCTTCGTTAAGACAGCCTTTCGGCAGTTTTTCCAGAACCTTCGAGACGAATTCAATCCGGCCTATTTCATCTACAAAATGAGCGTCCGAACCGTAAACCAGCTTTACCCCCGCTTCGAGGGCGATTTCATAAATCTTGTACCATTTGTCATGATATTCAGGCGGGGCTTTATCCTTGTCGTGTTCGTTTATCTCCCAAAGGATTTTATTCTTCGCCGCCAGCGGAGCCACGTCTCGTAAAATTTCCAAAACCGCATCGAAGTAAACATCAAGGTTCAAAGCCGTTCCGGGCATTCTGGCGGGATGGGCCAGAGCGTCGATTTGGTCATTGGATAATACCCCTGCCAGCGTGCTGTGGTATCGTTCCAAGAACGCATCTGGGCCGATGGTATTATCCTCGATTTTCCATGGATAATGGCCCGGGCCGGGGATGAAATGGACTCCGGCTATGATGTAATCGAGATTTTCGGGAATCGGGCAGACTAATCTACCGTCGAAATAAAGCCCATTAACATCGATTTCGGCCCCGACTAAAATTCTGCATTTTGTATTTGGGGCAGCGTTTACCTGCTCTTTTATTTTGGCTGGAATAGACATTTCTTTGGGGCTGTAGATATGGTCGGCGATGCAAATCGTTTGCAGGTTCATCTCGTCCGCCCGCTGCAATATCTTTTCAACGGTCGTGCCTTTGGCATGGCCGCAATGCTCGGTGTGAATATGCAAATCGTAGTTAATATTATTCATAACTTCTTCCGGCGATTTAATAAAGCGGGGATTATATCAGACAACGGAATCCAGACACAAGACCCAAGAGTAATTTTGATTTTCTTAAGACCCTGATTTATATTGATTAAAGCAGTACAATATAAAATTTGACATTTCGGCAGAGGTATACTAATTTTTACTTATGAAAATTGCCCCCCCCTATTAAAGAAGAGAAAGGACTTTCAGTATGAATCTTAAATTTTCGATTTATTACTTTTTTCCTGTCGTTCTGCTGATTGCAGCAGGATGTTCGAAGAGCGCAGATGAACTGGCTGTATTCTCCGTAAAGGTAGATGTTTAAATCAGCCAGAAGTATAGAATCACTGGAACTCCAACGGCAATTACGATTATTGATAGCGGCAGTCCCATCCGCCAGTAATCGCCGAATTTATAGCCTCCCGGCTCCATAACCAAAGCATTTGACTGATGCCCTATCGGAGTCATAAATGCCGCCGAAGCCCCGATTGCGATTGTCATTAAAAATGGGTCGATAGAAGCGTTTATACTGTTAGCCAAATTTACGGCTATCGGTGCCATTAAAATAGCAGCGGCGGCATTGTTTATAATATTACTTAGCAGCATCGTCGCGGTCATAAGCATTATAAGCGTTAAAGCAAGCGATACATTGCCTGTAATCCATTGAAGCTTAGTGGCGATTAATTCCGCTCCGCCGGTAGTTTCGAATGCCTGTCCAATAGGAATCATAGCGCCGAGCAATACCACGACAGGCCAATCGATGCTTTTATATGCTTCTGCGGGCAAAAGCAGTCCTGTAATCATCATAATCACTGCCGCACAGGTCAAGGAAATATGGGCAGGAAGAATATTTAAAGCTGTTAATGTCATAGCCGAAGCGAATATACCGATGGACAGAAGCACCTTGCGGGGTTTTCCGATTCTAAGCCCCCTTTCAGCAAGCGGAAGACAGCCTAAATCGAAAAGAGTTGACGGCAGAGATTTAGCTCCTCCCTGAAGCAGAAGGATATCGGCTGCCATAAACCGAATACGGCTAAGCCTCTCTGTCAATCGCTTTCCGCGTCGGGCTACGGCAATAACATTGATTCCGTAACGGTCCCGCAGGCTCAGGCTTGATATTGTTCTTCCGATTAAAAAGGAATCGGGCGTAACTACAGCTTCTATAACGCTGATATCTTCGGATACGATTCCTTTTGCATATTCTTCTTGTCCTTTAAAAAGCTCCAGCGAGGCGCTGTCTATAAGATTTTTCAGGGTCTCCGAATCTGATTCGAGCAGCAGTATGTCACCTGCTTTTAAAACTCTATACATTGACGGAGCCAGTATTTTTTGTGCATCGCGAACCAGACCGACAACGGTAATATCTTCTTTATTGGTTATAGAGGAAATCAGGTCATGAATTGCAAGCCCGACAAATTTAGATTTTTCAGGTACACGAACTTCGCTGATATATTCGCTTACCTCGAACAGCTCTTTTTTATCACCTTGTTCGGTCGGTTTAGGAATGAGCCTCCAGCCTATTATAGAAATAAAAATTACACCAATACCGGCAACTACGATACCGACCGGCAAAAAGTCAAACATACCGAAAGGTGAAGAATCAGCTTGACTGCGATAGGCTGCGATAATCATATTCGGCGGTGTTCCAATAAGAGTAAGCATACCGCCGAGCAATGAGCCGAAGGCAATCGGCATAAGAAGCAGAGAAGGCGAGCGGCCGCTTTTACGGGACATCCATATCGCAACCGGCATCATAAGAGCAAGAGCTCCGACGTTATTCATAAAACCTGAGCATATTGCGACAATGCCCGTGAGTATTAAAGCTTGGATTGTCGGGCGGTTGCCTACTTTGCCAAGCTGCTGTGAGATTACATCGACAACTCCGGCATTGAGCAAACCGCGGCTGAGGACTAAAACCGCGACAACGGTAATTACCGCAGGATGAGCAAAACCGCTGAAAACCTCATCAGACGGAATGATTCCCAATATAGCTGCTGTCAGTAACGCTCCGATAGCTACTATGTCAAAACGCCAGCGATTCCACGCAAACAAGACGAGTGTAATTATAAGAATAAGGAACGTTATTATCTGTGGAACATTCATAGATTTATTCTCGGGAGAAATATATCAGATTCTCGTCGCAAAAACACGAAAAAACCGAATAATCTTACACCGAATAATATCGGTTTTAAGCGGTAAATTTTTTGCCGGTCAGCTTTTCATAGCCTTCGATATATTTGGCACTGGTTTTTTCGACAATATCCGCAGGCAGCTCGACACCGGGGCCGGATTTATTAAAATTAATGCTTTCGAGATAATTACGGACAAACTGCTTGTCGAAAGATTCCTGGTCTCTGCCGGGGGCATATTTATCCGCAGGCCAGAAACGAGATGAGTCGGGCGTTAAAACTTCATCGACAAGGATAATTTTTCCGTCAATCTCAGCCCATTCGAATTTGGTATCGGCTAAAATCAGCCCTTTGTTTTTTGCGTATTCACCGCATTTTTTGAAAATGGAAATGCTTTTATCGCGCACATAATCCGCTCGCTGTTTTCCGATGATTTCCACGCACTGCTCAAAACTTATGTTTTCATCGTGCATACCGCGTTCAGCTTTGGTCGAGGGGGTGAAAATGGGTTCGGGCAGCTTGTCGCATTGTTTTAGTCCTGCGGGGAGTTTCCGGCCGCAGACGGTTTGGCTTTTTTGATATTCTTTCCAGCCGGAACCGGCCAAATATCCTCTGATAATACACTCGACCGGCAGTACATTTGCTTTTTTGACAAGCATGCTTCTGCCTGTGAGCTGTTCGGGATGCTCGCAGAACGGCTTGGGGAAATCTTTAACATTATCAGTTATCAGATGATGTTCGATTTGGCCGGATAGAAAATCAAACCAGAATCTGGAAATTTTTGTCAGGACGATTCCCTTATATGGTATGCCGTTAGCCATCACTACGTCGAAAGCGCTGATTCTGTCGGTTGCGACAATAAGAAGCTTATCGCCAAGGTCATAAATATCACGGACTTTTCCGCGTATGCAGTTTTTTCCTTCGATATTGGTCTGTAAAATTACATCGGCCATATGCGATCCCTTCCTGATTTTAGTGCTGTTGACTTATTCTTTTATCAACGTAATCGAGTATGTGTTTACGAACGCGGGTAATATCTTCTGTCTGCGGCAAAAAATCAATAACTTTTTCAAGAAATTTTTGCTGTTTTATTCTTTCGAACGTTGGAGCAAAATTAACATCATAAACCCAGGAAAGCATCAGCAGTTTTATATCGTTAAAAGACTTTAGAATATCATAGCTTATGCGCTTTTCCGCCAGCAAATCCCTTATAATTTCTTCAGAACAAGTCGGTTCGTCGGGCAGTTCGAGTTCCAGCTTAAAACTCTCAGGGTTTGCCAGGTAGCTTTTGTAATAATCGAGGACTACCCGGTAAATGTCAATTTTGTCGGCATCGCGAATAAGCTGACAATATAAAAGTGTGTCGCCTTCTAAGCCGGCGGGGATTTCTTTATCGCCGTGATGGGCCACGGCTGTTTCTATATAATTTATTTCCTCCGAATCAAGCCCGGCAAGAACATTTTCCTTGCGCAGGACATCTCTGCCAAGCAGAGAATGGTTCAGGCTGTTAGTATCTCTGTATGTTCGATAATCTCTGAATTGGCTGAAGCGTCCGACATCGTGCAATAAGCCGATAGCCGCTGCGATATTTTTTTGATTTTCAGTAAGTTTTAGTCTGTCGGCAAGCCAAAGAATATCATCGCGGACGAGCCGGCTGTGCTTTTCTTTCAGTTCGATGTTGGAATTAAGAAAATCATCGCCGTCACAGTAGAAACCTGCGACGTACGAATCAAACCAAGCCTCTATTTTTTTAAGCTGAGCCTTTTCCATAACCCTGACAAGATAACAAATTTTTAAAGATTTTTGTATTGGTTATTTAAAAATACAGGCTAACCGCTACAATGTTCAAAAAAGAAAGGAGATGATTATGCCGACCGTAAAAGATGTGGTTGTAAGAAAACCGAATCCGGAGGAAATCAATAAATGCAAACAATGGCCGATTTGGGAATGTCAGCCGAGCACTTTCGACTGGGCTTATACGCAGACCGAGACGTGCCTTATTTTAGAAGGTGATGTTACGGTAAGCGACAGCCAAAGTAAGGTTAATTTCGGTCCGGGCGATTTAGTGATTTTTCCGGTGGATTTGGAATGCACATGGCAGGTCAAAAAACCCGTGCGAAAACATTACAACTTCAGCTAATACTTAAAGTATTCAATTAATACCTGTTGTAGAAGTGCCTTTGCGGCCCCTGCTTTGCCATCCATTACTCATTCTTCCGCCGTTTGATGTGCCGTCTATCAATATTAAGTATCTGCTTTCGTATTCTTCCGTGAACAGTTCGGGCAAAACAGGTTCCATATCCGTAACGGAATTATAAGTAAAAGTATCGTAAGGGATTGGTTCGTTAATCTTTTGATATGTAAATTTTACTAATTCCGTATTTTGTCCGGCATAATCGTAAAATACCTGAACAGGCAGATAAGTTTCAGCATCAAACCACCAGAGACTAACGCTGCAATCATGTAATTGTGACAATTTATCTGCAAGCCATGACCGGACCAAAAAATATTTTCGGCCTTCGAGTATATTTATTCCCTCATATTGCAGATTGTGTTGCTCGATAGCTTCAAAAACATCGTTGTCTTTAATTCCAAAAGGATTGCATATATCTACTATTATTCCATCTATATCTTCAAGTGCTGCTATTGTCAGCTTTTTTCTATTGGGATGGTCGGAATAATGCCAGCAGTATGTACCGTCACATGCAATATAACTATGATAAGGACGATTCATAATATCAAACTCAAACTTGGCGTACACTTGGCTGTCACCCTGAAATTTATAGATAGCTCTATAGGTCCGGTCATCAAGGTCTTTTCGGGCTACAGAATTCATTACTGATTGTACCGTCATACTGAGTGAATTAAGCTGCATCCTCGCATTTTTGATTTTTTCCATCAGGTCAATAAGTTCATAACTATTAGAATGCTTCTCAAACCGGCTTAACAGCTTATCGGAAAAAGGCTTGCTGAAGGTATGATAATTTATGGCAAGCGGTTCAGCCTCGATTCCGTCTGCGGAAACAAAGTTTTGCAGTATAATCTGTCCATTCCAGTTGGCAGGCAGTCTTAAAGGTAGTAGAAACTTGTTTGCGGAAATGTCATAGGCTACAAGTGTTTCAAATATTCCACTTAAGAGCATAGCTGTATCTTCAGACCAAATCTCAAATTCATTCGCATCCATAGGCCTGTCAAAAACAACCTCCAGTTCACTGGCAAGCGGCATTTCAGAGCCTGAAGGCGGATTTACAGAAATGATGCGAGGCTTATCCTCAATAGCAGCGTCAATTAAAATTTCGTTTTGGTCGGCAGCTTCTAAAATATCGCCGCTTAACAAAGAGGAAACATTCGTATCCTGCGGAATTATTTCATCTTCGAGACCTTGCGGCAGTTTATCAATATGCGAAGTAAGCATTTTTTCTAAGTATTCGGCCGCGAGCATTTTTGCGGATTCAGAGCCTTCATCAAGAACTAACCGCAAACCTTTCACGTCGCCCGCGCGAGCCAATGCGACAATATGTTCGATTTCTTTCTGAAGTTTTTTTGCTTCGTCAGTTTGTTTTGCATTCGGTTCGGCGATTTTTAATGCTTCGTGAACTTGCAAAGTCTTCACCATTTGCGCTTTCGGTTTAGGTCTGTTAAAAATAAAAAATGCACCTATTACGACAGCCACGATAATTATTGCGGCGACAGCCGCCCAAACGGGCTTTTCAGAGGATTGGGATTTAATACGCGGCACTTGTTCCAGAACAGCAAAAGCATCGTCTAAAATTCTCTTATCGGTGTCAGCAGATGTATTTTTGCTGATGTCTTTTATTTTTTTTTCGATGTCATCAAACCCGTTTGTCATAATATCTGTCCGTTAAGAATTGCCCGCAATTTTTCCAGCCCGTAGCGATACCTGCCCTGAACTGTATTAATAGATATATGCTGAATCTCAGCGATTTCTCTGAACGTCAGGTCTGCGTTCAGGTGCAGTATAATAATCTCTCTTTGAGGCAAAGGGACCTGTGCAAGAGCCTTCGAAATCATCGCGGTATTTTCATTTTCAACTGCCTGCTCCTGCGGATTAATCTTTGCATGCACTGTGTCTTTTGCCCTTTCGATTTCGACAATGTTATATATTCTGCTGCGAAGCATGTCCCGCGAGCGGTTAAGAACACAGACAACTAAATAATTTTTCAGCGAACCGTAAAGACGAAAACTCGGTGCGCTTCTGGCGAAAGCAACTATGACATCGTGAAGGACATCTTCTGCCGCTGCTGGTTCGTTCAATAATGAATTTGCGATATTGTACATAGCGTCTTTATATTTTTCATAAATTTGGCGCAAGGCATCCTTGTCGCCGTGTTTAAATTTGAATATCAGCTGCTTATCTTCGAGCATTTGCCTTCGATTCCCTGATTTACCAAATAGATTCGGCTATATTATATAACGGCCAAGCAGGTATTTTTAGTATAAATAAAATACCTTGCCCGGACTTAGAGTTGCTGTTTTGCCGAAATATTGGTATTAAATTCCTATTAAACAGCTATGGCAGAAGGAAAAAACAAATATCGAATCTTTTTAAGTGCAGCCGAACCAAGCGGAGACGCACATTGCGCAGCCCTTGTAACTGCTTTTAAAAACAGCAGTTATGACATAGAGCTTGCCGGGGTCGGCGGAGAGAAGATGCGTCAAGCCGGGTGTGAACTGCTCGAATTAACAACCGCCCGGGCTGCGATGACATATAAAGCCTTCGGCCAGATTCTCTATTTTCGCAGGCTGATAAAACGCCTAAATCAATATTTCAAAACCAATCCTGCGGACTTGGTAATTGTCTGCGACTCGCCGGCTTTTAATTTTCACGTCGCCAAAGCAGCAAAAAAACACGGAGCTAAAACGTTGTTCTACGTTGCACCACAATTATGGGCTTGGGCCCCGTGGAGAATCAGAAAGCTGAAAAAATGGTGCGATAAATTATGCTGCATTTTGCCGTTTGAACAGCAGTGGTTCGGAACGAGAAAAGTCCAAGCCGAATTTGTCGGAAATCCGCTTTTAGAAAAAGTTAAATCCGCAAATATTCAAACCGCTCAACGGTATACGAATTTTAATCCTGACAACGCGAAAATCGCGATTATGCCAGGCTCGCGAAATGCCGAGATTGAAACCCTTTGGATTGCGATGCAGCAGATTGCTGTTAATCTCAAAGAAAAATATAAAAACGCCAAATTTACTACAGTGGCAGTTGACGACAAAAAAGCTCAAATCCTAAAATCAAAACAAATAGACGGATTCGATTGTGATTATCAAATTGGTTCGGTGCACGATACCGCCGCAAAAAGTGATTTCGCAATTGTAGCCAGCGGCAGCGCGACTTTGCAGGTTGCCGCAGCCGGATGTCCTATGGTGATTATGTACCAGACCAGCCCTGTTTTATGGCATCTTGCGGGGCGATGGTTAGTTACGACAAAATATCTTTCTCTGGTAAATATTCTGGCACAGAAAAAATTAGTCCCTGAATTTATGCCGTATTTTATCAGTACCGAACCTATCATCAAAAGCATCGAAAATCTGCTCGATGATAAAACAAAATTGACACAGACAAGCCAAGAGCTTGTGGAACTTACTAAACCTTTATCAGGACATAACGTCTCCGAACAGGTTTGCAGAATCGCTTTGAAAATGCTTTGCTAAAAATTCATATCTTCGCAAAATTTTATGGCGCCGCGGCTTATAAAATAACCTTTTTCCTGCTAAAAGTACGCAAGCCCCATAATGTTTGTCAAATAGAAGTCCTTATATTGCTTGACTTTATGTTGAAATTAGGTTATAACTTGATTTTTATAAACAGGGCGGTTTTAACATCAAATTTGACGTCTTGGTACAAGGCAAAGGGCGATGAAAAAAGTATCGGTTATCTTGTTTGTGCTTTTGTTTTTCTGCGTTGCCCAAGCAGGCAATCCCAGAGTAGTTCTCAGAACCATATTCATTGGCGGAGATATTGTTATAGAATTGTACCCTGAAGAAGCACCGATTACGGTTCAAAACTTCCTTAATTACGTCGAGTCCGGCTTTTACGACTGGATTGTTTTTCACAGGGCAATCAGCGATTTTATGGTTCAGGGGGGTTCATATCAATGGGCCTATTCGAATTATCCTTACTTAAAACACCGCACTCCGGTCGAGCCAATACCGAACGAAAGCAGCAACGGCCTGCTAAATCTTCGCGGGACGATAGCAATGGCACTTCTTAGTGATGAATCCGGCAATGTTTTACCAGACAGCGCTACTTCAGGTTTTTACATAAATCAAGTTCACAGTCATTGGCTTGATGGAATTCATTGTGTTTTCGGCGATGTGTTGTATGGTATGGATTTTATTGATTGGATAGCCGTTCTCAACAAGATGGAATTGCCAGGGGTAGGTAATACAGTACCTTACTACGGCAACTATGAAAGCCCATACTTTATTATGATTTATAAAGCGATAGTTATACCCGAGGCAGACCAGCTCAAGGCAGACATCAATTATAATGGTATTGTCGATGAGCAGGATTTAAGACTAATTTCTGAAAACTGGCTAAGCTCCGCTGAATTGGGTGATATGGAAGTTATTGGAAATGTGAATTTCGAAGAGTTCGCGAATTTCGCGAAAAGCTGGAATCGCACAAGCGTTTGGTATCGCGAAATCACCGCGGATATCGACAATAACAAACGAGTCGATTTCAAGGATTTCGCTTTATTCGCACAGGATTGGGATAAAAATGGCACAGAGCTATACGGCGATTTAAACCTTGACAAGACTGTGAACTTAGATGATTTAAATTTATTTGTCGAAAATTGGTTAAAATCAACTGATTAAGCTCGATATTTTACCGCACAGACCCTCTCGGGATCGGAAATCACCTCTAAATTAGGATTGCTAATCTTGAATTCTGCAGTATAATACTTAGGAAATCCGTGTTTTTGGGAACTTAATAAGGGGGAATATTATGAGCAGGTTTAACAGTCTTTTTCTGGTCGTTGGTTTTCTGTCCTTACTGTCGGTCAATTTATTTGCCTCAGAGCCGAAAGTCATAGAGGCAGAACCGAAAAATGGCGATGTCAACGTTGATCCCAGCCTAAAGACGATCCGAGTTGTATTTGATCAGGATATGGATACCGCTGGAGGGTACTCGGTTTGCGGCGGCGGGCCGACTTTTCCAAAATTAATCGGCGAACCACGCTGGCAAAATAAACGGGTATTTGTAATGAGAGTAAGGTTGGAGCCTAATCACGAATACGGCTTCAGTATAAATTGTCGCGATTACCAAAACTTCAAAAGTGCCCGCGGAATTTCCGCTGTACCGTATCCTGTTACATTCAAAACAGGCTCATCCATCAGTACTAAACCCGAAAAACAACAGCAAGAACAAGACAACGAAGAAGCCTTTCGGATTCTCAAAGAAGCAATCAACAATAATTATTCTTACAGAGACTTTCGCGGTATTGACTGGGATAAGCTATTCGCTGAATACGAAAACAAATTAAAAAACGCCAAAACAACAAAGGAATTTGCAAAATTAACCGCGGAAATACTGATTAACGCAAAGGATAAACATATTTGGGTAAAAGCGGACGGAGAAAACTTTCCGTGTTACTTCAAAAAAATTAGTCCGAATGCTAATTTTAAAAAACTGCCACAATACATCGAGAATTTTCAAAAAATCAATAATGTGGTTTACGCCGGAAAATTTGATGACGGCATCGGTTATATTTATATAGACCGCTGGTCCGGAGATAATAAAGAAATAATAGAGCCGGTTTATGAGGCGATATGGGAATTCGCGAATTCACAGGGGATAATAATTGATGTTAGGGGAAACAGCGGAGGAGCCGAAGGATTAGCGCAGGAGGTCGCCGGTTGCTTTATTAATGAACGCAAACTCTATGCTAAACACGTTTATCGAGCAGCAGATACAGATAGCGGTTTCAGTGATGTTTATGAACAGTATTTGGAGCCGAATAAGACCCGACCGAGGTATCGAGGAAAAATAGCTGTTCTTTCCGGCCCTGTCGTTATGAGTAGTTGCGAAGCTTTTATTTTGATGATGAAACAAGTTCCTGAATGTAAAATTATTGGAATGAAAACGCAAGGTAGTTGCGGCAATCCCAAATCGATAGACTTGGGCAATGGTGTTATCGTATATTTACCAAGCTGGAAAAGTATGCTGCCAGATGGGAGCTTCTTAGAAGGAGAAGGCGTCAAGCCGGACATAGAAATAGTCACAACCGATGAGGATTTCGAGGACAAGGACCCTGTAATTGAAGCCGCATTAAAATACATTAGAAGTTAAGAAGTCTGGCCAAACTATTAAATGAAACATCTATATAGATGGAATTTATCTTATCAGGATGCAATAGCGCTTCAGGAAAAGCTTGCGGGCCGTGTTATTCATAAACCTCTCAGTAAAACGCCGAAACTCATAGCCGGAATTGACTGTGCCCTGACCTCGGACAAACATAAAATAATCGCTTGCATCGTGGTTTTAAGTTATCCTAGCCTTGAGATGCTTGAAATTCAAAGTGCCAAAAGAAAGCTCTCAATGCCTTATATACCGGGACTGCTTTCGTTTCGTGAAGCTCCTGCCTGTATTCAGGCAGCCGAAAAACTAAAAATCTTTCCGGATTTATTTATTGTTGACGGTCAAGGCATCGCTCATCCCAGGCGGCTTGGTCTTGCGGCACATTTGGGATTGTTTTTAGATAAACCTACAATCGGATGTGCAAAAAGCAGACTTATCGGCAATTATAACGAACCGGCTTTGCGGCGAGGTTCTTTTTCGCTGCTTAAAGACGACTCAGAAACAATCGGAGCGGTTGTTCGAACAAAAACAAACGTAAAACCGCTGTTTCTTTCGGTCGGCCACAAATGCACTCTTGATGACGCGATAGAATGGACGCTTAATTGCGCTCCCAAATTTCGTCTGCCCGAACCGACTCGGCTGGCTGATATAGAAGTTGCCAAGCTAAAGTAAAAACGATTACTTGCCGACATTTTTTATTGCACCTTTTGAACTTAATTGTATAACAGACCGCTTTATTTGCAAAAGGCTGATTTAATGGAAGAAATTTTGACAAAACCGGTTATAAGCCCTTATGACGACAGGCGATACCGCTCAAAGACAATGCGTCTTTCGGTTATTGAAGGAGCCTTTGCGGTTATTACTATCGGATTACAGGAGGCGTTTTACGTTCCTTATCTGAATTTTCTCGGAGCATCGAAAATTCAAATCGGAATAGGAGCGGCTCTGCCGGCTTTGGTGATGGGTTTAAGTCAGCTTTGGATACCGCTGCTGCTTGTCCGAGCTAAACGATACAAACCGATTGTCGCGATATCCACACTTATACACGCATTGTGTTTTATTCCGCTTGGCCTTGTAATTTATATGTCAGGCCCGGCTCCGGTCTGGTCTGCAATTTCAGCGGTAGTTGTCGCTTCAATCGCATTCGGCTGCGGCATGGCTGCATGGGCCGACTGGATGAGCCATATTGTTCCTCGAAGGCGCCGCGGAAAATATTTCGGAATTCGAAACAGGCTGCTGACCGTGATTCAATTAGCTTTTGTTGTTATTTCAGGCCAGATGCTCGACCACATCGTTTCCAAGGCGGCTTTGATTTTTGCAATGATATGGTTCATATCTTCGGCTGCGAGAATCGTTTCAGCAATCGGTTTAATGCTGCAGTACGAACCTGCCCAAATCCATGCACACCCAAGACACAGCGGTAACTTCGTTCAGTTTCTAAAATCTAACATCTCAGGGCCATTAGGTACTTACGGAATCGCAATGGCAATGCTGAGTTTCGCAGCCAATTTCGCTGCTCCGTTTTTTGCGGTCTATATGCTTAATGATTTAAAGTGGTCTTATCTGCAATATACCTTGGTTCATATAACACCGCCGCTTGTAATTATTCTTACCATAGGTCTGCTGGGCAAACTTTGCGACAGACTCGGAAATGTTTTACCTATGCGATTATTCGCGCTGTGTGCTGCTTTAAATCCGGTACTTTGGCTTGTTACGCATAATCATCTGCTGCTTTTGTGCAATCAGGTCCTGGCGGGAATCGGCTGGGGCGGCTTGGCGCTGGCAAGTTTCAATTATACCATCCACACGATAGACCGCCGTTATCGAGTCGCGTATATAGCTTATCTTAATGTTATTAATTACACCGGCGTGGCGCTCGGCGCGTTTTTAGGAGGGCTTATCGGCCCGATGCTTCCGGTGATTTTAGATTATCAGCTTCAAAGCGTTTTTGCGGTCAGTGCAGCAATGAGGCTCTGCGCGGTTTTGCTTTTTAAAATGATTCCGGCGGACAAACCGGCGCATTATAAAATGAACGCAGCTGAAAGATTTTTCTTCGACCCGAAATTATCTCTAAAAGTAGGTCTTGCCAGAACCGTAATGAGTATTCTCCGTCGACCGCTGTAGGTTTAATCCCATCGATGCTGTTTAATCGAATTGATAATCATCTCGGCACATTCCATCGCAGCCAATCCTTCGCGTGCTGTTACCTCTGGTTTAGCTGACTTGTCTAAAATTGCTTTAAGGAAAGATTCCTGTTCGATTCTTAGAGGCTCTCTGTCATCAATCTGCAATCTTTCGTAGTGAACCAAGTCGGTCCAGCCGGCTTTGAGAAGCTCGAATCTCCCGACTTTTTTCAATTTACGGATTTTGTCGACTACTTCGATATTATCCGTATCAGCCCTGATGACGGTTCCGGTTTTTTTGAAGTAATCCAGACTCATATAAGCCTGCCTGCTGAAAAGCCTTACCTTTCGCTCGGTTTTGAGAGCCAATCTCGAGGCTGTAACATTCGCGACACAGCCGTTCTCAAAAACAAGACGTGCATTGCAAATATCCTCTTTTTCTTCGTCAATCACTCCGATTCCGACCGCATCGACTTTTTTAAGTTTGCTGGCTGCAAGCGATAAAATAATGTCGATATCGTGAATCATTACATCCATCACCACGCCGATATCGGTCGAACGAAACGGGTAAGGGCTTATCCGGTGAGCCTCGATAAATTTGGCTTGTATATTGAATTTTTTCATCGCCTGAACAACCGGATTGCATCTTTCCGAATGACCGACCGCGACAACTGCATTATGCTTCTCGGCAAGTTCGACAATTTCTCTTGCTTGAGAGACACTTGCGGCAAGAGGTTTTTCAATCAGAACCGCTTTGCCGTTTTCAATAAATCTCTTGGCTGTTTCCAAATGGCTGATTGTCGGGGTAGCTATCGTAACAGCGTCCACCTCGCCAAGTATCTCCGAGCAATCGGTCGTATATAAACATTTATATTTTTTGCCCAGACTTT